>ERZ1370068.9781-contig-8533_pt1 | contig 37278 bp, 39 predicted proteins | sample MGYA00561227_ERZ1370068 | MGnify/ENA primary metagenome ERZ1370068 (study PRJEB38410, sample SAMEA6850437) | metagenome | study: Metagenomic assessment of the ecological functions of the soil: analysis of the soil microbiota associated with the...
GTGTACTTCGTTCAGTTACGTATTGCTCTCGATCGGGCAGGCCGCTTCGCAATAGCCGCGCAGGTGGTGCAGGCTGGAAACGTCTCGGTGATCACGCCGCCCACCAGCGCGGGCAGCTCGCCGCCGGGTCGGCGACGATCGCCTCGCTGCTCGGTGCATGGTGGTGCCCGAGGCGGTCGTTGACGCCCTTCAGCGACAGCAACGCCGGTGAGGTGCGTCGGGCAGGCGTCCTTGCGGCGGCCGCGATTCGGTGCAGGTGAAGGCATCGAGCCCGTCCTGCCGCGTGAGATCGCGCGTGCGCTGCGGACAGCGCCGGCCCGCTTCGTGTCGGCCTCGTCGGTCGCCTCCATCAGTTTCTGTCGGCGATCTCGGCCGCCGGCACGCGGCAGTGGCCCGGCCGGCCAGCGCGGAGGTGCCGAAGGTCGGCAGCGCCAGCTGACGATGTGGAAGTGCTCGCCGAATGGCAGCAGCACGAGGAAGGAGCACACGATGACCATCTCTGCGTCCAGTAGGCGAGCGCACAGCCCGCCTGCAGCGCCGCCGACGGCGCGCATCGCTTCGAGACCGCTCGTCGCGAGAGCGCTGCCGGCGAAGGCGGCAGGCGCGCATCGTGGGCGATCGCCGGGAAGCGCTCGGTGAGGAGCGCGAACCGGAAGCCGTCGAACAGGAAGTCGGTGACCATGATCGCGAGAATCAGCGACAGCACCAGCACCGCTTCCGGTTGGGCCCGAGGCGCGGCGGCCGCAGGACGAAGCGCCGGTAGAACGCGTGCAGCACCGCGGCCACGACGGCCAGCTCGATCGCGTCCTTGGCAGGCGCTGCGAAGGGCCCCAAGGCGGCCGGGAACGACGCCGATTCGCTGTAGCCGATCGCGATCAGCTGGAGCTTGCGCAGCGGCAGCGACATGAAGCCGAGAAAGAGCACCGCATGCATGATCCGCGGGCCGCCACTCGCGGCGCACCATGCGGTTCTGCAACAGGCACCGTTGACGAGCACGCTGCGCAGGCGCTGCCAGGGCTGATCGAGGCGTGGCTCCGGCTGCAGAGCGCGCGCACGATGGCGAGCTTGCGCCAGGCGAGCCAGCCGAAGCCGGCGAACGCCAGCGCCAGCATCAGCAACGTGATGGCCGCAGGACCCAAGGCGGGCGCGTGTCCACTCCCGCACTGGCTCGTCGGCGGTCGCCATCGGGACCGGCGACAAGTGCCGAACCACGCACACGATAGCGCACGTGACCGCGTCGAGGTCGAGCGGACGCCTCCCGTCACGGCGGGAAGCTTGTCCGCCGGGCTCGCCGGGCGTAGAGTGGGACGGGTCGCGCCGACGGAGGGATGCACGACATCGCGGCCGAAGGAACGGCCAGGAGGATGTTCATGCTGCCCGCCCCGTACCGCCAGCTTCAGCAGAGAGCTCGCCACCGCCTTCGCCGACCGAGCGCATCATCGTCCGACCCGTTGCGCCTGCTTGCATATGGGAACCGATGCCAGCTTCTATCGCCTGATGCCCAAGCATCGTGGTCGTCGTCGAGGACGAGGCGAAGCTCCGCCGCGTGCTCGCCTGCTGCGCCCGCCTGCAGACGCCGGTGACCTTTCGCGCGCGCCGGCACGAGCCTGTCGGGCCAGGCGCGATCAGCGACTCCGTCCTGGTCATGCTCGGCGACGGCTGGCGCGGCATCGAGGTCGCCGGCGACGCGCGCGTCGATCACGCTGCAGCCGGGCGTCATCGGCGCCGCCGCCAATCGCAGGCTTGCGCCGCTCGGCCCGCAAGATCGGACCCGACCCGGCCTCGATCGACGCCGCGATGATCGGCGGCATCGCCGCCAACAACGCCAGCGGCATGTGCTGCGGCACGGCGCAGAACAGCTACCACACGCTCGCCGGCCTGCGCGTCGTGCTCGCCGACGGCACGGTGCTCGACACGCGCGACGCCGGCCAGCCGCGCCGAGTTCGCGCGCGCTGCGGCCCGAGCTCGTCGAGAGCCTCGGCGCGCTGGCGCGCGGCGACGCGCGCAGGACGAGCCGCTCGCCAGCCGCATCCGCCACAAGTTCCGGCTCAAGAACACGACCGGCTACAGCCTGAACGCGCTGATCGACTTCACGCGACCCGGTCGACATCCTCGCGCACCTGATGATCGGCTCCGGAAGGAACGCTCGGCTTCATCAGCGAGATCACCTACCAGACGGTCGAGGAGCACGCCCACAAGGCGAGCGCGCTGATCCTGTTCGACCGTCTCGAGACCGCATGCAGCGCCGTGACGCGCTTGAAGCAGACGCCGGTCGCCGCGGTCGAACTGCTCGACCGCGCGTCGCTGCGCTCCGTGGAGAACAAGCCCGGCATGCCCGAGGCGCTGAGCGCGCTCCCCGCAGGACGGCGCGGCCCTGCTGGTCGAGACGCGCGGCGGCAACGGCGGCAGCGCTCGCGCGTCAAGCATCGACGCGATCGCCACCGAGCTCGCCAGCTTCGCGTCTCTTCACGCCGCTCCGTTTCGCGACCGACCCGGCGGAGGCGACGGCGCTCTGGAACGTGCGCAAGGGCATGTTCCCGGCGGTCGGCGCGATGCGACGCCCGGGTACGACCGTGATCATCGAGGACGTCGCGTTTCCCGATCGAGCGGCTCGCCGAAGCGACGCTCGACCTGCAGACGCTTGCTCCAGCGAGCACGGCTACCACGAGGCGATCATCTTCGGCCACGCGCTCGAAGGCAACCTCCACTTCGTCTTCACGCAGGACTTCGGCAACGCGGCCGAGATCGAGGCGCTACCGCCGGTTCATGGACGAGATGTGCGCGATGGTCGGTCGAGAAATACGACGGCTCGCTGAAGGCCGAGCACGGCACCGGACGCAACGTCGCCCCGTTCGTCGAGCTCGAATGGGGCGCGCAGGCGGTCGCGGCGATGCGTCGCATCAAGGCGCTGTTCGATCCCGACGGGCCTGCTTCAATCCCGGCGTGATCCTCAACGACGACCCGCATCGCGCACCTGCAAGGACCTGAAGCCGCTGCCGGCGGCCGACCCGCTCATCGACAAGTGCATCGAGTGCGGCTTCTGCGAGCCGAAGTGCCCGTCGCGCGGGCTGACGCTTTCGCCGCGCCAGCGCATCGTCGGCTGGCGCGAGATCGCCCGGCCTCGAGGCCGACGGCGCGCGAGCCCGAGCGCTCGGCCGAGATGACGGCGCTCTACGACTACCACGGCATCGAGACCTGCGCCGGCCTGCGGACTCTGCGCGACGGCGTGCCCGGTCGGCATCGAGATCGGCCTGCTCGATCAAGGCCTTGCGCGGGCGCCGTGCGGGCCCGCTTGCGCAGAACGCGTCGCCGAGGTCGCGGCGACGTCACTTCGCGGGCATCACCACGGGCGTTCGTTCGGCCTCGGCGCCGCCGACCTGCTGCACGGCACTCGTCGGCACGTCGATCGATGAAGGGCACGCCTCGACGCCCTGCGCAAGGTCTCGGGCGGACGATTGCCGAAGTGGTCGCCGGCGCTCGCGCGCCCGGTGCACTTCGTGCCGCCGCCGCGCCGGCAGCGGCGCCGAGCGCCTGGTCTACTTCCCGAGCTGCGCCGCGCGCAACATGGGTCCGCAGCGCGGCTACGACGGCGAGGCGCTGCCGAGCGTGGCCGAGCGGCTGTTCCGGCGCGCCGGCTTCGACGTCGTGCTATCCGGCCGCGCTCGACGGCCTGTGCTGCGGGCAGCCGTTCGAGAGCAAGGGGCTGATCGACGGCGCGCCGACCAGAAGTCGGTCGGGCTCGCCCCCGCGCTGCGCGAGGCGAGCGAGGACGGCCGCTGGCCGATCGTCTTCGACACCAGCCCCTGCACCTACCGGATGAAGAAGATGCTCGGCGGGATCGCTGGCGATTCAGGACAGCATCGAGTTCGTCCACGACACCGTGCTGCCGCGCCTCGACGATCGCGCCCGAGCGCGGACCCGTCGCGGTCCATCCGGTCTGCAGCGTTCGCAAGATGGGCAGCGTCGACAAGCTGGTTGCGATCGCCGGCCGCTGCTGCGCCGCCGTGGTCACCGTCGACGCGGTGCAATGCTGCGGCTTCGCCGGCGAGCGCGGGTTCATCGCGGCCCGAGCTCAACGAGCACGCCTTGCGCCACCTGCACGCCGCGATTCCTGCCGGCTGCACCGAGCGGCGTCTCGAGCAGCCGGACCTGCGGAGATCGGCCTGTCGGAAGCGGCCGGCGTTCCGTACGAGTCGATCCTCTGCCTGGTCGAGCGCTGCTCGGCTGCGTCGGCAACCGCCCCGGCGTGGCGCGCCCTCAAGCGCCGTGGCCGCCTGAGGGTGCTGCCGCGACGAGCGGCGTCAAAGATCTCCTCCGGCGCGCTTGACGAAGGCTTCCACGACGGAACCGAAGATCCGGTCGAGGGCCGCCGTTGGCGAACCGGTCGAAGAGGCTTTCGGAAGGCTGATAGGAGAGGTCGAAGGTGACCTTGCACCCCTGGTCGGCCAGCGGCACCAAGCGCCAGTCGCCGTGAAACCGCCTGAACGGGCCCTCCACCATCGGACCTGCAGCCATTCAGGGCGGCGCTTGGGATTGCGGGTGCGCATCGCGAACCGCAGCTTCAGATAGGAGAACTCGAGGCGGGCGGCGACCCAGTCATCGCTGCGCTCGAGGATCTCCGGCCGCGGTGCACCAGGGAAGAAAGGACGGATACCACTCCGCCTGCTCGATCAGGTCGAACATGGCCTCGGCCGAATAGGGAACGAGCACCGAACGAGTGATCTCCACGCCACATCTTCCTTTCGGCGGGCTCGACGTAGATCAGCCCCGCGTGACAGGGAATGTTCTGACGGACTGCGGGTCCGAACGCGACCTGTCTTAACCCAGGCCGTGCCCCTCACCATATCAGAATTCCGCAGCCTTCCACCGAAGGAGCCAAGCATGCAGAAGTTGATCCCGACGATCGCCGCATTCAGCGCCACCCTCGCCTTAGAGGCGACTCTCGCGTTCGCCGGCCCGGCCGAGGACATCATCGCCAAGGAGAAGTGCGGCAGCTGCCACACTCGCGTCGACGACCAAGAAGGGCCGTCCTGGGCTTCGGTCGCGCAGAGTACAAGGGCGACGCGGCCGCCGAAGGCAAGATCGTCGAGATGCTCAAGACCGGCGGCGCGGAGGATCACAAGAAGGTCGCCGCGAGCGACGCCGACCTGAAGGCGATCGCCGCAGATCGTTCTCTCGTCAAGTAGCGACGCGCATGGCGGACGCGAAGCCCCGGGCGCGATCCGGAGGGCGCTGCGCTGGCTGTTCTCGCCGTCGGCGCGATGGTCGGTGTTCGCGCTGGTGCGTGTCGGGCTCCTGATCGGCGCCAGTCGATGGTCATCGGCACCCAGGTCGCCGTGGCCGTGACGGGCACCGACCAGTTCTGCGGCACGACCTGCCACTCGCACGAGAAGTTCGTCTATCGAGCATCAGCTGTCCGCGCACTACAACAACCGGACCGGCGTGCGGGCGATGTGCGTCGACTGCCACGTGCCGCACAGCTACCCGAGCCAAGCTGATCGTCAAGGCGGAGAAGGGCATCGCCGACGCCTATCGCCGAGATGCGCGGCACGATCTCCACGCAGGAGAAGTTCGACCACGAGCGCTGGCGTCTCGCCAACAAGGTGTGGGACGAGATGCGTGAGGACAACTCGGCGAACTGCCGTCACTGCCACGACCCGCAGGCGATGGACAACGCGAAGCAGTCGGAAGACGCCGTCAAGCAGCACAAGAAGTTCGCCTCCGGCAAGGCCACGTGCATCGACTGCCACACCGGCGTCGCGCACAGAAGCCGAGGAGCCGAAGGCGCCAGCGAAAGCCGCCGAGTGCCTCGCAGTAGACGGCGACGCAGTGCTCCGGCGGATGCATCACAGCAGTCAGGATCACTCGTTGGAGGCCTGGAGTCCATCGGTATTCGTCGACAGCGCGGGGTCAGCCAGGGGCTTTGATATAGATCTGACTGTTTGCGTGAGTGGCCGCCATAGTGCCGCACAGCGCGCCCACGAAGGCGGCGCTCGTTTCCGTGATGCGCAGGAGGAAGCGGCAATGGGCAAGCGACGGCTTCCGTACTGGCTCGCGGTTGCGGTCGCAACGGTGATCGCCGCATCTCTGGCCGGTTGCGGGGCGATGGCGGTCCCGCCGGCCCGGCCGGCCCGCCCGGCGCCGCCCGGACCCGCGCTCGGTCCCCCCGGCACTCCTGGCACGCCCGGCGGCCCAGGCGGTAGCGGCACACACGAGCGTCGGCAGCAACGGGCTGACCAATCCCGACGCGATCGCGACCAACGCGCAGGCCTGGGCCGACCTGCAGCCGACGGTCACCATCACCAGCGTGACGATCGCCAGTCCGCCGGTCGTCAAGTTCACCGTGTTCGACAGCTTCGGCAAGGCGGTCGTCGGGCTCGGCAACACCAGCAAGAGCGCGACCGCGGTGGTCGCGAGCTACCCGAACCTGTCGTTCGCCCTCGCCAAGCTCGTGCCGGGCGCGTCCGGCGCGCCGAGCAAGTGGGTGAGCTACATCGTCACGACTCGGTGCCGAGCTCGGCCACGGCAGCGGCGGCGCCGCAGCCGCCCGAGCACCGACAACACCGGCACGCTCGTCGACAACGGCGACGGCAGCTACACAGTACACCTTCTACCGCGACGTCACGGCCGTCAAGATCGCAGCTCGACGGGATGACCGTGAGCCCGCCGAACAGCATCGCCGACCTCGGCGACGTGAGCTATCAACCCAGCCTGACGCACCGCGTGACCATCGCGCTCTCGGGCAGCGCGCCGGCGACCGGCAGCAACACGCCGACCGGCGCCACGTCGAGCGTCGCGTCGGTGCCGATGAAGCACCCGGCCAACGCCATCTACGACTTCATTCCGGCGACCGGTGCGAAGGTCACGGCGAGCGACTTCTCGCGCGAGGTCGTCTCCGTCGCCAACTGCGAGGCGTCGCCACCGCCAGCTCGGCGGCATTCCGGGGTTGAGCGAGGCGGAGGACGCCGCCGGCTTCCACGGCGGCAGCCGCAACGAGACCCAGTACTGCGTGGTCTGCCACACCGACCAGCGCCGCTACGGCCAGAAGGAGGCCACGTTCACGTCGAACGGCGCGATCCGGACGTTCACGTCCGAGACGCGGCTCGTCGACGGCCGGACGATCGGCAACTTCCCGAACTACATCCACAAGATCCACATGGGGCCGTTCCTGGCCCACGAGAACTACGACTACGCCGACGTGCTGCCGGCCAAGACCACGTATCCGCAGGACATCCGCAACTGCACGTCGTGCCACGACGGCTCGAGCACGGCCTCGCGCACGACCAAGACCAAGGACGGCGACAACTGGAAGACGAAGCCGACCGCCCTCGCCTGCGGCGCCTGCCACGACGGCATCAACTTCGCGACCGCCACCGGCCTCACGCTGAAGGACAAGGCCGCCGGCCTGACGCAGTCGAACATCAACGGCACCGGCCTCGCGCACCCCGCGGGCCCGCTGCCCGACGACTCGCAATGCGCGCTCTGCCACAAGTCGAACGGCACCTTCCCGCGGCCGACATCGACCTGGCCCACTTCCCGGTGACGCCGCCGAATCCCGGCAACGCCCTGGTCGTCGCCGGCGGCAACGCGAACACGAACTCCGCCTGGATCGCCTCGGGCGGCTCGGTCAGGCGGCTCCCGCCGGGCGCGATCACGCCGACCTACGAAGTGCAGAGCGTCTCGCGCAATCGCGAGCAAGCAGCCGGTGATGGTGTTCCGCTGGCTGCAGAACGGCACGCCCGTGCCCATCAATCCGTTCGCCAGCGCCGCCGTCAATCCGGCGACCGGACAGAAGGAGATGTGGGACAACTTCATGGGTTCGCCGAGCGCGCAGTTCGTGTTCGCGGTCCCGCAGGACGGCATCGCCGCGCCGGCCGACTTCAACGGCTCGGTGTCCGGCTACCTGCGCAAGATCTGGGACGGCACCGCGACCGGCCCGGGTGCCGGGCACGCTCACCGGTCCGGACGGCAGCGGCTTCTACACGGTGACGCTCACCGGCGTCACCATCCCCGACAACGCCGTCATGCTGACCGGCGGGATGGGCTACTCGTACAACGCGACGAGCACGCAGCCGCAGACCCAGACCAACCTGCCCGACTTCCCGGTGAGCGACGCCGGTGGCGGGGCAGACGAACAAGACAGGGCGGCCTGATCGTGATCGCGCCCAACGTCCAGATGGTCGCCACCGGCTACACCGGCCGGCGCGCGATCGTCGAGGACAAGCGCTGCAACGCCTGCCACCAGGAGCTCGGCACCTTCACCGAGGACGCGTTCCATGCCGGGCAGCGCAACGACGCCACGACCTGCTCGTGGTGCCACAACCCGAACAAGACCAGCAGCGGCTGGGCGGTGGATTCGACGGCGCTTCGTCCACGCCATCCACGCCTCGGCCAAGCGCCAGACCCCGTACAACTGGCACGCGGTATCGCCGACCGAGGGATTCTTCGACGTCACGTTCCCGGGCATCCTGAACGACTGCCAGACCTGCCACCTGCCGGGCACCTTCGACTTCAGCGCCACGCCGAGCGCGGCACTCAGCAGCCGCCTCCTCCGCACGGTCGGTCAGGGCACCTACACCGCCGTCGTTCACACTCTCGCCCTACGTCACGCCGGGCACGAACTACGGCAGCGGGTTCTCCTTCAGCGCGACCAGCGGAGTCACCACCGAGGCGGCGCCGACGACCCTCGTGCTGTCGCCCACCGTGGCGGCATGCTCCGCCTGCCACGACTCGTCCGATGCCATCGCGCACATGAAGGGCAACACCGGCTCGTTCTACGCGCCGCGCAGCGCGGCGCTCGGCGTCAGCGAGACCTGCCTGGTCTGCCACGGCACCGGCCGGACGGCGGACATCGCGGTCGTGCACTCGAAGAACCGCTGAGCACGAGCGAATCCGAAAGGCGGAGCACGGGGAAAGAAGACATCGGCCTCCGCCCGCCAAGCGGCCGGGGCCGGTCGGCAGCAGGAGGACAGGGATGCGGCTGAGCTTGATGGGGATGATGGGAGCGGCGGTGATCGCAGCGCCTGCCATCGCCGCGCCGACCCCGTCGGGCGGGCCGGCGCCAGCCGACACGCGCGCCAGCCTGTCGCCGGTCCAGCACTACGTCGATCTCAACAGCGCGAGCCGCAAGGAGCTGATGACGCTGCCCGGCATCGGCGCCGCGGAAGCAGGCCGGATCATCGCGAACCGGCCGTACCTCACCAAGACCGATCTGGTCGCGAAGAACGTGCTGCCGGTCGGTCCGTACCTGTCGCTCAAGCACCTCGTCGTCGCCATGCCGGCGACGGTGGCGAAGGGCAGGCCCTAGATGGCGGCATTCGCGCGGCCCGCTCCGCGTGCTGCTCGCGCTTGCGGGCCTGTTGGCGTGCGCGGGCGCGTCGGCCCAGCCGGCGTCGGCGCCCGCCGCCGCGGCCAGCGGCCGCGGCCAGCCCGGCGGCCGCCAGTGCGGCGGCGGCCGGCGCATCGGCAGCGGCCGACGAGGCGGCGAGCGCGCCGGCCAAACCCAAGGCGCCGCTCCCGCCGCGGGAGCAGTACAGCGACAAGGGCGCGGACACCTGCCTCGAGTGCCACGACGACGTGACCCCGGGCTACTCGGGCGCGGCGATCTTCAAAGGGCAAGCACGCGCATCGCATAGGACAAGCGCGCGCCGTTCGGCCCCGGCGGCTTGCAGTGCGAGGCCTGCCACGGCCCCGGTGCCCGGCACGCGGCGCAGCAAGAACCCCGCAATCGATCAACAGCAACAAGGCGAGCTCGTCGCAGACGGTGCAGGAGCGCAACCAGACCTGCCTCGGCTGCCACCAGGCGAGGGCGAGGATCGGCTGGCACGCCAGCACGCACGAGCGCAGCGGCGTCGCCTGCGCCGATTGCCACCGGATCCACCAGGACCGCGACCCCGTGCTCGTGAAGAGCAGCGAGCCCGACGTGTGCTTCAGCTGCCACCGGCAGAAGCGGGCCGATTTCCAGAAGCCGTCCACCCATCCGGTGCGCTTCGGACTGATGGGCTGCAGCGACTGCCACAGCCCGCACGGCTCGACGACGACGGCGATGCTGAACAAGCCGACGCTCAACCAGACCTGCTTCAGCTGCCACGGCGACAAGCGCGGACCGCTGCTCTGGGAGCATGCGCCGGTCGCCGAGGACTGCTCGCTTTGCCACACGGCGCACGGGTCGTTGCGCAACGCCCTGCTCACCAAGACACCGCCGCTGCTGTGCCAGCAATGCCATGCGCCCGCCGACCATCCCTCGGTCGCACGGACGAGCCAGTCGCTGCCGGGCGGCAGCGCCGGCGGGTCCGTCTTTCTTGTCGCGGGCGGCTGCACCAGCTGCCACTCGCGCGTGCATGGCAGCAATCACCCGGCAGGAGCCAAGCTGTTGCGTTGACGGTCGCGCCGAGGCTTCGCCGCGCGATCATGACCCGGAATGGATGCGAGATGAAGATCTTCAGCTCCCTTCACCTGCTCGCCGCGCTCGGCGTGCTGGGCGCAGCCACGGGCGCTTCGGCGCAGGTCGACACCTCGCAATGGAAGTGCACGTCGTGCCCCTACCCGAAGGGGACCACGGGCAGCGTCGACGCCGGCCTCGGCCACGTCAGCGACTCGTCGCAGAAGTTCGGTGACTACACCGGCCTCGACAAGAACGGCGCGTTCCTGGTCCTCGACGGCAACGTGAGCCGGCGCGGCGACGACGGCTACTTCGCCGACCTGTGGGGCGCCGACCTGGGCCTCGACAGTCGCCGGCTCTACGGCCAGGCCGGCCGCGAAGGCCTCTATTCCGTGAACGTCGGCTATGCCGAAATACCGCGCCACCTGACCGAGGGCGCGAGGACGCCGTTCCTCGGCAGCGGCGGCAGCGTGCTGACGCTTCCACCGGGCTTTCCGGCCGCCGACACGAGCAGCATGCCGCTCGCCACCACGCTGCAGCCGATCGACACCGGCTTCAAGTACAAACGCGTCGATCTCGGCGGCACCTTCATCGGCGAGCAGGGCTGGAGCGCCAACCTGAGCCTGCGCCACGACGAGCGCGACGGGACACGGCCCGTGTCGGGATCGTTCTTCTCCACCGCGTCGCAGTTCGTCGCGCCGGTGAACGAGAAGACCGACGGGGCCGAGCTCACCGTGGCCTATGCGACCAAGCAACTGCAGGCGACGGTGAGCTACCTGTTCTCGTCCTTCCGCAACGACGACACCGGGCTCACCTGGTCCAACCCGTTCTTCCCGGTGGTGCCGGGGGCGACGACCGGGCAGCTCGGGCTGGCGCCGGACAACCAGTTCCAGCAGCTCAGGGGAACGGCGGGCTACGACATTTCGCCGACGATCCGCGTGAGCGGCGAAGTGGCCTACGGCCGGATGACGCAGAACGACGGCTTCCTCGCGCCGACCGTGAACACGATCCTCGCGCCGACCGTGCCGCCCCTGCCCGGGCAACTCCCTGGACGGAAAGATCGACACGTTCACCGCGAACGTCAAGATGACCGCGACGCCGATGGAGGGCCTGCGCGTGACGGGCAGCTACGACCGCGACAGCCCGCGAGAACAAGACGCCGGTGCGCAGCTATCCGACCGTCACGACCGACATGTTCGTCGGCACGACGCCGCGCAGCAACACGCCGTTCAGCTTCACGCTCGACCGGTTCAAGCTGATCGGCGATTACAGCGGCGGCCTGCCAAGCAACACTGCGGCTCACCGGCGGCGGCCGAGTACGACATGCGCGAGCGCACCTACCAGGAGGTCGTGACGACGCGCGAGTACACGCTCTGGGGCAAGGTCGCGGCGCAGCCGACGGAGAAGCTGTCGACGTGGCTGAAGTACGCGTATTCGTGGCGCGACAACTCCGTCTATGGAACGTCGTACTGGTTCGGCTACCCGGAAAACCCGCTGCTGCGCAAGTTCTACCTGGCGGACCGCGAGCGCAACATGGCTCGAGGGGCGGCTCGACTACGCGATCAACGAGAAGGTCTCGATCGGCGTCTCGGCCGACTATGCAGACGACGACTACAGCCATTCCTCGGTCGGCCTCACCTCGGCGCGCAGCGCCAACGTCGCCGTCGAGCTTGCGACCGTCTTCACCGAACGGACCCAAGGCCGCGCCTACTTCCAGACCCAGCAGGTCCGTTCGCAGCAGAGCGGCAGCGAGGCGTTCGCCGCGCCCGACTGGACCGGGCGCATGAAGGACACGTTCGAGGTGTTCGGGCATCGGCGTCAAGCACGTGGCCATCCCGAACAAGCTCGACATCGGCGCGGACTTCACGGTCTCGCGCTCGAAGCAGCGACGTCGCGGTCGACAACATTCTCGCGGCGCCGGCCTTCCCGAACGCCAAGACCAAGCTCGAGACCTTCAAGCTGTACGGGACCTACAACCTGAAGGACAACCTCTCGATCACCGGCAGCTACCAGTACGAGCACTACGACACGAACGGACTGGCGGCTCGACGGCATCGACCCGGCGACCGTCTCCAACCTGCTCGCGCTCGGCGCGCAGGCGCGCGAACTATTCGGTGAACGTGTTCCGCGTCGCGATGCGCTACCGGTTCTGAGTGCCCGAAGACCGGGCCCTTGGGCGCCGGTGGTCGACCGGCCTGCTCGGGCTTCGGCTACCAGCCCGGCCACGGCCGATGGCGGAACACGTACCGCCCCAGTTCGTGCGTGCCACCGGATTCGACCGACAGCAGAGTCACCTGAACGGTGTGGGCGGGAAGTCGCCTGACCTCGTCGAGCTTCCGGGATGCAGAGCACCTCCCGGCCTGCGGGTCGAAGGGAACGTCCTGCAATCTGTGCTGCACGACGGGCTCCAGCGAGTGTTGCACCAGCGCGTCGAGCCGCTCCACGCCCTGCAGCGGCGTCTCGAGGCGTGCCACCAACAGCTCGTCGTCGGGCGCCACGGTGCAGTTGACGCTGCCGTTGTGCGGCAGCCGGTACTCGCGCACGCTGCAGCCCTTGGCTCGACCAGCCGCTGCAAGAACGCGTCTGCGGTCGCTGCTCGACACCGCGCCGGCACGAAACGCCGCCCGCACGCCGTCGCCCAGCGCGATCAGGCTCTCGAGGGCCTGGCCGCAGGCGTCGCACTGCATCAGGTGCTCGTCCAGCGCGCTCGGTGGCGGCGGGATCGGTGTCGTGCAGCCAGTAGTCCAGCAGCGCGTCGACTCGACGGATGGTTCGACGCGGCGCTCATGAGGCTCTCCTGCCCGGCATCGACGCAGCGCCGCAGCTTGTCGATGCCGCGGTGGCGGATCACGCGCACGTTGCCGGGCGAGAGGCCCAGCTGCCGTGCCACCGCTTCGGACAGGCTGGTCGTCGTAGAACGTCATCACCAGCACCGAACGTTCGCGCTCCGGCAGGCGCGCGAGACAGTCGGCAACGCCGCTCGTGGTCGAGGCGGGGCGCGACGTTCACGTCGGCGATCGGCAGGGCGTCGGCGTAGCGCTGGAGCAGGTCTTCGCGGCGGCGTTCGCCGCGGCGCTGGTCCATCACCGTGAGCCGGCACGCGCCGAGCACGAACGACAGCACGCGCTCCGGCTCGCGCATCCGGCCGCTGCGCAGCTGCTCGATGGTGAGCGTCATGACGTGCTGCATCAGGTCGGACGCGGCATGGGCGTCGCGCAGGTGGCGCAGGCCGAAGCGCCGGGCACGCGGCGCGAGCAGACGGTAGAGCTCGGCTTCGGCCTCCCGGGCCTCGCCCGGCGCCGAGCCGGCGATCCGCCGGGCGACCCGCGCCTCGGGGCGTCGGCGGCGGATGGCGTCGAGGCGCATCCATGCGACCACAAGGATAGCCAAGCGCGGCCGAAAAGTTTCTGTAACGCCGGGCCCGCTCGTGCCACAACCTGCGGCCATCCACTTCAGCGCAGAGGCTTGCCGATGATCACCAACTCGCACACCGGCACCAACGTCCACGAGATCGCCGACGGCATCTACCGCATCAACACGCCGATCGACTTTCCCGACGGCCAGGGCTTCAGCTTCAACCAGTACCTGCTCGTCGGACGACGAGCCGCTGCTGTTCCACACCGGTCCGCGCCAGATGTTCCCGCTGGTGCAGCGAAGCCATCGCCTCGGTCATGCCGATCGAGCGGCTGCGCTGCGGTCGGCCTGTCGCACTTCGAGGCCGACGAGTGCGGCTCGCTGAACCAGTTGCTGGCCGCGGCGCCCGCGGCCGTGCCGCTGTGCAGCCAGATCGCGCGCGATGGTGTCGATCAGCGACATCGCCGACCGGCCGCCGCGCGCCTGGCCGACGGCGAGCAGCTCGCGCTCGGCCGCCACACGATGCAGTGGTTCGACACGCCGCACGTGCCGCACGGCTGGGACTGCGGCCTGCTGATGGACGTCGTCGACCGGCACCTTCTTCTGCGGCGACCTGTTCACCCAGCCGGGCCACGGCGAGCAGGCGCTGACCGAGGCCGACATCCTCGGCCCGAGCGAAGCGTTCCGCCAGCCGATGGACTACTACGCGCATGCGCCGCAGACGACGGCCACGCTCGCTGCGCCTGGCACAGCAGAAGCCGCGCACCCTGGCGTGCATGCACGGCAGCGCCTGGCGCGGCGATGGCGGCTGCACTGCTGCGACACCTCGCCGAGCGCGCTATCGGCTTCGCGCTGACGGGGGCGGGCAGCGCCGGGCGGCGTCGGATCACGCCCGGCAGCTGCGCCTGCTGTTTGCTGCAGCTCGCGGCCGGCTGCACGACGACGGTGGCGCCGCTCGGCTTGCGCAGGCTGCTGCCGGTCTCGAGCGCCAGCTTCGTCGCGTACTTCTCGAAGAACGCGTCGAACCTCTCGCCGCCCCGCGTGCCCACTGCGTGCAGCTGATCGCTGCCGGCGTCCCACTCCAGCAGCACGGCCGCCAGCAGGCTGCGGCGCCGGGCCGTCGATCACCCGCGCGCCCTGCAACGGGTCGTAGCGCGAGTTGTCGCCGCAGCAGTGGATCACGTGCGGCGGCTCGCCGCGGCCGCCGCTGCGCAGGCCGATGAAGCTGATCGCCGTCGTCGGGTACATCAGCTTGTGGGCACAGATCGCCGAGAACGCGACGATCGACTTGTTCGGGCCGACGCCGGCCGGTGCCGCATAGCGCTGCTTGTCTTCGGTGACCAGCTCGGCCGGCTTCACCTCGTGCTCGAATGCGAACACGAACACCGGCGGAGACCGTATACGGATAGTTGAAGAGGAACGCTTCGCCGGACTTGAGCTGGCGCGCCGGCCAGGGGCTGCCGTGCGAGTCGACCAGCAGCGAACGCGGGTGGCGGTGCTGAACCTCGCCGGCGACTACCACCGGCAGGGCGCTGGCGGCCGCCCACGCCCCGGCGACGCAGGCGGCCTGGCGCATCAGGTCGCGGCGGCGAACGGCGTCGGGATTCGGCTGCACACGGAAACACTACACGAGCAGCGATCTCCGGGCAATGCGTTCGTCTGCTGCCACCCTGCCGGCAGCCGCTGAGCCGACGGGCCGCCCCGGAATCGTCACGGCGCCGCGGGCAAGGCGATCGTCAGGCGATCAGGCACGACGGCGCCGGATCCGCTGCGCCAGTGCCGCGCCGCCAAGCAGCATCAGCGCGACGGTGCTCGGCTCGGGGACTGCGCTGACGCTGATGTTGTCGAGCGCGACCAGGTTGGCGCTGCCGGTCAGGTCGAACGAACGGGCGACGCCGGCGAGAGGCGAACGTCGCCGCCGTCCACTTGTCGTAGTCGGATGTGGCGTTGGCGAGCAGGTTGAACGAGCCGAGCAGGGTGCCGGTGCCGTTCAGGCCCGAGAACGCCCGGATCGCGCCGGTGACCGCCTCGGGGCTCAGGTAGAAGAACGACAGCGTGTTGGCGGTGCCTGCCGGCGACGTTCAGGAATGCCCGGTCGGCGACGTCGAAGGTGTGCGCGTAGCCGACACCGAGCGGCGTCGGCGCGCCGCTGTAGTAGGTGAAGCGCGGGTTCGTTCGACAGGCCGGAGACGTTGACGAACGAGACGCCGAGGTTCGCTCCGCTCGTGCCGTCGGAGGCCGTGCCGCCGCCGTAATAGCCGTTCACGTCGGTGCCGAACGGCCAGACGTTCTCGAAGTTGACGAGCACCTGGGCCAGAAGCCAACATCGGGACGCTCGCGAGCAAGGCCAAGGCGGCGGCGGGAAGCAGTTTCATTCGAGTTCCTCCAGAGGGATTCAGTGAGACAGGACGGACATCGAGTGTTCCTCGCGTTCACGACAAGCTCGTGACGCGAGGACGCGTCGCGCGCAGCGAAGACGTCATGCGGCGGTCATCCGAGCTTCCTAGGATCGACTGGTTCGCAAGACCGCCGCAAGTGGCAAAACACAATCGACCCCCGTCCCCGGAAACACGCGCAGAGGGAGCACGTTGATGCAATTCCAATTCAGCAAGAGCCAGCTCGCACTTGCCGCCGTCGCGGCAATCGGCGCGACCGGACTGGTCGCGGGGCCGACGATCGCAACGGCCGCCAAACAGGTCGGCAAGTACGTCGCCGGCGACTTCCACAACCACACGACCTGCTCCGACGGCTCGATCTCGATGCAGAAGCTGGTCAAGAAGGCCACCGACAAGGTCGACACGCCCTGGGGCCTCGACTGGTTCGTGCAGGCCGGCCACGGCGGCAACGGCAATCGCAACTGCACGCTCGTCGAGGACGCAACGCTGGCACGCCCGGCCTACCCGTTCGACCCTGCGGTCAGGCCCGCAGACGACGTGGGAGAGCTCGGGCGTGCACGCCGAAGGGCCTGCCCTCGGGCACCTCGCCGAGCCGCAACATGTGGCGCTGGCAGTCGATCCAGGAATTCCAGTACCCGCTGATCGAATACCTCAACACGCTCAAGAACCTGCCGCGTGTTCCTCGGCATCGAATCGGTCGTCGCCGGCCACGAGCACTCGTCGATGTCGGTGATCACGGGCCAGATTCCGACGGCGCTCGACAGCGCGGCGCTGCCGACCACGCCCGGCCCGGCATCGGCGCGCGTACGCGTCGGTCGGCACCGGCCACGCGCTCGCGCAGTGGGAGTACTGCTTCGATCGCGGCGACACCGACACCAGCCGCGGCAACACCGCGGTCGGCTCGGGGCATCGGCAACAACTGGACCTGCACCGTGCCGGGCAGCGCCGGACGCAACCGACCCGAGCTGGAACGCGACCGCGCATGAAGCTGATCCCAGCGGGCGGCGCCGGCACCGGCACGCAGCGGCCACGCGAAGACCGTCGAGGCGATGAAGTGGATGGCGCGAGAACCATCCCAACGCGCAGCTACTACGTTCCCGCGCACCTCGGAGCGCGCCGGCCCGTTCAACCCGGACGGCAACAACGGCTTCAACATCGAGCACCTGCGCGACTTCAACAACGCCGCGCCGAAGATCGGCCTTCGGCATGGAGACGCAGCCGGGCCACGGCGCGTCCGAGCGCGCGCGGCGAGTACTCCGATACGCGCAACAACATCGGCGGCGTCAACTGATCGACTCGGTCGGCGGCACGACCTACGGCGGCACCGGCGTCTACGGCGCGCAGATCGGCGGCGTGTGGGACGCGCTGCTCGGCGAAGGTCGCAACTTCTGGTTCTTCGCCAGCTCCGACTGGCACAACCGCGGCAGCTTCGGCCCCGACGACCGCCGCTCGACGCAGGACTTCTTCCCCGGCGAGTACCAGCGCAACCTACGCGATGGTGCGCAACGGCAGCGACGAGCAAGCTGCGCCCGCAGACGATCGTCGACGGCCTGCGCACCGGCAACAACTTCGCCGCGAGCGGCCAGCTGATCGACCGCCTCGCGTTTGTCGCCTGCGCGTCCTACCCCGGTCCTGCGCGCCGCAGCGACGCGTCAGTCGAGGCGATCGCGGTCGACGGCCGCGACCGAACAACACCGACATCGACAGCAGCGGCTGCGCGACGATGGGCGAGAAGCTGATCGTCCGCCCGGGCGCCGAGATCGTCGTCGCGATCGTCGTGCGCGACCCGGCGGGCACGAACTACTCGCCGTACACCGTTCGCGAACCCGTCGTGCTGCGCAGATCGGCATCAACCAGCCGCTGAACATGCCGGTGCTCGACCACATCGACCTGGTCCGCGGCATGGTGACGCGGCTACAAGACGCCGGGATCGCCCGACTACGCGGGCCAGTGGCCGAACGACTGGCTCGACAACCCCGACCTCGCGACCGTGCCCGCCGCGGCGAAGAACACGACGGCCAGCGTGATCCGCACCTTCAACGGCAGCGGCGTGGACGCCGTGGGCGCAGGTCAGCTCGGGCGTCGACAACACGGTGTTCCTGAAGATGACGTACCGCATCTCCAGCGGTCTCAGGCGTCGCAGTACGTGCGCCTGCGCGGCACCAACCTGCCGCCGAGCGTGCAGTTCGAGACCGACGGCAACGGCAATCCGCTCCCCGACGTGTGGACGAACGCGACGACGACGAACACCACGACCGCCCCGTTCGACCGCGGCTCGCTGCGGATCCGTGCACGGCGGTCGGCACGAATGTCCCGAGCGATACGGTCACGTACACCGCCGGCATGCCGCCGATCGACGGCTGCCCCAACCACCTGCCGGTGATCGACGGCGTTCGGTATGTCGCCTACGACGTCGCCGCGTGGGCCGATCTCTGGTTCTACAGCAACCCGATCCTACATCCAGGTGACAAACTCGACCGCGGTCGCCGGCGTCAACTGATCTGCGCCGGAGTGCAAGGCGCCGCGCCTGCGGGCGCGGCGCCTTCGCTCACTTCCGCACGGAGCCCGTACATACGCATTCCCCTCGCACGCCGCCTCGCATCCGCGACGCGCCCGAAGTCCCGGCCATCGTGGGCGCGCGAGCCGTTGCTGCACTTCGTCGTCATCGGCCTGGCCCTGTTCGCGCTCGATCGCGCCGTCATCGGCGGCGGCGCCGGCGATCCGCACGCGATCGTCGTCGGCGCGCAGGTCGACCAGGAGGCGCCGCAGGAACTGTTCAAGGCCGTCGCGCGGCCGATTGCCGAACGCCGACAGAGCTTGCGCGCGCTGCCGCGTCTGGCTCGACAACCGAGGTGCTCTATCGCGAAAGGATCGCGCTCCAGGTCGACAAGGGGCGATGCGGCGATCCGCGAGCGCGTCATCTTCAAGGCGCTGAGCGTCGTCGAGGCGAACACCAGGGCTGCCGCCGGTCGACGACAAGACGCTGCGCGACTGGTTCGAGCGCCACCGAGACAAGCACTGACGAGCCGATGCGCTTCGACTTCCGGGAGGCGGTGCTGTCCGGCGACACGCCGGAGGCTGCGCTGCGCGCGTTCGTTGTCCGTCTCAGCGGCGGCACGCCGGGCGACGCCAGCGCCGGGCTGCGCGTCTTCAAGGGCCGGCCGCAGGGCAACCTGGCAGAGCTACGGGCCTGAGTTCGCGCGCGCTCGAGCGAGGCGACGCCAGGCGAGTGGACGGCGCAGTCGACGCGCGATGGTTGCGCAGGCGATCCGGGTCGAGGCCGTCGCGCCAGCCAAACCGCCGCTTACGCGGCGCTGCGCGGAAGGTCGTTCGCCGGACTGGACCGGACACCGTCCTCTCGGAGCAGCGCAGCGCCCGCAGGTGCAGTCACTGGCGCAGAAGTATCGCGTCAGGATCGAGGCAGAGACGAAATGATGGCCATGCTGGCGCGGCTGCTGCTGCTCGCGGGCGTGCTCTGGGCGCCGCTCGCGGGCGCGCACGAGATGAACGCATGGCCGAGATGCAGGTGCGCGAGGCTCGCGCCCGGGCGAGTTCCGCTGGCAGTGGACGGCGAGCGAGAAGCGCCCGGCGGGCGAGTGCTGAAGCCCGTCTGGCCGGAGTCGTGCACGGCCGACGCCAACGTCACCCTCCATTGCGGTGCGGCGGGGATGACCGGCCGGCTCGCGGTCGATGGGAGGTGGGGCAGGCGCTCGGCGGCGCTCGTCGAGGTCACCTGGCTCGACGGCCACAGCCGCGTCTACGATCACCGCAGCGCAGACATCGCGCCTATACAGCTCGGCCGAAGCAGCGCGACACGGGCGAGATCGCGAAGGCACACACTCTCGGCGTCGAGCACATCCTGACCGCGTCGACCACGCCTCCGTCATCGCACTGGTGCTCCTGGGCATTCGGCGCGACCGATCACCATCACATTCACGCGCGCGCACAGCATCACGCTGGCGAGCGCGCTCAACTGCTGACGCTCACGGCGCCGGTCGAGGCCACCATCGCACTCTCGATCGTCACGTCGCGGCGGGCTACATGGCGGAAGACGCGGCACGACGCTGGCCCGCACTCGTCGTTCCTGTTCGGCCTCGTGCACGGACTCGGCTTCGCGGCGCGCGAAGAAATCGGCCTACCAGAAACACACCTGCCGTCGCACTCCTCACGTTCAACGTCGGCGTCGAGATCGGCCGCTGCTGGTCGTCAGCGGCGCATGAAAACTCGTCCTGGCGCGCGACGGCGCGCCAACGGCGTGCTGGCGCGGCTGCGCACGGCGCTCCTCTACGGCATCGGTTCGACGGCGGCCTACTGAATTTTCGTGGCTTGCGCGTCGCGCCGCGATCGTCGGCTGACTGTCGAGCGCGAACCGATCCAGCACCAGAACGATGGACGAACTCGTCGGCCTGTTCGCGACCCGCTGCTGCGCGCGCCGGCGACGACCGCCGGCGCTCGGTAAAAGACCCTGATCGAGGCGCTTCCGGCGGACTCACCGTCCCGCGACAGCAACACCTTTCGCCGCGCCTCTCCATACCGGATACTTGCGCCCGTCGGACAACCCGTTCCTGGTCGAGGCATCGATCCGCAGGGTAACGCCAGCCAGCCGAGCCCGATGAGCGGCCGGTAAGACCCATGGCCCATCGGGATTTCCTTGTTGGCGATGCCCGCGAATCCACTTGCGTCAGCTCGGCCGGGCGGCATCGCGGCGATGAACGACCTGTAGCGGGCGGTAGATCGCGGTGCCGATCAGGATGGACAGATGATCGCCCGCGGCAGGTTGCGTCCCGGGTTCTTGATCTCCCCGGCCAGCTGGTCGCACTGCTCGAAGCCGGAGTAGGCGAAGATGATGCCCGCCGGCAAGCGGCGCGGCGAACAGGGCGCTGGATCCCGCCCGGCATGAAGCCTTGCCCCCGGCGCGTGAAGTTGCCGCCGTGGCCAGTGGAACAGCAGCACGATGATGGCGAGAACGGGGACCGCGACCTTCCACCACGTGATGACGTTGTTGACCCGGGCGAAGATGCGCATGGCCAGGAAGTTGACCGCGACGAAGATCGCCATCAGCACGATGGTCAGCACGAAGCCGGCCCCGGTGACGTTCCTTCGTCACCGGAGTCGTAGATGCTGGGCCAGTAGTACGGCGGCGTACTGCATGAACGCCGAAGCACTCGATCGGCGCGATCGTGACGGCCTGCACGTACGAGAAGAACCCGAACCCGATGTAAGCCACGCTGCCGAACGCGAAGTGCGGGAACCTGGCACGTTCCGCCGGAGACCGGGTACATCGCGCCGAGCTCGGCGTGAGCACAGGGCCAGGAGGATGACCATGACCCCGGCGATGACCCAGGCCAGGACGGCGGCGCCGCCCACCGCCTGCGCGGCGAACAGCGCGCCGAACAGCCAGCCGGAGCCGATGATCGATGTCTCGGACGCCCAGGTGGCGCCGATCAGTCCAAGCTCGCGCTTGAAGCCGACGTCTGTCGGCGTTGTTACGGCGACCCCTGCAGTTTCAGCTGCCATGTGCCATCCCCTTTTCCGATCGTGCCCGTTGCGGGCTAGCCACCCGCGGCGCGGGTCCCGCCCTGCCGGATGAGCGTCTCGTATGCGTCGAGTGAAATCATCGTAGAGATCATCGGCATAACTGAGAAGTGTTCACCCGGATTCGTTTGATAACGCACGGTCACAGCCCGTATGGCGGGACTGGATGGCGCTCGCTGGACCGCACACTCACATCGCTTGCAGATGTCGAGACGAATAACTCGACGTTACGTTTCGCAGTCGGTATGTGACTATCACAGGCCCAGATGCCCGGACAGGGGCGATCCGAAACTCCGCGCCACACCGTGGCCGATCGTGGTCGGCGTCTTCGCCGCGCCCTCGTCCTCGCCGCGCTTCCTGGCCCGGCACGCTGAGACATTGGCCCTGTTCATGCATCGCTCGGAACAGTAACGCCTGGTGTTGCTGGTGCTGGTGTCGATGAAAACGCCCGGGCAGCCCGCCGCCTGGCAGATGCCGAAACGGTCGATGCCCACGTCGGTGAGCCGGACGGCCAGGCCCATCACGGCGTCGGCCGCGTACTTTGTCCGCGAGGCGAACCGCTCTGGGTGTAGTTGCACGTGCCAGGGCTGGCCGTCCCCGCGCGCCGGACAGCTGCGGGTGGACCGGGTGCTGGATCCAGCGATCGCGTTGAGCCGGGCGGCGGCGTCCTTTCAGCCGTCGCCTTGCGCGCAGGCGGGCGTAGAAGGCGCGGAACTCACCGCGCAGGCCCCGCAGCGAGTCGAGGTCGTTGCGGGACATGCCGGTGCTCAGGTGCTCGCGGTCGGCGACCAGGGCACGGCGATCAGGTTGAGGTAGCCGGTCACGCGTCACTCGCTTCCCCGGCACCGGCCATCGTTCACGAGCCGTACCGCGAGTTCAGCGTAGGAGTTGAGATCCCACTCCCGCGTTCCCCAGCTGCCCGTCCCGAGTTGCGGGAGGTTGGTGATGTAATGGCCTGTTGCCGAGTATCGAGTGTTACACACCAACGGCCGGACAGATGCCAGCAGCGCCTATGCGGCGTTCTGTGTCCCAGATGGCTACACGGGATACCCCCGGCTACCGCGCTCCTCCCGGTCGCCCCCGCCCGCCCGCGTAGCCCGCCGCTAACCCCCACACGTCCCACTCACCCCTCTTCCCCTGCACAGCACCGCACCGCACCGCGGGCGGAAGCCGATGAATGCGAAAGGCTCTCTGCTGCGGATCCCTCCATTAGAGTCACATTCATCGAAATCCTGCGCGGTATACGGAGCCAGGCATCCGAGGCCCACACGCCCAGGCTCGGAGCCGACCGCCGGGGTTTGTGGGGTCGTGGGGCATGTTTGCTGCGACTGCTGTGCGCGTATTGGCGCTGACCGATCCGCTGTCCCGGGCTCGAACTGGGCACGGCCGCCCGGAGTAAGCCTGCCCGGACGGAGTGGACGAGCGGTCACGGTGAAGGCGGCCGCGCGCTCAACCATCACGACGTCCTGGACGCTCGCAGGTAGGCGGCATCCTCGAGGACCGACTCCCCATCGTGCTCGGCGCTGCGATGCCGCCGGGCTCGGCGAGGACGGCTGGCTGAGGTCGTGGTGCGCGCGGTCATCGCCGATCCCGGCGCGGAGTGGCGGCGACAGAGACCCTCGACCCCGCGCCGGTCCGCTGCTGTCCGAGCGCACGACGGCGCGCTTCGCCGAGCGGGTCTGCGTACCGCGGCGCAACCTGGTGCCGAAGCCGCGGCGCTGTCATGCGAGGAGGCCGCGTGCTTGCCGACGGCCTACCTGACCGCGTACAGATGCTGTTCGAGAAGTCCGGCGTCCAGCCGGGCGTGCGACGCTGCTCGTGCAGGGCGCGGGGAGGCGGGGAGGGTGGCCACCGCGCTGATCGCGTGCTCGAGCGCGCGGTAAGCTTTGCCGGATCTGGGCGACCAGCCCGCACGGCGAGACCAAGCGCGAGCAGGCCCTCAAGCTCGGCGCCGTACCGGGTCTTCCGTCCGGTGCGGGGCCAGAGCTGCCGGAACGGGTCGACGTGGTGCTGGAGACGGTCGGACTGGCTACCTGGGCGCGTTCGAGTGCGGGGTCGCTCAAGCCCGGCGCGGCCGGATCGTTGATTTCCGGCGCGACCAGCGGCGACGCCCCTGCGGCCGAGGTTGACGCTCGGGTGTTCTTCACCGCAGCTGTCGAGCGGCTCGACGATTAGAGGTCCGCGATCAGCTCGGTCGGCTGACCGAGTTCCGACGGCCGGGGCCGGACGCCCGGTCATCGACCGGAATGCTGCCAACGCCCGGCCCAGGCGCGCGACGGCTTCCGAGGCGCGAATCAGCCGGCGACCTGTTCGGCGAGATCCGTCTTCACCCTCTAGAGGGTCGGTCGCTGTCCAATGGCTTCCCGGCGTCGCCACAGCAGGCTGTCGTCGGCGACCGAAGCGTCGGCGACCAAGCAATCAGCGGAAACGTCAAATCAGCAAATGCGGCGGAAGCGTCAGGAGCCCGGCGGTACCGGAACCCTTCCCTCAGCGTCCCTCGTGGCCGGAGCCGGGATGGGCTGGGTCAATCGCCGGACTTGATCCGATCGGCGCGTCTTCCAGGATCGTGCGCAGGTCGGTGATCACGTTCTCGCCCGCGGCCGAGGACTGCATGGCCACCGGCGCAGGTCGGAGTGAGGCTGGACGGCCTGCCGCTCCTGGGTCGCGCGGGGTCCCCGAAGTCGAGCCCGCCGGTCCAGCCGGGCCGCCACGCGCATCCGCGCCCGATCTTCAGCCAGCGCGCGCCGGGCCAGTCCGTCCAGCCCGGTCCCTGACCGGCAGCCCGGACCCGCCCGGCGGGATCCCGGAAAGTCGTCGGTCGCCGGCGCGGAAGCCAGCGCCGGGCGGGGATCGCCGAAACGCGCCCGGCGCCGATCGGCTCGTATCGCGAGCGCACGCCTGGCTTCCTCGCGGAGCCGCCGGAGCCTGCTCCGTGCACCCGCCGGGCCGTCTCGGGGCCCGGTCGCGCTCGCCACGGAGGCGGCGCCGCCTCCCGCCGCCGGAGGCGGTACCGCTTCGCCGCCGGAGGCAGCACGCGCTCGCCGCCCCGCGGGACTCGCGCCAGGATCATGCGGCTGACGCGCCGGCCCCGCCCCTCCGCGACGGCATCCTGCACGGGCCTGCCGCGCCTGCTCGCGAGGCCTGTTCAGCTTGGCCTCTGCCCGACCTGCTCAGCGCGCCTCGTGCGCGGAGCCTGCTGCAGCCTGCTCGCAGCGGCCTCGTCGCGGGACCACCGCTTGGCCTGCTCGCGGACGTGTCGAGGCCCGACACCACGGCCCCATCCGGCGGGACTCGCGGGCCGCCCAGGTCAGCTCACTCGACGCAGGCTTCCGCGCACGGTCTGCCTGGCACGTCACTCCACTGACCTCGCGGGACGATCGTGTGCGCCGACCGAGGCGGACGGTTCCTCCTCGAGCTCGTCGAGGCTCCATCGCTGCGGCTTTGCACCGGTTCTCGCCAGTAAACTTCGGTGATCCGGTAGACCTTGCGGCCGTCCACACCTCGTCGTGGGTGACCAGGCCCTCTCACCTTTCGGGACTGGGCCAGCCGGGGGTAAATCGTGCCGGGAAGGGAGGGCGGTACACGCCCATGACCGGTCACGCAGCGGCCCGGATTACCTCGCTCCAGCCAGTTGCCTGGGCTCCTCATCGAGGAGCCTGAGCAGACTGCAGCCGGAGGCTGCCAGCGGCGGAATACCGGACTCAAGCTGGCCTCGCCTTCCATCTCATTCTCATTATCAGGCTGTTCGTCAGCCCAGCGCATCCTGCAGGCCGCGCCCGGCGCGTCGCAGCAGCATGACCCGGCCGGACGCTGGTGGTCACGGACACCTGTCCCGGTAGGCGCCAAAACTACCGCCCAATAACGCTACGAGACGCCGGGGCCGATGATCGCCCTAAGCTCGGCAAATTCGCTCCGGACGTCACCCGAGACCGGTGGAGTTCGACGGGCGTCGGCTTCGGCCGGGAGCCTGAGCACCACCTCGCCGGACACCGTGGTGACCTGCATCCCGCCCAGCGGGTCCGGTCGAGGTCTGACGGTCGCGTCGCCGCTGACCCCGTTCGCGTCAGGCGCTCGAGCCAGCCGTCGGCGGCGTCAGGTCCCCGGACACCGTGTTGAAGTTGAGCTTGCCGTTGATGCCCTGCGCCTCCACGACCGCCCCCGGAGACGGTGTTGGCGTCACGAGCGTCGCCGGTGACGCCGTCCAGCGTGATCCCGCCGGAGACGCTCTTGACCAGGCAGGCGCGCGCCGCACGCCGGTTGCGGCTATGGCGGCGGTCGCGCTGACCACGCCGACCACCTGCGCCGCGCGCTCCGCGAGCATTACCGCTCGCCGTCACCGTGGCCGAATGCCGCATGCGGCCGCAGCCACTTCGGCAGGCCCAGCGCCAGCTGGGGTTCTCGTGCGCGGCCGGTCGGGACCCCGTCGGCGTACGTGACGTTGAGCTTGAGTCGCCTTCGATGCTGGACACCTCAGAGCGTCGGCTTGCCGGTGGTGGCGAGCACCGCTACCGAGGCCCCGCGATGAGCCTGACCCGCAGCCCGGTCACGTCGTCCGAATTCAGGCTGGTAGGGTCTCGATGCTCCCTTCGCTCGTCGGCATTCGCCGTCGCGCTTCCCATCGGCCTGCTCAGTACACTAACGATATATCTCATTTCGTCAAAGTCAAGATGTATCGCGGAGAATGGGCGGCTGGGGCCGGGGAGAGACGGTAGTAGTAAGCGACACCGACCGGCCCGACGGGAGCCGAACGGGCCCGGTCACCCCGCCACGCCGGCAGCCGCCAGCGAGCTGGCGCGGGGCCGGGTCAAAGTCGTCCTCGTCGTCGAGGCCGGGCCAGAAGCTGGCCGGCGCGCGGTCAGCGGCGACGTCGAAGCCGGGGTTGAGAGTCGACGAAGGCGCCGGAGCCGTCCGGCTTGAGCCGAGGCCATCGAGACCTGTTCCTCGCCGCGCCCGCTCCTCGAGTTCCTCTCGATGCCGCGGTCGGTGAAGTACCAAGTGCCTCAGCTCCCCTTGGGGATGGCCGTCTCGACGATCTCACCCGGTGGATTGGTGAAGCGTGCCGACTGGCCGAACCGCCCGCGGGCGCTGGGCCCCTGGTTAGACTTGGCGACAGCTCGCCGACGGCGTCGACCAGTACCCGCAGCGGCTTCAGCGCCATGGTCGGACCAGGCCCCCATGTTGGCCGATCTCCTCCTGCACGCAGGCGACGGACTCCGCCTCCGGGTACCGGGCGAGCTCGGCGCGCAGAGCTCGGAGACCGGCAGCGGGTACAGCCGCTCCACCCGGACGATCGCGATGTCGGTCGCGGCCGACGTCGGCCGCTCGCCGGCCAGGTCGTAGTAGACCTTCTCCGGAGCACAGCAGCACCCGGCGCACCGCGCCGCGTCGACTGCCCGCGCCGGGTCACCGAGTCACCGGCCGGAACGATGCCGCTGGTGAAGTCCGCCACCGCGCGAGGCGGCCGCCTTCAGCCGCAGCATCGACTTCGGGGTGAACACGATCAGCGGCTTGATGCGCGCGGCGACAGGCGCCTGCCAGCGCAGCGGGTGGAAGTAGTTGCGCCGGCGTGGTCGGCATGCGCCACGGTCATGTTGTCCTGCGCGCACAGCTGCAGGAAGCGCTCCGATCCGGGCCGAGAGTGGTCCGGGCCCTGGCCCTCGTAGCCGTGCGGCAGCAGCAGCACGACGCCGGAGCGCTGGCCCCACTTCTGCTCGCCGGAGCTGATGAACTCGTCGATGATCGTCTGCGCGCCGTTGAGCGAAGTCGCCGAACTGGGCCTCCCAGCAGACCAGCGCGTCGGGCCGGGCCACCGAGTAGCCGTACTCGAAGCCCACCGCGGCGAACTCGGACAGCAGCGAGTCGTAGACGTGGAACTTGCGCGGTGGCCGGCGTTGAGCTGCCTGAGCGGCGTGTACTCCGCCGCCGGTGTGCCGGTCCGACGAGCACCGCGTGCCGCTGGCCGAACGTGCCGCGGCCGGGCTGTCCTGGCCGACCAGCCGGACCGTGCTGGCCGTCGAGCAGCAGCGAGCCGAAGGCCAGCAGCTCGCCGGTCGCCCAGTCGATCGCGTCCTCGCTCGACCATCGCCGCGCCGGCGCTGCAGCAGCGGCATCAGCCGCGGGTGCGGGGTGAACCCGTCAGGCAGGTTGCAGCTGGGTGTCGATGATCCGCTTGACGGTCTCGTCGGTGATCGCGGTCGTGCACTGCGTCGTGGCCATCGGGCTGGCGGGCTCTGCGGGCTCGGGCGCTGAGCACGCTGCCGAGCTCAGTCAGCCGAGCTCTGCCGCGCTCCCTGGTCTCGGTGAAGGCCCGCTCGAGCTCGCTGCTGGTAGTCGCGCAGCGCCTGCTCGGCTTCCTCCATCGGTGATGTCGCCGCGGCCGATCAGCGACTCGGTGTACAGCTTGCGGGTCGACCGCTTGGCGTCGATCAGGTCGTACATCAGCGGCTGGGTGAACGACGGGTTGTCCGCCTCGTTGTGCCCGCGCCGCCGGTAGCAGATCATGTCGATGACGACGTCCTTCTTGAACGCCTGCCGGTAGGCGAAGGCAAGCCTGGCCGACCCGGACGCACGGCCTCCGGGTCGTCGCCGTTGACGTGGAAGATCGGCGCCTGGATCATCCGGGCCACGTCGGTGCAGTACACGCTGCGACCGCGAGTACTGCGGCGCGGTGGTGAAGCCGACCTGGTTGTTGACGACGATGTGCACCGTGCCGCCGGTGCGGTAGCCGCGCAGCTGGGACAGGTTCAGCGTCTCGGCGACCACGCCCTGGCCGGCGAACGCGGCGTCGCCGTGGATGAGCACGGGCAGCACGGTGAAGCCGGGCTCGCCCATGTCGATGCACGTCCTGCTTGGCCCGGACGACGCCCTCGAGCACCGGGTCGACCGCCTCCAGGTGGCTGCGGGTTGGCCACCAGCGAGGTCTTGATCGCTCGTGCCGTCGCGCGGCGGTGAACTGCCGTCCGCGCCCGAGGTGGTACTTGACGTCGCCGGAGCCCTGCGCGGTGCTCGGGTCGAGGTTGCCCTCGAACTCGCTGAAGATCTGCGCGTAGGACTTGCCGACGATGTTGGCCAGCACGTTCAGCCGGCCGCGGTGCGCCATGCCGATGACGGCCTCGTCCAGCGTGCGTCGCGCGGCCGCCTCGGTCAGCACCGCGTCGAGCAGCGGGATCAGCGACTCGGCGCCCTCCAGGCGAGAACCGCGCGCTGGCCGACGAACTTGGTCTGCAGGAACATCTCGAACGCCTCGGCCACGTTGAGCCGGGACAGGATGCGCATCTGCTCGTCGTGCTCGGCCCGGCCGTGCGGGCGCTCGATCCGCTCCTGCAGCCAGGCGGCGCTCCTCCGGGTTCTGCGATGTGCATGTACTCGATGCCGACCGTGCGGCGAGTAGGAGTCGCGCAGCACGCCGAGGATGTCGCGCAGCTTCATCCGCGCGCTTGCCGCCGAAGCCGCCGGTGGCGAACTCGCGGTCCAGGTCCCACAGGGTCAGGCCGTGCTCGTTGATGTCCAGGTCGGGATGCTTGCGCTGCTGGTACTCCAGCGGGTCGGTGTCGGCCATCAGGTGGCCGCGCACCCGGTAGGCGTGGATCAGCTCGTGCACCCGGGCGGCCTTGCTGACGTCGTCCTCGTGGCTGAGCCGGGATGTCGCTGACCCAGCGGACCGGCTCGTACGGGATGCGCAGCGCGCGGAAGATCTCGTCGTAGAAGCCGTCCTCGCCGAGCAGCAGCTCGGTGCGATCGGCGCAGGAACTCGCCGGACTGCGCGCCCTGGATGATCCGGTGGTCGTAGGTCGAGGTCAGCGTGACTGATCTTGCTGATGCGCCAGCCGGGCCAGGGTCTCCTCGGACGCGCCCTGGTAGTCGGCCGGGTACTCCATCGCGCCCGACGCCGACGATGCAGCCCTGCCCGGCCATCAGCCGCGGCACCGAGTGCTCGGTGCCGATGGTGCCGGGGTTGGTCAGCGTGATCGTGGTGCCGCGCGAAGTCGTCGACGGTCAGCTTGCCGGTTCGCGCGCCCTGCGCACGACGTCCTCGTAGGCCGTCCAGAACTGGCGGAAGTCCATCGTCTCGGCGGCCTTGATGCTCGGCACCAGCAGCTGCGCGGCTGCCGTCGCGCTTCCGGCACGTCGATGGCCAGGCCGAGGTTGACGTGCTCGGGCTGGACCAGGGTCGGCTTGCCGTCGACCTCGGCGAAGGCGTGGTTCATCTCCGGGCAGCGCCGCAGCGCCTTGACCACGCGCGTACCCGATCAGGTGGGTGAACGAGACCTTGCCGCCGCGGCCGCGGGCGCAGGTGGTTGTTGATCACGATGCGGTTGTCCGACCAGCAGCTTGGCCGGGATCGCGCGGACGCTGGTCGCGGTCGGCACGACCAGGCCGCAGCTGGCCGTCGTGTTTACGCTGACGGTGCGGGCTGCCGCGCGCCCGCGTAGCCTGCTGGCCTGGGCCCCCATCGAGCCGCAAGGAGGCGGCGGCGGAGCCGGGCTCGGGGAGCGGGCGGGGCGGCGCGGCCGGAGCGGCCGGAGCGGGGCCTGCTGCGCCCGGAGGAGCTGGCGCAGGCGCCGGAAATTGCCGGTGACCTGGGGCGGGGCCCTGAGGGCCGTCCCGTTGGGCAGGGTGAGCTGGTGAGTCGGCAGAAGAAGCTCCACCACGCCCAGGTCCTCGACCGAGCCAGGTCCGCCAGGTAGCGGCTAGTGTACGGCTCCTCGACCAGCCGTCGTTGGCGCCGAAATCCGGCCTGTCCGGCGGCGTGCTCCAGTGCCGCAGGCCGACGGCTCGGCGGCTGGCTCGTGTGACTCAGAAGGCTCACGGCGGACATCGTCCGAAAACCTTCTTCCAGAGGTCTCTAAATCGTTGGTCGGTTCTGCCCACATCGAGGCTACCTGCCGCCATCAGGCCGGGGCCTGAGAGAATCACGCCGGGCGCCCGGCGGTGCGGATGTTGGCCTGGGTCACTGGCCAGCCTCCTCCCCAGCCGACGGCGTAGCGGAAAGTCCCTGTCACTGCGAGGTGCTGCGACCGGTAGCATCGGCGGCACAGCGGCGGATGTGGCTTTCCGGTTTCTGGCCCGCGCTGGCTGTGCTCCCACCGGGGGCCATCGGCCGGGAGAATCCACGGTGACGGCAAGGCACAGGTGACAAGGGAACCGACCGGCCATCCCGCGGCTGACGGCGCCTGGGGCCCTCAGGTCCCCGTACGTCCCCGGCTTCGCGTGCCGGGTCGGTCCCGTTCCCCGGTGCCGCCACCGGGCCCATCCCGCGCGTCCCGGTTACCCACGGTCAGCCCGACGACTGATCCCGTGGAGCGGGACGGCGCCCGAGTTCGAGTTCGAGCACCTGCCGCCCGCCGAAGCCGCAGCCCGCGGGCCCCGCCAGCCCCGCCGGGCCAGCCCGGCCACGGGCGCGTTCCCCAGGCGCATCCACGGCCCCGAGGCCGCCGATCCGCGCCGGTTCAGGTACACGCCGACGAGTGAGCCAGCCCGCCTCGATCCAGGCCCGGCCGCGAGCCCTGGCCCGACGAGCGTGTTCAGCCCGCCCGGATTCGAGTTCGGCAAGCTGTCCGCGCCCGGCACCGGGCTCCGCCGTCCGGGCGCCCGTCCGCAGCCCGCTGGCCCGACCAGGGCCGGTCAGCCGGGCGGACGCCCGGTTCAGCCTGAAGTCAAGCCGGGCGAGGCCAGCGCCAGTGAATGTCGAAGCCTGCTCGCGCGCTCGCTGCTGCCGCGCAAGCCCGCCAGGCGCCGCTGGTCCCAGGGAGTTCGTGAACGGCCTGGCGTTCCGCGGCTGGGGGGATCCGGGGTGGCGCGTCCCGATCCCTGGCCATAGGTGGTCTTCGGCGTCGCCGTCGTGGTGATCTTCCAGAGCTTGAGCAACGACAGGCCAGGCCGCACCCGATCCAGCGGCCTCGCTCGGCTTCCCCACGCCCGCGACGCTGGCGGGCAGCGACTTCGCCGCCGCGGGCAGCGGCCGCGGCATCACCCAGACTCTCGGCCGGGTGGCGAGCGTCCGGCACGTCGGCAACCAGGTGGGGTCGCAGTGGCACCACACTCCCGCAGGCACCAGTTCTTCGACTGTCCGGCGACGACGGGCGTACCTGGACGCTGGGGGCGGTCAGGACGCGATAAACGTATGCCACCGCCCGGAGCACGGTGCCATCTTCGTGGTAAGCGCCCAGGGCACCTGGGTCGCCCCTCGGTCCCGGCTCGATCTGGACCAGCCCGGACCGGACCTGGACGTGGCGCCAGCAGCGGGGATGCCGCTCCCCGCCCCGGCGAACGGACCAGCGGTGGCCAGGACGGCACGGCTTCATCGCGGTGGGCGCCAGCATGCCCGGCGAGAGGCGGCGGAGTCCACTCCGCTGATCTTCCTGTCGGCCAACGGGGACCAGCTGGGAGCGGCTCGACGCGGCGCAGCTCGCTACGGCCGCGGGCAGCGGCCACGCCCTGGACATCACGTCCGTGGCCGCGGTAAACAAGCTGATCTGATCTCGGGAACGCGCGGTGACGAGCAACCCCAAAGCGGACCGCGCGCCGGTCCAGTCTGGCGTCGCCTGGCTGAGCGCCCGACGCCACCTGGGCACCGGTATCCGGCGCGGCCACCGGGCACGCCCAGCACCAGGTCGCAAGCGTAGCGGCGTAAACCACGGGTTCGTCTGCTCAGTCCACCACCGTAACCAGCAGTAAAACCGTCGACATCTTTTCCTCACCGAACGGTCTGGCCTGGACGTTCCGGGCCACCCTCGGGCCCCCGGCCGGGTTCGCCGCTTCCATGATGGCCAGCGGCGGTCCCGGCGCGTCTGTGCTGGCCGGAGAAACGGGCGTCACCGGCCAGGCAGGGGCGGAACCTGACCGCGTTCGCCTCGGCCGACGGCCGGACCGCAGCACCAGGTCCGGCCCGTTCGTGCCCGCCGCGGCGCGAGGACACGTCTCCGGTCGATGGCGCTGGCCCCCGGCGGCGCCGTGGTCACCACGCGGCATCAGCGACGCCCCCGACGACCCGCCAGCCGGTAGATCACCCTGACCGGGGTGAACGCCCGCGGCGCGGCGGGTGGACATCGCGATGATCCGGGGCGCGAAGTCGAGCCGCAGGTGGCCGTCCAACAGCATCGCCGCGCAGAGTCGGCACGCAGGTGATGGCGGTGGGCAGCGCCAGCGGACTTTATCCCGGCCGCGTGGACCTCGGGCAACGGCGGCCGAAAGCTCGTGGACGCCCGGGCCGTCGGCGCCCTCTCCGGCCGTGTTCAACGGCGGGCCGGGGTCGCGGCGGCTGACCAGCGTGACGCGCACGGCCCGATGGGCTGGCTGGCGGTGGGCGACGTCACGGCGGCGCCCCCGAAGCCACCCGGTCGTCGTCGCCTCCGCCGACGGTACCGGCTGGCAGGCGAAGCCGACGGCGAGCGCGTCTTCGGCGCGTCAGGGCTGTTCACCGAGCAGGCGGCCGCGAACACAGGGGCTACGTCATCGTCGGCCACCAGAACGTCAAGCGCGTACAGAACGGCCGGGTCGTCTCGGCCCGCACCGAGGCCGCGGTCTGGTGGTCGGCCACCCTGACCGGCTGGCAGCGTGGCGGGGACGCCACCGCGGGCGCGCTCAGGACGGACCGGTAACCGGCAGATGAACGCGGTCACCGCCCTGTCGTTTCCAGCAGGGCAGGTTTCGTGGCGGTGGGCTCGCACGGCGACCAGCCGTCGGCCTGGACCTCGGCCAACGGCGGCCGGACCTGGCGGCCAGGCCGATCTGCCCATGCCGGTCGGCTCCACCCGGGCCATGCTCGAGCACGTGGCGAGCGCTTAAGCCGCGTCAGCGTGGTGCGCCGTGGGCACCGCGCGTCACCGCCGCCCGGGCCGGACGGTGCCGTTCGCGGCCAGCTCGGCCAATGGCGGGGCCAGCTGGGCCGAATCGGCGCTCCCGGTGTAAGCCGACCTGACCTCGGTCGCCGCCCTGGTCGCGGTCGCGCGGCGCCTTCACCGCCACCGGTAAGCTACGGCAGCGCTCCGGGCCACCGGGACGTGGGTGATATGGACGTCAGCCAACGGCTCGGCCTGGCAGTCGGCCCAGCTCAGCAGGCGAAGGGCCTGACCGGACCGGGCATCCGGGCCATCACGCCGGCTCTGCGCCAAGTGGGCCCAAACGGCACGCTGACCGGCGTCGGCTTCACGGCCTCCCGGTCGGCGGAGCAGCCCATCTTCTGGCAAGCCCCGGTCAGATGACGGCCCCCCGGGCCGCCAGCGCAGAACGCCGGAGCCTCGACCCCCAGTCACCACGGCACCACGCGTACCAGGTCGTACGCAGTGAGTCTCCGGATCCAGTGGCGTTCTAACGCCACTGGAAGTCGGCTTTCTGTTGCGTCCGGCTCGCAGGTTTCGTTGCGTCCGGCTCGCGGGCCAACACCTTCACGACGCCGCCTGGTCATGTGCCGCTGACCTGCAGGCGGCGCCAGCGCCGTCTCGTCGCGGCGGTTGGCCGGGCTGGGCAGGGCTGGCCCGGACGGTCGCCACGATCAGTGACCCGTGTCGACCTCGGCGACCGTCACGCCGGGCGCGGGCCCGGGGTCGGCCCGCGGACCACGCCGAGCGGGTCGACCAGCATGCTGCGCCCGACGCCGGTCGCGGCCTTGGTCGGCGCTTCGTCCGGTCGGGCACCTGGCGGGCTGGCCGCGACCCACGCGCGGTGTTCTCGATAAGCGCGGCGCGCACCAGGGTGACCCAGTGCTCTTCCTTGAACAACCCGGCCGCCCAGGCGGCGGGCGGCACGGAGCAGCTCGGCCCCGGCCGACCGCGAGCGCCCGGGGACAGCTCGCCGAACCGCACGTCGCGGAGCAGATCGCCAGCCCGGCGCGGACCCCGGCGAGCGTGCGGCAAGGCGACCGGCGCCGGGAGCCGGCGCCACCCTCGTCGGACCACGCGGTGGCCGAACGCGTCGAACGGGTGCAGCTTGCGGTAGGCGGTGACCAGGCTCGTGGCCCCGTCGTAGACCACCGCGGTGTTGTAGCGCCGCGGCCGCCCGGGAGACGGCTCGAACACCCCGGCCACCAGCGCCACCCCGGTCTGCTTGGCCGCGGCGGCCGGCCCCGGGGCAGAAACGGGCCGTCCGGCGGCTCGCAAGCCGCGGCGCGCGGTCCGAGCCGAACCTGACCTGGGTCGCCTCGAGGAACTGCCGGGCGGGTCCGCGCCCCTGTCGGCGGCCTCCGCCATGGCGTCCCTGACCCGGCCGGAGTTGACCCTCGGGGCCGTAGAGCTGACCGGCGCATCTGGCACAGTGCGACTCGCATACCCAAAGCGTATCTCGGGGGTGCGGGGGTCGTCCCCGGGAAAGCAACTGAAGAGCCTAGCCGCCAGAGCGCTGATGATGTCATTGGGCTCATGAGCCGACCACTGCTGAACCGGCGCTGCTTGCCGGGCTGGGCACGACGATCTTCGCCGAGATGTCGGCGCTCGCGGTCGAGACCGGGTCCGGTCAACCTCGGCCAGGGCTTCCCGACACCGACGGGCCGGCCGCGATCGCGCAGGCCGCGGCCGACGCGATCACTGCGCGGGCGCGGCAACCAGTACCCGCCCGGCGCCCGGCGTTCCTGAGCTGCAGGCAGGCCATCGCCGCGCACCAGCAGCGGTTCTACGGCCTCGGCTACGACCCGGACAGCGAGGTGCTGGTGACCGCGGGCGCGACCGAGGCGATCGCGGCCGCCGTGCTCGCGCTGGTCGAGCCGGGCGACGAGGTGATCGCGTTCGAGCCGTACTACGACTCTTACGCGGCCTGCATCGCGCTGGCCGCAGGCGATCCGCGTGCCGGTCACGCTGCGCCCGACCGGACTTCCGGCCTGACCTCGACGCGCTGCGCTCGGCGATCACCGGCCCGCACCCGGCTGATCCTGCTGAACTCCCGCACAACCCGACCGGCTCGGTGCTTCAGCCGCGCCGAGCTCGACCGCGCATCGCCGCGCTGTGCCGTCGAGCACGACCTGCTCGTGGTCACCGACGAGGTCTACGAGCACCTGGTCGTTCGACGGCGAGCACGTGCCGATCGCGTCGCTGCCGGGCATGGCGGAACGGACCGTGTCAGATCTCGCTCGGCCGGCAAGACCTTCTCCTTCACCGGCTGGAAGATCGGCTGGGTCAACGCGGCCCCGGCCGGGCTGGTCACCGCGGTGCCGCACCGTCAAGCAGTTCCTCACCTTCGTCAACGGCGGCCCGTTCCAGTACGCCGATGGCCGAGGCGCTCGCGGCTGCCGGACGAGTACTACGCCAGGCTCCGCGGCGACCTGCATGGCCCAGCGCGACCTGCTCTGCGCCGGGCTGAGCGAGGCCGGGTTCGACGGTCTACCAGCCGCAGGGCACCTACTTCGTCACCGCCGACATCAAGCGGCCTGGGCGCAGCGCGACGGCGTGGAGTTCTGCCGGAACCTGCCGCGACCGCGTCGGCGTGGTCGCCATCCCGACCGCGATCTTCTACGACCACCCCGAAGCGGCCTCGCGGCCACGTCGCGTCTTCGCCTTCACATGCAAGCAGCCCCGAGGGTGCTGACCAGGGCCTGCAATGCTCTCCGCCTCACCGGGTAGGGGCTCAGGCCCACCCCTGATGGTCGCAGCCCCATGCTTGGGATCGATGGCTCGCCAAGATAGAGAAGCGTGGCCTGCGAAGGAGCCTGGGGCGATGAGTTTCGCGTACCTGGTCTGCTTCCACTGCTGCTGCTCGGAAGCATCGCATTCGCCCTGAACCGGGAGATGCGAAGGCGAGCGCGTCCGGCTGGCCTGCGAAGGGGGCACATCCGGGCGCGGCTGGGGCCTGCTCCTGCCATCGCTGTGATAGCCGCCATCATGACCGGCCACGTGCGGCACGCTGGCCGTAGCCGACTCGCCACCGCAGGGGCCCTGGTCGCCTGGGCCCGCGGCTGGCCGCCAAGCTCGTCCCGTACGCCCTGCTCGCCACAGCTCTTCCGGTCATCCTGGCCGAGAAGTACACGACGGGTTCAGCAACCGGCGGTCAATGGGCTCAGCCTTTGGCCGGTCTTAAGCTCCTTCCACCAGCCGCTTCGTCTGCCGCAGGCGGGGGTGTTCTTCGTCGCTGGCATGTGGCTGCTCCTGCGGAGTGCAGGCGCCGGAAGCCGGGCTGGTCCGGACGCTGACGCGCGGGATGGCTGAACAGCAGCCGCGCGCCGGGATCTCCGGCGCCCAGGCCCTGCTTTCCATATCCGGTCTTGGGGCTGACCGTACAGCTGCTCGGCCCCGGCAACTGGTTCGGCGATGGCGGGCTCACACCGGGCTCAGCGTGGCCTCATCAGCCTGGGCGTGGCCACGGCCACGCTGGTGCTGGTGTTCCAGTCGCCCGGGTCTGGGCCGCCACGCTGGCCGCGGCGGGCCTGCTGGTCGCCGGCGCCCTGGTGGAGTGATCGCGGTATTCCAGCGTGGTCCCCAGGACATGTCGGCTTCTGGCCGGCCTCGCCCACAACAGCCGGAGCACGCCCAGTTATGGGCGTCGCCCTGGAAGCCTCGCCCTGCTGGCTGCGGGCCTGTGGCTGGCGCCGCGGGTGATGCGCGGCGTCAGATGTACTCCCGCCCGATTCCAGGCGCTTTTTGACCCGGACCCGGCAGCTGACCCAGCGGGTGCAGACCCTGACCGGAC
>ERZ1370068.9698-contig-8457_pt1 | contig 37275 bp, 60 predicted proteins | sample MGYA00561227_ERZ1370068 | MGnify/ENA primary metagenome ERZ1370068 (study PRJEB38410, sample SAMEA6850437) | metagenome | study: Metagenomic assessment of the ecological functions of the soil: analysis of the soil microbiota associated with the...
AGTAGCCGCTTCGTTCAGTTACGTATTGCTGGGGCGTTGCTGAAGGCTGGCAAACACTTTTCCGATTTCTTTCGTCAGCACCAGTCCGGGCAAATGGATGCAGCACCGATCCGCGCATGCCCGGTTCCCACGTTGGTCGGGCACGCCGTCAGGAAGCCCGAACTCGCTGTGATACGAATACGGGACGACGCGCGCCTAAGTCCCGATCCAGCTTATCGATGGCCGCAAACGCCTCCTGCAGCGCGAAGCCGGACCGGAGCGCCTGAAGCCGAAGGTGGTCCTCCTCGTTGACCATCACGCCCGAGTCCGTCGGCCAGGAACACGGCGGCGCCGCTGCGGAGCGGATGCTGCGCATCCAGGCCCGCCAGCTCCTTGCTCACAAGATGTCGCTCGTGCAGCAGGGCCGCGCGAAGTCGGCGGCAGTTCGTCCAGCCGGTACATCACCGCTTCGCGGAGCGACGGAATCGACGCCACCGCCTCGCGCACCTGCGACAGCACGCGCAGCCGCTCGCCGTCCGCGCGCCCGGCCCGTAAACGCATAGCCCTCGACGTTTCGGGCCAGACCGAATCCGCGTCGACAGCACGATATCCGAATGCCGCCCCGACGCGTCGAGCCAGCCGACGCCGCCATCGGGGAGCAGCGACAGATCGACGGTCATTCCATCACCCGAATGCGATCGCGCAGGTCCGCCGCGAGCTCGAATTGTTCGCTGTCGATCGCGCGCGCGCAGCCGGTCCTTCAGCTCGCCCAGCACCGGCTGACGCGCTCGAGCGTCTCCGACATCGGCGGGTGATACGTCGCGCCCGACGTGCCGATGGTTGCCGTGCACGCGACGCAGCAAGCTCGCGGATGCCCGCCTCGAAATTCGTGTAGCACCGCGCACACCCCACCGGCCCGTGGCACGGAAGTCCGCCATCGTCGTGTTGCAGAAGCGTGCAGCGCAGCCTGTCGGTCGTCGACGTCGCGACCTGTTGATGGACGGCGTGCAGAAACTCGCCGAGCGGATGCTTCGGCGTCGCGACGGTCGTCTCGACGCCACGCTCGGCGGCGCACTGCTGCACAGAGATGCAGCTGGTGCACGGCGTTGTTCTCGATCGTCGTGAGATGCACGACGGCATCGCGCTCGCTGGCAACTGTCGCACAACATCAGGGCACGACCTCGCGGACATCAGTGTCGCGTCAGAGCGCCCGTCCTCCAGCAGCAGAGTGCGGTCGGCGCGCGCGGCCAGCGAGCGGTTGTGCGTCGCGATCACCATCGCGATCTCGAGATCGCGCGACAGCTCGGCGAACAGGTCGTGCAGCCGCTCGCTGTTCGCGTGATCGAGATTGCCCGACGGCTCGTCGGCGAGAGCACGACCGGATCGATCGCCAGCGCGCGCGCCACCGCGGTCCGCTGCTGCTCGCCGCCCGACAGCTGCGACCGGCCGGTGCTGCATCCGCCCGCCGAGTCCGACGCGCGCCAGCAATCCTCGGCGCGCGCGTTGCGCGCCGGTCGTCGTCCCATCCGGCGATGCGGAGCGGCATCATCACGTTCTCGAGCGCCGTGAACTCGCGCAGCAGATGGTGAAACTGAAACACGAATCCCACCGAGCCGATTCCGAAGCGCCGAGAGCTCGTCGTCGTCGGTCCTCGGCGGACGTCGACGCCGGACTGTCCGCCGATGCATGACACCGACTGAGCCGCGCGTCGGCTTGGTACCGAGCGCGCCGAAGCAGAGATGCAGCAGCGTGCTCTTGCCCGCGCCGCTCGCGCCGACGATGGCGAACCATCTCGCCGCGCGCGAACCTGTAGGTTGACGCCGTCGAGCACGGTGGATCGTGCCGCCGTCGCCGCCGACGATACACCTTCGCCAGGTCCACCGCCTCCAGCACCATCATTCGTGACGGAATGGCCTCCACCGGGTACAACCGCGCCGCCTGCAGCGCCGGGATACAATCGTGGCGAGCGCCGCGACCGCCAAGCTCGCCACGACGATGCACGTCGACGTCCAACGGCTCGGTCGACGACCGGCAGGTGATCGATGAAATATATGGACGGGTCCAGCCGGATGAGCTTCTTGCGCCGATCAGTAGCGACGCCGCCAGAGCCGATCACCAGTCCAGCGCCCGTCCCGACGATGCCGATGACGAGTCCCTGCGCGAAGAACACCCGCCGGATCGACGTCGCCGGCATCCCCATCGCGCGCAGGATGCCGATCTCACGCGTCTTGTCCGTCACGACCATGATCAGCGTGCTGATGATGTTGAACGCCGCGACGAGCACGATGAGCAGCAGGATGACGCGTCATGCCAAGCTTCTCGAGCTTGCAGCGCGTTGAACAACGAGCTTGTTCTGCTGATGCCAGTCGATCGACGCGGTACCGGCATGCCGCAGCGTGTCCGGCCAGCCGCAGCCGCGACTTGCAGCGCCTCCCGTCGCGTCGGCGTTCTGAACCTCGAGACCGGTGACGACTGTCTCCGAGCTGCGCGACTGCCTGCGCCGCCCTCGAGCGAGACGATGACGTACTTGTTGTCGTACTCGTACATCCCGGTATCGAAGATGCCGGTCACCTCGAACTGTCTGGACGCCGGCATTCGGACAGACCCGTGACCGGATTGATCTTCGTGGTCGAGCGTGACGATCAAGCGATCGAGTCGACGCCGGGCACGACGTTGAGCCGCTCGGCCAGCTTCGTCCCGAGCACCGCGCCGCGGTACTGTCCGTCGAGCGTTGCGAAGGAGAAGTCGCCCGCGGTGACGTGCTGCGCGGATCGACGTGACTCGCGCCACGCCCGGCCTGTCGGGCGGAAGTCCCCTCGACGGACACGCCGTCTCGATGTGCTTGTGTCCTTTGCGTGAATGACGCGCCTGCGTGTGCACGAACGGCGCCGACCGCCACCACGCCCGGCTGCGCTGCGACCTTCTTCAGCGTCGCCTGCCAGTCGTTCATCACCATGTCCTCGCCGAACGTCAGCACGCGAATGTCGGGGCTGCCGATGAGGATTTTCTCGCGCAGATCGTTCTGCAGTCCGTTCATCACGCCGATGATCACGATCAGCGCGCTCACCCGCGACCGTCACGCCGCCGATCGCGATCAGGCTGATCAGCGACAGCAGCTTCGATCCCGCGCCGGCTCGCGCAGGTAGCGCCACGCAATGGACAGCTCGAGTCCAGCTCATTCTGGGCGCAGCGTCGGAAACAGGATGACGTCGCGAATGTTCGGCGTGTTCGGTCAGGTACATGAACAGCCGGTCGATGCCGATCCCGACGCCGCCCATCGGCGGCATGCCGTACTCCATCGCGCGCAGATAATCCTCGTCCACGCCCGACGCCTCTTCGTCGCCTGCCGCCCGCAGCCGCGCCTGCGCCTCAGAACCGGCGACGCTGGTCGATCGGATCAGTTCAGCTCGCTGAACGCGTTCGCCATCTCCGCGCCCGCGCGCGAACAGCTTCGAAGCGCTCGGTCAACGCGGGATTGCCGCGCTTCGGTTTGGCGAGCGGCGACAAGCTCCACCGGGTAGTCGATCGACGAACGTCGGCTCGAGCAGCTTCGACTCCACCAGCGCCTGAAACATCTCGTCGAGCACCTTCGGCCGGCTCAGATCGTCCACCATGTTGAACACCGACTCCGGCGCGCGGCGTTCCGGCAGCGACGTCGTCGTCGATCGCCATCACGTCCGCGCCGAGCGCCGCGTTCAGCGACGGCACCCACTCGACGCGCGGAAACGGCGGCGTGAACGTCGGGCACGCCGTCGCTGTCGGCGGACCATGCTCGATCGCGCTGCCGATGCTCGGCGGCGACCACGCCGCGCGCGATCGCATCGGCGCGCAGACGATGAGCGCCTCGACGCGCGCACATCATCATCGTGTAGTCGGCGTACGCCTCGTAGAACTCGAGCATCGTGAACTCGGGATTGTGCGTCCGGTCGATGCCCTCGTTCCGGAAGTCGTGCCCGATCTCATAGACGCGATCGAATCCGCCGACGATCAAGCCGCTTCGAGGTACAGCTCGTCGGCGATGCGCAGATACAACGGCATGTCGAGCGCGTTGTGATGCGTCGCGAACGGACGCGCCGTCGCGCCGCCATACAGCGGCTGCAGAACCGGCGTCTCGACCTCGAGGTAATCCAAATCGTCGAGGAGCGCGACGCATCTCCGAGGTCATGCGCGATCGCGCGCGAAACGAGCGCGCGCACCTCCGGATGCACGGCGAGATCCGCATACCGCTGGCGATACCGCTGCTCCGGATCGGCGAATCCGGAGTGACGCACCGTCACGCCGTCGACCGACTTCCTCCTTGCCGAACGGCAGCGGGCGCAGCGACTTCGCCAGGAGCTCGAGCCTCGACGACCCGAACCGTCGACTTCGCCGGTGCGCGTGCGGAACAGCGGACCGCGCGACGCCGATCACGTCGCCGATGTCGAACAGGTCGAGCACTCGAGTACGCGTCGTCACCCAGCCGATCCTTCTTGAAGTACAGCTGATGCGGCCGCTGTCGTCGGCGAGGTGCGCGAACGTCGTCTTGCCGTGCGCGCGCCACGCGACGATGCGCGCCCAGCGACCCGCACCGTCTCACCTTCGTCGCTCGTGCTCGACGGGCGATGCGCCGACCGCCTCGGCGGCGCGATGCGTGCGCGTCGTAACGAGTACGCGAACGGTGCGATGCCGCGCGCGATCAGCGCGTCGAGCTTCTCGCGCCGCGCGCTGCTGAACGAAGTTGAACTCGTCGCTCACGCGGCGGCGCTCCGCCGCCGGCCGCTGCCGAGTTGGCGTCAGGTACGCCTCGATGAACGGATCGATGTCGCCATCCATGACCCGCTGCACGTCGGGAATCTTCAGTCTCCGTGCGGTGGTCGTTGACCATCGTGTAGGGCTGAAAGACGTAGCTCCGGATCTGGCTGCCGAAGCTGCACGTCGGATTTCGTCGCGTCGAGCTCCGCCTTCTTCTTCGCCTGCTTCTCGGCCTCGAGCTGATACAGCCGGTTCTTCAGCATGCTTCATGGCCGTCGCCTTGTTCTTGTGCTGCGAGCGCTCCGCCTGCGACGACGTGACGATGCCGCTCGGGATGTGCGTCAGCCGCACCGCCGAGCTGGTCTTGTTCACGTGCTGTCCGCCGGCGCCCGACGCGCGAAACACGTCCATGCGAATATCCTCATCGCGGATCTCGATGTTGATCTCGTTGTCGACCACCGGATAGACGAACGCCGACGCGAAGCTCGTGTGACGCCGCGCTTGCGCGTCGAACGGCGAGATGCGCACGAGCCGGTGCACGCCCGCCTCCGCCTTGAGAAATCCGTACGCGTACAGGCCCTTGATCTCGAGCACGGCGCCCTTGATGCCCGCCTCTTCGCCCTCGCTCAGGTCGAGGATCTCGACCGTCGTAGCCTTTCCGCTCGGCCCACCGCGTGTACATGCGCATGAGCATCTGCGCCCAGTCCTGCGCCTCGGTGCCGCCCGCGCCGGCGCTGATCTCGAGCTGCGCGTCGCGGAAGTCGTCCGGACCGGACAGCAGCGATCGCAGTCGGAACGCCTCGATCTCCTGCGCCGAGCGCCGCGCTTCGCGCTCGACCTCGGCGGACATCTCCGCATCGGGCTCAGCGGCCAGCATCTCCTCGAGCTCGCTGCGCGCTTTCGACGCGGCCGCTCGATCGCGTCGAACGGCTCGATCCAGGCCTCGACCGCGCTTCACCTGCTGCACGACGGCCTGCGCGCTTCTGCTGGTCATTCCAGAATCCGGCGCGGCCATCCGCTCCTCGAGCTGCCTCAGCGTGTCGCGCTTGGAATCGAGGTCAAAGATACCTCCGCAGCTCGGCAAGCCGCTCGGCGTACTCGCCTGAGCTGTCGCGCGCGCTCGCTGTCTGCCATCTCGCCTCTCCCCGGTATGACACGAGCCGTGCTGCGCTCACGGCAGACGGCTCGTGCGTGCGTGTCGTCGTCTCTGCAAGATAGCGTCGCGCGCGGTGCGCGATGTAGCCCGCGGCGCGCGTCGAGCGACCTCGTCTAGAACATCTTCTGCCCGCCGGCGAGAATGTCGTTCAGCGCCTCCTGAAAGTGCGTCGTCGACTCGGCGAATTCGCGTCCGACCTGATCGATGTATTCCTCGTAGCTCTTCTTGATCTCCTCACGAAACAGCTCCACGCAGCGTCCGTCGCGCAGATCCTTCATCGCGGCGCTGCGGAAAGTGACGTGACGAGATCGGAGATCAGCGCGCGCGACAAGCGGCGCGCCCTCGCGTTCGGATCGTTGGCGAGAAACGGATTGATCGGCGCGCGAGTCGGTGTCGCCATCGACGCCGACGCGAGGACGCGACGCCGATGTGGCCGGCGGTCCGCCGGTCGATGCGCTGCGGCGGCTCCGTCGGCAGCCGGCGTTCCGGTCACCCGCCGCCGGCGGAGCAGCGGCCGGAGCTTGGGGCGACGCTGGCGCGCCAGCACTCGTCATCGCGGCTGACGACGGACCCGCGGCTGTCGGACACGGCGCCTCGATCGGACGTGTCGGGCGAATCGGCGTCGCGCGCGCGGGACGAGTCGGTGGCGACGTCGCGCGACCGTATGCCGTGCGCGACGTGCCCCGCCTGTGTCGGCCGCACCGGACGACAGGCGGCGTCAGCGGCATCGTCGGCCGCAATCGACGAGCAGTTGCGCGGCGGCGATCGGTGCGGCGCACCACGCGTCGGCGCATCGCGCAGCGTCGGGCGGCGGCGGCGCGTCACCGGCGTCTTGCTGGAGCGCCGTGCGGCAACGGCGGCGTCGGCCGCAGGCGTGCGTCGGCGACTGGCGCGAGTTGCCAGCGTCGCCGGGCGGCATCGACGACCGGCAGCGGTCGCCGTCGATACGGCCGCATCGGCGTTGCGCGGTGTCGTGCGTCCACGGCTGGCATCGGTGCAGGCCGCTGGACGCATGAATGGCGGCGGTCGCGGCCAGTGCCTCCGCTCGCGGGCTCGGACGCCGGTCTCGCGACGACCGGCGTCGGCGCCGGAGCAATGCAGGCGCAAAACTCTTCGTCGATCGAGGCACCGACGCCGATCGTGATGACGCCGCCGCAGACCGCAGCAGCGCGCGCGAACGCCCGCTGGTCGGCACCTTCAGACGGATCGACGCGGAACACCGATCTGACACTCCGGACAGAGAAACGTTCACTCCTCTCCCTGCGTTCGCAGATGCCGGACGGACACGCCGACCGCGGGCACATCTCAGTCGGCCGCGAGTCGGTACCGCCGATCGATCGAATATACCGAGCCTGGCAGCGTCTTGGCGTAACTCTTCATCTCCGGTCGCCAACGCGCTCTGACTTGCGCCGCGTGCGTAAATCGCCGGCGCTCGTTGGTCACGACCCCGATCGACACCGTCATCAATGGTACACGGTGAAGCTGTCCCCGGCGATCCTTGCCGAAGAAATAGCCGGCGCGGCGGTCTTGCTCCGAGTACTGAAATGGAATCAGCGTGTCGAAGATCGAAACGATCTCAGCGCAGACGTCGCTCACGCTGTCAATTGGCATGATGAAGATGAAATCATCGCCGCCGATGTGTCCGACGAAGCCTGTCCTCGTGACACAGTCCCTTCACCACGTCGTGGAGGATCTGCGCCAGAATGCGGATGACGCGATCGCCCTCGTAGTACGAGTAGCGATCGTTGAATTCACTTGAAGTGATCGAGATCGGCGTAGCAGGTCGCGAACTGGACGTCGAGCGACCAGCCGGCGGCCGATCTCCGCCTCGATCTCGACGGCGCCGGGCAGCCGCGTCGACGGATGCACGTACAGATCGCGGTCCGAGCGCCGCAGCATCGCGTCGAGGCGAATCGTGACTTCGGCTGACATCGAGGCGGATCGCGGATCACCTCGTCGGCCACCGGCGCGAGAAGCCGGCGTCGAACGACGCGGAGTCGTTCGGAGGAGATCACGACCGCAGGGAACAACGCCGGTGTACGAATCGCTCTTCAAGACGCGTGAGCGCCGCGCGCGCGTCGTCGCCGCGTGAACGGCGTGTCGAACACCACGACGCGCGGCCGGCTGCGCAGCGCGCCGCTCATCAGCGTTTCGGCGTCGCGAACCCGAAGGACTGGCACGTCCGAGAGCGGCGAGCCACCGCTCGAACGACATCCGGCGCGAGCGAGCGCCATCGGGCGAATAGGACTATCGCGCTAGTTGTAGCCACTCTCTCGAAGGACTCAGCGGTGAGGCGCCAAAATATGGCTGCCTTCTGGTGAGTCAAACGGCGGTCGCGACGGAGCGTCGCGCTGTTGTCGCATCCGTGATGTCGATCACCAGCTCACGCGCGCGCCAATCGCCACGTCGCCATTCGCGTTCGTGCCCCCTCGCAAGCGAATCGTGGAGAACGCGTCGACCATGCTCAGAATATGGTTCGCGCCGATGATCATGAGGTCAGTGAATCCCGACCGATACGCGTCGTTTCGCTTTGTCGGTCGTCTGCTTGAAAATATCGTACTGGAACTGCGCGCCTTCCACGACCAGGCGATTCGGGCCGCACCGCGTCCTCCAGGTACTTCTGCAACGCGGCATCACGACTCGAGAAGGCGTTCTGCGCGAGCTTCCATCGGGATCCGTTGTAACGTGGTCTCGTCGGTTTCGGGGATCACAGGGTCCGCTCGTCGAAGACTGAACGATCCGACTCTCCTTGTAGTCGCGCATCTTTTCTCGTAGTACGCCCAGTCAGCGTCGGGAAGCAATCCGGCGAGGCGTCCGTGGTGAAATGCGATCGAGCTTGACGTCGCGCCAGCTGCTTGAATGCCGCTTCCTGCGATCGCTGCTCGCACGTCCTTGGCGTATTTCCACCGGCTCAACGCTTCGAGCGCGACGTAGCCGATGAATCGATCGTTGCCCAGCATCAGCTGACCGCTGCCGGGAATCAGCGCTGACGCAATCGGCGCGTAGTTCGCGACGCGTGGCGAGACCCGCCATGCGCGGGCGCCGGCCTGCCTCGCCGAATTCGCCGCGGTATCGTACCACGCCGCAGCCTGTGGAAGCAGGCTTGCTCGCCGCCCATGCACGCGCTGAAGCCGATACGGACGGCGCCTGTTGCGAGAGCCACGCAGCGGTGCATTAGAAGAACGTAGCGGAGCGAGAGGTAGCTGGGCTGTGAGCCACGTCCCGAGGTCGGTCAAGACCCTGTGCGAAGTCGACGTGCAGCTTGCCCGGTCGAGCGAAGCCGAAGGTCGAACGTCGGTCCCGGAGGCCCGGTGGGCCCGTTGCAGCTGATAACCCGCGCGCGCTGCGCATCGATCCAGGTCGCGCCAATCTCGCCGCCGAACCGATCTCTGCAGGCCCGCCGACCCGACGACGGCCTTGACCATGTCCAGCTTCGGCCTGAACGTGGACCTCCTTCACGGCATTTGCGGGAAATCGCGGCCGCGACGGCGACACCAATCAGTGCCGCGGCGCTGGAAGGCGCTGATCTGCCTGCGCGGAGAATCGTTGGCCTGCAACCGGAAGACCGAGATTCAGCCCCGATGCGCCGACGGCGATCGGCGAATCCTTCGTAAGAAGAAAGTACCGCGCGCCGAGGCTCGATCGCGGCCGTTCGCGGTGGGGATGGCGGAAGGTCACGCAGGTCCCGGTTGCAGCTGGGACGCGAGCTGCAGAAATTTGAGGTGTGAGGCCTGCAGCCAGCCTGGTTGCCGAACTGAGCCGCGAATGTGCCGGCAACGATGACACCGGTGAAATCGAACGATCCAACGACCGTCTGTTGGTCGTTGACCGATGGCTGGTCGCCTTCATTCAGGTACCGAATCGTAAGCGCGGACCGCTCCGACGCGCGGCACCGGGCCACACAACGGCCGCGGTGTCGCGTCGGCGACAATCAGCCGTTCGCCTGCTGCGAAATGTTGAACGCGGCCTCACGCGGCCCGTGCGCGATGAGCGCCGGATTCCGCAAAATCGCCTCAGCGCCGACACCGCTCGGCGACGATGCGACACTGCGCCGCGCCAAGTCCACGTGCGCCGGTCGGAAGCAGAAATTCGCTCCCCCTCCACCCACGACTCCGGTCTGTGCGACAGCCGCTCGCCGCGTCGCGACGAGCAGGGCCGGTCGCGACGAGGGTTCGCCGCGACGCTAGAGTGGCGTGCGCCTCATCGATGAGCATGATGGGAATGTCCGTCGCGGATCGGGTAGCGCAGCCGGCAGGAGTGGCATATCAGCGACGACTCGGCCTCACGATACTCGAGCTCTCCTTTGCATTTCGGGCAGACGAGAATGGCGAGCAGCTGCGGCGACAGCGTCATGACGATCGATCCTCGGGGAAGTTTATAGCCGAAGCGCTGCAGCGCGTGCGTGTTGCGCCGCCAGTTCGGGAGCACCTTGACCCACAGGTCCAGGTAGACGCGCGAGCCGACGAAGGCTTCGATCTTTTCTCGCGCGGCGCGCCCGATCGTCACGGACGCGTTGCCCCCGGCGCCGATGAGAATTCGCTTCTGGCTGTCTCGCTCGACGTGCAGGACTGCTCGAATGTACACCGGCGACTGCGCTTCCCGAAACTCCTCGATCTCGCAGGCGACGCTGTACGGCACTTCGTCGTCGAGCTGCTCGAGCGCCGTCTCGCGCACGCAGCTCGCTCGCGAAGAAGCGGACGGTTTGCGTGCTGATCTCGTCGTCCGGATAGAGGAACGGACTTTCCGGGAGCAGTGGCCGGCGAGACGGGCGAGCAGCGCGTCGACGCCGTCGCCGGTCGTCGGCCGAGATGAAAAGCGCGTCGGGGTGCGTTCCGGCGAGAGCCTGCGCGCTGTCCGCGCGTGCAGCGACGTCGACCTTGTTGATGGCGAGGACGATCGGCGCTCGAACCGGACGCTCGAGCTGGGCGACGTCGACGAGGCTGCGGCGACGGTCCTTCGGTGCCGTCGACGAGATAGAGCACGACGTCGGCTTCGTGGAGCGCGGCGAGCGCGGCGCGCGCGCATCGTCTCCTGGAGCGCGATATCGCGGATTGAGCAGGCCTGGGGTGTCGAGCAGGATCATCTGCACGTCGTCGGTCGTGTTGATGCCGACGATGCGATCGCGTGTCGACTGCGGCTTGGGGCTGACGATGCTGAGCTTTTCTGCCGACGACGCGATTGAGGAGCGTGGATTTCTCCGGCGTTCGGTTTGCCGACGACGGTGACGATTCCAGGCTTTGGGCATTCGTTGACATCAAGCTGATGGTTGCGCAGCGAGCGAGGACCGGCTTTGGGGAAAGCTAATGGTCGGTGCAGCGCGGGTGGAAGCCAAACACAAAACCCCCGACCGTGCAGTGGTCGGGGGTTTTGCAATGAGGTGCCGGCGACGGCCTACTCTCCCGCGCTCTCTCGAGCGGAGTACCATCGGCGCTGTAGGGCTTAACGATCGTGTTCGGAATGGGAACGAGTGTGGCCCCTACGCTCTAGTCGCCAGCGAATTCTTGTGATTCGCACAAGACTTCAAAGATGTCGGTAGATGACATCGGAGATGTGGTAGATCGGAATTGTCGAATTCCTAAATAAGATCGTGCAGTGCTCTGCTTGCAGGTGTTGCTTGCGTAGTTCCCGGTGGAAACCAATTGGGAGTAGTCAAGCCGCACGGGCGATTAGGACCGCTGCGCTTGGAAGTGGATTGCTCCACGTCCACGGGCGGCCTATCGACGGGGTGGTCTTCCGCGGCCCTTCAGGAGGCTCAAGGCCTCGGGAGTGTTCATCTTGGGGCGTGCTTCCCACTTAGATGCGTTCAGCGGTTATCACAGCCGACCATCGCTACCCGGCGGTGCCCTGGCAGGACAGCCGGGACACGAGCGGGTCGTCCGACTCGGTCCTCTCGTACTAGAGTCCGCTCCCCTCAACACTCCAACGCCCACGACGGATACAGACCGAACTGTCTCACGACGTTCTGAACCCAGCTCATGTACCACTTTAACCGGCGAACAGCCGGACCCTTGGGACCTTCTCCAGCCCCAGGATGTGATAAGCCGACATCGAGGTGCCAAACCGCGCCGTCGATGTGAACTCTCGGGCGCGATAAGCCTGTTATCCCCAGCGTACCTTTTATCCGTTGCGCGATAGCCGCTCCACCCCGGGCTACCGGATCACTACGGCCCACTTTCGTGGCGGCTCGACCCGTCGGTCTCACCGTCAGGCTGGCTTCTGCCGTTACACTCTATAAGCGCGAGTACCGTCCGCGCTGAGCCAACCTTGCGCGCGCCTCCGTTACTCTTTCGGAGGCGACCGCCCCAGTCAAACTGCCCACCTGCCACGGTCCCAGAAAGGGTGTTGCCTTCCGTGGTGAGGGCGTCGCACGACGCAGGGTGGTATTTCACTGGTGCCTCCACCGAGGCTAGCGCCCAGGCATCACCGACTCCCACCTATGCTACACAGCTGAAGTGCAACGACCAATGACAAGCTACAGTAAAGGTGCATGGGGTCTTTTGTCCTGTCGCGGGGACTCGGAATCCTCACCGAGACTGCAATTTCGCCGAGCACGTGGTCGAGACAGTGCCCAAGTCGTTACGCCATTCGTGCAGGTCGGAACTTACCCGACAAGGAATTTCGCTACCTTAGGACCGTTATAGTTACGGCCGCCGTTTACCGGGGCTTCGGCTCAAAGCTTCGCGCTTGACGGCTAACCTCTCCCCTTAACCTTCCGGCACCGGGCAGGCGTCAGTGCGTATACGGCGCCTTGTGCGGCTTGGCACACACCTGTGTTTTTGCTAAACAGTCGCTTGGGCCGATTCGCTGCGACTGCCACGAGCTCCGGCGTAAGCCCTTCACCCGATGCGGCATCCCTTCTTCCGAAGTTACGGGATCATTATGCCGAGTTCCTTGACCACGTTTCACTCGTTCACCTGAGGCTGCTCGCCTCACCCACCTGTGTCGGTTTACGGTACGGACATCTGTACAGCTCCACCACACAGCTTTTCTCGCCTGTCGACTCCAGAGCGACTTGAGTTGGGTTGCCCCGCGCCTTCGCACTCACGGTCTCGAGCTTGCGGCCTACACCGCTTAGACGGCCATCCACAAAGCCGCTCGTCCCTTCGTTCCAGTGTCCCTGATGGTTCGACGCTACAAGACGGGACGGGAATTTCAACCGGCTTACCATCGGCTACGCCTCTGGGGCCTCGCCTTAGGGCTCCGCCTCACCCTGCGCTGATTGCCATGGCGCAGGAACCCTTGGGTTTACGGTGTCCGAGGTTTTCACTCAGATTTGCGCGTACTCATTCCGGCATCCTCACTTCCCGCCGCTCCAGGCCAACGTTTGCCACGGGCCCTTCACTGCTACGGGAACGCTCCCCTACCCCTCATGTCAAAGCATGAAGGCCAAGCTTCGGCGGGCCGCTTAATCCCGACCATTCTCGGCGCATCCACGCTGGACGAGTGAGCTATTACGCACTCTTTAAAGGAATGGCTGCTTCTAAGCCAACCTCCTCGTTGTCACGGCACGGACACATCCTTCGCTATACTCAGCGGCCACTTCGGGGCCTTAGCTGTGGCTCTGGGTTCTTTCCCTCTCGCCGTTGGACATTATCGCTCAACGACTGCCTCCCGAGGTCCATCAGACAGGTATTCGGAGTTTGGTTGGGGTTGGTAGGCCGCTTTGGCCCCCGCGCCCATCCAGTCGCTCTACCCCCTGCTGACAACGGCTTACGCCGTCCTCGAGGCTCTACCTCAATAGATTTCGGGGAGAACCAGCTATCTCCAGGCTTGATTGGCCTTTCACCCCTACCCACAAGTCATCCGAGCGGTTTTCAACCCACACCGGTTCGGGCCTCCACTGCGTGTTACCGCCAGCTTCACCCTGCTCATGGGTAGATCGCCCCTGGCTTCCGGGTCTACACCCCGGGAACTCCAGTCGCCCTCGTTACAGGACTCGCTTTCGCTGTGGCTCCGCCGGCAGACCGGCTTAGCCTCGCTCCGAGTAGTAACTCGCCGGATCATAATGCAAAAGGCACGCAGTCAGGAGACATCGCATCCGAAGACACGACGCTCCCTCCTACCGCTTGTAGGCATGTGGTTTCAGGATCTCTTTCACTCCCCGCACTGGGGTGCTTTTCACCTGTCCCTCACGGTACTCGTCCACTATCGGTCACACGGGAGTCTTTAGCCTTGGAGGGTGGTCCCCCCAGCTTCACGCCCGGATCTCGTACCGGGCGTTACTCAGGAACTCCACCTCCTGAAATGCCATTGCCTTCGTCTACCGGGCTCACTCCGTCTCTGGCGCCCCGTTCCAAGGGACTTCGACTGGCGTCCTTTCAGGATCCCGTGGGTCCTACAACCCCGGTCCCACAAGGAGCACGGTTTAGGCTGTACCCGTTTCGCTCGCCGCTACTCAGGGCATCTCAATTGATTTCTCTTCCTCGAGGTACTGAGATGTTTCAGTTCCCCTCGGTTCGCTCTCGTTCGAAAACGGTGACTGGACTCGCGTCCAGACGGGCTGCCCCATTCGGCCATCTCAGGGATCATTGCGTGTGTGCCAGCTCCCCTGGCTTATCGCAGCTTACCACGGCCTTCATCGCCCTCGTGTGCCCAGGCATCCCCTCACATGCCTTCACTCGCTTGACTACAACAATCTGTGATCAAGCAGAGCGCCTACAATCTTTGTCGTACTAGGTCCTTCATTTTCGAGTGACAATCTGCTCCGTCTGACATCTGCATTGTGCCATGTTCGACGAAATCGACGTCTCTCAATAAGGATTCTCAAATCCGCGATCTACCACTACTTCCGTTGTCAAACAGCGTCGACGCTCACGCACGGTCTCCGCGACGCGCGGCGTCTACAGCAGAAACTGAATTTGGGATTGGATGTTCGAGACGAGCGACTTACGGGAACGCTTTCAGCCAAGGATGCTCGATGGACTTGCGCATCGGTTGGCCTACTCGTGTATCCGTTAAGGAGGTGATCCAGCCGCAGGTTCCCCTACGGCTACCTTGTTACGACTTCGCCCCAGTCACTGCGCTTCGCCTTCGGCCGCTTGGCCCTTGCGGGTTGCTGACACGGACTTCGGGCGCTCACAGCTTCCATGGCGTGACGGGCGGTGTGTACAAGGCCCGGGAACGTATTCACCGTGGCGTAGCTGATCCACGATTACTAGCGATTCCAGCTTCATGGAGGCGAGTTGCAGCCTCCAATCCGCACTGAGGCCGGCTTTATGGGATTGGCTTGCTCTCGCGAGCTCGCAACCCTCTGTACCGGCCATTGTAGCACGTGTGTAGCCCTAGACGTAAGGACCATGATGACTTGACGTCGTCCCCACCTTCCTCCGGTTTGGCACCGGCAGTCTTCCCAGAGTCCCCGGCCATTACGCGCTGGCAACTGGGAACGGGGTTGCGCTCGTTGCGGGACTTAACCCAACATCTCACGACACGAGCTGACGACAGCCATGCAGCACCTGTGCATGGACTCCGAAGAGGGGCCCTGGTTTCTCAGGGCTTTCCCATGCATGTCAAGCCCAGGTAAGGTTCTTCGCGTTGCGTCGAATTAAACCACATGCTCCACCGCTTGTGCGGGCCCCGTCAATTCCTTTGAGTTTCAGCCTTGCGGCCGTACTCCCCAGGCGGGGCACTTAATGCGTTAGCGCCGGCACTCAGGGGGTCGCTCCCCCAAGCACCTAGTGCCCATCGTTTACGGCGTGGACTACCAGGGTATCTAATCCTGTTTGCTCCCCACGCTGTCGCGCCTCAGTGTCAGCATACTGCCCAGCAGGCCGCCTTCGCCACCGGTGTTCTTCCGGATCTCTACGCATTCCACCGCTACACCCGGAATTCCACCTGCCTCTACAGTGCTCAAGCCCGAGAGTATCGACGGCCGACCCGGCGGTTGAGCCCCGGGCTTTCACCGCCGACTTACCGGGCCACCTACGCGCCCTTTACGCCCAGTGATTCCGGACAACGCTCGCACCCTCCGTATTACCGCGGCTGCTGGCACGGAGTTAGCCGGTGCTTCCTCACCCGGTACCGTCAGTCCTCGTCGAAAGAGGAGTGTTCGTCCCGGGCAACAGTGGTTTACACACCCGAAATGCTTCATCCCACACGCGGCGTCGCTGCGTCAGCCTTTCGGCCATTGCGCAAGATTCCCCACTGCTGCCTCCCGTAGGAGTCTGGGCCGTTTCTCAGTCCCAATGTGGCTGGCCATCCTCTCAGACCAGCTACCCGTCGTCGCCTTGGTGGGCCGTTACCCCGCCAACTAGCTGATAGGCCGCGAGCCCCTCGATTTGCCCCGGAGGTTTCCTTCCCAAGGGGACTCCCCTCAAGAATCGTATGCGGTATTACCCGGCCGTTGGGCCGGCTATCCCCCAGAAATCGGTAGGTTGCTCACGTGTTACGCACCCGTTCGCCGGTTGACCCTTGCGAGCCCCCGTGACTTGCATGTGTTAAGCACGCCGCCAGCGTTCGTCCTGAGCCAGGATCAAACTCTCCAAGAGTGTTTGAAAAAGCTCTTCGAACCACGCTGTCTTACGCTGTCGCTTACCAACCTCATAAGCACAGCGCTGTCCGAATCACAGAAAATGTTCGGTCAAACTCTTCCCTGGCGCCCCGAACGGACACCAGATCAATGCCAGTTCGCCTCGCACATCCAGATTCCCAAATTCAATTATCAAACAGCAACTCTCTAAGGTCTCGCGTCGCATTCAGCGACAGCCTTTTAACAATACCAATCGTCGCAGTACAGCATCGTCAACCCTATCTGCGCCACGTTTTTGATTGACGAAATCGACTCGACAAACTCCGCGAGTCCACGCCGCCCTTCGCCCAGACGGCACTGCATCTACCACAACCCGCATTCTCGGCGGGTTCGCAATAGTAACGCAGTTTTCCATCGAACAAGCCCCAGCGCGTCAGACAATTCCAGCGCCCGCAAGCACTTCCCGCTCGAGCGTCGAACCCGCACCAGCACTCGAGTCCACAACGTCTACACCCTACTCTCCAAATTTGCTACCGCAGCTGAGCCAGAGCCACACCCGCTCAGCACGGTGAATGGGCCGTGTAGGAATCGAACCTACAACCTAGCGATTAAGAGTCGCTTGCTCTGCCAATTGAGCTAACGGCCCAGATGCGAACTCAACGTCCTACCATGCTACTGTATGGCGCGCCAGGAGGGAATCGAACCCCCGACCCACAGCTTAGAAGGCTGTTGCTCTATCCAACTGAGCTACTGGCGCTTCGTCGACAATGGTGCCGCTGAGGTCGGGGCGCCCGGATTTGAACCGGGGACCTCCTGCTCCCAAAGCAGGCGCGATACCAGGCTACGCTACGCCCCGCGAGCCTTCGAACGTATCCAGCGCCCGCCAGACGTAATCAACTCGGTCGAACTCACTCAATTCGCCGCGCATCACTCGCCAGCAAGATCCCGCGATCAACGCGCGAAACGCTCGGCCGCGATGACTCATCGCTCCTTCTCCTCCACGCTCGCCTCGCCGAACGTCGCGTCCCAACTCGCGCGAAACAAAATACGGATCGTAGCCGAATCCATTCGCGCCGCGCGCGCATCATCGACGATCTGCCCATCGCACCTCACCGCGGCGAACGACTCGCGCGCGAATCGTCGACCATACGCCGCCGCGCATACGATGACGCGCTCCGATCCGCGACGCCGCTCAACGAAGCGAGCAGCAGTCGATTGTTCTCGTCGCATCGAGCGGCTGACCAACCAGATCGGCGCGACCACTCCACCGCTTGCTGTGCACTCCCGGACGCGCCGCCCAGCGCGTCGAACCGCGAGGCCCGGAGTCGTCGGCAACGGTGGCGCATCCCCGATGCGCGGTGAGAAGTATCTCGCCTTGGCCAGCGCGTTCTCCTCGAACGTCGCGTACGCCTCGAGGCCGTCCTCTTCGACCGACTCGGCGATGCCCCGCCTCGCCGAGATCGATGACGGCGACATGTCGTGTGCCGCAAAGCAGCGGCCGAAGCTCGCGCAGCTTTGCCGCTCGCTCCGCGTCGCGAGCGAGCAGCCGCGCCGCGAACGGTGCTCAGATGCCGAGCGCGTCGCTGCGCCGCGTCGAGATCGCGCGAGGCCGCTCGACGGCGAGATCGACGCAGCGCGTCGAGCTCACCGCGATCGAACGTGCCGTGCTCACCCGTCCCCTGCACCTCGACGAACCGGCCTTCGCTGCTCATCACAACATTCATATCGACGCCGGCGCGCACGTCTTCCTCAGTAGTCGAGATCGAGCCGCGGCTCGCCGTCGACGATGCCGACGCTGATCGCCGCGCACGCGGCGCTTCACCGGCGAAACCGCCACGCCGCCAGTCAGAAACAAGCCAGTCGAACGCGTCGATGACCGCGACACAGGCGCCGGTGATCGACGCCGGTCCGCGTGCCGCCGTCGGCGACCAGCACGTCGCAATCGAGCTTGATCGTGTATTCGCCAAACCTGAAGTCGTCGAGCATCGCGCGAATGCTTCGACCGATGAGTCGCTGAATCTCCTGCGTGCGCCCGCCGAGTCTGGGCGCGCTCGCGCGAGGTGCGCGTTCGTCGTGGCGCGAGGGAGCATCGCGTACTCGGCCGTCAGCCACCCTTCGCCGCGACCGCGCCGCCAACCCGGTACGCCTTCCTCGACGGATGCCGCGCAGAGGACGCGCGTCGCGCCGTACGAAATCGAGACACGAGCCCTCGGCGTACGGCGCGACCGCGCGCTCGACGGACACGGGACGCATCTCGTCGTTCCGCCGTGCAATGCGCGCAGATATCGAATCAGTGGCCACGAAGTCGCTCGATGGTGGAAGTGGTGGAACGACCCGGCGTCAGCGGAATGACGATGACATCCCCGCCGCGTTCGCGAACTTCGCCGGCACGCCAACGATCGTCGCTTCAGTGTAATCACCGCCTTTCACCAGAACATCAGGCCGCAAGCGGCGTGATGAGCTCAGCGCGGCGTGTCTTGATCGAAGACGACCACGGCATCCACCGACTCCGAGCGCCGCGAGCACGTAGCAGCGTTCCGGCGGCGCTCCGATTGGGCGTTCGGGGCCTTTGAGACGTCGCACTGGATTCGTCGCTGTTCACGCCGACGACGAGCGCCTCGCCGTGCGCTGCGCGCACCGAGCAAGACGTCGACATGCCCGGGATGCAGAGATCGAACACGCCATTGCGTGAAGACGACTCGCCCGCGCACCGACGCGCGCCATGTCAGCGCCGCGTTTCCAGTCCATGACTTTGTCGGAGCGGATCGAGCGGCTCGGTCAAAGCGGTCCCACGGCGCGAGGCCGGTAGTGAGATGGCCTTGACGTACATCGGCATCTCGACGTGTTCGTCGTAGTCCGGCCCCGATCGATATCGAGTCCGCTGTGCGACGAATCGGAGATCATGCCAGCCTCCTCGGGAGGCCCAGCGAGTCGGCCGCCGCCCGCAACCGAGTGAGAATCTGGTCGTTGGTCTTCTGGACGCGCGAACTTCGCCTCTTGCTCCATCGCGTCCCGGTACTGGAAAAAGCGCCAGTAGGACTCACCGGCATTCACGCCGAAATATCCCACCCGCAGCCGCCGAGGAGCACCATGAACAGGCATCCGAGTGTAGCTCCGGCCGCGGCGAGACTACCACTTGCTTTGCACTCCTTCGATGATGCTCTGCACGATTTTGGCGATCGCAACCTCTCGACCTTCTAATTCGGCACGCTCGGCGTAGTCCGCCTCGCCTCGCAGCGCCTTGTTCGCGTAGATCACCTTCCCATTCGACTGATCGAGTATCTCCACCTCGATCGTCAGCTGCAAATGTCGTCGCGCCGTGACGGACTGCTGCGGATTTGCGCTGAAGCCGACGGGAACGTCGGCCTCGTACGATGTGAATCACGCCGTGCACCAGCGCGTCGGCCCGTTCCTGTGTCGCATCCCGCACACCCAAGGCGCGCTGAAGCTCCTTCCGCATTCGGTCATAGAGCTCCTTCGGAATGTCGGGCGACGGCGTCCTGATTGTCGAAGGTGACGATCGCCATGGTATGGACATGCGGCGGAAGCCCGCCGCCGGCGAATGCTATACAAGCATCCCGTCAGCGCGCAGAGTAGAAGACTAGCGATCAAAACGCCAAATCGACGCATCAAATTCCGGAGGGTGTTCCGTTCGAGTGATGACAAGCTGTAAGGACCGCCGCGATCCCTCGTTCCGATAGCGCACACGCGATCCCCGATCGCTCCACCCATTCTGCTACCCGTCCGCCGTCAACGCGTTCGGCGCGAACGAGCGAGTCGCCCTGGAAAGTAAGCCTGAACGCGACTGGCCGACCAATGTCGGCCCGCAACGTCGTGCCCTCGACTACGAATGACGGTGTCGGGAAGATTCGGCAACGCGACGCGGCCCAATGCCGCCCAGAGCAAGGCAGGCGGCGGCACCATTCGTCGTACCCTGTTGTCGCCGCCCGGGGTGCGCAGCGAGTCACCAATCAGCACCGCCGGCGCCGTTGCCGAAGCCGCCGGCGAGAAAGAAGTCGAGGCGAGCGCTATCCGGCGACGCGATGCGCGCCACGCCGTCGCCGCGCCCCGCCATGTCGCGATCCGTCGAGCTCCCAGTTGAAGACGATGTGGCTGTGTCCGCGCGCGACAGCGGTTCGCGGAAGCCGCGACGCCGGCAGCGGTTCGCCGAGCCAGCGGCGAAAGCCGGGGACGCAGCCGGTGCTGAGCGCGAGGAGCCTGAGCATCAGGACAGCGCGCATCAGGCGCGCCCGAACAATGCACGCACCGGCGGCGGCAACGCGATCGGCCGGCCCGAGGCGTCGATCGCGATGAGCGAAGTCCGCGCGCTCACGAGGCGACGACCGTCAACCGCTCTCGTGACGAGATAGTCGAACACGATTCCACGGGAGCGAACCTCGGCGAGCGTGGTGCGAACCCGAATCATGTCGTCGAAGCGCGCGGCGGAATGAAACCGGACCGTCAATTCCGACACCGCCAACAAAACACCCGCGCGTTCCATCTCGGCATAGCTCATCCGCGGGCTCGAATGAAATCTGTGCGACCCACTTCGCACCAGATCAAATAGGTGGCATGATGCACGATGCCCATCTGGTCCGTCTCCGGCATAGCGAACACGAAACTCGACGTCGTGGTGGCAGCGGCGCCGCGCGAGACAGTGGTTGAATCGGTGGTCACGCGGCCAAGTTCGATCGGCATGACGACGTTTGTAAAGCGCGCATGGCGCCCGTAGAATTCGCGCGTGCTCAACGCGCCGTGCTACATCCTCTCCGACGCACACCTCGGCTTCGCGCCGAAGGAAGTCGAAGCAGGCGATCATCTCGTTCTTGCGACACGTCGCGACGCATGGCCGAGCGCTCGTCATCAATGGTGATCTGTTCGAGTTCTGGTTCGAATGGCGTGACGGTCATTCCTCGCCGCGGATTCCGAACGCTCGCCGCCCTTGCCGACGTCGTCGACGCCGGCGTACGCAAGTCGTGATGGATCGCCGGCAACCACGACTGTTGGGGCGGCGACGTGCTCCGCGCGACGACGTCGGCGTCGACTATCGGTTCGGGCCGTGGCGCGACGAGATCGGCCCGTGGCGCGCGACATCGGAACACGGGACGGACTGCGCCCCGATGAGGACAAGCGATATCGTCTCGTTCGACGCCTGCTCAGGAAATCCGTTGGCGATCCGGTCGTTCCGGTGGCTGCACCCGGATCTCGCGACACCGTTGGCCGACACAACAGCTCGCATGCGAGGTCGCAACTATGCGGCGCGCGATGGCGGTCGCCGGCTTGGTCGCGGCGGCGGCACGCTGGAGTCGGCGGATGCTGAACGCGACTTGATCGTCTTCGGACACTCGCACGTCGCGACGCTCGAACGATTGCCGGGCGGCGCGGTGCTGCGCCAATCCGGGCTCGTGGCTCGATGCGCCAACATTTCTTCATGTCACCGAGAATCGGATCGCGCTGCGCGCCAATGGGGATCGGCTCAGCCGAGGTGCGGATCTCAACGCCTTCGATCGTCCCGCCAAGGAAAGCGTTGGCCCAACTGAAGAAACTGTAGCGGATCGTCGGACGCGATGAACCGGTAACTCGGATCCGCCGCATCGTCGGCGGCCAGATTCGCGCTCGCGAGCGTGCGGGCCGTTTCAGCGGCTGTCTCCTCCGGCGCTGTCGATGAGGCGAGACTTGCGAGCCAAGCACGTCGCGGAGCAGCGGCTTGAGGAGCGGATAGTGCGTGCAGCCAAGCACCAGTGTGTCGACTCTTCGCGGCGACGACGCTGGCTCGAGATACTCGCGCGCTGACGAGACGCGTCGCGGCATGATCAGTCCAGCCCTTCTTCGACGAGGCGGAACGAGCAGCGGACAGGCGCGGCATCGTGATCGTCCGTCCGGATCGAGAGCGCGAATCGCGCGCTCGTACGCACCAGAGCTTGATCGTGCCCGCCGTGCCGATGACGCCGATGTGACCACCGCGTCGTCGCCGCGACCGCCGCTCGGCTCCCGGCTCGACGACGCCGATCACTGGCATGTCCATCTCTTCGCGCAGTGCGCTAAGCGCGTGCGCGGTGGCGGTGTTGCAGGCGATGACGATGCTCTTCACTCCCTCATCGCGAAGAAATCCGGCGATTTCGCGACTGTACCGTCGAACGGTTTCCGGACTCTTCGGGCCGTATGGGACGCGAGCCGTGTCGCCGAAGTAGATGACGCTTTCGTGCGGAGGTTGCCGAGATCACTCTTTGGCGACCGTGAGCCCGCCGATCCCTGAGTCGAACACGCCGGCCGTGGCAGAGCGCGGCCTCACCACGTGAACGACGCCCCGAGCACAGCGCCATGCGGTATCGCCCGAATCGCGAGACGGCCTTTACATCCCACAGATTGGCGGCGACGTGACGCGTCCGCGCCGGCAAACAGGTGGTTGGCGATAAGCAGCGCGACCCAGTCCTCGACGTGCGCTTCCACGTGTCCTGACGTAGGCGTCGTTGAAGCGCGCGTGGAACAACGATCCGCGCCGCCTGCCCCGATTCGTCGACGTAGGAAATGATTGTCGAATCGCCTTGCATACGTCGCGCTTCGTGACGTCCGCCGCCGACTCGCGAATCATTGCCGATGCTGATCGCCTCGACGAGCAAGAACAGTGTGGCCGCCTTGTTTCGCTTGAGAACGCTCTGCGAGTAGCCGGGAACGAGGAATGAATAGAAGAACGCGCGGCGCGGTCGATGGGCGTCGGAGAGAATCAAGCTGCTCGGCGGTTGGCGCTGGACGGAGGCGAACGCTGTCGGCGCGTTGCGCCGCGAGCGTTGGCGCCGCACCGGCGAACAGACAGAGACCGACGACAATCGATTTGGCGAACAGTGGCATCGTCACAGGAAAGCAGCGGGACTCGGCGGCCAATGGAACGCGATGGCGGGAGTGCATGGGAATCGGACCCACCAACCCGACGTCGTCAGGTCGCGAACGGTTTTGAAGACCGTGAGGCCACCAGGCTCCATCCACTCCCCACGGCGTCACGCAAGCACGAGACCCGCGTGTTTGTTTCGCGAGAACTTCACCGATCGCTCGACGGCCTCGCCGGGAATGAGCGAAAGATACTCGGCCACGCGAGTCGGGGGGACAGCGACGAGCAATCCTCCCGACGTCTGCGGATCGACGAGAATGCGCCCGTTGCAGCTCCGTCGCCGAGCCGGGAAGTCGACGCGCGACTCGAGGAATGCGTCGAGGTTTCGTTCGGCGCCGCCGGTTCTCGTTCCGCGACCCCAGGCCCGCTTCGACTCGCCGGAGAGCGTTGGAACGCGACGGGGCTCGAAGACGCAGCGTGACGCTGCTCGCCGTGGCGATGTGCGATGCGTGTCCGAGGAGACCGAAGCCGGTCACGTCGCGGTGGCGCAACGAGCGCCGACGGTGACGAAGCGGCGCGGCTCGCGGCTCGCGTTGAGTTTGCACATCGAGGCGTACAGCGCCGATGCCTCCTCGGTTCCAAGATTGCCTTGCTTCATCGCCGTGGCGAGGCGCCGTGCCGAGCGGCTTCGTGAGGACGAGTCGATCGCCGACTTCCGCATTCGCGTTGCTCAGAATGCGTTGCGGGTGGAACACGTCCCGTGACCGACAGGCCGTATTTCGAACTCCTCATCGATGATCGTTATGGCCGCCGACGATCGACGACGCGCCGGCTTCGATGCACCTTGTCCTGCCCGCCGCGCAGGATGTCGGTGAGCACGGAGATCGGAAGTTGCCCGACGGAAAGCCGACGATGTTCGAGCGCGGTGAGCGGCTCGCCGCCCATCGCGAGAACATCGGACAGCGCGTTCGCCGCGGCGATCTGACCAAACAGGTAATGGGTCGTCGACGATCGGCGCGAAGAAGTCGACCGGTCTGCACGAGCGCGAGATCGTCGGACAGCACGAAAGATCCCGCGTCGTCGAAGGTCTCGCGCCCGACGATGAGGCGCGGATCGCGACTGCGGGGAAGACCGCTCAGCAGCGCGTGCCAGGTCACCCGGACCCAGCTTCGCCGCTCAGCCAGCGCAACGGCGCGAACGCGGTGAGGCGGGACAGCTCCTCACGCGTGTTCGACGTCGTGTCCGACTCTGTGCTCATAGAGAACGTAAGAGAATTCAAACATAACGCCTCGCGAGCGATTCGCGAGGCGGTCATGCACGCTCACGGCACCGCGACGATCGCGCATCGATCTCGACGAGCACGCCGCGCGGCAAAGCCGAGAACCTGGACGGTGGATCGCGCCGGACGCGCGTCGCCGAGCAGCGTTCTGTCCGTAGACCTCGTTCACGACCGGAAAGTCGTTCATGTCGTGGAGGAAGACGCGTCGTCTTCACGACGATCCTTCCACGTCGCGCCGACGGTGGCGCAGCACCGCCGCGAGATTCGTCATCACTCGCTCGGTTTGCGCCGACGTTCACCTGGCGTGACCTGGCCCGTCGCCGGATCGATGTGCGATCTGGCCGGCGGTGAACAGAAAACCGTTCGCGACGACGCCCTGCGAAGTACGGACCGATGGCTGCCGGGCGCCTGGTTCGGTCTGGACGATCTTCAAACTCACAGAATCGCTCCTCGTGTTGCCCGGAATGGCGACCGGGGTAGTGGTGGCTCAGCGCTCCGGATGGGCGCGCGCCTGCGATGATATCGCCTACGCGTGTTCAATAAAGTGCGACGAGACAAATCTCCCGGCGCTCACGCTGCAGTCAGAGTGCGAGCGGGGTGAGAACAGGCGGATGGCGTTGGCGGCGGTTGCGTCCCGAGCTCCGACGGCATCAGCGCCTCGTGCCTCGGCGACGCGCTGCGACGGTGCGACTCGCCACGCCGGCTCGTTTCGCTTTCCGCGGTGCGGCGCCGGGCGCGAGGTAGGGCGAGTCCGACTCGACGAGTATGCGATCGCTCAGGCACGAGTCGGACCAGCGCGTCGTCGATCCACTTCTTGAACGTGACGATGCCCGCTGAACGACACGTACCACCCACGGCGAGCGCGGCCTCAGCAAGCCGCGCGTGATCCGGTGTAGCAGTGCGAATACGCCGCGAACGCCGGCCGATCCCTGCACTCCGACCACCATCGCGCGCGGTGTCCGTCCTCGGCGTCGCGCGTGTGGACGACGATCAGGACGATCCAGCTCGACGCGCGAGCGCGAGCTGCGCCGCAGAGCGCGCGCCGCTGGAGCTCGCGCGGGGCGAATGATCGTAGTGACAGTCGAGCCCGCGCTCGCCGATCGCGCACGGCGCCGCGCGTTGACGAATTCTCTGATGGCGTCTGGATCGACGGGCGGCGTCGAAGCGCCGCGGCGTCGTGCGGGATGCACGCCGGCAGTCGAGAAACATGAATCCGGGCCGAGCGGCCGGCGATCGCCGCGGCGCGCGTCCGCGCGCGTCGACGCGACTCGCCGATACAAACGATCGCCGCGCGCACCGGCATCGGCGCGCGCTCGATCGACGGCGTCGCGATCCGGCGTCGAACGCCGGGTCGGCGAGATGACAGTGACTGTCGATGAACGTCGTCATTGCATGCGCGAACCGCCGCGCGGGGCGGCGGTTCGTCGAGCGTCAAGAGTCAGCGCGGCGACCGACGGGATCGCGCCGCTCGCGGCGACGGTCCTCGGCGAGCGCGCGTGACGTTCCCTTATTCTCGGTCGACGTCGCGCGCGGCCACTTGTGCTCGATCCAGAGGAGGATCGGTCCAGCGACGTAGATCGAGCTGAACGTTCCGGTGAACACGCCGAACGCCATCAGCCACGAGAACGGCCGGATGACTTCGCCCGCGAAGAACAGCAGCGCCAGCGTCGCCGCGAACACCGTCGCGTGCGTCAGGATCGATCGCGGCAGCGTCTCGTTGATCGAGCGGTTGAGCACCTCGCGCAGCTGATTCCTTTCGCGCTGCTCTTCAGATTCTCGCGCACGCGATCGAAGATGATGATCGTGTCGTTGAGCGAGTATCCGATGACGGTCAGGATCGCGGCGACGACCGTGAGCGAGATCTCGAGGTGCATCATGGCTGAGGAACGCCATCGTCGTCAGAATGTCGTGCGCCGTCGCGGCGATCGCCGCGACGCCGAAGCGCCACTCGAATCGGAACGCGAGATAGATCAGCGTGACGACGAACGAGATCAGGATCGCGGTGATCGCCTTAGTCTGCAGCTCGCTGCCGACGCGCGAGCCACCGACTGCCTCGGGCGCACGACCTTCGCCAGATCCGCCGGAGCCGCTTGCTTGAGCACGGCCGCGATCTGGCTGCCGACGCTGTCCGCGTTGATCGCGCGGCGACCTCGCCCGGCGTTCGGCGGCACCTTGACCATGATAGTCGTTCGGATCGCCGAACTGACGTGACCTCGGCGCCCACGAAGCCCGCTTGGTCGACGCGACGAACGGCGTCCGCGTCCGGCGGCTGTCGTGAACGTGCAGCTGCACCACGCGTGCCGCCGGTGAACTCGACGCTGTAGTTCAGCGTCGCGCCCGGTGCGCCCGCGTGGCAGAGCATGGACGCCGATGCCGAGCAGCGATGAACGCGATCGTCAGCCTGATGCCCAGCGGTCTTCCAGTACTTGATGAAGTCGTACTTGGTGTCGTGAAGAATGCGCAGCATTAGATGCTCAGCGTCTGGGCGCCGCGCGAGCGGTTGCAGCCACAGGAGGTAGAAGGTCCGCACGACGAAGATCGAGGTGACCAGCGACGCGGCGATACCGGCGATGAGCGTGACCGCGAAGCCTTGCACCGGACCCGTGCCGTACTGATAGAGCACGGCCGCCGTGAGGATCGTCGACACGTTCGAGTCGACGATCGCGCGGCATCGCGTGACGGAAGCCCTCGTCGATCGCCGTGCGCACGGTCTTGCCGCGATCGAGCTCCTCGCGAATGCGCTCGAAGATCAGCACGTTGGCGTCGACCGCGATGCCGATCGAGAGCACGAAGCCGGCGATACCCGGCAGCGTGAGCACCGCGTCGAATCCGGCGAGCGCGGCGAGCGTGTAGAGCACGTAGAGCACGAGCCGCCGCACCGCGAGCAGTCCGGAGAAGCGGTAGTACCGAGCATGATGACGACGACGAGCGCGACCGCGATGACGCCGGCGCGCAATGCCCTTGTCGATCGAGTCCTGGCCGAGGCTCGGTCCGATGCTCTGCGACCTCGGCGACTCGCAGTGGCACCGGCAGCGCGCCGGCCGCGCAAGCACGAGCGCAAGATCCTGCGCCGCCGGCGAGGTCCTTGCCGCCCATCGTGATCTGTCCGCGCGTGCCGATCGCGCTGCTGAATGACCGGCGGACGACCCATCACGCGCTTGTCGAGGATGATCGCCATGTAGTCCTCGATGTGCTTGCCCGTCTCGTTGCGGAAGCGACGGCCGCCTTCGTTGCTCAGCGTGGAACTCGACGATCGTGCCTTCGAGTCGGCTCTGATTCGGGTTCGCGCGTCGTCGAGGTAGTCGCCCGTGATGATCGGCTTGTCGATCGACGACGTAGTAGCGCGCGATACCATGTTGGCCTAATGGACGGCCGAATCGGTTCCGGCGAGGAAGCTCCTTGCCCGGCGGCATCGCGCCGATGACCGCGGAATCGGCGAGATACGCTTCGCGAGGGTCGGAATCTTTCGTCGATCTCGACGTAGAACTCGCCGGGCAGTGTTGCCCTGCTCGAGCAGGCTCGAGAACGCTCCGCCCGGCTGCACCTTCAAGCGAATCGGCCGGCTGCGCCGCCGAATCCTTCTTCGCGCCGGCGACGCCGTTCTTCGCCGAATCTGCCTTCTTGCGACGAGTCACTCTCGCTCGTGCCGCTGTTGAGAAGGCCCTGCAGCCCTTTCGTCGCGGCGGCTGCCATTCACGCGGCGGTGTCGACCTTCGCGGCAAGACCACGCTGCTTGATGACCTGATCGATGCTTGCGGCAACGTCGCGCTCGAGCGCCTGCGACTTGTCAGTGATCTTGAACTCGAGGAACGCCTGCGCCTCGACGAGCTTGCCGCGCGCGTTCAGGATCCTGAATCGCCGGGAATCTGAACGACGATGCGGTCGTCGCCCTGCTTCTGATACGATCGCCTCCGAAACCCCGAATCCTTCGATGCGCGAGCGGACGGTCTTCAGCGCGCGGTCGATCGCTTCCGACCTTCTTGTCCGTGCCGGGATCGCCTGCTTGGAAGTCGTCCACCTCGAGCGCGAGGTACGTGCCGCCCTTGAGATCGAGCCCTGCTGCAGCGGAACGTGGCGCACTGGTCACGTCGTGCAGCAGTCCGTCGGCCCCACGCTCACGCGTCGTGACGTTCGCGGGGAACAGGAAGATCGAGGCGAGGATGCACAGAGCGATGATGGTCAGCTACGCGGATACTTCAGGGGCATACGACTGCGGGAAGGAGGTAGAGTCCTTGCACGGAGCCTATAACGTTAACTGGTCCCTTAGGCTTGCGGGTCAACGCGAGCCGCGCGTCGCTGGCGTCTTTCGGCCAAACTGTGCAACCAGGCGTCCGACGCTGTCGAAATCGAGTCGTGTCACGAAGACGCCGAACGAGGCTCGCACCGTGACCGCCTCGCCATACCAGTCCCCGGTCGCGTCGAACAGATGCACCTCGAGCGTACGGTCGAACTCGGCAAACGTCGGCCGTGCACCGAGGTTCATCATTCCCGCCAAACGTACCGCGCGCCGTGTGCGCGCGAACCGCGTATACCCCTCGGGCGGAAGAAGTTTGCGCGGCGACGCGCAGCTCAGATGTTCATCGTTGGGTAGGCCGAGCGCGCGCCCGCGCTGCTGGCCGGGAACGACAGTTCCATGGAAGCCATACGGTCCCGGTCCGAGCAGGCGTTTTGCCGGCTCGAGATCGCCGTGGGCGATCGACGAGCGTATGGCGCTCGACGAGACAGGGGCGCCGCCGACGTCGAGCGCCGCGGCGACCACGATCCACTCGAAAGCCGCGCCGACGGCCAAGCTCGGTCAGCGTCGCGGCGTCGCCTTCCCGCCCGGCCGAGCCCGTGATCGTAGCCGATCACGAGCTCGCGCATGTTGACTACCGGTCGAGCAGCACGCGCTCGACGAAGTCAGTCAGCGCTGAAGACCGGGCGAGTGCCGGCGTGAACGGTAGCACGGATAACGAGCAACGGGCCGCTGTCGGCGCAGCGCCTCGAGCTGCTCGTCGTCGGGCGAGAGCAACATCGGCGCCGCCGTTGGATTGACGACGGCGAGCGGATGCGGCCGAAACGTCACCAGGACGCGGGCGCGAAGGCCCGTCGCCGATGCGCGCTCGTGCAGATGCCGCGAGAATGTCGCGGTGACCTGGTGATGCACTCCGTCAAACGTGCCGACGGTGATGACCGATCCGCCGGCGAGCTGCGGAAAGCCCGAGCTGTCATTCATCACGAAGCACCAGCGCGCGGCCTCAGCTCATCCGCGGCGCGATCGGCGACCGCAATGAGAGTTTCGGTCATGATCGCAGCAGCGCGACGCGTGACCTCCGGCGTCGCGCGCGGCGATCGCGTTGCCATGGACGACGCGCCAGCAGTTCGGTGCCGTCGACCTGCTGCGTCGGAAGCGATGGCACCCGGAGCGAAGTGGTCGAAGCCCGAGCGCGCCCTGGCGGATCTGCTCCACCGGTCGCATCGCGTCGGCAACGTCAAATGGTCCGCTGCGGTGGCGGCGAAGCGCGACGAGATGGGCTGCGCTGCCAGTATACCGTCCGAGATCCCGCGCGAGCGCGCGAACGTACGTTCCGCCGCTGCACGTGATGCGCGCCGTCAGATCGTTGCCCGTTTGCGCCACGAGCGCCCACTGGTGGACGGTCACGCGCGACGATTTCAGGTCGAGCGCAACGCCGCGCCGCGCCGCGTCGTACGCGCGCGTCCCTCGACCTTCTTCGCGGAATAGGCGGGCGGCACCTGGTCGATCTCGCCAGTCAGGCGGGCAATGCCGTCGGCGATCGCCACATTCGTAGGCCATTGCGGACGTGTGCGGTCACGACGCCGGTCACGTCGTCGGTGTCGGTTTCGGCGCCGAATCGAATCGCCGCCTCGTACACTTTCGGCTCGCCGTCGATGTACGGAATGAGCCGAGTTCCGCGGCCGACGAGAACGACGAAGCAATCCGGTCGCGAACGGGTCGAGTGTGCCTGTGTGCCCAACGCGCCGTGCTCCAACGGCGCGGCGTACGATGGCGATCACGTCGTGCGAGGTCACGCCCGCCGGTTTGTCGACGAGCAGCAACCCGCCGGCGTCAGTCGCCGACGTCACCATCGGCCGCGGGTTCTGGCTAGAAGGCTCGGCAGGTTGCGCCTCCTTGATCCGCGCCAACAAATCCTCGATGCGCGCGGGCATGCGCGACGCTCTCGTCGGCGCGGAACGGTGATCTCGGGCGCGAGCCGCAGCCGCAGCGCGCGACCAACGCGCGATCGCAGATGACCCGCGGCGCTGGCGAGCCCCTCGAACGTCGACGCGCGCTCGGTGTCGGAGCCCATCACGCTCACGAACACTTTGGCGTGGCGCAGATCGCGCGTGATCTCGACACCCGTGACCGTCACGAGTCCCGTGATGCGCGGATCCTTGGCGTCCTCCGCGAGAAAGCGTTGCAACCTCCTCGCGGATGGCCTCCGCCACTCGGTCGGAGCGGCGATGCTCGGTGGCCATGACGCGTCAGGACGTCGCGGTGGATTCAAGCGTGCGCGCGAATTCCTCGGTGCGATAACACTCGACGACGTCGCCGACCTTGATGTCGTTGAAATTCTCGACACCGATGCCGCACTCGAAGCCTTCGCGAACCTCGCGCACGTCGTCCTTGAACCGCTTGAGCGACGCGAGCGTGCCGTCGAACACCTCGACGCCGTCGCGAATGACGCGCACGCGGCCCTGCACGGTTGATGACGCCGCTGCGGACGGAGCAGCCAGCGATGGTTCCGATGCGAGAGATCTTGAATACCTCGCGCACTTCGGCTTCGCCGAGCACGACTTCGCGCTCTTCGGGCCGCAGCATGCCTTCCATCGCGCGCGCGGACGTCGGCCACCGCTTCGTAGATGATGCGATACAGCTTGATCTCGACGCCTTCGCGCTCGGCCGCGCGTGCGCGCGTTGTTGTCGGGCCGCACGTGGAAGCCGATGATGATCGCGCCCGCCGCTGCGCGCGAGCAGGATGTCGCTCTCGGTGATCGCGCCGACGCCGCGGTGGACGACCTCGACCTTCACCTCGCCGGTCGACAGACCGATGAGCGAATCGGCGAGCGCTTCCGCCGGACCGCCCTGGTCGGCCTTGATGACGATGCTTGAGCGTGTGCGCAACGCCGGCCGCCGGCCTGCGCCATGAAGTCTTCGAGCGTGACACCGCCGCGCGTTCCGCGACGGCTTCTCGCTTCGCGATCGAGACGTTCGCGACGCTGCGCCACTTCGCGCGCCGCCGCGCGCATCTTCGACGACGAGCAACTGATCGCCCGCCATCGGGCACGCCCTGGAATCCGAGGATCTGCACCGGAATCGCGGGACCGGCGTCTTCACCGACTTGCCGCGCTCGTCGAAGCAGCGCGCGCACGCGGCCGGAGTACATGCCGCAGATGAAGTCGTCGCCGACCTTGAGCGTTCCGTTCTGAACGAGCACCGTCGCGACCGGGCCCTTGCCCGGATCGAGCTGCGCTTCGACGACGGTCGCCCTGCGCGCGGCGGTTCGGATTCGCCTTGAGGTCGAGGATCTCGGCCTGCAGGCAGCATCTGGTCGAGCAGCGCGTCGACGTTCGTGCCCTTCTTGGCGGAGATCTCGGTGTGATAGCGTCGTGCCGCCGAACTCCTCGAGCACGACGCCGTGCTGCAGCAGCTCCTGCTTCACCTTCTGCGCGATTGGCCTGCGGCAGATCGATCTTGTTGATCGCGACGATGAGCGGCACGCCGGCGTTCTTGGCGTGCGAGATCGCCTCGATCGTCTGCGGCATGACCGAGTCGTCGGCCGCAACGACGAGCACGACGATGTCCGTCACCTGCGCGCCGCGGGCGCGCATGGCGGTGAACGCCTCGTGGCCCGGCGTGTCGAGGAACGTGATCGTGCTTGCCGTCCGGCAGCATGACGTGATAGGCGCCGATGTGCTGCGTGATGCCGCCGGCTTCGCCCGCGACGACGTTCGCCTTGCGGATGTAGTCGAGCAGCGACGTCTTGCCGTGGTCGACGTGACCCATGATCGTGCACGACCGGCGGACGCGGCACCGAGTCTTCTCGGGCAGATCGGCCTCGGCTGGCGCACCCGCTTCGTCGGCCTGGTATGCGTCTTCGCGCACAGCCTGGATAGCCGAACTCGCCGGCGATGAGCTCGATCTGGTCGAAGTCGAGTCGCTGGTTGATCGTGACCATCAAGCCCGATATCCTTGAATGCGAACGCGACGATCTGCGTCGCAGGCGCCTTGAGGATCTGCGCAAGCTCGCTGACCGTGATGAATTCGTTGACGCGAACGGTCTTTCGCTTCGCGCTCCGCCTCGGCGGCGCGCGCCGCCTCGAGCTCCTCGCGCGTGCCGCGACGCATGTCGCTGGCGAACGGCGCGACGGCGCGCCGCGCATGGTCGCCATCGTCTTCGAGATGTTGGCATCCACCGCTTCCTGATCGACCGCGCCGCGCTTGCCCTTTTTGCGGCGACCGCCGCGATCAGGCGACGCCCGCACCGGCTCCGCCACCGCCACCGCCGCCACCACCACCGCCACCGCCACCACCGCCACCACCACCGCCTTGACCGGCGGCCGCTTGTCGTCGCGACGCGCCGTGCCCGGCACCGCCGCCCGGCGCTGCCGAGGCGATGGGACGCGGCGGGAATCCGCCGCTGCTCGCGACCGGGCGCGGACGCGGCGCACCGGGCGTGACCGGGCGCGGACGCGGGCGCTCGGGAGCCGCCCGGGTGCGCTAGCTCGCGCGGCATCGGACGCGCGCACCGTCGGGCGCCGCGCGCGCGACTCGACTTCGACTCTGCCGAACGAGCTCGCTGTCGCTCGGCTGCAGCGGCGGCGGCCTCCGCTTGGGCGACCGCCGCTTCTTCAGCGCGGAACGCCCGATCGCGCGCGGCCTCGAGACGCGCGGCTTCTGCGGCGAGCGCTTCTTGCTGCGCGGCGACGCCGGCCGCGGCCTGCGGCCGCTGCGGCAGCGGCCGCGGCCTGCTCTTCGGCCGCCGCTTGCACGTCGGCTGCCTTTCTTCGGCGACGAACGGGACCTCGGCGGACGCGGCCACAGGCTCGAGGACTGGCTCCGGAACGGCGGCGCGTCCGGCGACGACGCGCGGTTGGGCGCTGGTGCAGCCTGCTTTTCGGCTCGAACGCGCTTCTCACGCTCCCAGCGAGCGCGAATGCGAGCGACTTGGTCGTCGGTGAGCATGCTCATGTGGCTACGAATGGGAATGTCCATCTGACCGAAGAAGTGAAACCACATCTTCGGCCGATACCGCGAATTCGTTCGCCAACTCACTGACTGAAAGCTTGCTCAAACATCCTCCTCACCGTCGGGTCGACGGCCAACGTCACTGAACGCTCGCAGCAGCCAACTGCCGGTCGACGATGCCCACGACCGCGGTCTGATCGCTGCCCACCGCGGCGCCAAGCTCCGCAGCCGACGGTACTTCTGATAAACCTAACGCGCCGAGCATTCAGCAGCGGCACGATCTTCTCTAGGCTGTTCGCCGATGCGTCGCGCTGGCGACGACCGCAAAGAAGCACCTTGTTTCGCTTCGCGGCTTCACGCACCTGACTTACCTCCACCATCACTCCGCGACTTCGCACTCCACAGCCCGAGTCGAGCAGCTGAGTACACCCCGCGTGCTGAACTCGCGCGTGGTCAACGTCGATGCTGATCCCTACGCCGCCGGGTTCGCCCGCTCCGTCGCGCCGGACTCGTCGTCGCCGCTTCGGCGTCTTCCGTGGTCAGCTCGTCGATCATGCGCCATGATGCGATCGGCCTCTTCGGGCGCGATCCCGGGCAGCTTGAGGAAGTCCTCGCGCTCGAGATCGATGATGTCGTTGAGCGTTCGTATCCTGCCGTCCTCCGAGCACGGCAACGGTGGCCGGCGGCATGCCGCCGATCTCGCTCAAGCCGCACGTCAGCCACTCTCCTCGGTTTCCTCGGCAGCGGAGCAAAGATCTGCGACTCTCGCACCGCCGCGCTCCATCCATTCGCGGCTCGAGTAGAGATCGATCTTCCAGCCGGTCAGCTCGGACGCCAGGCGCACGTTCTGTCCGTTGCGGCCGATCGCGAGCGAGAGCTGATCTTCGTCCACGACCGCCTGAATCGTCTTCGGTCGCGGGATCGCTGAACACGCGCGCGACCCGCGCCGGCGCGAGCGCCAGCTTGGCGAACCGCTCGGGATCGGGCGACCACGGCACGATGTCGATGCGCTCGCCGTTCAACTCGTTGACGACCGCCTGAACGCGCGAGCCCTTGAGGCCCACGCACGCGCCGACCGGATCGATCGAGTCGTCGCGCGAGAACACGGCGATCTTGGTGCGGCTGCCGACCTCGCGGGCGGCGGCGCGGATCTCGACGATCTTCTGCTGGATCTCCGGGACCTCGAGCTTGAACAGCGCCTTCACGAACAGCGGGTCGCCGCGGCTCAGAATCGAGGCGCGGACCCTTCGGGCGTCTCCTCGACGCGCTTGAGCACGGCGCGGATCGGCTCGCCCTGGTGGAAGTGCTCGCGGTGGTTCTGCTCGCGATACGGAATGATCGCTTCGGCCTCGCGGAACTTGTTCAGCATGATGACGAGCTTGCCGCGCTCGATCTGCTGAACTTCGCCGGAGAGCAGGTCGCCGACGCGGCGTCGCGAACTCGTCGCGGATCCGCGTGCGCTCGCCCTCGCGGACGCGCTGGATGATGCGCTGCTTGGCCGCCTGCACGGCGCGCGCGTCCGAACACCGGCGAAGTCGATCGGCTCTCCATCACGTCGCCGGACCTCGAAGCTGTCGTCGAACGTGCGCGCGTCGTCGAGCGAGATCTCGACGCTCGAGTCCTCGACCGTCTGGCGACGACGGTCTTCAGGAGCACGATGCGGATGTCACCCTTGCCGTCGTCGATGTTGACTTCGGCCTGAACGTTGGAGCCGTACTTCTTGGCGAGGGCGGCGAGAATTCCGTCCTGCAGCAGTGCGTACAGTTCCGAGCGATCGAGCTGCTTTGAGTTGGACACCTCGCGAAACGCGGCGAGAATCTCTGACGAGCTGACCATCCGGAACCCCTCGTGTTTGAGCCGTCGCCGCGCGAGCGAACTCCGCGCGTCCGGACGACGGATGTCGATTACAGATGAAACGCCAGCCCGCGCCTCCTTGACGGCAGCCAGCGGGACTGCGCGCGTTGATCCGCGGCTTGGGCTCCAGCACCGCGACTTCCGACCCCGCATCTCCTTCCACCGCCACGATCTTCGCCTTCGAACCGGCCACCGTGCTCCGGGCTCAACACGTTCGCCCACGCGACCGACGAACCGCCGCCACTCGTTCGCGCTGCGCAGCGGTCGCTCACCTGGAGACGACACCTGCAGCACGTACTGCGGCGACACCAGCTCACTTCCGTCCAACCGCGCCTCGAGCGCTCGTGACGCCTGCGCATCAATCGTCCACGGTGACCGCTGACTCCGTCGCGCCGATCGATGCGAACCTCGATCAACTGGACGACTCTTCGTCCCACCACGCCTGAGCTCAACGAGATCGTACTGATCGCGTCAAGCTCCGATGCGACAACATCTTCCAGCGCGTCCTTCACATCTCGTCGAGGAAGTCGTCCAATAATAAAAAAATGTGGGGAGACCTCCCCCACATTTCACTCTGCGGCCACGCAGGACGCGCAGCAATGAGGTAGACCGGCGTACACCGCGTCAAGCGAGCGCAGCCGCGTCTCGATGCTTCACCGAGCGCAGCGAGGAGAAGCGGAGGACCTGCTCTTCTGACGCGATCACGCCGCTCGCTGCGAGCATCAGGATGACAGCGGTTCTGCATATCCCGATCATGACTCGTCGTCCCGGTATCCCCGGCGCGGTGGGAAAGAATCGATCGTTGTCGCATCGCGTGCATGACGCGGCTCGTCGAGACTCGTCTCACGCCGGCTGCGCGCGCATGCTCCGCGATGAGCTCGCGCAAGTCGACGGTTCGTGGGCTTGCCCGGATTGCGTCCCGGTCAGTTGCGCGTGACATCGGCGCTCACCTCGTAGCATGTGCCGCAGATCGACGGGCCCGTATGCTACGAGGAGCTCTGAGCGGCTGCGAAATCCGCGTTTGACCAACGCCGCGATGCCCGCGCTCGACAATGCGCCGGCGGCCGTTCCTCGCCAGCCGGAGTGCAAGCAGCGCGATCGCGCCTGATGGATGCGCGATGACGACATACGGAACGCAGTCGGCGACCGCAACGGCGAGCGCTGTCCCTCGGTCCACTGATGCGTGTCCGTCGGCGTCGTCGGCGCGCAGCCACCCTGCCCAACACGTTTGGTGAACGAGAACGTCGGCGCCGTGCACTTGGTGTCGCCGTCGCCAAGCGCGGACCGCTCGACAGCAAGCTCGCGGCGAAGCGACGACCACCGTCCGTGATCACCGCCGACGGCTCGTCGCGTCACTGAGCCCGAAGCTGCCGACCGCCCGCGTCGTCGTGAACGCGCCGATGCCGAACTGCGCCAGCTCCGGCACGGCTTCCGACGCGGCGATGATGCTCATCTGCGGCCGAACCCGTTCACGTCGCTCGACGCTCTCGATCTCGTGTCGATCTGCCCAAGGGCGCGCAGCCGCTCGTCGATCCGCTCGTAGCCGCGCTCGATCTGACCGAACGTTGTTGATCGTACTCTCGCCGTCCGCGCACATCGCGGCGAGCAAGCATCGCCATGCCGGCGCGAATGTCCGGTGAATCCGACCGTGCTCGCCGCGCAACCGCGATGGACCGGCGACGAGCGCGCGGTGCGGATCGCACAGCACGATCCTCGCGCCCATGCCCACGAGCTTGTCGACGAAGAACAGCCGCGACTCGAACATTTTTTCGTGGAGCAACATAATCTGAACGCT
>ERZ1370068.517-contig-10470_pt1 | contig 37262 bp, 49 predicted proteins | sample MGYA00561227_ERZ1370068 | MGnify/ENA primary metagenome ERZ1370068 (study PRJEB38410, sample SAMEA6850437) | metagenome | study: Metagenomic assessment of the ecological functions of the soil: analysis of the soil microbiota associated with the...
GTTTGTACTTCGTTCAGTTACGTATTGCTCTTCCTCGGGCGAGAAAGCTGATGGGTAGGTCTCTGCGCTCATGAGAGGCTCCTTCCGTCCTGCGAGCTATGATTATCGGGATGCCATACAATACGAATCTCATACCATCTGTATTCCCGATCATCTGGATAGGAGAGGAGATTGGCTGAGCGCCCCGAGAGCAAGGCCGGAGACGAGGTGGCGGCGCGCGCGCGAACGGAGACGGTTTGCTGATCGCGATCGGGCAGTCGCTGCGTGAGCTGGCGATCCAGCTCTCGCTGCTCAACCATCAGATCGGCGCGAACCTGCGATCTCAGAGATGTCGACATCGATTGCCTCGATCTCATCGACCGCGAGGGCCGCTGAGCCCGAGCAAGCTCGCCCGACTGGCCGGATTACACCCGGCCACCATCACCGGGATCCTCGACAGACTCGAACGCGGAGGGTGGATCGCCCGCGAGCGCGATCCGGCGGATCGCCGAGCGGTCGTCGTCCGCGCTCGACGAGAGCGCCTACCGGACCTTTCTCCGCCTCTACGCGGGAATGAACCGCTCGATGAACCAGATCTACGCCGGCTACAACGAGACGGAGCTCGAAGCGATCGCGGATTTTCTTCAGCGCACGGCCAAAGCCGGAAGAAGCGCAACAGACCAGCTAGCCGTTGGTGAAAGAGCAACGGCTCCTGATCGGTGGAAAGGTCAGGCCTCGGCGCCTGCCTTTGCCATGAGCGTCTCGAGGCGCTCGAGGCTGGCGGCGGGCCGGCTTCGCTACGTGTCGTAGTGGACCTTGAACGCGGGCTACAGAGTCGGGAAGCGTGACCCAGGGCAGCTTCGACCGCGTGAAGATATGAACGTCAGGCGCGACTGCTGTCGGATCGTCGAGCGTACCGGCGCGGACGAAGCGGATCTGGCGGAGCGAGTACTGGCTGAAGACTGCCACCTGGCAGGTCGGGCAACGCCAGATCTTCTGCTTTGCCGCCCGCCCGAGGTACGGCTACCCGCTGCGGATCGCCCGCGAGAGTCTCCAGTCGGTCGGTCTCGATCAACAGTTGACGACGAATGCGCTCCCGGTCTGCCGTTGACAGTTCAGGCAGTGACAGCAGTGAACGAAAGAGCGGGTCGGACATCGCAGGCGGTAGCGGACCGCGCCGCAGGCGCACCCGCCGTCGAGTGGGGCGCTGGTCATCGCGTCAGGCCTGCTGCTTTGCGCGCATCTCGGCCTTGTGCGCCGCTCTTCTTTGCCTGATACTCCTCGAGCGCCTCGAGGTGAGTCGAAACGTCGCCGAGCGTCGGATGGTTCGGAACGAGCTCCTGCGCGGCCCGACCCCGAACCGCTTCTGCGAGCACGGCAGCCGAGGGACTTGACCTTCATGTTCGCCGAAACCGGGAGCGCAGCCGATGCGCTTGCGCGAGGTCGTTGCCGTCAGCCGCATCCGTCCAGACCCGCTCTGCGCCTGCCCGCCGTACTGCTCGTCGACCACGAGCGCGGCGAGCTCCTGAACCCGCTTGGCCATCGAGCCGGGGAAGCGGTGAATCGCCGGCTTCTCGCGAAACGATCCGCTCGAGCTTGCACCGGGATCGGCGGTCGCGATCTTGCGCGCGTCGAGCGTGCCGAAGCGCTGCTTCAGCTTCAGCGGCCCCGAGAAGGCGGTCTGCACCGGCACTTGCTGGTCGAGGGCGAAGCCGATCAGCAGCGCCAGCGGCTCCTCGGCCGAGCAAGCACGTCTGCCTCCTCGTTCCCGGTGAAGTGCAAAGCGGTCGTCGTGCCACACCTTGATCCTAGACCTGGCGAAGCATACACTGTTCGGTAGAACGCGATCATGGCCGATCTCAGTCGACAAGGCAAAGGACGTCCTCCACGACGGTCGAGCATCCCGTCGAGACCGCGAAGGCGCTCGAGCACGAGGCCGCCGAAGGTGGAGCGCGCGCACACCGCTCGATCGCGATCACCGGCATCGCGCTCATTCTCGGCGTGATCTTCGCGATCCTCGCTGGCGATCGCGCTTGACGCTCTACTTCGTGTACGGCGGCAAGTAGCGCGTCACTCGGACGCGTACGCGAACCGGCTCGCGAACGCGCAGTTCTCCGTCAGCTCCCAGCTGAACGGATCGTCGTCGCACGACCAGCTCGTCGGCGACGAGCTCCCGTCCGGGCTCGTCGTACCCGGGATGCACGCAGCGCACGGCCGAATCGGGCGGCCGCGGGACGGCTGGCACGCGCGCGCACCGCGTCACCGACGCGCAAGCACGTAACCGTCACCGTTCGCGCACGAGCTCGATCGCATCCGTGCGCACCTCCAACAGGTGCCGCGTCTTCCGCACCCACGGGCAGCACGCCAACCTTAGGCCCGCCGAGCCGGCCGAGGAAGACATCGGCGAGCGCGCTCGCCGCTGCTCGTCTCCCGGTCAGCGTCGACGTGGAGCACGATCGTCCACGGCGACCCGGGCTCGTCGTCGTCGTAGCGCACGACGAGGACTGCGGCGAGCCCGCTGACGTCGACGTCTGCCGACGCGCCCGTCCTCCACGAGCCAGGCAAGCGCGCCGAAGCAGATGCCGTGCGTCGAGCGCGCCTCCTTGCACGCCGTCGACCATGCGGCAGGGACAGATCGCATCGCAGTTGCACGCTCTCGAAGTACGAGCCGCTGACGGAGTACGGCGACGCTCTCCACGGGACGATCTGGTTCTGGAGGCCCCTGCGCAAGTACCCTGGACGGGTGGACCCGCTCAGCCGTTTTCAGCCCGAAAACACGCGCCTGGTTCGAGCAGGCGTTCGGCGGGGCGACCCCGGCGCAGACCATCGGCTGGCCCGCGATCGCCACGCGGCGAGGCACACGCTGATCCAGGCGCCGACCGGCTCGGGCAAGACGCTCGCCGCCTTCCTCTACGGGATCGACAAGCTCAACTCCGAGCCCGGCGGCAGGGCTTGCGCCTGATCTACGTCTCGCCGCTGAAGGCGCTGAACTACGACATCGAGCGCAACCTGCGCGGGCCGCTCGCCGGGCTGCAGTCGGAGCTCCGGATCGGCGTCCGCACCGGCGACACGCCCCAGAAGGAGCGCGCGCGAGATGCTCCGGAACCCGCCGGACATCCTGATCACGACTCCCGAGTCGCTCTACCTGCTGCTCACCTCGCGCGCGCGCGAGAACCTGCAGCGGCGTCCAGACGCTGATCCTCGACGAGGTTCACGCCGTCGCCGGCACGAAGCGCGGCGCGCACCTCGCGCTGTCCGTCGAGCGCCTCGACCGGCTTGCTCGACCAGCCGTTCCAGCGCATCGGCCTGTCGGCGACGCAACGGCCGATGGAGGAGATCGGCCGCTTCGTCTCGGGCGCGCGCGACATCCAGCTCGTCGACGCGGGCGTCGCGAAGGAGCTCGACCTCGCAGGTCGTCGTCCCGGTCGAGGACATGCGCGAGCCGGGCGCGGCAACGGCACGGGCGGACGCAGAAGGATCGCTCGAGCTCGATCTGGCCGTCGATCTACCCGGAGATCCTCGAGCTCGTCGAGGAGCACCGCTCGACGATCGTCTTCGTCAACAACCGCCGCCTCGCCGAGCGGCTCGCGCTGCGGCTCAACGAGCTGGCCGGAGAAGGAGGTCGCGCGCGCGCATCACGGCTCGCTCGCGCGCGAGCAGCGGGTCGAGATCGAGGAGCTGCTGAAGCGCGGGCGAGATCCCGTGTCTCGTCGCGACGTCGTCGCTCGAGCTCGGCATCGACATGGGCGCCGTCGACCTCGTCATCCAGGTCGAGTCGCCGAAGTCGGTCGCGCGCGGCCTGCAGCGTGTCGGCCGCGCCGGGCACGAGCTCGGCGCGGTCTCGAAGGGCCGCATCTTCCCGAAGTTCCGCGCCGACCTGCTCGAGTCGGCCGTCGTCGTGCAAGCGCATGCTCGAAGGCGGCGATCGAGGAGACCGTCATCCCGCGCAACCCGCTCGACGTCCTCGCGCAGCAGATCGTCGCGATCACGCGCCGACGAGGAGATCTCGGTCGACGACCTGCACGAGCTCGTGCGCGGCGCGTACCCGTTCGCCGACCTCTCGCGCGCGCAGCTCGAGAACGTGCTCGACATGCTCGCCGGCCGGTATCCGTCCGACGAGTTCGCCGAGCTGCGGCCGCGCATCATCTGGGATCGCACCGCCGGCGTGATTCGCGGGCGGAGCGGCGCGCGCCGCCTCGCGGTCACGAACGCCGGAACGATTCCCGACCGCGGCCTCTTCGGCGTGCACCTCGTCGACGGCGGCGGCCGCGTCGGCGAGCTCGACGAGGAGATGGTCTACGAGGCGCGCGCCGGGCAGACGTTCCTGCTCGGCGCCTCGACCTGGCGGATCGAGGAGATCACGCGCGACCGCGTGCTCGTCTCGCCGGCGCCGGGCGTGCCCGGGGCGGTTCCGTTCTGGAAGGGCGAGGGCGTCGGCAGGCCGTACGAGCTCGGCGAGGCGATCGGCAAGACGTCGCGCGAGCTGGTGGCGCTGAGCCACGACGTCGCGCATGACCGCGGCTGATGAGCGAGCACCGGCTCGACGAGCGCGCGGCGAACAACCTGCTCACGTTCCTGAACGAGCAGGCCGCGGCGACCGGCGCCGTCCCGTCGGACAGGACCGTCGTGGTCGAGCGCTTCCGCGACGAGATCGGCGACTGGCGCCTCTGCATCCTGACGCCGTTCGGCGCGCGCGTCCACGCGCCGTGGGCGCTTGCGCTCGCAGCGCGCCTGCGCGAGTCGCTCGGGCTCGAGGTGCAGTCGATCTGGTCGGACGACGGGATCGCGTTGCACCTGCCCGACGCCGACGCGCCGCCTCCGATCGAAGACGATCATGATCTCGCCGGAAGAGATCGAGGAGCTCGTCGTGCAGGAAGTCGGGCAGAGCGCACTGTTCGGCGCGCGTTTCCGCGAGAACGCCGCCCGCGCACTGCTGATCCCGCGCCGTCGCCCGGACCAGCGCACGCCGCTCTGGCAGCAGCGCCTCAAGGCGCAGGGACTCCTGCAGGTGGCGCGCCGCTACGGCTCGTTCCCGATCATCCTCGAGACCTACCGCGAATGCCTGCAGGACGTCTTCGACCTGCCGGCGCTGAAGCGCCTGCTTGCACGGGCTGCGGACGCGCGAGCTCGATCTCGTCGACGTCGAGACGGCGTCGGCCTCGCCCGTATTCCGCCTCGCTCCTCTTCGACTACATCGCGACGTACATGTACGAGGACGACACGCCTCCCGCGGAGCGGCGCGCGCCAGGCGCTGTCGCTCGACCGCGATCTCCTGCGCGAGCTGCTCGGTCAGGAGGAGCTGCGCGACCTGCTCGACGCGGGCGCCGCTCGAGGAGGTCGAGGCGCAGCTGCGCGGCAATCCACGCAACGCCGGATCAGCTTCACGATCAGCTGCGCCTGCGCGGAGACCTGCGTGAGGGCGAGTACGACGAAGGCTTCGCCCAGACGCTGCTGCGCGAGCGGCGCGCTCGTCCTCGTGCGCTTCGCCGGACGAGCAACGGCTGATCGCCGCCGAGGATGCAGGCCGCTACCGCGACGCGCTCGGCGTGATGCCGCCCGGCGGGCTGCCGGAGGTGTTCCTCGAGGGCGGCGCCGACGCCGCTCGACCAGCTCGTGGCTGCGCTACGCGCGCGGCCGCGGGCCGTTCACGACCGCGCAGGCGAACGAGCGCTTCGGTCGCGACGTCGAGCCGTTGCTGCAGCAGCTCGAGCGTCAGGAGAAGCTCGTTCGCGGCGAGCTTCGGCCGGGCGGGACCGAGCGCGAATGGTGCGACCCGGACGTTCTGCGTCGCCTGCGGCGCGCGTCGCTCGCCGCGCTCCGCAAGGAGGTCGAGCCCGCAGAGCAGGCGGCGTTCGGCCGCTTCCTGCCGCACTGGCACGGCATCGACCGCCGCGCCACGCTGCGCGAGGCGCTCGTGCCGCTCAGGGACTGTCGCTGCCGGTCGCGCTCTGGGAGTCCGGACGTACTGCCACGCCGCGTTCCCGGCTTCAACCCGGGCAGCTCGACCAGCTCTGCGCATCCGGCGAAGTCGTGTGGGTCGGCGCGGGGCTCGACCGTGTCGCCGTCTTCTTCCGCGAGGACGCGCCGGCGCTCGGTCGCCCAGCCGCCGCGCCTCGGCCCGAGGGCGAGGCGCACGACAAGATCCGCGAGACGCTCGGACGCAGCGCAGAGTTCTGGTACGACCTGCGTCGCGTCGACCGGGCTCGAGGCCGAGGTCGCGCTTCCGGCGCTCTGGGATCTGGTCTGGGCGGGTGAGGTCACGAACGACGCCTGGACGCCGCTTCGAGCCGGACGCCGCTACCAGTCGCCGACGGCAACGCAGCGTGGCCGGCCGCGCCGCTTCTCGCGCCAGCGTTCAGCCGGGATCACCGCGACGCAGGGACGCTGGTCGCTCACCGACAAGCTCTTCCCCGGACGGCCCGACGCGCGCGCGCCTCGCCGAACTGCTGCTCGAACGTCAAGGAATCGTCACCCGCGACGGCGTCCGCGGCGAAGGGATCCCCGGCGGGTACGGCGCGGTGTACGGCGAGCTGCGTGCGCTCGAGACGCTCGGCGTCTGCCGGCGCGGCTACTTCGTCGAAGGGCCTCGGCGGCGCCCAGTTCGCCGTCGCCGGCGCGGTCGAGCGACTGCGCGAGCTGCGTCCGCGCGAGGACGAGGAGCCGGAACCGCTCGTCCTTGCCGCCGCGGACCCGGCACAGCCGTACGGTGCTGGCTTGCCCTGGCCGAAGCGCGCAGGGCGCGCGCGGCGCGTGTCGCCGGTGCGCAGGTCGTCCTGCTCGGCGGCCAGGCCGGCGCTCTTCGTCGAGCGCGGCGGCACGATCACTCGTCCCGCTGCGCGATCCGGAGGACGATTGGCTGCGCGTCGCGCTTGACGGCGCTCGTCGAGCACGTCAAGAAGGGCGGGTCGAAGAAACGCCTGGCGGTCGAGCGCTTCGACGGCGAGCCCGTCGGCGAGACCGAGATCATGCCGCTTTGCTGCTCGAGGCCGGCTTCCTCGCCGGCCCCCGGCGCGCGGTGCTGCGTCCCTAAGCGCGCCGAATTACCGGCGAATTTACCGGTCGAATGGCCGAATCGTGGGCGGGAAATGCTCCCGGAGTGACCGCCCTGGCGTCTTCTTGGCGAACGGGTGGCGCTGGGCCGCTCGAGAAACCAGGAGGGCAAGATGATTTCCAAGACCACAGCCAGTCGGTTCGTCGGCCTCGTCTTCCTCGTCGCCGCTCTGTCGAGCGGCACGGCGAACGCGGCAGGCACCACTCCGCAGGGCCTGAAGGCAGACGGGCTCCGTCTGACCGGGCTGGCGGAGCGGTATCAGGCGATGAGCGGCTACACGCAGCAGGGCCTGAAGGCCGACGGCCTCCGCTGGCAGGGAATCGCTCAGGCGTACGCGAACCGCGCGGACCGGCCGGCAGCCAGCTTCTACACGCCGCAGGCGCTGAAGGCGGAGGGGCTGCGCTGGCAGGCGCTGGCACGTTCCTACGCCAAGCCGCAGGTCGTCGTCACGGGAACGGCTTCGACTGGGGCGCAGCCGGCATCGGTGCGATCGGCGTCTTCGGCCTGCTGCTTTGTGCAGCCGTGCTGATCGGCGGCATTCGCCGCATCAGGCAGGAGAAGCTCGCTGTTTAGAGCTTGCGGGGACTCACCGCAGGGACATGTGCCAGGGACAGTCCCTGGCACATGTCGTTTCAGGCGAGTCGTCCGAGGATGACGCCGAAGAGCGCATGGCGGTACGTCGCCTGCGCGAAGCGCGTTCGGGCTCGTGACGAGCCTGCGGTCGACGAGGCCGATGAACGGCCAGAGCACCATGTGCTCCGCAAGCGCGAGTGTCACCGCGAAGCCGCCGCTCGTCGACGTCGACGCGTTGCCGCACCACGTCGAACCCGACGCCGAACAGCGCACCGTTCAGCGCGTGCACGACGAAGCCCACCGAGCGACGCCCGCGGCCGAGGAACTCTACGTCGGAGTAGTCGCAACCGAAGACCCGCTGGTCGAGCGGTTCCTGCAGTCCCCAGACCACCGCGGCGACGGCGCCGGCAGCTGCGGCACGAAGACGAGGCGACATACCGCTTGAGCATGCCCGAAGGGGACGCCCTTCATCGCGCCGCTCGTCGCCTGCAGGTGCTCGTTGGACAACAGCTCGAGGTCGAGACGCCGCATCCGCGCGCGGCCGTGAAGCAGCTCGCGCCGCGCCTCGACGGCCTTCGGCTCGAGCACGTCGAGGCAATCGGCAAGAACCTCCTCCTCCGCTTCGAGGGCGGGCTCGTCCTGCGCAGCCACCTGCGCATGAAGGGACGTTGGCTCGTGTTGCGCCGCGACGCGCCGATCTTCGGCCGGCCGTGGCTCGTTCTGCGCGGTGACGAGTACGTCGGCGCGATGTTCAACGGCGCCGTCCTCGAGCTCGATCAGCGGAATCGCGCGACGCCTCGGTCCCGACATCCTCGCCGAGCCGCCCGACTACGACGCGATGCTGGCAGCGGCTCCACGCGCGAAGACCAGCAACGACAGGTCGGCGACGCGTTGCTCGACCAGCGTCTCGTCGCCGGAATCGGCAACCTCTGGAAAGCCGAGTCCCTCTGGCACGCACGCGTCTCGCCGTGGCGCCGCCTCGCCGACGTCACCGACGCCGAGCTCGCGCGCCACGCTCGAAGCAGCGCACCGCCTGATGCGCGGCCGGCTCGACGGAGCGCCCGGCACGCGCGCAGGCCTATCGCCGCAAAGGGCCGGCCGTGCCCGCGCTGCGGCGCCGGCGATCCGGTCGTGGCCGCAGGGCGACGACGCACGCATGGCCTACTGGTGTCCCGAGTGCCAGAGAGGAGAGGAACCGAAGACGGCGTAAGCGCAGCTCGTGATCGTGCGCGCTCCGCAGCTCTCTCGAGTGCCTCAGGGCCTTTGCGCTCGGCTCGTTCCGTGCGCTTCTGCAGGAGCTGGAGCGCGGCGCCGACCTCCCGTTCGCCTTCGAGGAGCACAGCTCGTACGACCGGCCTGCGCTCTACGAGTACCGGCCGCTCGTCAAGCCGTTCATCGAGGCGCACGCGCACACGCTGCGGCGACGATCCGGATGCAGAGCTCGCCGTCGACGAGCTCCGGCGCGAGCCAGCAGCGGCGATCTTCGCGCGCGCGCATGCGGGCCCGCGCGCCGACGAGCACGAGGCCCTCTTCGGCAGCGTGCTGCTGCCGCTCCTGATGAGCACCGGCCGAGTCGTGCGGCGGCTTCGACTGGGACGATGCAGCGTTCGACCGCGCGTACGTCGAGCTCGAGGGCGCGCTCTTCGGCGAGGGTCACCAGTACGGCGCGGTCGCGCCGGTGATCGGGATCACGACCGGCGGTGCGACGATCGAGCTCGGCGCCGGCATCCGCATCCGCGCCGCTGGCAACCGGCGAGCTCGCGAAGCTGTGGCCGGAGGCCAACGGGCTGCTGCCAGACGGACTTCGGCCGTGAGCCGGACCGCCTCAGCGTCCTCGAGCTCGAGCGTGCCCTCGAGCCTGGTGCGACCGACCCGCCGGACGCGCCGGGCGAGCTCGCCGATGCGGTCACTGCGATCCGGCTGGCGACCGCGGCGCCGGTCGCGGCGGGCCCGGTGCTGTTCGAGCGCCTCGACTGGCGGCCCGTACGGAATCCGGCCCGTGCTCCCGATCGCTGCGACGCAGCCCGCCAGGTGAGCCGACGCGCCTCGACTCCGTTCCGTGCCGGCCTCGCCGCCGACCTGCTCCCGCGCCTCGCGCTCGCGGACGACGACCCGGAGCTCGGCGAAGCGCTCGATCGCTGGGAGCTGTCGCTGTTCCAGGACGGCCCGTTCCAGACGGAACAACTCAGAGAGTCGCTCGCCGCGCTGCTCGGCGGCAGCGACGGCCTATGGGCCGCCGCGGTCCGCGGCGCGATCCTGCTCGGCGACACGCCGCGCGCGCGCGCAGAGCTGCAAGACCGGCTCGCAGGCGATCCCGAAGCCGATGTCATTCGGCGCGCGCTGGTCGAGACGCTGATGCACGGAGACCGCGCGCAGCTCGTCGCTTCTCTCGACGAATCGATCCTCGGCCTGCGTGCGCCGCCGCCGAGCTACTTCGCGGCCCGCGCGGCCGCGGGCTGATCTCCGAGCAGCGCATCCACCTCCGCAAGCGCCGGGCGCGGCGTCCAGGGCGGCGAAGATGTCACGCGCTTGATGCAACACCGGTGTTGCTTCGGTCCTACGCCCGAGAGCAAGCAAGCACCGTGCCGGAACCGAGCAAGTGCCAGTCCCCGGCCGAATACGAACCCAGTACTCAGCCCAACGCTTCGCTGCCTCCTCGAACAGGAGGAGCGCGGCTTTGGGATCCCGTCCGCCTCGGCCAGCACGGCTCGAGCTCCGACGAGCGAATGGCCCACGCGGCCGGCTGTGATCCGAATGCTGTCCACGAGCCTGCGCATCAAATCCAGATCTCCAGCTTCGACGCAGACGGTCGCGAGCTCGTGCAGGAAGCGTGCCCGGTGGAAATCCGACACTCCTCGAGTGGTCTGCTCGATCTCTTCGACGAAGCCCACGGCAGCAGAAAGGTCTCCGCGTGCTTGTTCGACGAATGCGGCCACGGCGAGCGCCGGAACCAGGACCTGCGCATCACGAGCGTCACGTGCGAGCGGCACGAACTCCTCGATAAGAACGGCGGCCTCGGCAGTCTTGCCTCGACGCACGAGCACCTGGGCCATGTACGGCAGAGCGACGAGCCGAAGTTGGCCCGTGGAAGAACCGACAAACGCCAGTACCCGTGCCGTTCTCTCCAGTACTTCATCCCAGCGGCCAAGGTCATAGAGCATCCACGCGGACTCGGCGATCTTCCAGTGCACGGTTTCCTTGCGAGCCCCGTTGCTCGTCGAAGGCGATCCCCGCTTCATGAATCTCGAGCCCCGCTTCCGGACCTGCGGTGAAACCAGACAAAGCAGCCAAGATTGCTGTAGCCAATTCCTGCGCCCCTGACAAAACCTTCTTCCAGGGATAGCCTCAGTCCTCGCGCAGATCCGCCAGGCCTCTTTCAACGTCCCCGGCCTCGCACCGGGCGACTCCGCGGAACTGCAAGACAGACGTGAAGTCCTCGCGGATGCCCAACTCTTCGGCGAGGTCGAGGGACTTCTGTGACGAGACCAACGCTGCCGCGGCGCGACCTCTGATCATGTCCTGTCCTGCGCGTCGCCTGATACGCGAGGAGAGCTCACGTCCCGGCGGATGGCGCTCGAGCAGCTCGGTTGCTTCCCCGAGCATGCGTTCCGCCTCCGCCGCTGAGCCGCTCAACCACGCATTCCAGCTCAGCCCGACGAGCGCTTCTGCCGGCCCCTAGCTCGTCGCCGTGCTGGAGGAAGAGCTCGTACGCCTCCCCTGGCGGGCGTCGCGCTGACGGCCTCGCGTATCCCCACATGTGGCCACCTCCGCGAACTTCAGCAGGGCGCGAGCCCGCTGGAGGTCGTCCGGAGCGAAATCGACAGCTCGGGAGTAGTAGCCGGCCGCCTTCTGAAGGTCCAGAGATCTGGCGCGATCGCCCGCCAGCCTGAGGAACCGAAAGGCCGGCTCTTGCAGCCGGCTCGTCTCGGTCGCATCGCCTGCGGCCTTCGCAAGTTCGAGTGCCTGCTCGTAGTGGTAGGCCAGCAACTCTGCGTGGTCGGTCACGCGTTCGCCCGCCATGCTTTCGACCCACTCGGCCGCCGCGACGTGTTTGCGGCCGCGCTCGGCACGCGGGATCTGCGAGTACGCGACATCGCGCACCAGGAGATGCCAGAACGAGTACTCCGCTTGCTCGGAGACAGATGACGTCCGCGCGGAGCGCACGAGCTCCTTGCGCGCGAGCTCGTGCAGGCCCGTGCGGACGAAGTCCTCGTCGCGATCGCCCATCGAGGCGATCGCGCCTGCCCAGAAGACCTTGCCGGCACGACGGCCCCGTCGTGCAGCAGCGCGCCTTGCGGTCCGGCGGAGCGTGTCGAGGCGAGCCGCGATCAGCGCCTGGACGTTGTCTGGAACGGGGATGTCCTCGTCGCTCAGCTCGCCCTGTTCCGGTGAGCACGCCTCGGTCGCTCAGCATCCGGACGAACTCCTCGCGGCGTAGAGCGGGTTGCCTCCCGCCTGCTCGAGGAGCGTTCGCTGAGTCTCCGCGGGGAGGACCGCCTTCTGCAAAAGCGCGGCGAGTAGGCGCGCGGTCTCGTCGGCGCCGAGCGGGGAGAGCGAGATCGTGTTCGAGTTCCGCTTGCCGCCGCCCCAACCCAGGTGCCGCTCGGTACTAACTCCGGCCGCGCGCTGCAGAGCACGAGCAGCGTGGACGTCGGTCGACCAGTCGACGAGGTGCTCGACGAAAGCGACCGAGGGCATCGTCGGCCCAGTGGAGAGTCCTCGAAGACCAGGACGAGTGGCCGCTCGCTCGCGATCCCCTCGATGAAGCGACGCCAGGCGGTGAACGACTCCTCCCGCTCGCCGGCGGCCGCGCGGCGTTGCACCGGCAAGGGGCGCGAGGCTCGCATTGAGCCAGTCACGCTCCGAAGGGTCTTCGGCAGCCTCCTCCACTGCCACGGCCAACTTTGGCAGCGGCTTCCTCAGGCGTGTCCGACTCGAGGATTCCCGCCTGCGCCTTCACCATCTCGCCGAGCGCCCAGTAGCGTGATCCCTGCGCCGTAGGAGAGCGAGCGTCCCTCGTCGCCAGAACACGAGCTCAGGCCGGTCGTCCACCCACTTCTGAACTCGGCGAGGAGTCTTGTCTCTGCCGACGCCCGGCTCGCCCGTCACCGTCACGAGCTGAACGGAGGCATCACGCAGCGTTCGCGTGTAGATGGATTGGAGGAGCGCGAGGTCGTCATCGCGGCCGATCAGCGGCGTGCGCACGATCGGCTCCACGTCGACGCCAAAACGACGGCGCGGCGCAATCGCGCTGCCACAGCGGCAACGACTCCGCTTTGCCTTTCACCGCCACCGGCTCGAGCGGTCTCGTACTGGAAGAGATCGCTCGGTCGCGCGGTACGTGGTCTCGCCGACGACGATCCCGCTGACCGGAGCCGACTGCTGCAGTCGCGCGGCCGTGTTGACGACGTCGCCGGCGACGATGCCTCGCCTCCGCGGGCCGCGCGCCGAGCGTCACCATCGCCTCTCCGGTGTTCACCGCGCCGCGGCACGCGTGAGCTCGAGGTCGGGTGCTCGTCGTTGAGCTCGACGATCGCGTCGAGGATCCGGAGTGCCGAGTTCACCGCGCGCTCCGCGTCGTCCTCGCGGGAGACCGGCGCACCGAAGACCGGCCATCGACGGCGTCGCCGACGAATTTCTCCACCGTCCCGCCGAAACGCTCGATCTCCTGCTTCACGCGCGCGTGGTACGGACGCAATCGCGCGCGCACGTCCTCTGGATCGGCCTGCTCCGACGCAGCGGTGAACCCGACCAGGTCGACGAAGAGGACGGAGACGATCTTGCGCTCCTCCGCTCCAGACCGTGGGGTCTCGGCGATCGCGGCGCCGCAAGACCAGCAGAATCGCGCCCGCTCCGGGTTCTCTTCACCGCACTTGGGACAGGCCGGCATCCACAGAGTCTAAGAAGACGCGAAGGCGGCGCATAGCCGTGCGGTTTCTCACGCTAGCTTTCGTCGACATGGACGAGGCCCGCGCAGTATTGGCCCGGCTCGACCGGATCGAAGAGCTCGACCGCGAAGGCGCACCCCCGGCGCCCTGCTCGAGGAGCTGCGCGGTCTCGTCCAGGCGGCTGAGGCTTGGGCGAAACTGGAAGGAGACGAACGTGCACGCACCGCCGTAGAACGATGCGATGCGGCCCTCGCGCAACCCGTCGCGTAGAGTCGCGGCGTGGGTATCGCACACTGGGACGAGGTCGAAAAGGGTCGCGAGGAGCGAGGCCAGATGGCCGGAACATTGGTCCTCACTCGGCACTGCTGCCGGGAGCTGGCGGGCAGGCGCGAGCCGAATCGAGCTCGCTCCGGGCGAACAACCGACGCCGCCACACGTGCACGGCGACTCAGAGGAGATCTTCTACGTGCTCGGCGGTTCAGGGCTGACGTTGCTCGACGACAAGGCCTACGAGATCCGTGCAGGCGATTGCATCGTCTACAAGAACTTCCACGAGGCGCACACCATCCGCGCCGGCGCCGACGGCCTCGACGTGATCGCGTTCGGGCCGCGCGAGTACCTCGGCTCCGGCGAGCTTCCACGCGGCCGGACGATGTGGTCGATCACGGGCTTCATCGAGGTCCAGAAAGGACATCCCTGGGACCGCGAGCCGAAGCTCGAGTGGCCGGAGCCGGAAGCTGCGCGTCCGGCGACGATCGTCAACGTGCAGGACGTCGAGCCGCAGGTGCGCGGCGGCCGCCGCAGACGAGACCTGCAGGAGCGGCCGGCTCACGCTGGACCGGGCTCAAGCACATCGAAATGGATGCCGGGCACGTTGTCCGGCCCGCCGCACGTGCACTCCGCCGAAGAGGAGATCTTCGTCGTGCTCGAGGGCGACGGCACTCTCGAGCTGACGCCGCCGGGGCTCGGCGCAGCGCCCGAGGCGCAGCCCAGTTCGCAAGGGCTCAGTCGTCGCGCGGCCGCCGGGCACCGGTGTCGCGCATGCGTTTCGCGCAGGCGAGTCCGGCATGGCCCTGATCGCGTGGGCGCGCGCGAGCCGAACGACATCTGCTGGTACCCGCGCTCGCGGAAGATCTATTGGCGGGGAGTGGACGTGGTCGGACGGATCGAGCAGCTCGACTACTGGGACGGCGAAGAGCTCGAGTGATCGCGCACTGGGACGAGCGTCGCTGCAGAGCGTGGACCTTGGCCAGCGGGCTGGAGGCTTCTGAAGCGGAAGGGCGACGTAGGGGCAGACCGGCCCCGCCCATCCGGCACCGCCACTCACGGCCGGCGCGGCCCATTCGCGGATCGCCTTGGGACGGAGGTACAGCTCCGGGGGAAGCGTGCGCCGTCGCGGGGCGACGATCTCATCCGCTGGCGCCTCGATCCTCGGGAGCTAGGTGGCGAGTAGGGATCGGCTGCGCCGCTCATAATGCGGTGCGGGCCTTCGAAAAATGGCCCACGCGCGTCATACCGCTGCTGCTATGGGGCTGCAGGCAGAGTGTGTGTGTTACGCGGAAGTGCGCGAACGCCTCTCGAGCGTCATCTGCGATGACGCCCGGTGCACTCGAGAGTTGTCTCTTCAAGAGGTAGGTGACGATGTCCATTTGGACGCGGATCGTGATTGCGGCGTTTTCGTGGATTGGGTTCTTCGCTCCTGATCGGACTACCCCTCGCACGAGTGCTAAGCCTGGAGCATCCGCCATCCACTCTCCAACATCCTTGACGCCGAGGCCCGAGGCGGGAGTATTCGCACCGTTGGCACGCGGGATCGAAAGAGGGCAGTGGGATCGCACCGAAGGTCGCCGGATCGCGGGCGGATTGCGCGCAGTTGCGCGAACCTGAGTTCGCTCGAGCGCTCGATGAGTTCGCTCGGGCGCTCTAAGGCAATGGCCAGAACGCGCGCACCGAGGCCAGTGGCCCCACCCCTCCACGCGCCCGACGGGGTCGGGCCGAAGAGCCGCGGCCAAGTAGCCTTCCGACGGCGAGCCCAAGGACTAGGCTGTCTCCCGGCGAACCCGTCCCAACCGCTGCTAGCACAGTCCGGGCACGACCCAGGCTTTACCCAAGTAGTCCCTCATTCGGATATCCAGCCTCCTAGCCGAGTTCCCCGATATCTCCCCGCATGGGGAGAGCTCGTCGACTCGCAGGCTCGCGCAGAGTCCGCATTGGTGTGAACGCCGTCTTCATGACCGGGGCTCTTGCCGCGGCTGCTCTCACGGTCATGCATTTCGTCCATTCCGGCTGGCCGCCTCGCAAACGCGGGATCCGGTCCTCGTGAGCGCTGCCGGGATCCTCTTCCTGTTCGCCTACGCCTTCAAGGCCTGGGGCTGGCAGCGGCTCTTCACCGAGGATGAACGCCCCGAAGCGCTGACGCTCGCCGCCGCAGGCGGTGCCGCCTCGGTCGGAGGCGTGGCGCTGCCGGGACGCTTCGACGAGGCAATCCGAATCGCAGTCGTGCGCCGCGGGCCCAAGAAGACCGCCGGTCTCGGCGCGATCTGCCTCACTCTGATCATCGTCGGCCTGCTCGACAGCGCCGCGCTGACGCCGATGGCGTCGGTCGCCGCAGCCGGGTCGGGCTCGGGTGGCGTCCAGGTCGGGTTCGCCCTGGTCGCGGCCGCGGGCGTCGCAGCTGCTCTCCTCGTCCTCTTCCTCCCGCGCATCGCGGGCCTGTCGTTCATCGGCCGCTGCAGGTGGCCGCTGGGTGCAGGAGCACACGGCTTGCCTGGCGCTCCGCCTCGCAGGCGTGGTTCCTGATCTCGATTCTCCTGGGCGCTCGCGGCCCAGCGGTCTTCGTCCTCCTGAACGCCCTCTCGGTCGGCGCGTCGTTCCCGCTGGCCCTCGCTTTCCCTCTGCGCCTCGGCCGCTTCGGCCGCCCTGCCGATCGCGCCCGCGGGCGCGGCCACGCAGGCAGGTGCGGGTGCGGCGATCCTGATCATCGGCGGCGTTCCGAAGGCCGAGGCCTTTGCCTTCGCCGTTGCCGCCCAGGCGCTGGTCATCGTCGTCGGCGCGGCTCTGGTCGCCAGTGCCGGCATCTGGATGCTGATCATCCGCTTTCGCCCTCGTCCGCAAGACGGCTCCTCGCCGGCTAAGTCCTTACAGACTTCTTAACTCTGCGTGGTTCCATGACGGCCGTGCACCGCCGGATGCTCGTCGCGCTTTGTGCGGCCCTCGCTCTTGTCTTCGCAACCGGTGCGAATGCCGCGATCGTCACCTCGCACGACGATCAAGGCCGCCAGATCACGTTCGACGTCCGCGCGCCGAACGTCGACACTGAGTGGTACGCGAGCGTGCTGCGCGCGTCCGCACACGGAAACGAGATCAGCGACGTCACGATTCGGATCGTTCCCGAGTCGCAGATTCCGGGGCTCTGCGGTGGCGAAGACGCGTCCGCCTGTTACACGGGCCGGTCGGGCCCACCGACGATCATGATCTCGGCGGGGAAGAGCAAGATTCTCGAAGACACGCTGCTGCATGAGTACGGCCATCACCTCGACACGTACTGGCGCGTCTCCGGCGTCCCCGAGTTGAACGGCACGCCGGTGTGGTGGGCGGCACGCGGCATGGCGGCACTGCTTGCGAATCATCAGGTCGCGTTCGACTACTCCCTCGGCTGGAGCCACGGGATCGGCGAGATCTTCGCGAGGACTACTCCTACATCCACACCGGCGACCGCTACGCGATCCGGTGGCTGTCCCCGCCCGACGCGGCCTTGAAGGCAGCGCTGTTCGCCGAGCTCGGCACGCCGACCGAGCCGCTCCCCGCAGCGCCCGAGGTGCCGTCGGTCCTGCAACCGCGCGCGGAACGCTCGTCCCGCGCGACCGCTTCAGCATTCCGTTCTCCCTGCTCGGCCCCGGCCGCCGCGTCACCCTCGCAGCGACGATCTCGAAGCCGAAGCGGAAGGGCATCCGCGCCCGGGCCCAGCTCGTCTGCGACGGGCACGTCGTCGTGAGCCGCAACTTCGAGAAGGGCAGGTCGAAGAGGGCGTTCGACATCCACAACCTCGGCCCGGCCGACTGCGACGTCCGCCTGGTCAGCAACACGGGCATTTCTCTGGGCTACACGCTCCGGCTCACCCTGGCGGTCGAGGGCACCACGTAGGCCCGGCGACATCCGAGACTCCCGTGATCATGCGGGATATCGGCAGGAAGTCGCTATTCTGGCCCGAAAGAGCGCCCCATGGGGCTCTCACGCCTACTTCCGCGTCCCAACACACGCGCCTCGTCCGATAAGAAGGGATCTCCTTTGAGCCGGGTCATTTCGTTCGCCAACCAAAAGGGCGGCGTGGCGAAAACGACGACTACGTTGAACCTCGGGGTCGCCCTCAAGGAAAAGGGCCACACGGTCCTGCTCGTCGACCTGGATCCCCAGGGCAACCTGACGATGAGCCAGGGCTGGAACCCGGACGAGATCGAGCGCTCGATGTTCGACGTGCTCGTCCACAAGCTTCCGATCGAGGAGATCGTCCGTGTCGCCGAGGTGGACGTCGCCGTTTCCTCGATCGACTCTTGCCGGCGCCGAGCTCGCGCTCTCGTCGATGATCGGCCGCGAGCGCGCGCTCGAGAAGGCGCTCGTCAGCGTCAAGCCGCAGTACGACTACATCCTCATCGACACGCCGCCGTCGCTCGGGTTGCTGACGATCAACGCGCTCGTCGCCTCGAACGGCGTCATCGTCCCCGTTCAGTGCGAGTACCTGTCGCTCCGCGGGCTCGTCCAGCTCGAGAACACGCTGTCGATGATCCGTGAGAACCTGAACCCGGAAGTGGAGATTCAGGGCATCCTCCCGACGATGTACGACAAGCGCCTGCTGCACTCGAAGGAGGCCGTCGACATCCTCAAGGAGAACTTCGGCGATCTCGTCTTCAAGACGAAGATCCGCAAGACGATCCGCTACGCGGAGGCCCCGGTGAAGGGCCAGTCCGTGCTGGGTTACGAGCCGAGCGGCGACGCCGCGCAGCTGTACCGCGACCTCGCGAAGGAGGTGCTCAATGGCGCGAAAACGCGCGAGCATGCGTGAGGGCCCACTCGCGGAGCTCTTCAAGGCAACCGAGGCGGCGCAGCGCCAGCAGGAACCGGACGGAAGCGCCTCCCGAGGAGCCGCACGAGTCGACCGTCGAGCACGTCCCGACCTGGGAGGACGAGATCGACACGCCGGCGCCGCCGCGTCCCGATCCGGTACCCGAGCCGTCGCAGCCGGAGCCCGTGCCGTCGCCGAGGCCGCCGGCTCCGGACCCGACACCTGAGCCGACTCCGCCGCCTGCGTACATTCCCGAGCCGCCCGTCACGCGGTACGTCGAGCCGATGCCCGAGCCTGCGCCGCGCCTGCACCATTCGCGCGCGGGACAGCTCGGCTCGTACCTCGCGAAGATTCAGGTCGTCGGCGTCGGCGGTGCGGGGCTGAACGCCGTCAACCGGATGATCGATGCCGGCATCAACCAGGTGGAGTTCGTCGCGGTGAACACCGACGTGCAGCAGCTGCAGATCTCGGACGCCGAGACGAAGATTCACATCGGCCGCGAGCTGACGAAGGGGCTCGGCTCCGGCGCGGAGCCGAACATCGGGCACCTGGCCGCGGAGGAGAGCTACGACCAGATCAAGCACGCGCTTCGCGGCGCGGACATGGTCTTCGTCACCGCCGGCGAGGGTGGCGGGACGGGACGGGTGCTGCGCCGATCGTCGCGAAGATCGCGAAGAGCCTTGGCGCACTGACGGTCGGCATCGTCACGACGCCGTTCAAGTTCGAGGGCACCAAGCGCCGCGGCCAGGCCGAGACCGGTGTCGACGCGTTGCGTCGCGAGTGCGACACGACGATCGTGATCCCGAACGACCGGCTGCTCGAGGTGCTCGACAAGTCGACCTCGATGCTCGACGCGTTCAAGATCGCCGACGACGTCCTGCGCCAGGGCGTGCAGGGCATCTGCGATCTGATCACGCTGCCCGGCCTGATCAACCTCGACTTCGCCGACGTGCGCACGATCATGGAAGGGTCCGGCAGCGCGTTGATGGGCATCGGCTTCTCGTCCGGGACGGAGAATCGTGCCCGCGAGGCAGCGGAGCGCGCGTTGCGCTCGCCGCTGATCGACACCGAGGTCGGCGCGCGCGCGCGGCATCCTGCTCTCGATCGCGGGCGGAGACGACCTGACGCTGCTCGAGGTGAACGAGGCGGCGGAGGTCATCCGTCAGACCGCGAACGACGACACGCAGATCATCTTCGGCGCGACGATCGACGACCGTCTCACCGGTCAGGTCTGGGTGACGGTGATCGCCACCGGCCTGGGCGACGCAGGCCGGCGCAGCGGGCCGCGCTCGCCGAGCCTCGTCAGCGCCCTCACGGCGCGCCGAAGACGAGCTCGAGCCGCCTTCGTTCCTGCGGAACTAGCGCCGGATCGTCACGACCGCGCCCGGGCGTACGCCCCAGCGCCTGAACGCGCCACGGTTCACCTCGAGCGCGCCGCGGTACGCGACCTTCGGGTCGTAGACCCTGCACGGGTCGGCGAGGCACGGCGCCATGTCGAGGATCCGGAGGATCTTTCCGCCCTTGCCCCAGAATGCGATCGACAGCGGGATCGACGTGTTCTTCATCCAGAACTGTTCGCGGACGTCTCTGCCGAACAGGAAGGCCATCGCCGGCGTTCGCCGCGAGCGTACTTCTGCCGGAGAGACCGGTGTGCAGCTGGGCCGGTGTCCGAGCTAGCTCGACCTGACGGTGACGCTTCGCTCCGGGGTCCGAATCACCGCGGTGCCGTGCGGAAAGGTCACCGCGACGACCGCGGAAATCGTGGCAAGGAGTTGGAGCACGGTCCCATTGTGCGGGAGGCGTCACTCGTTCGAGTGAACATCGCGGGCAGAGCGAAAGGTGCCGGTCCCGAGGCGCATCTACTTGACCACCACATCCAACTGCGGCCCCTCACAGAGGGCCCACGCCAGGACGGCTGGCGCGGGCCCTCGCCCTCTCAGCGAGACATGTGCCAGGGACAGTCCCTGGCACATGTCGTTAACGGCGGTGTCTGGTGCCAGGCACGTAACGTGTCCCGAATGCGCACGTTCCAGGGACTGTCCCTGGCACAGCGCCTGAGCGGCCGCGTCTCCTACGGGAGGACCCGGCTACCCTGCCCGCATGAGAGGGGCAGTCGCAGCCGGGCACCCGTTGACCGCACAGGCGGGCGCGGACGTGCTCGCCGCCGGAGGAAACGCCGTCGACGCCGCCGTCGGGGCGGCGCTCGTCTCCTGGATCGCCGAGAGCCCGCTCACCGGCCCCGGCGCCGGCGGATTCATGCTCGTCCACCGCGCACGCGACCGCTCGACCCGCGTCTTCGACTTCTTCGTCGCCGTCCCCGGCCTCGGGCTCGCGCAAGAGGGACCTCGCCGAGATGGATCGCGTGGACGTCGACTTCAGCGGCGGCTCCACGCAGGTCTTCCATATCGGCGCCGCCTCGTGCGCAGTCCCGGGCGCCGCCGTCGGCCTCGAGGAAGCACACCGCTCCCACGGCTCACTTCCGTGGCGCGACCTCTTTCAGCCCGCGATCGCACTCGCGCGCGAGCGGCGTCGAGCTCAACAACGGACAGGCATATCTGCACGCGATCCTCGACCTGATCCTGCGTCACACGCCCGAATCGCGTGACGTGTACGAGAAGGACAGACGGCGAGCGTCTCGTCGCCGAAGACAGGCTGTTCCAGAACGACCTGGCAGGAACGCTCGAGCTGATCGCCGAGCAAGGCGGCAAGGTGCTCTACGAAGGCGACCTCGCCGACGCGATCTCGAATCACGTCCGCGACCAGGGCGGCTGCATCACGAAACGAGATCTCGAGGAGTACCGCGTCATCCGGCGACGACCCGTCCGCGCGACCTTCTGCGGTGAGGAGTACCTCTCGAATCCGCCGCCCTCGGCCGGCGGGATCCTGATCGCCTACGGCCTGCCGCTCCTCGAAGAGCTCGGCCCGGGAGATCCCGGCACCGCCGAGGCAATCGACGCACTCGCCCGCGTGATGCGCGAGCAGGCGAACTCGCGCATCGCCGCCGGCTCCGTGAGCGGTCTCGCCCGGGCGCTCGAGGAGCGCGCCGCGATCGTCTCGCGCGGCACCACCCACATCTCGGTCGTCGACGGCCAAGGAAACGCCGTCGCGCTCACGGCGTCGACCGGAGCGGGCTCCGGCATCGTCGTTCCCAGGAACCGGCATCCACATCAACAACATGCTCGGCGAGTTCGACCTCGCGAAGCCGCCGCGTCCGGGTGCGCGCCTGTCGTCGATGATGAGCCCGTCCGTCGTCCTGCGTGACGGCACGCCGCACCTCGTCGTCGGCAGCGCCGGCTCGCTGCGCCTCCGCGGCGCGGTCGCTGCAGAACGTCGTGAACGTCGTCGCGCACGACCTCCCGGTCGAGGACGCGATCGACCGCCCGCGTGTCCACCTCGAAGGAGAGGATCTCCACTGTGAAGGCGGGCACGACCCCGCAGAGCTCGACAAGCTGGAGGAGATGGGCTGGAACGTGATCCGCTGGCGGCGACAGAACCTCTACTTCGGCGGCGCCTCGGCCGTGACATCGAGCGACGGGGAGCTCGCCGCCGCCGGCGATCCTCGGCGCGGCGGGGCGGGGGTTGTCGTCGAATGATCGTCCGTCGAGCAGGACCGGGCGACGCGGAAGGGCTCACGGAGCTCGGCGAGGCTGTCGGCTCCGAGCCGGAGGGCTGGCTCGTCACGACGAACGGCTGGCGCAACGTTTCGGACGAGCGCCGTTACCTGCGCGCAATCCGCCGCTACCCGAACGCCGCGGTCTTCGTCGCAGCTGACGGGGACTTGATCGTCGGCCGTCTCTCGATCGCGCGCGACCAGCATCCCGCGAGCCGCCATGTCGCGGACCTCGGGCTCATGGTCGCCGCCTCGCACCGCCGCCAGGGCGTCGGCACCGCATTGCTGCAGGCGGCCGTCGAATGGGCTCGCAAGGCCGACGTGCACAAGCTCGAGCTGCACGTGTTCCCGCACAACACGGCGCGCGATCAAGCTCTACGAGAAGTTCGGTTTCGTGCAGGAGGGCTACCGACGCGCGCACTACCGGCGCGGCGACCAGGTTCACCGACGCGATCCTGATGGCGTACATGCTCTAGCGCCGGATGACGAGGACGAACGTCTTCGTCGGATAGCAGCGCCTGCGTTTCGGCAGGCATCAAGCCGGTTTCGCGCGGCTGCAGTCCTAACTCGTCTTCGCGGATTCGCCGTCGTCTCTCTGTCAACGCCTCGTACGCTTCGCTCAACCGCCGGTCGCGGTCGTCGAGGCGCACCGACCGTTCCTCGAACTCCTCCTCACGCTTCTGGACGCGCCGGGCCTCCGCCGCTGCGCGCTCGATCGCGTCGGCAGCCTCACGCTCGCGAGCCTCGACCCGCGCAACAGCCTCCGTCAGCCACGCTCCCCGTTCGTCGAGGTCCGAAGCGACGCGATCGAGCGCGCGCTGGCGCTCGTCGAGACGAAGTGCACGTTCCTCCAACACGGGAATCCGTTCCTCCGCCTCGCGCACGTCACGCACCTTGTTCGCGAGTTGCGTCTCGTTGACCGCCAGTTTCGCCGCGCGGCGTCCGAGTTGCCTCCTCGCGCTCCGCATGCCGGGTCGCGCCCTCCTCGATCTCCAGCGCGCGCTCCTCGAGCACTCGCCTCGTTCCTGACCGCAGCAAGGCGCGGGTCCAACTCCGCGCGCGCCTTGGCGAGCTCCTCTTCCTTCGCTGCGACCGCCGTCGCGCGCGCCTCGACCTCGGTCGACCTGGTCTCGAGCTGCCGGAGCGACGTGCCCTGCAGCCGCTCCTGGTCCTGCAGCGCAGCGAGTCTCGCTTCGAGGTCGGCTTCCTGCTCGGCGACGACGGCCACGCGTCGCTCCTGTCCTTCCAGTGCAGCCGATGCGGTCGCGATCCACTCGCCGCGTTCTTCGAGCTCGGACGAGAGGACACGGAGCTCGCTGGCGCGCACGTCGAGCTCGCGGGCGAGCTTGCGGACGCGGTCGGCCTCCGCCGCGGCGTGCTCGATCTCTTCCTGACGATCCTGCACCTGCTCCTCGGCGAGAGTGAGACGGCGTTCCCGTTCGACGAGCGTCCTCCTCGGCGTCCTCGATCAGCTGCCGGCGCGCGTCGAGATCGGCGGCGATCTCGTCGAAGCGCCTTGCGCGCGCGTCGATCTCCGCCGACCTGCGGGCGACCGTCTGCTGCACCAGGCGCTCCCGTTCGGTGAGCGCCTGCCAGGCTTGCTCGAGCTCGTCTCGCTCTTCCGCCATCTCACGGAATCATGCCCTCCGTATCAGACCTCGCTTCAGGGGCGACATTCGTCCGTCGAAGAAGCTAGCGCCCGATACCCAAATCGAGGGTCTAGCTCTGGAAGGCAAGGCCGATCCGAAGGGTATGAGCGTTCGGGAGCCCGCTTCCACCAGCCAGAGCCGGAGGGGCGAATCGGCCCTCCTCGTGCTCGCGGTCTTCGGCGCGAGCACCACGATCGCCGTCGCCGACGGCCTGGCTCAGGTCTTCGCGGCCGGCGTCCTCGGCGCGCTCCTCACCCTCGCGATCGTCGGCTGGAAGGTCGGCGGCCACGTCACCTCACTCGTCTGGCTCTGGGTCGGTAAGCAGAAGACCGAGGCCGTCCTCAGGCAGCTCGACGACGACTGGTCGTGCGAGCACGACATTCCGCATCGTCGTGGGATGTGGGACCACGTCCTCGTCGGGCCCTCGGGTGTCTACATGCTGGAGTCGAAGGATCTCGCCAGGCCCGCCGACGTCACCGCCGACGCGCTCTGCGCCGGCCGCTGGAAGCAATCGGCCGGGAGGCTGCGCGGCGAGGCAATGGCGCTCAAGAACGAATTCACCGACCTCGGCATGCAGGCGACGTACGTGCAGCCCGTGGTCGTCGTGTGGGGCGAGTTCGCCCAGCGGCGCTGGGAAGAGGGCGGCGTCGCCTACGTGCAGGGAGCGGAGCTGCTCGAATGGTTGCAGCAACGTCCGCGCACACTTCGCACCAATCAGGTCGGTGCGTTGCGCTCCGCCGTTCGCGAACTCGCCGCGCGCGCCTAGATCAAGCTCAGTGTGAGACCGCCGGCTTCCTGGGGGCGACGTGCAGCTTGCGCGTCAGCGCCAGGACCCGAGGTGTCACGGGGAATCCCAAGCGGCGCTTGCTGCGCGGCTCGGAGTCCACGTGGTGCTTCTGGGCGAGTCTGAGCGACTCCCCTGGCGATACGTGGGCTTCGTTGTAGGTCGAGTAATCCATAACCGCAAGACGGACAAGCCCGGATTCGATCTTCCCCTTGGCTGAACCGGGACGGACTGGCAGACTTGAGGTCATGGCCGTAGCCGAAGGAGTCATGCTCGACGAAGCGGCGCTCGCGGAGCTCGAGGGAACCTTCCGCGGGGACGTCGTGCCCACGACCCACTCGTCGTACGACGAGCACCGCAAGATCTGGAACGGCTCGATCGACCGCCATCCCGCGCTGATCGCACGCTGCGCCGGCGTCGCCGACGTGATCTCCGCGGTCAAGTTCGGCCGCAAGACCGGGTTGCCGGTTGCCGTGCGGAGCGGCGGACACTCGTTCCCGGGACTGTCTGTCGCCGACGACGCGTTGATGATCGACCTCTCGCCGATGAAGGGCGTGCGCGTCGATCCTGAAAAGCGCACGGCGCGGGTGCAGGCCGGTGTGCTGCTCGGCGAGCTCGACCGGGAGACGCAGGCGTTCGGCCTCGCGGTCCCGTCCGGCATCGTCACGCACACGGGCGTCGCAGGCCTGACGCTCGGCGGCGGCATCGGCTGGATCATGCGCAAGCACGGGCTCACGGTCGATCAGCTCGTCTCGATGGATGTCGTGACTGCCGACGGCGAGTTCGTCAAGGCAAGCGAGGACGAGAACCCCGATCTGTTCTGGGGCCTCTGCGGCGGGGGCGGCAACTTCGGAATCGTCACCGAGTTCGAGTTCAACTGCGTCCCGCTCGGCACGCAGGTGCTCGCGGGGCCGGTCTTCTGGCCGATGGAGCAGTCGGGAGACGTCTTGCGTTTCTACCGCGACTGGGTCGCGGACGCGCCGGACGAGCTGATGACGATCGTCGTGCACCGGGAAGGCGCCGCCGCTGCCGTTCGTCCCGCAGGAGCTGCACGGGAAGCCCGTCGTGATGGTGATCGTCTGCTGGGTCGGTGACGTGGAGGCGGGGGAGAAGTTCATCAAGCCGTTGCGGGAGTTCGGCTCGCCGGTCGCCGACGTGTGCATGGTGAAGCCGTATCTGGCGCACCAGGCGATGCTCGACCCGAGCTTCGTGCCCGGCCGCTTCTACTACTTCAAGTCGTGCGACGTGGCCGAGCTGAGCGACGAAGTCATCGACATCACGATGGAGCGGTCGCTGCAGATCAACTCGCCGATGACGTCGTTCCCGATCTGGCAGATGGGCGGCGCCGTCTCACGAGTCGGCGAGGACGAGACGCCGTTCGGAGGCCGCAAGGCGGCCTTCACCTACAACATCGGGTGCTGCACGGAGACGGCGGACGGATTCGACGACGAACGACAGTGGGTACGGGACTTCTGGTCGGCGCTCGAGCCGTGGCATCAGACGGTGTACGTGAACTTCCTCGACAACGAAGGCGAGGACCGAATCCGCGCCGCCTACGGTCCGGAGAAGTACGACCGGCTGAAGGCGTTGAAGCGGCAGTGGGATCCGGACAACTTCTTCCGGATCAACCAGAACATCCCGCCCGGCTAGCGGCGCGCGAGCCGCGAGACGTCAGCGAGCGTCCGCATCATCCACAGTCCCGTGAGGAACGTGTAGACGAGAGCGGGAAGAAAGAACACCATCACGGCGATCAGGACGCTTACCTTCGGAACGCCGGAAGCGTGGACGAAGGCCACCAGCACGACCGCGAGCTTCAGAACGACGAGGCCGAGGAGGACGTGCACGCTGCGCCGGATCGGCGATTCCGGCCGCGAGTCCCCGATCCGGGCATCGACCCAGCTGGCCAACAGAAACGCGCCCACTGCGAGCGCAACGGTGAACTCGGCTTTCCCCATCCCGCTTGCATCCTGGGCGAAGCTGCCGGCAGGCGCGCACGCCGAAGGTCTGGCTCGACCCAGACCTACGACCTAGTCGACGGTCAGCCCTCTTGCTGACGCCGCTTCCACTCGGCGAGTGTTCCCGGATCCTGGCTTCGCTTCCAGTCTTCAAGGGCGCGACTCTTGTGGTGGAGACCGAAGTAGCGGCCGGGAAACCACCACTTGACGACGCGCCCGAGCGCGGTGCGTCTGCACCAGCAATCAGGGTCGCAGGCGCAGGTCCGCCCGCGGGGATTGTGGACTCGCTGGAGGAGCGTTCGCGTGATCCCCAGAGGCTACCCGCCCAGATTCTGATTTTGTCGAGCTCTGGTTCAGTCTCGTCGACGCACCAGCTCGGGCACGTCGCGCTCCAGGCTGCGGATGAAGCGCGTCCGGCTGCGAGTAGTGTGCGCTTGGGCGTGCACCTCCGCGGTGCGCAGGACGGGATGCGTCCGCCGAGCGTCCGTGACGATTCCCGAGGGCAGTTCCTGGATGTTGTAGGCGCAGATGAACGACGCCGGCACAGCAGCCATTTCAACGCTGATCCGAGCTTCGTAGCGCTTCCAGCCGGCGACCTCGGAGCTAGCTGAGCTCTGCGGCCAGATCACCTCGGCGACGACCCGCACGCGGGGAACGCCGCGCTCGAGGTGCTCGTCGATGTAGTGGCTGTACCGCTGGAACGCATGCTCTGGGCTCTGATACCAAGCGATGGCGTCGGCGAACTCGATCTGGGCAGCGTCTCCCCGAGCGCCTGTCGGAGAACGGTGCGACCCGATTCGCGCAGCACGACCAGCGCGTGATCGCCACGCGTCAAACCCTGCTGCAGGAACGGCACTGCACCGGCGACGAACTCGTCCGTCGACGAGTAGACGAGCGCTTCATGCCTGCAGCCGCGACCGTGGCTGCCGTCGCTGAGGAGGTCGCGGATTGCACCAGCGGACAGCTCGGTTTTGGAGATGAACCCGAGCACGGGAGTAACGGCCACGAGCTCGGCGAGATCCGATTCGCTCTGCGTGGAGGTCAGGACGGTGCTGGTCTGAGCGCCGTCGGTCCTCGCGGCGAGCTGCCAGGCAAGGTCGAAGCCGCTTTCGCCGCTCAAGTCGACGTCGACGAGCGTCACGTCAGGCTCGAGCTCCTGAACGCGCGCCAGAGCTTCGGCCGACGTGGACGCGACACCGACGACGTCGAGTCCCTGGCGCTCGAGGAGCTGTGAGGCAGCCTTGAGGACGTGTGCGGAGTCGTCCACCAGTAGGCAGCGAATAGCCATTGCAAACAGGATGCCAGACCAGCTCGGCCACGTCCTGGCAGGTAGCAGGAATATTCCGTCGGAGATCTGGAGGGGCTGCAGACAAGATCGGCTATTCCAGGAGGATGGAGGCCGTACCGGTCGTGCTGCCGCGGGCTGTAGCTCCGCGGGAACACCAGGGAACACCAGTAATGCGCGCGTCCTAGCCGGTTCGGAGGGTCGCGATCGCCACGCTCGATTGTTTTCGCGTGCTGCGCCCAAGTCTTCGACGGGGCTGCCCCCACGATGACCGAACTGGTGCGAGTGCCCGCGACGAGACACGCGATCTCCCGGTAGCGGGCTCGCGATGTGCGATAGCTGTCGATCACGCACGTGCCTTGGCCCGAGCGAAACGTGAGGCCGTGCGCGCTCGCGATCCGGCGGACATCCGTCGAGCCCTCGTCACCCAGGTGTTCGATCCGGAAGCTCGGCCAGTTCGCAAGCGTCTCCGTTCCCTGGCGCGGAGTCAGGTTGAGATAGCCGCGGATGCTGCGCCCGCGGCCGAGCAGCGCGACCGAGGCTGTTCCGGGTCGGTCCGAATCGGCCTCCATGTCTTCGGGTAGGCGAATGTCGCATTGCCGGATGGGAGCCGGGCGAGCTTCCAGTCGTGTGGCGGGCGCTGCGGCTGCAGCCAGCGAAACGCGGGCGCTTGAGCGTTGACGGACGAGCTTCCGTCCGCGGCCCCGCCCCAGACACCGAGGCTCGCAGCGATGCTCGCGGCGACCATCGACTAGTCGCCGCGAGCCGTCGATCATCCCATCAGACATCAATCAGATGTTTCCATCGCCGTCGCTCGGACCGCCGTTGTTGTCCGAGTCGTGGTCGCCACCGTTGTTCTGCGGGATCCCGCTCTGAACGGGCTTGGGCTTGGCGTGGCGTTCGACCTTCGTGCCCGCCGGCGAGACGGCGTTCCACTGACCGCCGAAGGCGGTCAGGCCCTCGCCGTGCGTCTGACCCTTCTTCGTGTCCTTGACGAACGTGTAGAGGGGGTGGCGGTTGTAGGTGACCTGCATCCGCCCGTCGGCGCGCTTCGTCGTACCGAGCAGCGACGCCCGAGCGCCCCCGTAGCCCGCGGCTTCCCGGCCGAGATCAACGGCGGCCAGAACTTCGCGCACATGCCGGCGCAGGCGCTCTTGTCGCTCTTGTCCTTGCCGAACATGTAGAGCGTGCGACCGCCTGAGTTGACGACGATCCGCCCGAGGCTTGTCGACGCCGTCGAGACGCTCGCTCCGCTGGTCCCCGACGCATCGCTCCCCATTGGGTGGAGGAGGAGGACGGCCAACGCAGCGACCGCCGCGAGTGCTGCGGCGGTAGCGACGAGCACGAGGCGCGGCGTGCTGTTGCTGAGAGAGTTGGAACCGTGGTTGTTCTGCATCGTGCTCCTTCGCTGGTGGAAGAGGTCGCACACAACGATGGCGCTTCGTGCGGCACGCTTGTCCTCGTGGCCAGCGCGCAATCGCGATTCCGGGTGCCTGCACTAGAGAGAGGCGTGCTAGCACCCATCGGAAGGCCGATGTGCGGGCCGGAAAACTTGTGTTCGCGCCAGCCGCCGTGTCTGCATGCCGCTCTATCCGAAGTTCGTGACGGCGTCGAGGTGATCGATGTACCGGCAGACCGGAATTCGAGGAGTCACGACAGCGGCAGGCGAGATCGGCGGGTGGCAGCGATGGCTACGCGGGAGCACCGTGGGCAGGCTCTGACTCAATGGAGAGAGCCCTCGTGCATCTACGCCGCCTTGTAGTGACGATCGTGCTCGCGCTCGTCTTCGCTTCGCCGGCTGCCGCAGCCAGCATCTACATCACGAACAACTCATCGATGCCGGACGCCGAGATTGCCGATGCCTTGCCGGCGTTCCAGCGGGTCTCGATCAGGACTTCGCGCCGAACTGGCACGAGGCACACGGCTCAGAGCTCGTCCTCGGCGAGGCTCCGCCAGGAGCCTGGGAGATCCGCATCGTGGATTCGCCGGAGTGCTTGCTCTGCTCCGGCTACCACGATCTCGACAACGGCGTGCCCTACGCCGTTGTCTCCACGCTGGACGACTGGCAGGTCACATTCAGCCATGAACTGTGGGAGATCCTGGTCAACCCGTATCTCGACCGCGTGGCGATCGTCAAGCCGAAAACGCTCACCCGCGTCTACGCGCTCGAGAGCGGCAGACCCTGTAGAGGGAGAGCGGTTTGTCTACGTGCGCCTGTCGGCATCCGGCAAGCCGGTGCAGATCTCGGACTTCGTGACACCAGCCTGGTTCCGCGGAGACTCGAAGGGACCGTGGGACTTCAGCGGCGCGACGAAGCGGCCCCTTCAGTTGCTGGAGGACGGTTACCAGATCTGGTTGCACAACGGCGCCTGGGATGCCCTCTATGCGAGCAAGGGCGCGAAGGCCGAGGGTAGGGCGAAGGCAAAGCGCTGGAATCTCCACCGCCGGACGATCGCGCACATCAGCGGCGCCCTGGCGGGTTGATCGTCGGAGCGCGCGACGCCGCGAGGAGATCGCCGCAAGCCGGAACCCACGATCCCCGGTAGCCGCCATCTGCATTTTGGCGCGTGCGCCGATGCCGAGTTGCGCGACGACGGTCATCTTGTTCCTGCAGGCGAAGACCTGCAGACCGACTCAATGCGAACGAAGAGGAGCGACCAGAATGATTCGGAACAGATCGAGAACCCTTCTCGCGAGCGTGGCAGCGCTACCGCTCGTCGCGCTGGCCGTTGCAGGGTGTGGAAATGCAAGCAGTTCGGTATCGCCTCCGACGACGAAGGACGGACAGGCTGCGACGATCGGCGCCGCTAATGAAAGCCTCGGCAAGATCCTCGTGAACTCGCAGGGCCGCACGCTCTACCTGTTTCAGAAGGACTCCGGGACGACGAGTGAGTGCACGGGCGCATGTGCGGCCAACTGGCCGCCCCTTCGGGCGAACAGCCCGCCGAGGATCGGTGGCGGGGCGAACGCATCGCTGGTCGCAAGCACAATGCGTTCGGACGGCAGCCGCCAGATCACGTACAACAACCACCCGCTGTATACGTTCGTGAAAGACACCAAGGCCGGTGACACTGAACGGCGAAGGTCTAACGGCTTTTGGTGGTACGTGGTACGCAATCTCTCCCGCAGGAAACCAGGTCGTGGGCCAACCGGCCGGCACGGGCGGCTACGGCTACTAGTGGAGGCATCGGCGAAAGACGTTCGCCGCCCCGCACGGAAGCGAACACGCGCCCAGCGTCCCTAGAGCGCGCGGGCTTAGACCGCGCGCATTTAGCGCGAAGCGCAGTTCTCCAAAAAACCGAGCGAAAGCGAAGCTTTCGCTCGGCGTTAGCGCGAGTCCAGGAAGGTGATCACGGCGAGGACGCGACGCTGGTCGTCCTCGGTGGCAGGGAGGCGGAGCTTCATCAGGACGCTACGCACGTGCTTCCTCGACCGTTCCCTCCGTGATCCAGAGCTTGTGCGCGATGCCGGCGTTCGAGCGGCCTTCCGCCATCAGCTCGAGTACCTCGCGCTCGCGTGGAGACAGCACGTCTAGCGGGTCTCTCTGCGTCGAGCCGCAACGAGCTCGCTGACAAGCGCCGGATCGACAACGGACGCTCCTCTGACGATCCGTTCGAGCGTCTCGATGAACTCGTCCACGTCGGTGATCCTCGTCTTGAGGAGGTAACCGCACCGCTGGCCTCCCTCCAGCAACTCGGTCGCCCGCTCAACCTGGACGTGCGCCGTTAGCACGACAATTGCCATCTCCGGAAACTCTTGGCGGATCGTCGACGCCGCCTCGAGCCCCTCGTTCGTGTGCGTCGGCGGCATCCGAATGTCCACGATCGCAGCTCCGGCGGCTGCTCGCGAACGAGCTCGATCAGCTCAGTGGCAGTCCCGCACTGACCGCACAACGTCGAAGCCGGAGCGCTCGAGCAAGCCGGCAAGTCCCTCTCGCAAAAGGACATCGTCGTCAGCCAGCACGACGCGGGCGGGACTCGTGCTCACACCGAGGATTATGGGCCACGGTGATGCGGTCGGTTCAGCGACGCTTCGTTGGGAGGCGGCGCTCACCGGCAGATACCCGGTAGTGCTTCGTTCACGAAGTCTTCACGCACGTCGCGCAGCCTCGTCGCTCTGCAGCCCGAACCGGGCGGCGAGCGAAGCTTTAGTGCTGCGGCACGTTCCTCGAAGGATCGCGTTGCACGTCCCAACGATGTTGCCTGGCGGAGCCCCTCGTCTTCGTTGCTACCACCCAACCGCACTACCCGCCAGCAGGTGATCCCGCGACTGCCGTAAGCGGCAACGCATAGAGGTTGCTACCGGCGATGCCGCGCCGAGGTGCTGCAGCAACGCTGCACGGGTCATGCTCTGACGCGAGCGAAAGGACGGCCTGGCCCGATGAAACGAGCTCGAGGCTCCACTGCGACTGCACTCCGCGGTGCGGGAGGGCTGCGCGGAGTCGATCCTCGGTCGACGCGGCGCAGAGGAGATCCGAGTGGAGGCGGCCTGACTGCCGCGTGCCTCGTTGTGATCGGGTGCCTGGCGCTCGGCGCCGCACTCGTCGGCGACGGCGCGAGCGCGAAGAGGTTGACATTCGCTCCGCGCGTCGCCGCTGACACGTCGCCGCAGGCGAGCGTGAACTGGTCCGGCTTATGCGGCAGTCTCCGCTACGACCGGAAGCAGCCCCGTCGGCTGACTCGCCCCTCACCTTCGGCGACGTGACGGGAAGCTGGACACAACCGAAGGCGCACTGCGTCAAAGGTCGTGCCGACGCCGCCGCCTTCTGGGTCGGGATCGGCGGCTTCAACGAAGACTCGTCGACGCTCCAGCAAATCGGCACAACGGCGCAGTGCAGCAGCCGAGGTGTCGCGGAGCTCGTTCGTCTGGTGGGAGATCGTTCCGGCGGGGAGCGTCCGAAGTGCCGCTGAAGGTTCGGGCTGGGGATCGAGTCATCGCGGCTGTGCTCGTCAACGGATCGAAGGTGACGATGAGCATCAAGAACGCCGACCAGGAGGACGCGTTCTCGACGACGGTGACCGCTCTCACAGCCTCTCGACGTTTCCTCGGCCGAGTGGATCGCCGAGGCTCCGACGGCCTGCACTGGCGAACGGCGTCTGCGAGGTCGTCCCGTTGACCAACTTCTTGGCAGCGTCACGTTCAGCAAGGCCGCTGCAACCGCAAACCAACTGTCTGGAACGATCACCAACCCCGCCTGGGTCGCAACTCCGCTCCAGCTGATCCCGGATGCATCGGTGGGCGGCCTCGGCGCCCTCTCGGTGCGCTCTCCGCCGACGGGCGCTCGTTCAGGGTCTCGTCGCAGCGAGTGGCGTCGCAGACCGCGCACCGTCGCGGACGGCAGCTCCGCAGCGTGCACCGTGGCCCGTGAGGCCCATTCAGGCAAAGGACTCAACCTGGCACCACGCCGGTCCTCGACTTGCCCGCCGAGAGCTCGCCGGCGAGTTCCTCACGACGGCACGCGAGGTTGGCGGCGGCCCACTGATGCTCTGTGTGAAGAGACCACGCACGTAAGGCGCGGACCGCGACGTGGGGTGGCTCGGACGCACCGGGCGGCTCCGGTCCCAGACAGCCAGCATGCGGCAGCTCAGCTGGATGCATCGACGCCGCGGTGCCTTCGGACGGGAGTCCTGTTCCTGGCGGTTCTCCCTCGGGGTTCGTGCGGCAACGGCGCTGGCGACGAGCTCGGCCGGCGCGCTAGCTTCCGCGCAGGCTGCCGAGCGTGACGTGGAGCGTCGCCTTCCTGCCGTTCTGGTGCTTCACCACGACCGGGACTCTCTGCCCCGGCTTCAGGTCCGCGAGCACAGCGGAGGGGCCGCCGCTGGTCGACGTCGCCGTTCCGTCGACAGACGTGATCACGTCGCCGACGTGCATTCCGCGCGCGCGGCGGCGCCGCCTGCCGTCACGGCGCCGACCAGGACGCCGTTTCCGTTCGTATCACCGACGCGGACGCCGAGAAATGCGCGGTGCGAATCGAAGACCTTCCCTTTGGCGACGATCTGGCCCGCGATGTCGCCCGACGAGGTTGCTCGGGAGCGCGAAGCCGATGCCCGCGGCGCTACCTCCGAGCTGGGATCGGTTGCTGCGAGCGTGGGAATGCCGATCACGCGACCCTCGATGTCCACCAGCACGCGCCACCGGGTTGCCAGGGTTGCGATCACAAACCCGTTTGGACTCACCATCGGCAACGTGACGCTGCTGTCCTCCTGGACGGCTTCGCGGAACGCGCTGACGATTCCCTCCGTCACGCGCTCGATTGCAGGCCAGCGGGTTGCCGATCGCGATCGCGAGATCGCCGACGCGGAGCTTCGACGAGTCTGCAAGACGTCGCAGGCTGCAGGTGGCTGCCGGAGATCTTGATCACGGCGCGAGATCGTCGGCCGGGAAAGAGCCGACCAGGCCAGCCGCGCCTGATGGCGAGTGCCGCTGGACGTCGTCACGGTCCACGAGCTTGCGCCGCTGACGACGTGGTTGTTGGTGACGATATGCCCGGACGCGTCGAGGACGATTCCCGAGCCGAGACCGCGCTGATCCTCGATCTGCAATCGACTGACGGCGATACCGACTGCACGACATTCGCGATTGCGCCCTGTTAGCTCCAAGGCGCTTGCCGGGACGCGCCCGGCTGACGGGCGCGCCGGCCGAGACGGGCCGGCTTACGGGCGTCCCCGACGGTTCCCTCGAGGACGTCGGATCCGTCGCGAGCGCAACGGCTGCCACGGCGACGCCGGCGATGATCGCGCCGATCAGCGCAGCCGGCAAGCCCGTGTACCACCGCTCTCCTGTCCGTACCAGGAGTTGAACATCGGACCTCCCGCTCGTTTTACGGAGCGACGTCGCACGTCAGCTCCATTGGCAGTCCTCCAGAGTGCTGGTCATCGCCTCTCGCGCCACAGGGAAGGGCAAACGTAGGTCTCTCCGAGACAAATCTCCGCGCAGCGCGTGCGCGATCAGGAGAACCACCACGGCATGGACCAGCACCAAAGGACTCATCGGAGGGTCACTCCGCCTGTCGTTGCGCGCGTCGGGAAGATCGCCTCGAACGCGTGCACGACGCGGCTCACGCGCACACGCTCGCCGTAAATGGCTGACCGCCGGCGGCAGCGCACGGCAACTGCGAAGGAGATAGCGCAGCTGAAGCGTAGGCACGTTGCTATCGGCCTCCAGCGCGGCCGGATTCAGCGAGAGCCGCCGCCGCGAGGCTGTGTCAAGCGTCACTGCGCCCAGGAGGATGATCCCGGTGACGATGAACCTCGCTGCTGAGCTGTACCCGAGGAGGTCGATTCCATTGGCGATCGTGGCGATCAGCGCGGCGCCGAGCAGCGCGCCGCTTCACCATGACCCCGGCCACCGAAGAGGCTCACGCCGCCGATCACAGCCGCTGCGATCGCGTCGAGCAGGATTGTCCCTCCGCCGGCGTTGAGGTCGACCGAGCTCAACCGCGCCGAGAAAATGATTCCTCCGACGGCAGCCATGAGACCGGAGATCATGAAGACGATGATGCGGATGCGCGCGACGTTGATTCCTGCTCTGCGTGCCGCCTCAGAGTTGCCCCCCACGGCGTACACATGGCGGCCGAAAGTCGTCCTTGCCGGCGAGATAGCTGGCCGCGATAAACAGGAACAGCCATAAGCAGCCCCGCGAAGGGACGCCCTGGTCGTGGTTTGTGATCGCGACGACGACGAACACGATGGCGACTACCGCCAGGACTTTGCCGAGCTGCCACCACCAGGCGCCAAGGGGGATCCCAGCCCGCCGGCGGCTGACCATGATGCTGACGCGGGCGACCGCGTATCCACCGCCCAGCACGATGGCGATGATCCACCCCGCCGAGCTGCGAAAGTGGTAGTTCGCGACGTCGTTGATGAGGTTGTTGTTCTGGATGACGATCACACCCTGAGGCAACGCTCTCGATGATCACGCCCTGAAGCGCGATCAGTCCTGCAGAGCGTCACGACGAAGGACGGCACGCCGAAGCAGCGCGACAAATGACCCCTGGAAGCCACCGATCACCACACCCGTCAGAGCGCCAAGCAGAATCGCGATGCGGGCCTGGCAGCTGGTGACCGCTCCCGGCAGCTGGTCAGCTGCGGCGACCACGACGCCGGCGACCCGCTGACGTAGCCGATCGAAAGGTCGATCTCGCCGATCAGCAAGACGAGAGACAACGCCGAATTGCGATCGCCGCCGTCCCGGCCATCTGCGCGATGAGGTTGTCGAAGTTGACCGCCGTGAAGGAGTTGCCGTTCTTCGTCGTGAAGAAGACGACGATGGCTGCCAGCCCGAGCAGCACCGGCCAGCTGCCGACGTCTCCCGGCATGGATCGTCTCCCAGCGCTCTCGCAGCGTCCGAGCCAACCCGGCCGGCGCGCGACCGGCGTGCGTCGTTTCCGCCAGGCTGCGCGTCGATTATCGCGTCGGCCGGGCACTTGTTCGCTGTCTTCGCCCGCTGACGCTCTTCGCGGGCTCGAACGTGATCGCGCGAACGACCTCATGCTGGGTCGTCTTCTCCCGCTCGAAGACGACGACATTTCGGCCTAACCGGAGGACGGTGATCCGCGTCGCGACCTCGAGGACGTCGGGGAGATTGCTGCGCGAGATGATCACGACCGCCAGCCCTTGGTCGGCAAGGCGCTCGACGAGGCTCGAGGACGCTGACGCGATCTGTGCGACGCCGAGAGCGCCGCGGTCGGCTCGTCGAGGATCACGACACTTCGAGTTCCACATCACCGCCCGGGCGACTGCCACCGACTGCCTCTGGCCGCCGGACAGCCGGCGCCACGGGCTGGCGGATCGAGTCGATCGTCGTCACCGCGAGGGTCTTCATCGTCTCGCGCGGTCCGACGCCTCCATCGTCGTTTCGTTGAGCCGCTGAAGCCAGTCGTGCTCTTCGCGACCGAGGTACATGTTCTGGACGACGTCGAGGTTGTCCGCAGAGCGCGAGGTCCTGGTAGACGATCTCGATACCGAGCTCAGCGGCGTCCTTCGGACCGCGGATGTGCACGCGCTTGCCCGTCGAAGAAGATCTCTCCCCGGTCGATCGGATGGATTCCGGCGATGCACTGGATCAGTGTCGACTTACCGGCGCCGTTGTCGCCGACGAGGGCCATCACCTCTCCATGCTGCGGACCTCCAGAAGTCGACGTCGGTCAATGCCCGGACCGAGCCGAAGGACTTCGAGATGCCTCGAAGCTCGAGGATCAGGGCGGCGTCGCTCACGTGCAGAACTTCCTGAACTCTCCGATGCACACCTGGTTCCTCTTCAGGAAGCCGTCCGCGAAGAGGAGCGTGTGGCCAGTTCTTCTTGGTGATCGAGACCGGCTTCCAGGAGTACCGACGGCACCTTACGGTCGCCGTTGTCCGTCACCCCGTTCGTCTTCACCTTCTGGTGCCTCAGGACGTGATCATACCCTTCCGAAACAATACGTAACTG
>ERZ1370068.8703-contig-7537_pt1 | contig 37262 bp, 66 predicted proteins | sample MGYA00561227_ERZ1370068 | MGnify/ENA primary metagenome ERZ1370068 (study PRJEB38410, sample SAMEA6850437) | metagenome | study: Metagenomic assessment of the ecological functions of the soil: analysis of the soil microbiota associated with the...
TCCTCTCCAAATAAGCCGCTTGAACTGCCAACGCCCACCCGCCTTCGCCGAACGCTGCAATTGCGAATTCAGCGGATAACCCGCGGATCTGTCCCTAAGTCAATCCCAACACTCGTGTAGGCACCGCGACTGCCACCGACTGGATAGACGCACCGTGGTTGACCTGTTTAATCGATCGGTTTTGAGCGTGCGGACGGCCGACGCATTCCGCCCGGTGTAATTTGAGCTGCCCCCTCCCGTTGCCCCACCTAATAACATATGACTTGAAGAGATCGGCATGATCCTCAGCGCATGCACCGGGCGAGAATGTAATCCATGGCATTTCCCGCACTGCCTGCCCACCTGTGCGCGGGAAATGCGGCCTCGCGAAAGCTTTCGGAGTTAGGAGTGCGAGGCGTTTTCGCATCGCTTTTCGACCACGGCGCCTGCTTCCCAAAAAGCGACGCGAGGACGCGCACGCACTTCAAAAGTCCCGCGACTGCGGGACGAAACACAACGGACAAAATTTGCGCAAGCTGCGAAAACTTTCATCGATAGCGCCAGCCAAGTTACCGCAGCCTGGCGGCTGCTTTATCGCGGCCTTCCAGCTCGAGCACCATCCGTTTAATGTGCCTGTAGTCCTGGTGCCGCCGCAGGAATTGTAAGCTCTCCTCCGGATCGCCCCATTGCAGAATTTCGATCGCCTCCTCACGCGCGCCCCAGGAATTCATCTCGCGCTGGTTCGCCATATAGAGGTCGATCGTGTTGCGACCGGAAAGCGCCCAGCCGTAATCTTCTACGCGGTAGCTTTGTCCGGTGGAAAGCAGACGGAACACCGTGCCCGCCGGCCAGCGCGACCAATCAGCAGCGGCACTGCCGATCTGTGGCGGTCGCGACACCGCTACAGCGCGCTTCACGCTTCGCGGTGTTTTGGCCGCGTGTTTCGACGTGCGCCTGATCCGGCGGCTGCCGGACGTTTCTTCCATTAAGAACGGTTGGAGTTGTGTCGAATGCGAAGCGGTCTCGTCCACTGGAACAGCGCGAGGAACTTCATACGCCAGGGTCGCACGCGTGACCGCTTCGGCCCGGTGGATCGGCGGATCCGCCGCGTGCAATTCGCCGCCGAGCGCATTGTGATTGCTGTATTCGCGGTGGTCGGACTCGGTGTGCGTAGCGCGGTTGTGCGAACATTTTGGAAATCCGTTTTCGATAACGGACGCTCGTACGCGGGCAGCGGGCGCTGAGTGGTTCCGCAGGCGCTGAGGAAAACAAGGGCTATGAACGCCGCGAGAACGGCTAAGGCGAGGTTACGACGCTGGGCGTAGGTCAAGGTGGATCGCCAGCGAAGTTATTAACAGCTATTCACAACTCGCGCAAGACAGTTTTTAAAAGTTTTTCTGCCAGAGAGCCGAGAAAATGCTTCAACCACAGTGACTGAATCAACGATCGCTGAGGGATAGGCGAACCGGGTAGGCGTTGATCAATTGTCGCTTGGCACTCTAGTAAACGAAAATTGAGGGCACACGGTTGGGTCGCCTCGCCCTTCTCTCTCCCTTAGCGCCGAAGACGCGGTCTCATTCGTGAGCCTGGGGGCATCGCCGCAGGAAACAGATCGCCGTGCAAACCAAGCGCAAGCGCGTCTCAATCTAGCCCGGTGAATCGCGCTTTCAGCGCTGGCGTTCGTTGCCATGAAATCCCTGGGGCGCTGCCCCAGGCTGTCGCTGACTATGCTGCGCCTTAAGCGCGCTAAAAACACATACCCTTGGCGAGGAGAGAGGCGAGTTAGACTAGGCGGAGTGCACGGTTGGTGTCTTGTCATTCGTTCGTCATTCGACATTCGTGCTTTGTCATTTTAGTTATCGTTCATCTATGGTCGCAGAATTCGAAAACCAACTTTCTCACACACTGGAAGAAATTAAGTCGCAAGGTCTTTTCAAAACCGAGCGAGTGATCACCACGCCGCAGGAAGCGCACATCGCGATCGCCGACGGCAAACGCGTGTTGAACATGTGCGCAAACAATTATCTCGGCCTCGCCGATCACCCTGCGCTCATTGCCGCCGCAAAGAAGCGCTCGACACGCATGGCTTCGGCATGGCAAGCGTGCGTTTCATTTGCGGGACACAGGACATTCACAAGGAGCTGGAGGCCGCGCTCACGAAATTCCTCGGGACAGAAGAGACGATCCTTTATCCGTCATGCTTCGACGCCAACGGCGGTTTGTTCGAAACGCTGCTCAGCGACAAAGACGCGGTGATCAGTGATGAGCTAAATCATGCCAGCATCATCGACGGTATCCGGCTCTGCAAAGCGCAACGCTTTCGTTACAAACACAACGATATGGCTGATCTCGAAGCGCAACTACGCGCAGCGAAAGATGCGCGTTTTCGATTGATCGCCACCGATGGCTGTTTCTCGATGGACGGAACGATCGCGAATCTGGCGGAGATTTGCGACCTCGCGGAAAAATACGACGCGCTCACCATGATCGATGACGCGCATGCCACCGGTTTTCTCGGCAAGACCGGGCGGGGCACGCACGAATATCGCGGCGTCATGGGCAGGATCGACATTATCACCGGCACACTGGGCAAAGCGCTCGGCGGCGCGAGCGGCGGGTTCACCAGTGGACGCAAAGAGATTGTCGATCTGTTGCGGCAACGCTCGCGACCGTATCTGTTTTCCAACACCATCGCGCCGCCAGTGGTCGCCGCGTCGTTGAAAGCGCTCGAATTGCTCAGCGCATCGACGGAGCTGCGCGACAAGCTCGAAGAAAACACAAAATATTTTCGCGCCGCGCTGACCGAGCGCGGCCTAAGCGATCAAACCCGGAGTGCATCCGATCGTCCCGATCATGATTGGCGACGCAGCGAAATCGCAGAAATTCGCCGCGCGCATGCTGGAGAAAGGCGTTTACGTGATCGGCTTTTTATCCGGTCGTGCCGCACGGCACCGCACGTATCCGCACCCAAGTCTCTGCCGGACATTCCCGCGAAGACTTGGAATTCGCCGTGAACGCCTTTTCTGAAGTGAACGAGGAACTCAAATAGAGGCTAACCGTCGCGTTTAAGAAAAAGGTGGATCGGCTTCTCTGAAGACGATGCCATTAGATATTCGCCGAAGGCGCAAAAGTCGGCCCCGAGGCCTTCGGGGATACTCTGCCAACGCGTTGAGGACAACGCGTTCCACCTTGGCACAGGCGTTATTTTCGGCGCCTTCGCCAGCAGTGATATAAAACGGGCCATGCTTTACATGGTCATCGAGCGTTTCAAAGAACGTGCTGCGCCGGAGATTTATCAGCGTGTTCGCGAGAAAGGGCGGATGATCCCTGCGGGTTTAGAATATGTCTCCAGTTGGATTGATATGGATTTCAAAGTTTGCTGGCAGCTTATGCAAACAGAAGATTTCGCTTTGTTTGATCAATGGATCGACCATTGGCGCGATTTGATGGATTTCGAAATTGTCGCAGTGCGCACCTCGACGGAAGCGGTCGAGCTGATAAAGAAAAAAGCAGTAGGGGAAGCAGTAGGCCTTTCATCGGACGCTACGTCCGAGAATTCCCAGCGACAGGTAGCATAGGCCGGGGCAGATCGCGAAAAAGCTCAGCATTAGTCGCAAAACCGTGGAGACACATTTTTGAGCACATCAAAGTGAAACTCGGCTATCGCAACGCCGAAGCGCTCAGGCGCGGCGCGCGCGAATTGTTAGCGACAACTCCGCCGCCAGCGCAGAATCCCTGACAACTCTGTAGCCGCCCACTGTAGTGGCAGGCGTATCGCCTGCGAAACTTCGATCCCGTGGGAAATACCGGGCGCAGCTAGCCCCGGCCGAAAATCCCTGATGGTTATCGGAGAAAATCCCCATAGAGTCTCGGAGCGCCGCGCGGGGAGCTGCTGTTTACGCAGGGAAAATCCCGATAAATCTCAAGAGCGCCACACCCACGCTGTTCAGCTAAGACAGAGCGCCGATTTCCGAATCCCTAGGGAAATCCCTATGCCAAAAATCAGGAACTTTCCCCTATAGACACGCTCCGGTGAATTCCTATATTATTCGCCGAGTGTCCCCCAGAATTCACACTCACCATTTTTCCGCGCTGGAAAATTGTCGGAAACTTCCGCTCCGCCGATTCCGGTGAAGGTTAATGAACCCAGCCTCAACAAACTGAAAGCAGAAAATATGACAACTCCACATATTCAATCAATCGGCCGGTCGCCTTTGCCGATTCGGTTTTTCGCTCCTCATCACATTCGCCCTCACCTCTCTTCGCGCTTTCTCCGCAGCAGCGCAGGAGCCCATCCAACGCCAGCGCCCAGTCCAACAGGAACCCTGTCACCGACGCCCACGCCCACGCCAACGCCCGACGCCTACACCGTCACCGACGCCCAACCCCCACGCCGCCGGCGGCCTGCACGGCAGGCGGTGGCAATCACGGAGCTCGGCGCGAGAGGCGCTGAAGAACAATACGACGGGCACTGCGACGATTGCCGCTATTGGCTTTAACGCGCGCTATAGCGGCGCGCTCACGACCGGCGGCGGCAATTCTGCCGAAGGCCGTCGACCGCTCATCTTCGCGCGTCTGGCACCGGCAGCGAAAATACGGCTACTGCGGGTTCTGCACGCATCTTCAGCCGTGTATGGATGGCAGAGCGACAATACAGCCATCGGCTTCCAGGCGCTCCCCACCAATACCAATGGTGGACCCTGAACCCAATGCGTCTCGGAAATCGAGGCCCTCTGCGAGCAACCACGGCCGGCCTTCACCCGTGCATGGCCGCTGGCAGTTGCGACGCGCCCACTGGATCTTATACGCCGAGCGGTGACTCGAATACGGCGGTTGGCGCCAGCCTGCCGCCGCTCGTGCGGCGTTGCCGTTATCCTATTCGCAACACTGCTCTCGGCCGACGAGCGTTGCTACTGCTGCCAAGGAGATCGTGAATGTCGGGCTCGGTTTCTTCGCCGGGTCGAGATCCGGCTGAAACGAGCTGGCGGCACCAATATCATTTACCCGGCTCAACGCGTCACGCGGGTCCCGGTTCCGATCGGTTCGGAGTCGAGTACTGATCGGATAAGGCACGCAGACGGCCAGCCACAGCCTGACAGTGGGCAACGCCGAAAGCCGTCCGATGCCGGCTCCCTCCACACCGCCAATGTTTATTGCCGGAATCAGAGGGACGAGCGGTTTCAGGAGGCCTAACGAGTTGTGATAGACGAGAACGGCCAACTCTGGCTGGCTCCGGCTACGAGCCCGGGCGGTGGTCCCTGGTGAATGGCGGCACTGCGCTTTGGGTGCCGGCGCGTTGGTGAGCAACAATAACCGAAGCGCCTCTGTCGCAAGCTCGGCCCCTGGGTTTTAATGCCTTCTGCAACAATACAGCGGGGAGCGACACATTCTCGGCTACTGGTAATAGCGTGCGCTTTTTCAGCAACATAGATGGCTTTCTAATACGGCGAACGGCGAGTGGTGCAGCTCTACAGCAACACGACCGGCTGACCAGCCACACCGCTACGGGCCCCTTGCGCTTCTTAGTAAACGCAGATGGCTTTGCAGGACACTGCCACTGGGGGCTGGTGCGTCAGTTAACAACACCAGCGGCGACGACCACCAAAGCACGGCCACTGGCTCTCATTCACTCTCCCGGACAATACAGCCGGTCCGATTTCATTACCGTCTACTGGTGAATTGCTGCGCTCGGTTTCCAATCAAGACGGTGAGTCGGCAATGCCACCGCCTACCGGCTGTTAGCTCTCCTCACAGCTCCTGCTAACACGGGAAGCAATGATGAACACCGGCCGGCGGCTTTCAGAGCGCGCTTGTGGTGGCGACCTAAGCCGGCAGCAGCAACACGTTACGCCATTGGCACCCAGCGCCTTCATTGCGCCCACGACGGCGGCAGCAACAAACTCTGCGGCTGGGCGCTGCGCGGGTCTAATCCTCACGACGAGGCGATTTCAAATATCGATATCGGCGCCTATGCCGCAGGTGACGCAGCGATGAATCCAACAAACGTTCTGCATCGGCGCGATAGCGCAAGTCAGACGCGTCCTTTATCGCTTCGGCATCAGAGGGACGTGACGGTTTCCAGTGGCCCTGGGCTGATCAAGTCGATATTGACGCCAGCGGTCAACCCGCATAGGTCGACGGCGCGGATTGCGGCGACCCCCTTGGTAACGGTGCGGTACGTGGGAGCCTAGTGGGGCCCCTCGCAAACAGCGCCTGGCGCCAACAACTCGGCACTTGTGGGTGCCACTGCCTCCGGCAACACAAGCGGCAACTTTAACTCGGCCTTGCGGGTTTTAATATGCCCTGTATAGCAACACGACCGGCAGCTCCAACACTGGGCGCCGTGGTAACGATAGTGCTCGCCAGCAACACAGAAGGCAATGACATCACGGCAGTCGGCAATTGGTGGGTTGGCGCTTCTACAACAATACAGAAGGTAACGCAAAACACGGTGGCTGGTGCTGAAGCGCTTTTTTCAGCAATACAGCTGGCGCCGGCAATACGGCCACTGGACGCTTCGCGCTCAATGCTAACGATACGCACCGGCGAGCGAAAACACGACTATCGGCTCGCTGGCGCTCCAAAACAACTGCAACCGGCGGCGCGTAACACGCATTGCCACCGGTTCTCGTAGCAGCTCTTTTAGCAAGCCACCACAACGGCAACGACAACATCGCACTGGGCTGTGAGCGCGGGGATTCACACCTATCACCAACGTAGGCGACAATCATATTCACATTGGCAAACAATGGTCTTGACGGCGAATCGGACTGCTTTATCGCGCATCTGGCGGGGCCACACGGCTTCGGTCCTCAGACGGCCACCTTCATCGCGGGCATTCGCGTGGCGCGACCTGGAAACGCAGACGCTTTAACGGTTGTGATCGATTCCGCTGGTCGGCTTGGGACGCTGGGCTCTTCAGAGCGATTCAAAGCGGACATCGAGTCGATTGACAAGGCCAGTGAAGTTGTGCTCGTCGCTTAAGCCGGTAACGTTCCACTATAGGAATGACAGCAAACGTATCCTCAATTTGGTTTGATCGCCGAGGACGTAGCCGAAGGTGAATCCGAACCTGGTCATGCGTGACGCCAACGGCCGGACGATCTACACCGTCCGCTATGAAGCGGTAGAACGCCATGTTGCTCAACGAGTTCCTGAAAGAGCACCGTAAAGTGGAGGAGCTGGAAGCGACTGTCGCCCCAGTTGAAGGCTGCCGGGGCGCAGCAAGCAAAGGATTTCGCTGCCGTCTCAAAGAACAGGACGCAAAAATCCAAATGGTCAGCGACAAGCTGGAAATGAGCAAGCCCGTACTCGAACCGATCGAGAATCGGTAAAAATTTGTAGGGCGTCTGCATCAGACATAGTTCATAAAGGCGGCGTTTCACGAAACGCCCTGCAGAAATAATCCGCTGCTTGAATGCGATAATCGCGTCTTGAATAAAACTGGCGCGTAAGCAGCGCGTGTAGCAGATTGTGGTGTGCACAAGCTTGCCACCAAGCCACGTTGATTGGCCTGCTCTTTCGCGAAGATTTCCCATTCTTGCGCGAGCAGGCGCACGGTCATCCTCTGATTTATTTCGATAGCGCTGCAACTCTCGCAAAAGCCGCGCGCGGTGATCTCGAGGCGCTTCGGAATTTCTACGAGCACGAGAACGCCAATGTTCATCGCGGGCTGCACACTCTGAGCTCGCGCGCGACGGAAGCGTACGAAAAGCGCGGCAGCGGGTCGCAGAATATATCGGCGCGGCGAGTGCGGACGAAATCATTTTCACGCGCGGAACCACTGAGAGCATTAACCTTGTCGCTCAGGCGTGGGGCGGAAAATTTATTCGTGAAGGCGACGTGATCCTACTGACGGTGATGGAGCACCACAGCAATCTTGTGCCGTGGCAATTGTTAGCCGAACGAACAGGTGCGCGGCTCCGCTTTGTCCCAGTTCGCGATGACGGGACTCTCGAGCTCGAGCAGCTGCCTGCGCTGCTCACGCCCGAGGTGAAGTTGTTTGCCTTTACGCATATTTCAAATTCGCTCGGCACAATCAATCCAGTCGCCGAGCTTTGCGAGACAGGCGCGTGCAGTAGGCGCGCTCACGCTCGTGGACGCTGCGCAAAGCATCGGGCATTTGCCACTCGATGTGCGCGAATTGGGCTGCGATTTCCTGGCGTTTTCCGGTCACAAGATGTGTGGTCCGACTGGCATCGGCGTAGCTCTATGGGCGCGCTGCAGATCCTCGATTCGATGCCGCCGTGGCACGGTGGCGGCGAAATGATCGTGAGCGTCGCTCTCGACAAGAGCACGTTCAAGAAAGCGCCGCATCGGTTCGAGGCTGGCACGCCAAATATTGCAGGTGCCATCGGCCTCGCAGCTGCGATCGATTACATTGAGGGGATCGGGCGGGCGGCAATTTTCGAACACGATTCGGAGCTTGCGCGCTATGCAGCCGAGCGCCTCACGGAATTGCCGGGAACTCGCGTGTTTGGTCCAAAGGAAGAGCGGGGCGCGCTGGTTGGGTTTGTCATGGACTCTGCGCATCCGCACGATCTCACCACGTTCGCGGATCAGTACGGGTTGGCTATGCGCGGTGGACATCATTGCAACCAGCCGCTGATGCGCCGGTTTGGTGTGTCAGGGACCACTCGCGCCAGTTTCTACTTCTACAACACGATGGAGGAAATCGATCAAATGATTGAGATCCTCCATCGCGCTGTGCGTTTCTTTTCATGATTCGCTTGGCTTCATGTCATTCTGATCCCGCATTCGCGGGAGAAGAATCTCAGTTTATTTCTGGAAAGTGCGTTGGTAGGGCGCGTCACTCCTGTGCGCGCCGTTGTCCGCAGAGCCGAAGCGGCGTGCAGAGGACTGCCCGCCCTACCGATGCGCTCCGCGCAGAAGCAGCCAGAGATGTTTCGGCTTCGACCTCAAGGGCTCAGCATGACAAACAGGGCAGGCGATGCGCAGGGGCCGAATCGCTGAGACACGCATGCTGTCAATGGAAATCGAAGAGCTTTATCAGGAAGTAATCCTCGATCACTCGCGCCGGCCCCGGAATTTTGGCGAGCTGCCTAACGCGGCGGTTCGCGTGCACGGGGATAATCCCGCCTGCGGGGATGAAATTCTTCTGGCCGTCAGATTCGACCCGGACGGAGGTTTGGAGGATATCAAATTCACCGGCCGCGGCTGCGCGATTAGCCAGGCTTCAGCGTCATTGATGACGATGAAGTTAAAGGGGAAAAGCCGTGCGGAAGTGACGGAAATGCTCCGCGCATTTCACGATCTCGTAACGAATGAAACCAGCGAAGCGCCGAAAAGCATGGGTGACCTTCGCGTGATGCAGGGAGTCCGAAAATTTCCGCAGCGAGTCAAATGCGCGATGCTCCCTTGGCGCGCGGTAGAGCGAGGCCCTGGAACAAGGCGCCGGCGAAGCGACCGTTTCAACCGAGCCAGCGTAAAAGTGCGCAATGATAACGCGCGCTTTCAACGTACCGCATGGCCTTTATTTGGTAGGGCGCGTCACTCCGTGCGCGTCGTGGTTAGTGAATCGCAAGCGGCGGGCACGGGACTGCCCGCCCTATCGGTCCATGGCGTGTAATACCCTTCGTGCAGCGCGATGCTGGCGCCGACCCAGGTCTTGTCGATGTTGAAATCGACGCCCATCATTTTGCCCTGGCTCATCCGGACGAGATTATTGACTAACGTTGGATCGTGGTCGTTCTCCGGCCACACAAACATCATCCGGATCTCTGCTTTCGAGTTTCTGACCATCGACAGTCGGCACGAATGCCGCGTAGTCGACTTTCTTTTGCAGAATCCATTCATGCGGGTTTTCCAAAGCGTCGATTTTCTCGTGAGTCGGTTCCATGTCCACGCCATGCCCGGCAAATGAGTACAGCGGTTTCAAAACGTAATTGTCGATCTTGTCGTCAGCGGGAAATTCATCGGCGAAGAAAGCCGGCGACGTGTGCTCGGTCTTCAGAAAGGGCAGCGAATGCTTGCTGATCCGGAAATACCAGTTGGGGTGCCCAACCCAGGTGACATCAAGATCATCCTGAAACCGAAACGATAGATTCAGATCGGGCCGCCGAATCAGTTCGTCGAAGATCACGCGATTATAAATCCGCTCGATCCGCACTTCGCGTCCATCGCGCTCATAAAACAATTGCCGCTCGCGCTTTTCTGATTTTCGTGACACAAACCAGACCGAATGCCGAGCAATGTTTTCCGTGGCCGCGAAATCCACGCGGGTCTTTTGTTTTCCGGTTCGATGTCCAGCAGGATAACGTTCTCCGGATCCGAATCGGCGATGATTGTGCGGCGTAGCAGATCGAGATACGCCTCGTCTTTGATTCCGCCGAATGATGAGGTCCATTGGCGCGGAATCACCGGATACGCCTTGCGGATGCAACCGAGCAGCAACAGCTGGAAGCCGAACAAACTGGGGAACGCCTGCAACTCAATCAAGCGAGGGACGAGCCGGTCGCCTTCTGCGCAGATTGCGAAATCGACCACGTGAAAATTCGGGTGCCCCGATTCATTTGGAACTTCCAATCCTTTTGGAACAGCCGAGGCCGCGTGCTGCGCGAATTCCGGCGTGCGCGTAACAGCGATAATCTCATTTGCCGCTCGCGTGACTTCATCTGTGAACTCGCGCGTCAGAAAAACCGGCGTCTCTGAAATTCGGAAATCCGCCGGCCACTTTTCAGTTTCATTCACGCAGCGCACCAGCGCTGCGTATTTTTCTGGCGTGAAGTCGGCGTTGAAATTTGGAACGAAGTTCCGGATCCACTTTGCCGTAGCGGCTATTCGCCGTTTGGCTGCTGGAGTAACGGCTATTGATGTGAAGCGGACCCAGAATATTCACGGTTCCTTCATCATCAGATAACGATGACTCGATTGCCTCGTGGCGTGATAAATGCATGGTCCCCGCTCGGCACAGAATACTCGTGACCATCTGATGTCCGCACCACGAAGGTGGCAAGAACGGGACCCGATGCAGCTGTTTTCGAAATCTCGTCGATCACGTCAGCATTATATCAAAAATCTGCCGCCCCGCATTACCTGTTCGCCGTCGAACCAGATGTCGAAGTCGCGGCCGACGCAGTCGATGTGCGTCTTGGAGACCCAGTTTGCGCCCGTATGTTCGGCATAAGGATGACCGAAGGCGATGTGGATGCCGGGAATTTTTTCATCCTGCAAAATATGACCGATAACATGTGTGCAAGCGGTGTTGGTGCCGATGGCGAACTCGCCGACGCGGTTGCTGTTTTCATCGGTGCTGGTGTAAGCGCGAAATTCGTCGCGCAAATCCTTGTTCTCGGAGCTGCAGCGAGCGGATGCGATTGTTTTCCACTTCGATTGTGAGCGGATTCGATTCGAGGTCGCCAAAGCGTTCGCATAGATAATCGCCGACCACGCCATCCACCACGAAGACGCCGTTGGTATTCATTGGCGCGGTAAAAATTTCGCCGCCGGGAAGGTTGCCCCATTTGTCACGCGTGATGATGCCGCTGGTCTTGAGCCACTTGAGTTTCGGCGAAAGCTCCGCTTCGAATTCGGTTCCGTGCGGTGTCTTGCAGGTGATGCGTTCGCTTTGCGAGCGCGTTCCACCAGACGCTGGCTCAGTTCGTCCACTTGTAGAAATCGGCCCGCATACCCTCGAGCATGATCTGGCGATTGATGTTCACCATGTGCCCGTGCCTTATCCGGTGATGATTTACCACGCTCGTCATTGCGGTACGCGCACCGAGTTCGCCCGGCTGCGTTTGCGCGGCAAAGATGGAGACTTGCGACAGCGCCAGATCATCGAGAATGATTTCCGGCATGCTGCGAGCGGCCGACGCGCGCATGATGCTCGAGCACGAACAAGCTGTAATCGAGCCGACGCGCTCGACTTCCGGATTGCAGAGCCGCCGCGATGTCCGCAGTCGCCTCGTCCGTGATGATGGTGACCCGCTCGTCTTGTTTCAATCGAAGACAAACGTCGATCGCGTTGTGCGCACCCGGGACTAGTTCTGGATCGATTGAGTTGAGATAAGCGCGATCGGGCATACTGAAAGCGTTCAGAATTACGCTGAAATTGAGTGCAGGACCAACGCTGCGCGCTTCTCGCGCGCATATTCGGATCAAACGATCCCCAATTTTGAATTCCGTTGAACTGATCAAACAAGGCTTCCTTATTTAATATCTTACTGCTTGCGTAAGCTTGCCGCCCTTCGTTCCAAGTAACGCAATGGAGCGGGCGACACCTGCGGTTGCCAGGCGAAAAGGATGCCCAATCCAGATCGCGATTGGCATTCCGAGGAATATCCAAACAAACCAGCCTCGAAATGGCCTTTGTAGCGCCTGGTCCAAGGCCCGCCGATGCTGAGCGACGCGCTTCGATTTAACTATTACCATTCGGGCTGTCTCAAACAGCCGACTATAATTAGCGCGTAAAGCGCCAATCATCGATGATCGACAGCAAGTAAAATCAGGTATTCCATAGATATCTCCTTTACCGGCTTTCGTAATGCGACGTTGGCGTTTTTGCTCTGCGTTGCTTGGCTTTTCTTTGCAAAAATTGCTTGGGCGAAAAACCACTGTTTTCCCATCACGCCAAGATCCGGCGAGGAATTGGCAAGGAAGCACGAGCGGCATGGCTCCGCCCGTGATTCAGCTGGGCTTGAGGTGATCAAGATGCTGCTCACGCATGAATCCCGAAAGCGATTCCAAATCATCGAGCCGAGCCGGTCGAGATCTGGAAAGCGCGCAAGTTTATCGAAGAACATTCAGGCGAGAGAACTTTCGCTCGAGAAGGTGGCGAAAGCAGTTAACATCAGTCCGAATCATCTGAGCGAGAAGTTTAAGCAGGTCACCGGCATAAATTTTGTGGAGTATGTCGCGCGTACTCGGTTCGAGAACGCGTGCGATCTTTTGCGAAATCCAAATCTGCGCATCAGCGAAATCGCGTTCGCCGCGGGGTTTCAATCGCTCTCACAATTCAATCGCGTTTTCAAAAAGCTAGCGCGCAAATCGCCGATCGCAATACCGCGCCGCGAAGGATCTGTCCGACGCGAGTACGGTAGGATCTCAATAGTGCACCAAGAATAAATCCGAAGAAATGCGTAGTCACGGTTTTATGTTTTTGGCAATACTCTCCATCCGTGTGGCATTCCGAGGCTAACTCGATGGATCCACGGTAAGCGCGAGAAAACTGCTTGTGGGGCGTCGGGGAACAGCCGCGCTGGCCGTGATTCTGCTTTCCTGCAGCACGACGAACCGAACGATTCTCGCGCCGCCCAGTATTCCCGGCGCGGAGTTTGTCGGCTCAGAAAGTTGTGACACGTGCCACAATGAAATCACGCGCAATTTCCGAACAGCGACGCACGCGCGATTGCAGGCGAAAGGAGAGAACGCGAAGAACATTGGCTGCGAATCTTGTCACGGGCCGGGCAGTCTGCACGTCAAAGCGGCGGCGCGGCGCACACTGATCATCAATCCGCGTAAGTCGCCGGAAACTTGTTTCCAGTGTCACCTGGAAGTGCGGGCAGCAATTCCAATTGCCTCACCACCATCCGGTGCTGGAAGGCAAAATGAGCTGCGCTGATTGCCATAACCCGCACGTCGGGATCGCGATCAAAGGCGCACCGACAAATGTTCAGCAGACGCTCAAAGGCGGCGGCCTTGCTTTCCTGAGCCGAAACGAAACTTGCTTTGAGTGCCACACCGCAGCAACGCGGGCCCTTTGTTTACGAGCACGAGGCAGTGCGTCAAGGCTGTGTGCGTCTGCCATTCGCCGCACGGCTCCGTCAACCAGCGCCTGTTAAACGAACGCAACCAGACGCTTTGTCTGAAATGCCATTTCCAGGAACAAAAAGAGCCCGGGCATATTTTCATCGGAGATGTCGATCACTCGAATTTCCTGCCGCAAGGAACCTGCTGGTCGGCTGGCTGCCACGAGGAACCGCACGGCTCTAACGTGACCCCGCTGCTTAGATATTGACGTCGATGTTATGACGAAGCGCCGTCTCGCAAATTCACCTCGTGCTGGTTTGCGCGGGAACTGTTTGCCGCCAACCTGCGCTGCGCGCCGGCGAAACCACCGATGGAAAAGCGGTGACGACAGCAACAGAAGAAACCCCGGAGTACAAGAACTGGATCGAGCTCGGCATTGGCGGCAGTGATAACGAGCGGCGATCGCGCGCAGTTCGAGCAAGAGCACCGGCTCGCCAGGCGATCAGCGCTTACGGCGGCATTCAGGACCTGCACTTACGAACAGACTGTTGGCAAAAACGGCCATGCTTTCGGTCGGATGGCCACGCGCATCTGGGACATCAACGATTACGACATAACAGTGCAGTTGTCGCAGCCAAAGCTCGGCTTATATCAAGGCCGGTTTTACTGAATTTCGCAGTTGGTATGATGGGAACGGCGGGTTCTTTCCGCACGATGGCGGCACGTTTTCCCGCCAGCCGTTTCCCGAAATGCACATCGATCGAGGCGACGCGTGGGTTGAACTGGGCTTGCGTGTACTCAGATTGGCCCGAAATAACGATCCGTTACTCGCACGAGTTTCGCGATGGCCAGAAAGATTCGACTATCTGGGGCGATACAGACTCTGACCGGGCTGGCAGTTCAATCCCACTCGAAAAATTGTGTCCCTCATTCCGCGACATCGATGAAACGCGCGACATATTTTCGTTCGAGGCATCGAAGACAATCGGTAACACCGACGTGCTGCTGGGAATGCGTTACGAGCACAACGATGAACGATGACTCGTTAAACATGGAGCGGAATGCTGGTCAGGTCGGGTGAGCCTGCCGGCGGTCAGCGTTTCGTTACTCAACGCCAGAAGGATGATGTGGATCTGTTCAGCGGTCACGGCATCACTGAGACTCGATTTAGCGATTCGCTCTGGTTTACCGCTGGCTACTCCTACACGACATTACGAAAACGATCTCCCGGCACACGTATCTTCGGTACGCAGTTTCGATTCGGCCTTCGGCGAGCCTGTTCCGACGGCTTGGTCAACGTGACCATGCTTTCATCGATTTGGCCGGAACTGCCCAGGTCAAAGAGAATCTGTTTAATGCCAACCTGTTTTGGATGCCGCTAGAGAATCTCGCGATTTTGACAGGTTTCCGATATACCCATGAGAACCTGGACACCGATTCGACTTTTCTGGCGGAGGAACCAGTGCCGAACACGCCGCCCGTTTACCCCAACGAATCCGGCACACGGATTCCACTACGGACCTCCAGAACTGGGATTTGGCGCAAGGTTAGTCAGATTACGACCTCTTTCGCTCAGAGACTGGAGCTGCGTTACACCGGTATCAAGGATTGGCTCTTCTATGCCGAAGGCGAATGGGAAGAGGAATACGGCCACGTCAATGAGAACCAGAACATAGATGAAGACGTGCCGCTGGATAAGAATACCGAACGCGCTCGGCCAAAAATATACCATCGGTGCCAACTGGTATCCGATGATGAGGCTAAATCTGTCGGGACAGTGCTTTATCACAGAATTGCCTCCTACGATGAAGATATCATCACCGCTGCCTTTCCGAGATTGATTAACCAGGACTGGAACACCGATGACTTCAATGTTCGAATTACGTTCCGGCCGAAGATCCCAGCTTGCTCGGGCACGCTTGCTCTGGTTACTCGCGTACGATTTTGTGCACACGACGATCGACGGCCAGTGGGAGGTATTTTCAGACGGCGAATTGCTGGCGGAACTGCAGACCGGCGAAATCAAAAAGCATGTAATCAGCGAGTCGCTTAACTGGAATCCGCTGGCCCGGTTTTTATCTGCAGGCGAATTTTTCCTACGCTCTCAACCAAACGGACACGCCCGCGAACAGCATCGATTTGGTCCCCAACACAAGCCCGACGGTCGTGAACTTTAGGAACGATTATTGGACGGTGACCAGCAGCGCCGGCTATATAATCGACGACAAGACTGATTTTTACAGCGACTTTTCATTTTACTGCGCCAATGACTACTTTAAGAACGCTGGCGTTGCCGTGCCCTATGGCCTGGGCGCAACCGAATACACCGCCTCAGCCACGATCACTCGCCAATTAACCAAGCAAATGCGCCTGCTGTTTCGATACGGTTGACTTCAGCTACAGGGACGTGACCTCCGGCGGTCACAACAATTATCGAGCGCATTCGATCTACTCCGGTCTCCAGGTTCGCTTCTAATCGGAAGGTCTGCTGCGATTAGTGTGGGCTAAGGAAAGATGGACATTTTCATGCGCCTTTTGCATGTTCAGAGTTCCCTTTATCTGCGCGCTCGTAATTTTGATGCCAGCTTGCGATCGAAGCGATCAGCAGATCAAAGTTTATCGTGTTTCCAAGGCGCCGCTGGAAGAATCCGCATCTCAACAGCAGGACGCGATGCCGACCAACACTGCCGCGCCTCGGATGCCCGGCGGCCTGCGCCGACAGCCAGCTCAGCAGCGGTAACAACGCCGCCGAATTGGGAACCGCAACCGCTCTCGCAAATGCGGCAGGCGAGTTTTCTTGTCAAAGGCGACAACGGCGCCGTCGCAGACATTTCATTTGTGAGTCTGGGCGCAGCCGCCGGAAATGTCCTCGATAACGTAAACCGTTGGCTTGATCAGCTTGGTCAACCGCCAATCACCGAACAAAAGCTCGAGCGACGATTGCGCAGCGACTGCGCACTTCGTTGGGCGATGTCATCATTGTCGATCTTGCAGGACTTCCGGAAAACGCCGATCCAGCAACAGACGGCAGAATCATTGCTGCGATGGTGACCACCGGTGAGCTCGACGCTCGTTTTTCAAAATGCGTGGTAACGCCGACCTGACCGAGGCGCAGAAAGGCGACTTCATCAAATGGGTCGCGGCGGTTTGCAATGCCCAGACCGAAACCAGATCGCCGCAAATGGCAGCGATGCCGCCGCAGGATGCAGGCGCGCCACAGATCAAATGGGAAGCGCCTGAAGGTTGGACGGAAGTTCCGCCGTCGTCCGATGCGCTACGCCAGTTTCAACGCAGCGGACGAAAACGGCGAGCAAGATCGATATTTCCATTGTCACGTTTTCCGGCGATGGCGGCAAGCGATGCTGATAACGTCAATCGCTGGCGCGGACAGATTGGTCTCGCGCCGGTCGACGCAAGTGCCGTCACTTCACAGGTCGACTCCGTTGAAAACGGCGGACACAACTTTCTCGACGACTGACATCGCTGGAGCCAAGGCGCGCACCATCGCGGCGTGGACGCGCCACGACGGCCGTGTCTGGTTCTTCAAAGCGACCGGGCCGAATGCCGCAGTTGAAAAGGAAAAGCCGAACTTCGTAAAGTTCATCGAGTCAGTTCGATTTTAGAAACATGCTGCGCAAACTTGTCGATCTCATCACGTCGCTGAAGCTGACGATCGTTTGTCTGGCCGCCGGGATGGCGCTGATTTTCGCCGGGACACGCTGGCGCAGGTTCATCTCGGGATTCACGAAGCGCAGCAGCGTTATTTTCAAAGCATGTTCGTCTGGTGGCCGCCGGAAGGACGCGGCTTCAAGATTCCGATTTTTCCCGGCGGCCATCTCATCGGTGCGGTGCTGCTCATCAATCTCATCGCGGCGCACGCGAAACGTTTCCGCTGGAGCCTGGCGCAAGCTCGGCATTCATCTCACTCACGCCGGTCTCATCATCATGCTCGCCGGCGGTCTTTTCACCGGATCTTTTCGCGGTGGAAAGTCACATGCGGCTCGCGCGGCGGCGACACGAAGAATTATTCCGAGGACATGCGCCGGACGGAACTGGCCGTGATCGACACGAGCGATAACGATCTCGATCAGGTGACCGCGATTCCCGACACCGGTGCTGCGACACAACCGAGTACATTGATCATCGGAGTCTGCCGTTCCGGATCGTGGTCAGGAATTTCTTATCAGAATTCGCACCTCAAAATGTTGAGCGAAGCTGGGATGACGGCGCGCGACCGATCGCGAATCAAGGTCCCGGCGCACATGATCGCAGTCGAGCCGGCCCCGCGCGCGACCGGTGTTGATGAACGCGATGTTCCGAGCGCTGCCATCGAAATTCTGCCGAGGAATGACGGCGGTTCGTTAGGCACATGGCTGGTTTCGGACGCGCTCGGCGCGCCGCAGACATTTTCCTGCGGCGGTCGGACCTGGATGATCGACGCTGCGTCCGGCGCGTTACTACAAGCCCTACAGCGTGACGTTGCAGAAGTTCACGCATGAAAATATACGCCGGCACCGAGATTCCGAAAAACTTTTCCAGCAAGGTCACATTGATCGATCCGGAGCGATCGGTGAACCGCGACGTTCTGATTTACATGAATCATCCGCTGCGTTATCGCGGCGAGACATTTTACCAGGCCGGATTTCAGAAGGACGATTCGGCGACGATTTTGCAAGTGGTGCACAACCCAAGCTTCATCGCGCCTTACGTTGCGTGCGTCATTGTAGCCGCCGGATTGCTTGGTGCAATTCGGCTTCCATCTCGTCGGGTTTTCGCGACAACGACGGAGCGCAATCGGCATGAAACGGTTTTTGCCCTGGATCATTTTAGTCATTGCCGCTGCATCGGTTGGATGCGACTGGCTGCCGCCGAAAACCGGCAAAGGACGAATTCGATTTCGCACAGTTCGGCAAAATTCCGGTGCTCGTCGGCGGCCGGGTTAAGCCGCTCGACACGGTTGGGCGCAATTCGCTCTTGATCATTCACGGCAAACAGGAACTGCGCCTCGAAGGCGGCCAGACAGCTGAGCGCGATGCAATGGCTCACTGACGTTCTGTTCAACGCTCCTGTTGCCGATCAATATCCGGTTTTCGTCATGCAAAACGCCGAGGTGCTCGGGCTGTTCGGCTGGGAACAAAGCGACCGAAAATATTTTAGCTTCGCTGAATTCACGCCGTTCCTGAAGCAGATCGACGAACAGGGCGTGCAGTCGGACAAACTCGAAGGCGGTCCAACGCTCGGCCTATCAGAGCGCGATCCTGAATCTGCGCAACGGGCTGGCGCTGTATCAGCGGTTAAAGAACAGCATCCAGCCGGAGGGCGCGGAAAATTTCGCGGCTGAGCTGCAGAGCTTCGAAAGCAGTGTCCCCGGCGCGGCAAAGGCAGCTCGCGAATCTCGAGAATGGGCGAAAATTTCGATAAAGCACAAACTCGATGACGTCGCCGCAGCTGATTCAGACGATACGAGAGGCTTTCGGAAATGGCCTACGTCCTTGCCGTTCCGCCGCTGCATCCGGGATCGCGATCGGCTCGAGCGGCGATTGGCACTCCGTTGGCGACAGCTTGCTCCATTCGATCGCGCCGGCGAAATTCATCCGATGGTGACCGAAGTACGCCATCATCGGCGACGCCTACCGCGCCGAACGATCGTTCGGCTTTTCAATGATCATCTGATCAAATGACCAACTCGTTGGCAGAAGGGCAGCCGAATGCCAGCGAAGCGGGCGTCGTTCGAGTTCTTGTTCAATCTTCTTCAGCCGTTCAGCCAGGCAATGGCGCTTTACGTTCTCGCTTTCTTGCTGGCGTGCGCGTTCGTGGCTCGGCTGGAGCCGGCCGCTGCAACCGCTCCGCGTTTTATCTTCTGTTGCTCGCGCTTGCCATTCACACCTTCGGCTTGGTTTCGCGGATGTATCTGCAGGAACGTCCGCCGGTCACGAATCTCTATTCCTCCGCGATCTTCATCGGCTGGGGCGCGGTCATCGTCTCGCTGATTCTCGAGCGAATTTTCAGGGACGGAATCGGCGCGGCGTGCGCGGGCGCGATCGGCTTCGTCACGCTGATCATCGCGCATCATCTCGCCGGCAGCGGCGACACGCTGGAGATGCTGCAAGCCGTGCTCGACACCAACATTTGGCTCGCCACACACGTGGTCGCGATCACAACCGGTTACTCGGCGATGTTTCTCGCCGGCATGCTCGCCATCATCTACATCGTGCGCGGCGTGTTCACGCGCTCGCTGAAGAAGCAAACGGCCGATTCGCTCGCGCGCATGACCTACGGCGTGGTTTGTTTCGCCACGCTGTTCAGTTTTGTCGGCACCGTGCTCGGCGGAATCTGGGCCGATCAATCGTGGGGCCGTTTCTGGGGCTGGGATCCGAAAGAAAACGGCGCCGTGCTGATCGTCCTTTGGTGCGCAATCATTTTGCATGCGCGCTGGGGCGGATTCATCCGGCAACGCGGCCTGATGATCATGGCGATCTTCGGCAATGTGGTCACCAGTTTCTCGTGGTTCGGCGTGAACATGCTCGGCGTCGGCCTGCATTCCTATGGCTTCATGCAAAAGGCGTTTCCCTGGCTCGTCGGTTTCATCGCTCAGCCAGCTCGCGCTTCATGGCCATCGCGGCGCATGCCACTGGAGCACTGGCGCAGTTTTCGATTATCGGTGCGGCCGACGCACACGAAGAACTTGCTTTACAGCCTCCAAAATTGGCACAGAACGACTCCAGAGTGAGTCATTACTCATCGAAAGAAAGGGACCCCCAACAATGAAAACAATCCCTGATTATCGCCACCAGTCTCGTTGGCGCGATCGCGCCTCTTGTCCGTGCGCGCAGCGACCCGAAAACAAATTGGGCCAATAATTGCGCGCAATGTCACGGCCCTACCGGCAAGGGGAGATACCAAAATGGGGAAAATGCTTAAATGCGATGGATCTAACCGATCCGAAAAAGCAAGCCTCCTTCACTGACGCGAAAGCTGCCGCGATCAATCAAAGATGGCGTTAAGCAGAACGGCAAAACGACAATGAAGGCCTTCGGCGGCAAGCTGAGCGACGACGAAATCAAGGCGCTCGTTGCCTACGTCCGATCACTAAAAAATAAGCGCTGCACGATAGACAGCACAGGCTGCCGCGCAGGGTGCGGCCAGTGTCATTTCAGGCTCTTGATGTAAGCTACCAGCGCTTTCAGGTCCTCGTCGGCATATCATCGACTGGCTTTCATCTCGCCCTCGATCATCTTCGCGGTTGGGATGCCGCAGAAGATTCGACAATTCCTCAGCTGATTTCTGCGCGATCGCGCCGGCAAGCTTTGGTCCAGCATTCGTTCCAACTCCGTTCTCGCCATGGCATGCGTCGCACTGATTCGCTTTCGTAAACTTTTTGCCGGCAGCAGCGAGCGGATCAGCACGCAACGTGCGACGGCGGAGCGCAGACAACGACCGCTGGCTGCAGCTTCTGGCTCAAATGGCTCGCGCATGAACTGCTCCGTTCTTCGTCGCTGTTTTGGCGACCTGCTTCGCGATACTTGGGTCGCGTTGATCGTCGCGCACGCTCATGAATCCCATTCCGACGAAGCAGCCGCGAGGATAAGATGAAAATGCCGACTGCAATCGGGCCGCCGCCACGGCCGCCGCTCTAGCCGCCGATCGATGAACGGAACAAGCATACCAGCAATGCCGCGGTGATTGCCGGAATGACTACGATCCCGATGATGCGGCATAAGGCCGCGCCAATATGTCAGGCCACTGGAAGATTGGCAGGTAAGTACCATTCACGGGCCGGGGAATGTATTGCGTGTCTGCCGGATTAGCTTTCGGGCCAAGCTCCGTCGGCGCGAAATGCGCCAGAGAGCCCAGTATCAAGATCATCAACAAGGCCACGATTGTGTCCATCACTACCTGGCGCGGATAAAAATCGCTGCGTCGGCAATCGCGGGTTTACTGGGTCCTCGCTCGGTGGCCCGGCTGCGCCCGCCTTGCGGAATAGAGATAAACATGCGCCGCGATAAAGCGCGATGACCACCGCTGGGATGAGAAACACGTGGGCGACAAAGAACCGCGACACAGTCAGACGTGCCCATTTCATTGCCGCCACACGCATCAAACGTTTCAGCCATCTGCCAATAAACGGAATATCCGCTCGCCATATTGTGTTCCGACCGTGGTGGCGAAGTAAGCCTTTTGGTCCCACGGCAGCAGGTATCCCGTGAACGCCATGGCCAGCATCAGCGCCGAACAGCACGCATCCGGAGATCCAGAGAAGTTCGCGGCGGCCTTTGTACGCGCCGTAAAGATAACGTCTGCGTGAGATGAAGAAGCAGCACGATGACGACCGCGCTCGAGCCGTAGGCATGCAGGCTGCGCAGAAACGAGCCGCCAGTTACGTTACCTTGACGATGTAAGCGACGGTCGTGTGTGCGCGGTCAGCGGAAGGAGCATAGTAAAGTGCAAGGAATATTCCGGTGATCGTTTGTGAGATAAACAGGAAATAGCAAAACCGACCGAACACGTAAGCCCACGCGCGCGCCGCCTGGGATTGGTTCATCAAGCGCGTCATGTAGCAACGACCCGATGCCGGTACGAGCGATCGAACCACTCGTAACACGTGCCGTGCGACTATCGTCTGATCACTCGGCTTTCCGTCAGACCGATTCGGTTCGAGCCATGTCAGATTTCTTTTACGAGAGAACTTCCTTAGTTGGAATCAGTCTGACGGAAATACTGATAGCGAACCTTCAGCATTCCGTCCTCCACCTTGCTTTCGAGGTCGTCCATTGAGCGCGGGGCCGGGCCTGAAATCTCGGTGCCGTCCATCGCGAAGACACCGCTACGTGGCACGGACAGATGAACTCCTGCTTGGTTTCGTTCCACGGAATCGAACATCCAAGATGCGGGCAAATTGGTGATAGACACGCGCACGGTCCCATTCTTCCCGGCAACGACATAGATAGGCTTTTCCGAGATGATCTTTCTCCAACGCATCGCGCTGTTCGACCTTTGATGATTCGTTTGGCTGGCGCAGTGAGGGAAGCGAATTCGTCGATTTTCCCACGTTCTGACCACCCGATTTCAGTGGTCTTGGTGCAGGAGTGGATGTAGAGCGAGATCGAATGAGCGGCACTGAAAGCGCCGCGCCCATCACGACAGTGCCAAAGCCGAGCAGCACGCCTAGAAATGATCGTCGCGACACAGACTTATCGGATGCAACTTTTTCACCAGTGCCAATCCGCTGTTCAGATCCACTCATATTTGCTAATGAGATTGGAAAAAAGCGATCATTAACGCAAGTATTGATTCAAGCCCTAGACAAAGCGGGTGGTCCCATTTTTCGCTTCGTTGTCGTAGCGGCCTTACGGCACGATCTGAGTGAGAACAATGATCCGGAGTGAACGAGCCGAACGACAGCAAGAATGGAAAGCGCATTTTTTCCGAGCGGCGCGATTTTTTCTTTGCGGTTCTGATACTGTTTTACGCCGCGCTTTGAAGCTCGTCATTCGCCCGGCGGCGCGCAGTTGCCAGAATGCAACGCTCTAATCATTTGCGAGCAATTTCACGCAAAGCAAAAACGCAAAGGACGGCGAGCGGCCTTTTCGGCTACCGGCTGGGTAACTTCGTCGCCATAAAGGAGGCATCTATGAGGAACCGGAATCTAATCTCAGTGATTTACGCAAACCTTGAGAAGACGAGGAGTGCAGCAGCTTCGAGAAGGCGCGCAATCGGCGCACGCCACAACGCCGGCGCCTGGGGATGGCTTGTTGTGAGCGTAGGGGCAGGCCCTGCGCCATTGATCACGATCAACAAAATGAACGCAGGCCGAGATCGTCGGTCTATCAGCAGAACTACACGTTATGCGATGATAACGATCGCAGAAGCCATTCACACGGAGAGTTTGTTTCCATTGACAGCGGTCGATGCAGGAGTTGCTTTCCTGTCCTAGGTCTCCCCGAAAGCAACCCCGTTGGATCTAACCACCGAGTCACTCTCGGGCTCCTGCCGGTGCGGTCCTTTACGGTGCCGTCTGCCATCGCCCCTTTCGGGCGAAGATCTTCGAGGCAATGTTCGTCGGATCGGAACAATCGGGCGCTGCCGCGGTGGTTTTTTACTCGCTGTTTGAAGAGGAAATCGATGCGGTGGCGCCTGAATGCCGCGTCAGTCCGACGACATACCTTGAGCACATCGCTGAAGCCAAGCGCTCGGTTGGGATTCAATTATCGCCAGCCTGAATTGCACCACGCTGGGCGGCTGGCTTAGCTACGCGCGGCGAATCACCGAAGCCGGGGCCGATGCATTGGAATTAAACATCTACAAAATACCCACGCGAACCGAAGTCACCGGCAGCACTATTGAAGATATTTACATCGACACCGTCCGCAGCGTTCGAGCTGCCACCAAGATTCCGCTCGCCGTCAAACTCAGTCCGTACTTCAGCAGTTTCGCAAACACTGGCCGCCAGTCTGACGCGCTCAATGTGGACGGCCTCGTGTTGTTCAATCGATTCTATCAGCCGGACATCGATTTGGAGAAAAATGGAGGTCGCGCCAAACCTGACGTTGAGCACGCCGGCTGATATGCGATTGCCGCTTGCACTGGATTGGAATTCTTTACGGCAAAGTTCGCGCGAATCTTGCGGCCACGAGCGGCATTTATCAGGCGCAGGACGTGATCAAGCTGGTGATGGCCGGCGCAGACGTGACCATGTTGTGCAGCGCGCTGATGCGTCACGGCATCACGCACATCCAGCGAATCGAAATGGACCTTGTCGCCTGGCTGGAGCAGCACCAACACAAATCGCTGCGCGAACTCAAGGGCATTATGAGTCAGCAGAATTGTCCAGATCCAAGCGCATTCGAGCGCGCGCAATACGTCGCGCGGCCTTTCCAGCTACACGTCGCTGTTCCCAATGCGGCGTTGAGACGACGTTCTCGCGACGGATCGCCTCGCCCTTCCCGGAAGGGAGAGGCGCTCGGTGACTGCACGAAGGCTCGAGTGCCCGATAAATTTAAGAAATTCCGCCGGATTCATGACCTACTAACCGCCAAGCCTTCGTTCGTTTCCGCCACGATCTGATCGACCACGGCTTTCATGTCCTGAGTGCGTTCCCACACCATCAGTTGCCGGTCTGCGCCGGTGCCTTCGCGCATGATCCGTTCGATGTGCTCGATCTCGCGCTCATTGCCCAGTTCCTCCACTTCGTCGGAAACAAATTCGAGCATCTCCTCGAGCAAATCGCGTTCGTCCACTTCGCATTTCCGACCGAAATCGATCAGCTTGCCGTCCAATCCGTAGCGGCCGGCGCGCCATCGGTTTTCGTCGAGCAAACGTTTTTGATAGCTGCGGAAGGTCACGTTATTGCGGCGCAATTTTTGCAATTTGAAAACAATTGCCTGCATCAGAGCCGCCAGCGCGATGGTGTCGTCAACGCGCGATTGCGCATCGCAAATCCGAAATTCAATGGTGTCGAAAAACGGGTGCAGCCGGACGTCCCACCAAATCTTCTTCGGATTATCGATGCAATTCGTGGCGACCAGCAATTTCCAATAGTCTTCGTATTCGCTGAGACTTTGGAACGCGTCGGGGATGCCGGTGCGTGGAAGACGTTCAAAGATCATCTGGCGATATGCTTTCAGTCCGGTGTTTTGTCCCAGCCAAAAAGGTGAATTTACCGAGAGCGCGTACAGATGCGGCAGGAAGTAACGCGCCTGGTTCATGACGTCGATCGCCTCTTCGCGGTCCGGAATTCCGACATGAACGTGCAGGCCAAATGTCAAACAGACCCGCGCAACCTGCTGCATGTCATTTACGACCGTGGTGTAGCGCTCGTTGACCGTGATCAATTGATCCATCCAATGAGAAAACGGATGCGTGCCGGCTGAAGCGATTACCAACCCGTGCTGCGCCGCAAGTCTTTGCCAACTCAGTGCGAAGTGCAGTGATTTGCCGTCGCGCGTCTCGGGCATCGCTGCAAATCTCGGTGCCGATTTCCACAATCGACTGGTGCAGCTCCGGTTTGATCTGCTCCTTCAAAATGATTTTACCGTCGGCGAGAATTTGCTGGATGTGCGAACGCAGTTCGCGCGTCTCGGGATCGATGATCTGCAATTCTTCCTCGATGCCGAGAGTGAAAATGTGATCGTGTTTGCGCCGCCTCCTTCAGTGTTTTTCTTCAATCGAGTGCACAGCCATTTTGCCTGGGAGGCGACGGTATCCATAGTCAGATTGTTAGAACCATTTTTCATTGCTCCGACTATCTTCGCTGGATTCGTAACGAGGCTCGGCGGCAATTGGGATACACTGGCTCTTTTTGCGCTGCGTCGATTCAATATCGGCTGACAAGCACAGCTCAGGCTACAGTCTCTTCCTCTATAACAAAGAATCCCGTCTCGCCGCCGCCAGAGGTCACATTAACAACTGGAGAATCCGACAGCCGCACCATCGCGCCGCACACCTTTCCCAAAAACAGAAATGGATTGGTATCGACGAACATCGGCTGAAGGTTCCAATCGGTCTGGTTGAAGATTGGAAACTCCTCCGGGGATAAATCGACGGCCTCCTGGACGACGTAATCGGACGAAAGCGCCGTCGCGATTGCATTCTCCCAACCGACTGGTCAGCCGCGGTCCAGCAAACCCCGTGTCCGCCGTAGTCGTCGTTTGGCTTGAGCACTGGTCGCGCTCGATTTCGGCGGACAAAATCGATCCAGCTCGACGCTGCGGCCATGGTATTTCGTTCGCCGATCCGCTTATCCGTCGGGTCCACGGAATGGAACGCGCAATGGCTGAGCGCTCTTTGGAGGTAGAACCAACTTTGCGTAGGCTTCGTCGGTCAGCAGTTCGAAGCTGGCCTTCTTATGCATGATTTTGCATCGGAACGGATTCACCAGACAAACATGATGATTCACGCACGCACGCACCAGCGGATGTGTTTCATCGCATCGGCGAGGAATTCGTGTGAATAATCATGCGTTTGTAGACGGAGGTCGATTTCAAATCGCCACAGCGCAGGCGGCCGCGATTGTATTCCAATTCGTCCGGCGAACAAATGATCGTGCGCATCACCGCGTGCCGCGAAATGATCTCGCAGCAGGATGAACTCGTTCCGCTGTCGGCAGATTTTTCCAATCCACGATCGCGATGTTTGGCACGCCGTTGTCATTCCATTCGCGGTAAACCGTCAGCAACGTGGCAAGCAATTTTTCCACAGGTGAGAATTGCTGCAGATGGTAGCGTGTGCGCGAGGACCGACATTGCCGGCAGTTCGAACAGGACTCGATTTAGCCCTTCCTGGTCGGAAAGACTGGACGGATTCTCCGCGTTATGCTCGACAAATTTGATCTCTCGCCCGTGAACAAACCCATCGAGCCGAGTAGTAACGGCGGCGCGTGCGAATCCAGGATCGATAAGCGCGACCTTCTGTTCCGCATCGGTTAAACCCAGCTTTGTCATCAACGCGGGAAACTGCACTGCCGCGGCGGCGATTTTCTCCAGGCGCATTGCGATCAGCTCCGCCACCACCTTGTGGGCCTCGAATTGTGCCCGGTCCAAGAGGTGAGGACGCAGCGCCACGCTGATTGGGCGGTCGCCGTAAACCAACCGGTTTGCTCGCATCGCATCGTGGAGTTTTTCGAAGACGCGCGGTGCTAATGTTTCGTCGCGCAAAAGCAGATCATGGTATTGCGCGATCGCTCTCTCGCGGAGACTGGCGGTATTTGTTGTAGTCTTTTTCAAAAGCGCAGCGCCGTTATTTGTCATTTACGTGATCCACTTTGCCCGGCCCACATACGACGTGCTTGGCGCGGTTTGTGATTCGCCGAGCATTTCTTGCACATTGATGAGAGCGGGCAGCGCAAAAATGCACACGATTCAGCAAGAGCTGCCGAGCCTTGTTCGATCTGCAGCGTTGAAAATTCACGCAAATGAAAACTCAACTTGTTGAATCTATAGAAACCGTCGAACTGGTCCCACAGATCCTGCACCCGAAGAAGATTCTCGTGCCGGTCGATTTCTCGGAGACGTCTCAACAAGCGTTTCAGTACGCATTGCGATTTGCCGAACAATTCGGCTGCGAAATCGTCCTGCTGCACGTTGTCGAGCCGGAGAGCGTCATCGCGGTGCGCCGGCTGCAATCGATGTTTTTGCGCAGCCGGAGGAAGATACGATCGCAGCGGAAGCAGAGTTGGAAGCCCTCGCGGCAAGCTCGCGCAATCGGCCGAACTCTGTTACGTCAAAGGTGCGCACTGGGCATGCACCCAACGAGATCAACAAAGTGGCCAAGGACCTGGACGTCGATCTAATCATCATCGCCACCCACGGCTATACCAGTTGGCGGCATCTGTGCATCGGCAGCACGGCCGAACGCGTCGTGCGCACCGCGCCGTGTCCTGTTCTCGTCGTTCGCGAAAAGGAGCACGAGTTTATTTAACACGGCAGGAGTAGATCACTGAAGACTACAATAGAAATCGAACCACTAGCCACCGCGCGTGGCGCTCCATCCTTTCTGGCCGGGATGAATCGCACGCAGCTCGCGTTGCTTACGGACTGCGCGATGCGCGGCTCGTTTTAAAACGGGGAAACGATCTTTGCGCGAAGGCGAGTTCGCGAATCGATGTTACTTGATCGAGACCGGCAAGGTAGTGCTCGAATCCGTGGGCTGCTTTGGCGAGCCGCTCTGATAGAAACGATTGGCGCCGGAGATTTGCTCGGATGGTCGTGGATGTTTCCGCCATACGTCTGGCATTTCACCGCGCGCGCAATCGAGCCGACCACAGCCATCTTTTTCTACGGCTCGATTCTGCGGGAATATTGCGAGAAGCGATCACTCGTTAGGCTACGAGCTTTTGAAGCGGATAAGTGCGGTGATGGTGAAGCGCTTGCAGGCTGCCCATAAGCAAATCCTTTCCGTTTGTTCCAGTGGCACGTCGCTTGAGCCGCTGATTGTCGAATCGCGGTTCCCGAACGAGAACAGGACTTGTCCGATTACGATTAAGGCCGACTGGCTGACGAATTGCGAGTCGGCAGAACATGCGATTCTGCTGGCGAGATGGAATTGACGCGAAATCCAAGCTGGGATGTTACGCTGTTTCCAACTCCCATGGTTGTTGAAGCCAGAAGTCGTCAGTCCAATTCAAATAAGCAGCTCGTCGACGCTTTGCGGCGCTCGAAGCTGTTCCGCAGCTACGAGCAGGTCTTCAGCGAGGCGACCGGGCTGCCCTTGACGCTTCGGCCGGTGGACTATTGGCAGCTGGAACATCACAGGGAAGAAGCATCGAGAATCCGTTCTGCGCTATGCTCGCTGAACGTCCCGCCACGCTCGCGGTTTGTTTGCAGGCCGCATCAGGACATGATTGACCACACTGGATTACATCCCGCACACCGTCACCTGTCCCTTCGGATTAACCGAAACGGCTGTGCCAGTGAAGCTCGGCGCACAGATCATCGGATATCTTGCGCATCGGCCAGGTGTTGCGTCACATGCCGGCTAAATCGGAGAGCACAAAAGTGAGCCGCGAGCTGAGCGGCGCGGAGCGCGATTCACAGGCGAAATTCGCAAAGCGTGGGAGAAAACTCCGCTGATCCCGCCTGAGAAATACAATGCAATCGTGCGGCTGCTTGCGTTTTTTGCCGATCAACTTTCAGCGTTGAGCAATCAACTGATGACGGAGAAGAACAACGCCGAGCCACCTCTCGTTCTTAAGGCGCGGGAGTACATCGACAAACATAAGACCGAAGAATTATCGCTGGCCGATGTGGCGAAGGCGGCTGGAGCGAGCGTGTTTCATTTCTGCAAAGTTTTCCACAAAGCCACCGGCTTAAAGTTCACCGACTACGTCGCCCGCGTCCGCTTGGAAGATGCGCGCGACCCGGCTGCTGAATCAGAACCTGCGCATCAGCGAAATCGCTTACGACGTGGGGTTTCAATCGCTCACGCAATTCAATCGCACCTTCAAACGCGTCTTCGGCCAATCACCGAGCGATTTCCGCGCGCGCCTTTCTTCACGCAAGGCGGGTAAGACTTCCTGATTAGAACGCCGGCCGGTTAGGAGCCACAGTACTCTCTGGTTCACGAGGCCGCACTCGAAAGTGAGCTGCCGCATAAAATCAAGGCGCTGACGAGATGGAGTGTCTGGCAAGCAACGCCAAGCGCAGGCAGCGCAGAGGAGTTCATCGTATCAGCATGAAAACGAGCGATGATTCGAAAACATTCTCGTGCCGGTCGATTTCTCGAGAGATGTCGATCCAAGCCATCAAAACCGCCACGCCGGCTCGCTCGGCGTTTTGCCGCTTCAATTCATCTGGCCCATGTTCGTCAGCTTTGATTATGCAGCCGGTTTTGTGCCAGCACCGCCAATGGATCCGTTTCCGGTCATGCCCTATGAGCAGGACGCCGAGAAAGAGTGCTGCTCAGAAGAGCTTCAATGGTGTTGGCGCGCGAATGCGACGTCTCATCGGCGATCTGCCATATCCTCAGCGGCGGACCTGCATTCGATGAAATCTGCCGAGTCGCGCAGCAACATTCCTGCCGATCTCATCGTGATGCCGACGCACGGGCGCACAGGGCTGAGCAGCATGTCTTCCTTGGCAGCACAGCTGAGAGGAATCGTGCAGCATTCGCCTTGTCCAGTATTTGTGTGTGCGAGAAAAGAAGCGGCGATCGAAAACCGGACCGTTGCATTCGATTAACACGATTCTCGTGCCGGTGGATTTTTCCGATTGCTCGCGAGAAGGTCTCGAGCATGCCGATCGGATTCGCCAATGAATTTGGGGCCAGAATCACTTTGCTGCACGCTACGTATCTCGGATACATCTATTCGAGCGAAGGCACCGCCATCTACGACATTCCCGCCTTGCAAAAGGCTGCTCGCAAAAATGCCCAGCGCCAAATGCGACAGCTCGTGCGCGTCAGTAAACTTCGGAGGCGTAAAATTTGAGACAGCGTTTACGGATGGCTCGCCTGTATTGGATATCTGCGCTTTTGCAAAAGATCATGATGTCGATCTGATCGTTACATCGACTCATGGACTGACTGGTTTCGAAACACACGTACTGATCGGAAGCGTCGCGGAGCAAGTCGTGCGCCGCGCCTTTGTTCCGTTCTGGTGGTGCCATCTCATCCGCAGACGAGAATGGCCAGTCTGAAACCAGATCGGCGCCGCGCGCAGCAAAAACTAGGAGAATCACCGGACGCGGCGGTAAGTCCGCGGGAATAGCGGGCTGGATGAATCAGGGTGGTGCAAGATCGAGAACGGGTGTTTTCGTCAACGGCACCACGTTTACGGGAACACCGTGAAATCGCAGCTTCATGCGGCCTATGCCCCCGTAGATTGGGGGAGCAGTGGTGCTAGAGCACCGAACATATTGAAACCCGAGGAATGATTGCCTTCGGCTTTCGTGTTGTGCGCCGCTTACGTCCGCGCTGCGCCGCTCGGAGCTCGTTAGGCTTGCGGATATGGTGCTCCTAGGCCATCCGCTATCGCACTCCGAGTGTGTCCTCGATTGCCTGGGACACTACATGCTTCAACCATACTACGAGATTACTTACGACGCCTTACGATGGAGACTGGTAACTTTCGCGTGTTCTTGGCTGACGGCAGTTACAGCTAGCGAAACACCACAGACGGCGTATGTTAGCCGTGTGCAGCTTGTCTTCGCAGTGCAGCACCCACGGTTGATCATTGTTCAGCCGGCGGAAGTTGCTTCGAAGCGACGCGTGCTGATGAAGGCTCATTCGATTCAAAACAACTGGCCGTCGAAGGAACCGAATATTTTGCCATGACTCGTCGGCGACTGCGCCCAGAGTGGCCTCTGCCTTTTGGTGCTCGTCGTGATAGCCGTCCGGGTTACGCCTTCCGATTTCGAGACGATGCTCGTCTCCGCCGCTCGGACTGATGCCTTCGAGTATAGTGCTGAGCCATCGGCTGCAGCGCGTGCTACCGCGGCGCGGCCCAGCGTAGCCACGCCGCCGCCACTGAACGCGCTCGGGAATAAACGGTCGGTGCGGCGTCCGGTCACGGATCGTATTGGAATCGAATCTGGAATGTTGATCATGACCCGTCGTTCCTACCGCCACGCCATCAGGCGGGCTGGCGCTCCGGCGATGGTCGATATCGCTTCGCCAATCGAGGCGCTCCCGAGCCTGCCACCGGCCGATTTAGAGCGCAATGGGCAAACGAGCCGTCGACAGAACACACCTCAACCCAGACGGCAGAGGGAATCCGCCTAATCGCAAGACTAGGCCTTGATGCGAGGAGTCGGTGCTCGACGCCGAATGTCGAGCTTCGGTGTGCCGTATCGACGCCGATTATCCCGTCGATTGGGTGCGATGCGGACCCGCACTTTAGCGGCGGCGTGCTGCGGTGCCGGACAACCCGCATCCCGATCGAGGACGTGACTACGTTGTTTAAATCCGGTGGCGGAGCTCCCATGAGAAGGCCGAAACGCGGCCGAACGACGTGCCGAATGACACGAATAGACTGTCAGGCGGCGGCGTGATTATCCGCGATCGCGCGGGCAGTGCCGACGCTAAACGCGAACCGCCGTGTACTGACATCAAGCGCAGTTCAGAGCAGTTACATGCGAATCGCTCGCAGATCCACGACTTTCACTACATTGTTGTAATGACACCGAAGTGCCACTTCACGAAGGAACGGGACAACTATATGAGAACAGCCAACTGTCGAATCGCGTTTCCATAATCGTTGCAGCATTTGCACTCGTTGGTTTGACTGCCGCGAGACATCAGCACTACTATATGCGCGCTCAAAGCGATCCCAAATCCGCTCTAACAAATGAAACTGCTATATGCGTGTGTAGTCCCGGGAATCTAGTGCAGTTTTACCGGAAAATGAGTGGCACATGGAAAGGGCTAACTTGCTCAAACGGTACATGCATCAATGCGACAGAGCTTTACCTCACGCATTTTGACTACTCAATCGCGGGTTCCTGTAGAGTCTGGGTACAGACCGCCAAGAGGTGGCAGCTTCATATTCCACCTTAGCGGCCTCGGAACTCAGCTAACGACGTTTAGCACAAACAATCGCATATACCGCTACAAAGGCGACCCGACTGGGCTGGGCAGTTTAGAGAGCCGTCTGCGCTCGATGACGCATTCACGGTGCCGCGTGCGGTGCGAAAGCGCTGCACGCCAGTGAAGACCCCAACCAGATGATCGGGTGCTTTGCTAGTCAGTTCGTTATAAAGCCAACCAGCATCGGAAAGAAGAGGCGCTCGCAGAAGCGAGCAACTGGCTGTCTACGAATGATCTTGATAGCACTGTGGTCGAGTTCGGCGCTGATGGCGTGTGGCCAATCGGCGCCCAGTCAAAGCAGAAGCCCGAAGGAGTCGATGTGGTATCCACCCGCCTGAAAACACGGCCTGGCGCCGCGTATCCACCCGGACAGAGTGGCGCAACCGGGTCGAAAAGCTGCTGAATAACTACTATGTGTCGCTCGCGCATATATTTATCACCCACAACCAATCGGACACCAGCGCTCTCGCTGGCTTCTGGGCTCAGACTGGTGCTGGTCTTCTACGCATCAGCAGAAGCACGCGATGAGGCGCAGCGGGCTGGCGAACAAGCTCTCAAATTTGCATTGCGTTCAAATGAGGGCGACATTCGAATCTGTCGTTGAGCAATGGTCGGAGGATCAATCACTCCCAGGCTGCAGCGGCAGCTTCACGGCGTGATGCGTTCTCAGATTTCATGATGGAGATTCTCGACGCGTATGAAAGCTGTCGGATGGGGAGGGTTTCAAAGGCATGATGAGAAAGCCCTGCTGGATATCATCATTAGGCGCGTGCCTGTTCCGGCCGAGGGCGCATTTGGTCGAGACGGCTCACTGTCATGTATACACTTCCGTGCTTGGGGAGGTGCGAGAAATGGCAGAACCATCACTCGAACGCGTCAGGAAGCGCATCGAGCTGGCAGACGAACTGAGTCAGCGTGCGCGTGCGAAACCGGACGCGTTTCGTCAGCCCTGATTGACAAATACTCAGACGACGTATTCGCCGAGTTTGGTGGCGACGCAGGGCCATCCTCAGCCTTGCTGGGACGCTCTATGTCCCAACCCGCATGACCCTCGCTCGCCTAGGACCCATGGAATTATCGGAGGCGCTGGACGAGATGACGGGTTTCACGATCATCGGCGGTCTACCCCGAGCGCTTGACGGGCGAGCCTTCGAGCTGTTCGTCGGCGTGGCTCTCGAGGCGAGCTGAGGACGGCGTTCAGGTGCGTCGCAGCGTCGACGAAGGCACGGTCGCTGTCTGGCCAGGCCGCGAAAATATCTGGCCGCGCACCAGATCCAGTTCGGGGCTGCAGAGGCGCAGTTCTGCAGAAGAGCGCTGCGAAGCGAAGGCCCCTATTGTCACGGACGGCAGCACGTACCCGGCAATCTACCGTAGACTGGCAAGAGTTGGCGATCGGCGAGGTCAGCGCGCGGTCAGGCACCTCAATAAGGCTGGTTTACCGGCGTGTAGCGGTGCCAGCGGGCGTGCAAAGGTGGCGTAAGGAGGTTTCGGCTCGATTGAAAATGGCGCGCTGGCATGGCGCTGGGTTTGATGAGTCCGCGCAACTACGGGCTTGGTCAGCGTGGTCAGCTTACTGTCGACAGGCTACGCCGGTTGTTCGGCCGCAAGTAGCTCCCGCGCTGCCGCGCGGAAGTCCGCGGGAATAGCGAGGCTACTGGATGAATCAAGAATTGGTGCAAGATCCGAGAACGGGTGTTTCGCCAACTTGGCGTCACGTTTGGGGAAGGTGAAAGTCGCAGCTTCATTGCGGCCTATGCCCCAGGCCGGGCCTTCACGAGTAGGGGAGTGATCGAAGTGCGTGCGTTCGGCACTCGCGCGCCTGCGGTCACCGCGTGCCGGTCTTATCTTGCGCGCGCCCGCGCGTGAACGCGGTTGCTATTCAGTGGGCGCGACGCACAGCTTTCGTAAAGTGCGCTGCACTACTGAGCCCTTTCGTAAGCAATCTACTTCAGTAGGGAGGGCGACAACGCCGGAACCTGGAGCTGGGCGGAACACAGCGGCTTCACGAGCTCGACTCCGAAGCGAAGCTTCAGAACATCGAGGGCAGCGCGATGGTGCGCGCCGCGTTGGCCGGTCGTTGGTGACAGATCCCTGGCGGTGCTCCGGACCTCAGGGCGATCCCCGGCGTCGCGCGCTGACTCAACCTGCATGTGTCACCTTTCCGTTCCTGCGAGGGCGCGGTCGAGGTCGAAACGTGCCAGCGTGGCTGTAGTGCTTCAGAAACCCTATTCGACCGGGCCACGGGAGAATCGTTGAGAAGTGGCCCTATCGCATCAGTTGGCAGGCCTCGGCGGACCCACAGACGCTCCGCGTCGGGCTCACAACTTTGCCCAGTGCTGCGCCGATCGACCCCAGTGATCGTCGCGCCGCGCCTAAAGTTGGCACAGCTTGGCGCGCACGGAGTTTGAGCCCGGGCAGCAATACACGACCCAGCGAAGGCCCACGTCGCAGTCCAGTCGAGCGGCGTGCGCTCAGCCACGCTGCCAACTGCCAGCTCGAGCTTCGCCACATTTCACCATTTCACCTGACGCCGTCCACTTGTTGACCGGAGCGATCGAATACATCGACGCCAGATCGCAACGCTCGCAAGCGTTTCAATCAGTGCCCGCGCGCCATGATCAAGCGCACGCCGAGACAGCGCACCGGCCCATCACCGACCCATTCCATTCAGCGTGCTGGACGAACGCACCTTTCAATCCCGCGGCTTTCAGCTGCACGAGATCGAGTTTCCCCCAGCCCCGTCACCATTTTCAAACTCATGGAGCACATCGGTACGAGGCATACAGATACTGGGTTAGTGCGGTCAACGTCATTGTTTCTCGAGCAGCAAGCCTTTCCTGCCGCGTCGTGCGCCCAACCATATAGGCGGAACTCAACTGAACTCGCGCAGCCGCCCTGCATACCTGGCCGGCATCAGGCTCGCTTGGTCGCAGCACTATTTCCCCGATGAAGCTGATAGCCATCCGGACTCGAGCTCCCTGCATAGTTACGCCGTGGAAACGCGTGAGCGTTTCCGCCACGTTCGATACCAGGTGCGGGCACACCTAACCCGACTCTCGTTCGGCCGCGGCGCCAGTCCGCCGCCGCCACCGACGCAACTTTACGCGGCGCGCAGCCGCCGGGTCGGCGATGGCACTCAGCAGAACATCTCGAATTTGTCCTGTTCGGGAGATACCCGACGCCACGGCGAGTGGAACAGGGCCCAAGATCGACCAGGGCGGAGTCACCGTAACCGTGTTTCCGGAAGGGCGCCCGCGCTTGCCGATTCCAATCCAGAGGCCTTCGATATGCGACGCTGCCACGGAGTTCTGGCATGCAGCGTCCTTTGCAGCGCCAGAGGCGCACAGATCGGGAGATCCCAGGTGCGAGCGGTACCCGAATGTATTTGTACTGGTGGCGAATGTCGCGCACAGGCGGCGGTGGTGTGGTGGGCGCCAAGCCGGGACATTGCAGCCCACAGCCCCCAGCACTGAAGTTCCGGAGCATTTGCGACGACATCTGACGGCCACATAGAGGTCGTCGGTAATGGGCCAAACTCAAAGGGTCACCCACCGCGACGCAAAGGTACTTCTTGCGGTTCCAGTTCATCGTGGCGTTGTCGTTGAAGTCGTTTCCGACTGAGCCTGTGATTTGGGTAGGAGCGTCGCAGCAGAGTGCACCGCGGCCACCGCTCGGGTCATCTTGAACTGGACCGGTGGGTTGGGAAGCGGATGCCGATTGCCATGGGAAGGGGCTGCCAATGGTCAAGTTCCTCAGGTTGTTCGAAGTCGATTCCAGCGTCAGAGTGCATCTCGGCAGGGCGTATCACTGGCTTCGGCATCCGGTACTGCAGTGGTGCACTTGGACCTGAGCTCATCGCAAGCCTCAGCTGATGGTTGCGTGTCGACCGGCGCTACTCCGGTGCCACCTTCCGCAGATGCTCCGGCGGCCCCCAGCATGCGGCCGCCGGCACCGCTGCCGTTGGCTCGCGTCCAGCGCTACCGCCCGTCGGTTCGCGTCCAGCGGTGCCATCTTCGCCTGCAATCTCGCATCGCGACTGTCAGCCGCGATCCATGCGGTCCTCGCTGGCGTGGCGCACGGCTCCCCCGGCGCCCCGTCGGCAGCGCTGACATTTCGGTTGTCGTCGCTAATTGGCGTGGAGCCTGACTCTCCGCCGTGTCCGGCTCGCTGGGGAATCCATCCCAGGCATCGCGGGCCGATCGCCGCCGAACTGCATACGCCGTCGCGACGGTCTGGCGCCTCGGGGACAACCGTGCGACTCGTCGCAGGTGAACCCACTGCGCGGGACAGTGTCGCATGCGGTCAACGCGAAGTAGGCGGAAGTAAGCCGAGACCGTTTAGATAGCACCTGGTGCGAGGGTATAAACGGTAGCGAGGTCCTCAGAGAAGACATTGGCGTCAATCAGCATACGGCTTCCATGGTGAAACTATTTAGGGCGCGGCCTATGAAGGCAGCGTTGAGTCTCGGTCCGCTTTTGTAATGCTCTGTCATAGTGCCAGAAAGCGCGAACTCATGGGCCAAGTCGGATGGTGAGGTAAGAGGGAGCAATGCGTAG
>ERZ1370068.5646-contig-4665_pt1 | contig 37244 bp, 52 predicted proteins | sample MGYA00561227_ERZ1370068 | MGnify/ENA primary metagenome ERZ1370068 (study PRJEB38410, sample SAMEA6850437) | metagenome | study: Metagenomic assessment of the ecological functions of the soil: analysis of the soil microbiota associated with the...
CCTTCCTCTGGTCCGTCGCGGGTGGGCCGGGCGTCATCACCGAGCTCCCGCCGCGGATCGCCGCGCCCAGCTAACTGAACCGGCGCATGTGGATGCTCTCGAGCATCCCGATCGCGGTGAAGCTCACGAGGATCGAGCGATCCTCCGTACGATAGGAACGGCAACGGGATCCCGGTGATCGGCATGATCCCGATCACCATCCCGACGTTGACGAACATCTGGATCGCGAACATCGACGCGATGCCGGCCGCCACGAGCGTGCCGAACGGATCCTTCGATAAGGTCGCGATCCGGATGCGCGCCAGAGGATCAGGGGCGTAGAGGAGCAGGACGAACGATCGCGCCGACGAACCCGAACTCCTCCCCCGCCACGGTGAAGATGAAATCGGTGTGCTGCTCCGGCACGTAGTCGAGGTTCGTCTGCGTTCCCTTCAGGTACGCCACGCCCGTCAACTCCCCGACCCGACCGCGATCGAGTGATTGGTCGAGGTTGTACCGGGCGTCCTGGGGAGCGTTCGTCCGGTCGAGGAACGCCGTGAGCCGTTCCCGCTGGAAGTCCCTGATCACGCCGAGTTGGAACGTGAGGAAGATCAGGATGAGTCCGGCCGCGGTCAGCATGAGAGAGGTGCTTCAGCCTCGTCCCGGCGACCACGAGCATCCCGACGACGATCGCCGCCAGCGCGATCGACGTGCCGATGTCCGGCTGGAGGAACACGGAGCACCAGCGGGACGGCCGCGACCGCGCAGGACCTTGACGAGGTCCGACAGGGTGGGCTCCGGCGATGCGCAGTTCGGAGAGGACCGCTGCGAGCATCACGATCACCGAGAGCTTCGCGACCTCCGACGGGGTGATCTGGAAGCCGGCGACCGCGAACCAGCGCTGCGCGGTCCCGGTGGTGTCCGTCGCACCGATCCCGGGGACCTTGACGAGCACGAGCGCGGCGAGCGTCGCGAGGTAGATGAACCCCGCGTACACCTTGAAGAAGCGATAGTCGAACGTCGCGATCACCAACACGATGATCGAGCCCTAATGATCGCTGATCGCCTGCTTCTTCACCGCACGAAGGGGTCGAGGCTCTCACCGCGAAGGGCTCGAGGCCGTCGCCGAATACAGCAGGAAGAAACCGACGACGACGAGGGCTCCCGTGAGCAAGAGCAGGAACCAATCGACATGGCGGATCGGCCGGCGCTCTGTCGGCCCAGACGCGCCCCGCCACCATGTCCATCAGCGGCTCCCCATGGCGCAGCCGCCCTGATGGTTGTTCGGCAGATGGTAGATGTCCTCGATCACGTGGCGGGCGATGGGAGCGGCGGCCTCCGCGCCGAAGCCCCCTGCTCCACCATCGCGATCACGACGTACTTCGGCGCGTTCAGGTTCTCCCCGGCCATCGCCGCGAACCAGCGACGTGTCCCGGTGCGGCGGACGCTCGGTCGTCCCGGTCTTCCCGCCGACCCACACCTGGGAGGTCGGGAACCCGCTGAACGAGCACTGTGCCGTTCCCGACGCGATCACCGAGCCCAACGCTCCACGGACGTAGGCCAGCTCACTCGGCGTGTACGGGAGCGTGCGGCTGCAGTGCATCCTCTGCCTGCTTGACGACGGCCCCATCGGGAGCGACCACCTGGTCGACCACGTGGGGACGGCACAGTTGCCCGCCGTTGGCGATCGCCGAGTATGCCTGGGCGAGCTGCAGGGGCGTCGCCATCACGTACGTGGAGCCGATCATCGTCAGGATGTCGCCGCCGGGGACCCAGCCGTCCGGGAACAGGGTGGGCTGCGTCTTCGCCCACGCGGGGTCGGGGACGACGCTTCATCCCTCCGACGGCAGGTCGATCCCCGTCGGCGCTCCGAAGCCGAACCCGCGGAGATCGTTCTGGAGCAGCAGCCCGTTGTCGGAGAGCTGGTTCTGGACGTAGCTGGAAGTAGAAGTCCGACCCGAAGCGGGTCGAACACGGTGTCGCAGGAGATGGTCGACGCCTTCAGCGAGGCTCATCGTGCCGAGGTTCGCGGTCGTCCAGTTGTGGAAGACGGTTCCCGACGTGTCGCCGGGATGGCGTGTACGTCGCGTCGCACGGGTAGTAGCCGCCGAGCGTGGCGAACCCTTCCTTCAACGCCGCGAGCGCGGTGCATCGGCTTGAACGTCGAGCCGGGCACGTACCCCAGCTGGATCGCCCGGTTGAGGGATGGGGCCGCGGCGCTCTTGTACAAGTAGCTCGCCTGACTCTTCGTGAGCCCCTGCACCAACCAACGCGGGTCGTAGCTCGGGAGCGACGCCATCGCCTCGATCGCGCCCGTCTGCGCGTCCATCACGATGACCGCTCCGGCATTGGCCTTCAGCGGCAGCCCGTTGATGTCGTGACCGCTGCGAGCTCTGCGCCAGCTCATCCGCTAGCTCGTGTTCGGCAGCGCGCTGGATCGGAGGTCCAAGGTGAGGTGCGAGATCATTCCCCGCCGTCGGATCCTTCACGCCGAGTGCGTCGGATCGTCTCTCCGTCGGAGTTGACGATGAACTTCTGGACGCCTTGGTGCCCCTCAGGAAATCGCTCGTACACCTGTTCCAAGCCCGACCGCCCGATCACGTCGGACTGTTGGTAGCCCTTGTCCTTCAACCGGTCGTACTCACCGGCGAAGATCGGCCCGAGGTATCCGAGGATATGCGCCGCGGTCCGCCCCTGCGGATACGCGCGCACCGAGGTCGGGACCACCTCGACGCCCGGGAACAGCTCTGGTATTCGGCGATGTAGTCACGCACGTGCGGCTGGACGAACTCCGCGACCGGGATCGGCTGGAACGAGTAGTACCGCTTGTCCTGCAGGCGAGCCACGAGCTCCCGAACGGGGACGTTCAGGAGGTGCGCCAACCGGTAAACGACCGCCTCCGGCCTGGCTCCCCATCGCGTCACGGTTCACGCGGACCTCGAGGCTCTCCTGATTCTCGACCAGCGGGCGGCCCCGGTCGTCGTACATCAGGCCACGCAACGGTTCCGTGTGCACGAACCGGAGCGCTGTTGTCCCGGGCCTCCCGCTGGAACTGCGTCGTCGCGAGGACTTGGAGGAACCACAGCCGGCGTCGAGCGCGACGAACATCAACGCCACCAGCGAGCGCCAGCACCTTGATCACTGGACGACATCTTGTCCATCTAGAACCGCACCACCCTCCGAGGTCGGGATCCCTCGGTGATGCGTCGCAGGACGGGTAAAGGATCGGTGTGAGCACCGCGTTGTACAGAGCCGCCAGCAAGGCAACGCGAACGCCGCTATGCCGCCTGCTCATGGAAGTTCCCAAGCAGCGACCGACACGACCTCGTAGAACGCCAGGCCCGCCGCCGTCCCGACGGCCACGACGATCGTCGGCACGAGCGGCGAGGGCGACACGATGAACTGCCGGAACATCCCCACCGAGTAGCCGAGGAGCGTGAGCGTGAGCGCGGTCAGTCCCTTCCGGTTCGTTCATCGGAGGAGTCTTGCGCGAGGCCGCTCGCGAATCCGACGGTCGCACCCTCGTTCGGGCCCTCGAGCAGAGCGACCACGCGATCGTCACAGAGATAGAGCAGCTCCGGGTCGAACGCCCAGCAGACGGAGCTGTCCGAAGACGGTGGATTGCACAGAGCAGCGCCGTCACCACCACCGCGGCGATCGCGAGGACCCTGCGGATCACGCCGTCGAGCCTCCTGGCCCTGATTCGGTCTGGTAGCACGAGGACGTACTCGAGCGCGAGAAGTCGACCGCCGGTCGGACGGTGACCGCGGTCTCGAGCGCGTTGGTGCTCTGGATCGCGCTCGCGAGCCTCGCCGATCGACGATTCCGGGCGGGTACCGGCCCGTGCTGGCCGTTGATCCTCGTAGCTCACGGTGAACACTTGGACGGGCTGGTCGCCGTCGAGCGGGATCTGCGTGTCCTGGGGGATGCCGTCCATCCGCGGATCCTGCTCACCGCGGCCGCGGACCAGTCCGGTCGCGCGCGGTCGTGCTGAGGCGCCCCGCGACCGCGAAGTTCTGATCGATCAAGAGCTGAACATCGGCGGAGACCGGCGTGACGGTGACGACCCGGCCCACGAGGCGCGGTGACGTCGCCGATCCGGCGACCGACCGGTCTGACCGACCGCCACACCGTCGTCGGAGCCCGCGCTGATCGTGATCGTCCATTCGAAGTTCGAAACCCCGTTCCCGATCGACGACGGCCGGGATGCCGCGTGGGATCGAGGGTCTGCTTCAGGTGTAACAGGTCCTCGAGCGTCCGAAGTCGGTCCTGGATGTCGCCGGCACCGGCGATCTGCGTCTGGAGTGTCGGCGACCTGCGCCTCGCAGGTGCAGCGTTGTCTCGCTCCAGCGAGGGCAGGTGCGCGAGGCCGAGAAGAAGTCGCCCGATCGGACGCGTGACCGTTGAGACACCCTGCTGCAGAGGAGCCATCACGGTCTAGTGTCCAACGACCCGCCTCGGCCAGCGGGCCTGCGTCGCCCTCCCGATAGTCGAGCGTGATGATCGCGAGCGAGATCGAAACGAGCGCGATGACGAGCAGCCGCGTGCTGCGGGGGCGCGAGCGCGTGACCACGCCGGTCTACCGCCGGCTGCTCGGGCTCACCAGGACGCGCTGCAGAACCTCGAACTCCTCGAGGCACTTCCCGGAGCCGAGCACCACCGCCTGCAGCGGCGTGTCGGAGATCCGGACCGGCATGCCGGTCTCGTGGCGGAGCCGCTTGTCGAGACCACGCAGAGAGCGCGCCGCCGCCGGTGAGGACGATGCCGCGATCCATGATGTCGGCGGCGAGCTCGGGCGGGGTCCGGTCGAGCGTCGTCTTGATCGCGTCGATGATGGCGTTCACGGGCTCCTCGATCGCGCGACGGATCTCCTCCGCGCTGATCGTGATCGTCTTCGGAAGGCCGGAAACCAGGTCGCGTCCCTCGATCTCGGCGACCAGCTCGTCCGGCGTCGGGAAGACGGACGCGATCGCGAGCTTGATCGCCTCGGACGTGCGCTCGCCGAGCAGCAGCGAGTACTCCTTCTTGACGTGCTGGATGATCGCCTCGTCCAGCTCGTCGCCGCCGATCCGGATGCTACGTCGACGTAACGATCCCGCCGAGCGAGATCACCGCGACCTCGGTCGTGCCGCCGCCGATGTCGACGATCATGTTCCCCGTCGGCTCGTGGATCGGGAGACCGGCGCCGATCGCCGCCGCCATCGGTTCCTCGATGATGTACGCGCGACGGCTGCCCGCGGCGATCGTCGCTTCCTCGACCGCGCGTTGCTCCACGCCGGTGATCCCGGACGGGACGCAGACGACGACGCGTGGTTTCGCGAGCAGCCGCCGCTTGTGCACCCGTTGGATGAAGTACCGCAGCATCTTCTCCGGTGACGTCGAAGTCCGGCGATCACGCCGTCCTTCAACGGGCGGACGGCCTGGATGTGGCTCGGCGTGCGCCCGATCATCCGTTTGGCTTCAGCGCCCACGGCCAGGATGGCGCCGGTAAGCGTGTTGATCGCGACGACGGACGGCTCGTTCAGGACCACCCCGCGACCGCGAACGTAGACGAGCGTGTTCGCGGTCCCGAGGTCGACCGCCATATCGCGACCCAGGAACCCGAGAACCCCCTCCGTTCCCTGGGAACGGGACGTGGGGAAGGCGAATGCTGAACCCTTTCGGCCATGGGTTTGCGCGCGTCATTCAACAGGACCGGGACGGAGGCTGGCAACCGCGCGGAGCTGAAAGCATAGGGTGTCATGGTCGGGTGCGGGTCGGAGTTCAGGTCGCGCTGGCGCCGTCGCCGCGATCGACACCGCTCGCGCGTTCGACGCAGCCTCGCTCGCGGCGCGGCGTCAGGCGCGCGCGACCAGGACCCCTCGCCGTTACGCTGCTGGGCATGGCGTACGCCGTCGTGTTCCCGGGGCAGGGGTCGCAGTTCGTCGGGATGGCGGACGGCTGGGCGTCCGATCCGGCAGGGAAGGCGGTGCTCGATGAAGCATCGGAGGCGATGGGCCGGGACGTCGTCGCCGGGTGTCACGACGAGGACGCGCTCGCCACGACGGAGTTCGTGCAGCCGGCCTTGCTCGCATGCGACGTCGCAGCCTTCGAGGCGATGCGTGCACGACGCCGCGGTCGATCCCGTCGGGGTGGCGGGGCACTCGCTCGGCGAGTTCGCGGCCCTGGTCGCCGGCGGCGCGATGTCGTTCCGCGACGCGCTCGAGCTCGTCGTGATCCGCGGGCGTGGCGATGCAGCGTGCGGGCGAAGACCAGCCGGGCGGGATGACGGCGCTGCTCGGCATCGGCTCCGCCGATGCCGAGCAGCTCTGCGCCGAGGTCCGAGGCGACGGGGTCCTCGTCGTCGCGAACGAGAACTCCCCGTCCAGGTCGTCGCGAGCGGCTCGATCGCCGCGATCGAGCGGCTCGAGGCGCTCGCCGTCGAGCGCAAGGTCCGGAACCGTGCGACTCGGGGTCGCGGGGGCGTTCCACAGCGAGCTGATGCGGCCGGCGCTGCCCGCCGTCAGCGAGGCGCTGGACGCCGATCGAGATCCGGGATCCCCGGATGGCGATCGCGGAGAACGTCACCGGCGAGCTCGTCACGGCCGCCGGACGCCTGCGGAGCTCCTCCCGATGCAGTTGATCTCGCCGGTCCGCTGGGATACGGGCATCCGCTCGCTGGCCGAGGCCGGAGCGACGACCTTCATCGAGGCGGGACCCGGCGAGGTCCTTACCAAGCTGATGAAGCGCATCGACCCGTCGGTGCGAGCCGTCGCGGTGGGTTCGCCCGACGCCGGCCTGAGCGCCGTCGCGGCCAGCTGATCGCGCAGCCCACCGTGCTGCCCTGTCCGATATCCTCGGTGGCCGTGAGCAGACACGCCACCATCACCGGCGTTGGCTCGTCGCTCCCTCCCGCCTCGTCCCCAACACGTGGTTCGAGGCACAGGTCGACACGACCGACGAGTGGATCCGGAGCCGCACCGGCATCGAGGCACGCCATTTCGCCGACGACGGCGTCGTGACCTCGGATCTCGCCGTCGAGGCCGCGCGGATCGCGCTCCGAACGGCCGGGATCCCGCGGAGCAGCTCGACATGATCGTGTGCGCCAGCGTTACCGGGGATACGCCGTTCCCGGCGACCGCGGTGTGGGTCCAGGAGAAGCTCGGGCTCTCGTGCCCGGCCTTCGACGTGAACGCCGCGTGCGCAGGCTTCTCCTACGGCGCTGGCTACCGCCACCGGCATTCGTCGAGTCCGGGATGGCCGACACGGTCTTGCTGATCGGCGCCGAGTGTGTACAGCCGGATCCTCGACTTCACCGACCGGCAGACGTGCGTGCTGTTCGGCGACGGTGCGGAGCGCGACCGTGATCCAGGCGAGCGATCGGCCGGGGATCGAAGGGACGGTGCTCGGAGCGGACGGCACCGCCGCCGAGATCCTGCTGGTTCCCGCCGGTGGCTCGCGCGAGCCGGCGTCCGCGGAGACCGTGGCGGCCTCGCGACACGCGATCCAGATGCCGAACGGCCGCGAGGTGTTCAAGCGTGCGGTGACCGAGATGGCGGCGTCCTGTCGCGAGGTCCTCGAGAAGAACGGCACACTCCCCGACGACGTCGACCTGCTGATCCCCCACCAGGCGAACGCGCGCATCATGGTCGCCGTCGCCGAACGCCTGGCGATCCCGCTGCGAGCGGGCGGTCGTCGACGTCGCCGAGAGTCGGGCAACACGAGCGCCGCGTCCATCCCGATCGCGCTCGACCGGGCCTACCAGCGCCGGCCGCATCCACGAGGGCGACCTGGTGCTGTTCACGTCGTTCGGCGCCGGACTCACGTGGGGCGCCACGGCGATGCGCTGGACGATGCCCGGGATCATGTCGTGACGGCGAAGATCGCCGTCGTTACCGGTGGGTCGCGCGCGGATCGGCCGCGCGTGCGCGGTCGCGCTCGCCGGAGGCCGGCTGGACCGTCGCGATCGGATACCGATCGAGCGAGAAAGACGCGAAGGAGACGGTCGAGGCGCTGACGGCTGCCGGCACGCAGGGCCTCGCCGGTCGCCCTCGACGTCACCGACGAGGCAAGCGTCCACGAGGCGTTCCGCCGCGTGACCGACGAGGTCGGGAACGTCACCGGCCTCGTGAACAACGCCGGGATGTCGCGCGACGGCCTGTCTGATCAGTACCCGATGGACGTGTACGAGCAGACGATGGCGACGAACCTCCGCGGCTCGTTCCTCTGCTCGCAGGCGGCGCTCCGCGGGATGCTGCGCGAGAAGTGGGGGCGGATCGTCAACATGTCGAGCGCGGTCGCGATGCCACGGCAACGCCGGTCAGACCGTCTACGCCGCCACGAAGTCCGGCCTCGTCGGCCTCACGAAGTCGCTCGCACGCGAGATGGCCTCCAAAGGCGTCACGGTCAACGCGCTGTGCCCCGGGTTGCTCGACACGGACATGACCTCGCATCTCACGGAGGAGATGCGCGCCTACTACATCGACCAGACGCCGCTGCACCGTGCTGCTCGCTTCGAGGAGGTGGCGGCGGTCGTTCGGTTCCTGATGTCCGAGGAGGCGTCGTACGTGAACGGCACGGTGATCCCCGTCGACGGCGGATTGACCGCCTAGCGGATAGGCTGACCAGCCACGACGCCAGAACCAGGAGGAACGTGTCGATGACCGAACGTGCAGAGATCGAGACCCGGGTGAAGAAGGTGCTCGCCGAGCAGCTCGCGGTGGACGAGGCGCAAGTCGTCCCCGACGCCCGGTTCGCAGGAGGACCTGAACGCCGACTCTGCTCGACCTCGTGGAGGCCGTGCTCGCGCTCGAAGAGGAGTGGAGCATCGAGATCCCCGAGGATGAGATGGAGTCGGTGAAGACCGTGTCGGCGCAGGCGGTCGACCTCGTCGCCACCAAGCTCGGCGTCAGCTGAGCGCGGAGGCGCACGGAACCATGAGCCAACGCCCGCGGGTCGTCGTCACCGGGATCGGCGCCGTCACGCCGATCGGGACCGGCGTGGACGACTTCTGGGAAGGGATGACGTCGGGCCGCAACGGCGTCCGCCCGATCACCCAGTTCTCCACCGAGGACCTGTCGGTCACGGTCGCGGGCGAGGTGGATGGGTTCGACCCGTCGGCAGTACCTGGAGACGAAGGAAGCGCGCCGCACCGACCGGTACGTCCAGTTCGCGCTGGCATCGGCTCCGCTCGCCTGGGCGGACGCGGCGACGCCGGAGATCGTGTCCGAGCGTGGCGGCTGCATCTTCGGGACCGGCATCGGCGGCATCCAGACCTTGCTCACGCAGCACTCGGTGCTGCTCGAGAAGGGACCCGGGCGGGTGTCGCCCTTCATGGTCCCGATGCTCATGGCGAACGCCGCCGCCGGACACATCGCGATGCGATACGGGCTCACCGGGCCACAACATGGCCACGCTCTCCGCGTGCGCGTCATCGAACACCGCGATCGGTGAGGGGATGCGCCTGATCCGCGATGGATACGTCGACCTGTGCGTGGTCGGCGGTTCGGAGGCCGCGACCGTCCCGCTGACCGTCGCCGCGTTCGCCCAGATGACCGCGCTGACGAAGAACCCCGATCCCGAGACCGCCTCGCGGCCCTTCGACGCCGCCCGCAGCGGGTTCGTGCTCTCGGAGGGCGCGGCGACGTTGATCCTCGAGTCCGAGGAGCACGCGAAGGCCCGCGGCGTGCGGGTCTACTGCGAGGTGGCCGGGTACGGCGCATCGGACGACGCGTACCACATCACCGCTCCGGACCCCAAGGGGGCGGCGCGACGCTCGCGATGCGCTGGGCGCTCCGCGACGCCGGCGCGCGACCCGAGGACGTCTCGTACATCAACGCCCACGGAACGTCCACGCCGCTCAACGACGCCGCGGAGACGGTGGCGATCAAGGCGGCGCTCGGCGAGGACGTCGCCCATCGTGTGGCCGTGTCATCGACGAAGTCGATGACCGGCCACATGCTCGGCGCCGCAGGCGCCGTCGAAGGGCGGTCTGCGCGCTCGCGATCACGAACGGGATCGTTCCGCCGACGATCCACTACGAGACACCGGATCCGGACTGCGACCTGGACGTCGTGCCGAACGAGGCTCGGGCGATGGACGTGACGCTCGCCCTTTCCAACTCGTTCGGGTTCGGCGGTCAGAACGCCTGCATCGCGTTCCGCGCGCTGAGCCTGATCAGCCGTCGAAGGACCGCGTGAGGACGGCCCCGTTGTACTCCATCGTCTGCGCGCGGCCGTCGACCATGTCCAGGAACCGAGCTCGGCGCGGGAGCGCGGGGTCGCCGACGGCGAGCCACCCCTCAGGCAGCGGCGTCAACTCGGACTCGTCGCCGTCCGAGGGCCACGTCGCGAGCAGCCGCCCACGCCGTTCGTAGACCCTGATCGCCTTGACCCACGGCGCGTCCGACCGGTAGAGACCGGCGAAAGCATCCCAAGCGCTCGCGGACGGCTCCGCGTCGGGAGGGTCGCCTTCCCGGCCGTACCACCGCGGACCGTGGCTCACGCCGCGCACCGCCCCCGCTGGGTCGCGTGCGAGGCGCAGCAGATGCCGCTCGAAGGCCGGATGCGGGACGGCGAAGGTGTCGACCTCGTCGGGCCACCGCTCGAGCCGCACGCCGAGCGGACCGGATCGCAGCACGAGCCCGCCTTCGGCCGCCTCCAGCTCGATCGTGCGATCGCCGCCCACGAAGCGGCCCGGCGATGGAGGCGGCGTCGGCAACCAGCTCAGGTGGCTCGGGGATCGGAGGGTCGGGAAGCGGTCGCGCCGCGACCGCCGCGGCACGACGCTGAGCGCGTACGCCGCCGCGTCGCGCATCCCGTACCCGTTCAGACAGATCGCCACCGCGAGATCGTCGTCCGGCCGGATCGCGAGGAGCGTGTTGAACCCCAACGTCCCGCCGTCGTGCCGGATCGTCCGGCGACCGTCGAGCTCGACGACGTTCCACCCGTACCCGTAGCGCGTGCCGCGCTCCTCGGCATCCGCGTACGGGCCGATCCAGCGTTCGAACCGCATCGGGCTCGAGGAGCGTGCCCGAGGACCGCGCCCACCGCCGAGCACGACGCGCGCGTACGCGCAGAGGTCCGCGACGGTCGAGACGATCGAGCCGTCCGCCACGTTCGAGACCTGCCAGACGGCGGGGCGAGCTGACTCTGGAGGTGCGGCGGCCGGTCCGAGAGGAGCGGCTCGTACCCAACGGCGGCGTCGGCGCGATCCTCTCGAGGATCGCGCCGACGGATCTGGTCATCCCGAGCGGCCCGAGGATCCGATCATGGAGCACCTCATGGACCGGCATCCCGGTGACGCGCTCGAGCACGTGCCCCACCAGCTTGTAGCCGAGGTTCGAGTACGAGAAGCGATCGCCGGGTGCGAAGGTCGGCGGATGGGAGCGCGCCAGCAGCGCGTCGCCGACCCCCACGGTCCGAGCTCGACGCCACTCATCAACCCGCTCGTATGCGTCATGAGGTGATGGAGCGTGATCGGACCGAACGGCTCGGGCAGCTCGAGCCACGGGAGGAGCTCGTTCACCGAGACGTCGAGCGCGATGGTCCCCTTCGCCTCTTCTTGCAGGATGCAGAGCGCCGCGAAGGACTTCGAGATCGAGCCGATCTGGAACCGTGTGTCGGGTCTGATCGGGCGACCCGATGCGACGTCGGCGAAGCCGCGGACGACGGCGCCGAGCGTGTCGCTGCCGTCGGTGACCGCCAGCGCGAGCCCCGGCGCGTGCGTGAGCGGGAGATCGAGCTCGGCGGCGCGGCCGATCCGTTCGAACGCTTCCTCGAGTCCGGTCACCGGTTCGGGGATCAGCCGTCGAAGAAGAGCTTCAGCTCCCGGGCCGCGGACTCCGGCGAGTCCGACCCGTGCACGATGTTCTCGCCGATCACGGTCGCGTAGTCGCCGCGGATCGAGCCGGGCGGAGCGTCCACCGGGTCGGTCGGGCCCATCAGCGGTCCGCCAGCAGACGATCGCCTGCTCGCCCGAGAGCTTCCCGACCACGACCGGCCCACCCGTGATGAAGTCGACGAGCTCACCGAAGAACGGCTTGTCGCGGTGCTCGCCGTAGTGCTCCTCCGCCGTCGCCCGATCGATCACGCGGAGCTCGAGCGCGTCGATCGTGAGGCCCTTCGCCTCGACCCGCCGCAGGATCTCGCCGACGAGCCCGCGGCGAACGCCGTCCGGTTTCACGATCAGCAGGGTCGACTCGGTGGCCATGGTCGCGTCAGTCCAGCGGGCGCTCAACGCGCGGCCAGCGCTCGCTTCGCGTCGGCGACCGTGAACAGCGAGCCGGTCACGAGGACGACGTCGGCCGGATCGGCCGCAGCTCGCGCGGCGGCGAGCGCCTCGGCGACCGACCCGAACCGCGCCGCGGGACGGCCCAGCGCGGCCGCGACGGCGTCGCGGATCGGCGCTCCGCACGCTGTCGTTCCTGGCCACGTACGCCTCGTCGGCGAGCGGGGCGAGCGGCGCGCAGATGCCCGCGAGATCCTTGTTCGCGCTTACCGCGAGCACCAGATGCAGACGCTGCCACCGGAAGGACTCGCGCATCGCCTCGGCGAGGGCCGCCGCTCCGGCCGGATTGTGCGCACCATCCAGGATCACCGACGGCTCGAGCGCCGCGATCTCGAGCCGCCCCGGGCTCTGCACGACGGCCAGCCCTCGCGCAACGTGTCGTCGTGCAACGGCTGGCCGGTGAGCGCCTCGACCGCGACGATCGCCGGCGGCCGCGTTGTGCACGGCGTAGTCACCGAACAGCGGCAGGTAGAGGTCCTCGTACGTCGCGTGGAGCCTCGCGGAGGCGGAACGCCTGCCCGCCGACGGCGAGCAGGCGTTCCTCGACCTCCCAGTCCTCGCCCTCCCAGCGGGGCGTGCTGCCGACCTCGGCAGCACGCCCCGCCAGCACCGCTGCCGCGGCGGGTTCCTGTTCCCGGAACACCGCCGTGGCACCCGGCTTGAGGATGCCCGCTTTCTCCCCGCGATGTCCTCGAGGGTCGGTCCCAGCTCGGCGACGTGATCCATCCCGATCGGGGTGACGACCGCGACCTCGCCGTCCACGAGGTTGGTCGCATCCCACGTCCCGCCCAACCCGACCTCGAAGACCCCGAGGCCGACGGGCTTGTCGGCGAACCAGAGGTACGCGAGGGCGGTGACGGCCTCGAAGTACGTCACCTCACCGAACCCACGTCCGTCCACGAGCTGGAGGAACGGTTCGAGGTGCTCCCATTCCTGGGCGAACTCCCCCTCCGTGATGTCCTGCCCGCAGATCGACAGCCGCTCGGTGACCGACAGGAGATGCGGCGACGTGCAGAGACCGACCGTGATCCCGTGCGCACATGCCACCGACGCCGCCACCCGGGCGGCCGTGGTCTTCCCGTTCGTCCCCGTGATGTGGATCGAGGGGTATGTCAGTTGCGGTTGGTCGAGCAGCCCGGCGATCTCGCGGATCCGGTCCAACGATGGACCCGGCATGTGCTCGGGCTGGCGCGCGTTCAGCCGGCTCACGGCGTCCGAGAACCGCATCACGGTTCGTCGGTGTCGAGCTCGACCTCGATGGACGCTTCGTCCGACTCGACCGGCTCGGATCTTCTCGACGTTCCCCGCCTCGCACAGGTCGGCCTCCGCGAGCGCGAGCTTCGCCAGGCGTTCGCTGCGTGTCGCGGACGATCACGTCGCCGTACACGCGCACGGAGCGACAGCTTCGCGAGCGCCTTCGTCCTGCGAACCGCCGTGAGGACGTCGGCGGCGACCTCATAGACCTCGGGATCGCCGCCCTCCGGGAAGGTCGTCTGGCACCGGCCACGGGCTCCGGTGCACGGATCCCTCGCGCCACCAGGACCAGACCTCCTCGGTCGCGTACGGGAGGAACAGGGCGAACGCACGCAGCAGGACGTCCAGGGCGGTGCGCAGCGCCCCCACCGCCGAGCCGGCCGCCTCCGCTCCTCGCACGCCGTACGCCCGCTGCTTGACGAGCTCGAGGTAGTCGTCGGTGAATCCCCAGAAGAACCGTTCCGTGACCTCGAGCGCTTTCGCGTGCTCGTACGCGTCGAGCGCTTCGGTCGCGGCATCCACCGTCCGGCCGAGCGACGCGAGCATCGCGAGGTCGAGCGGGTCGGTGACGCTCGTGCGGCTCGGCTTCGATCCCCAGCGTGAACTTCGACGCGTTCAAGACCTTGATCGCGAGCCGGCGTCCGTCCTTCATCTGCTTCTCGTCGAAGGCGGCGTCGATCCCGAGGCGTGCCCGCCCGGCCCAGTACCGGACGGCATCGGCGGAATGTCGCTCGAAGACCTCGGTCGGCACCACCACGTTGCCCTTGGACTTCGACATCTTCTTGCGATCGGGTCAGGACGAACCCGCTGATCGCCGCGTTCCACCACGGCAGCGATCCGTGCTCGATGCTCCGAACGGAAGACCGTGTAGAAGAGCCAGGTCCGGATGATGTCGTGGGCTTGCGGCCGCAGGTCCATCGGGAACAAGCCGCGCCGAACAGGTCGGGGTCCTCCTCCCACTTCGCGGCGATCTGTGGCGTCAGCGAGGACGTCGCCCACGTGTCCATCACATCCGGATCCCGGTGAAGCCGCCGGGGATGCCGCGCTCTTCCACCGTGAACCCCGGGGGCACGTCCTCCTGGGGATCGATCGGCGAGGTCGAACCTTCATCGGCGTAGAGCGGGTCCGTCGAAGCGAGGGCGCGCCTGTCTCGTCGAGGCGATACCAGACCGGGAATGGGACGCCGAAGAACCGCTGCCGGCTGATGCACCAGTCCTGGTTGAGGTTCTCCACCCAGGAGCGGTAGCGCGCTCCCATGTGCGGCGGATGCCACGAGAGCTCCTCGCCGCGGCGCGAGCAGCCGCTCCTGGAACCGAAGGATGGGCACGAACCACTGGCGGCTCGTGACGACCTCGAGCGGTCGGCTCCCGCTTCTCGTAGAACTTGACGGCGTGTCGGATCGGCATGGGGTTCGCCGACGAGCGAGCCTGCGTCACGGAGCATCTCGACGGCTTCGTCGCGCGCCTGCTTGACCGTGCGTCCCGCGAGCTCGGTCCATCGCCGCGTTCGCCGCACCGGGCTCGCGCGACTCCCATCCCGGCGTCGCCGAACGTCGCGAGGACCGATCGTGCCGTCCTTCGCGACGACGACGCGCACGGGCAGACCGAGCTCCCGCCACCACGTGACGTCGGTGAGATCGCCGAACGTGCAGACCATCGCGATACCGGTGCCCTTGTCCGGCTCGGCGAGCTCGTGCGCGACCACCGGCACCGGCACGCCGGAACAGCGGCGTGAGTACGGTCGTGCCCACGAGGGCCGCGTAGCGCTCGTCGTCCGGGTGCGCGACGAGCGCGCACGCAGGCCGGAGCAGCTCCGGCCGTGATGGTCTCGACCTCCACCGTCCCGCCGTCCTCGCGATCGAACAGCGATGCGATGGTAGAAGCCGCTTGCTCGCGATCCTCGATCTCCGCCTGCGCGACTGCCGTGTTGAAGTCGACGTCCCACATCGGTGGGGGCCTCTGCCGTGTACGCGACGCCCTTGGCGACCAGATCGCAGGAACCCGCGCTGCGACACGCGACGCGAGACCGCTCGCCGATCGTCGTGTAGATGTGGCTCCAGTCGACCGGACAGCCGAGCCTGCGCGGAACAGCGCACTCGAACGCCTTCTCATCCTCGACGGTGAGCCGACCGCAGAGCTCGATGAAGTTCCGGCGACCGACCGCGACCGGCTCAGCGTCATCCGGCCGCTCGAGGGCGACCGATGTCGAACGCCGGGGTCGTACGGGAGCGTGGGGTCGCACCGGACCCCGAAGTAGTTCTGGACCCGACGCTCGGTCGCCAGCCCGTTGTCGTCCCAGCCGATCGGGTAGAAGACCTCCTTGCCCCGCATGCGTTGATATCGAGCGATCAGGTCGGTGTGCGTGTACGAACACACGTGAACCGACGTGCAGACGTGCCGCTGACGGTCGGCGGCGGCGTGTCGATCGCGAAGATCTCCTCGCGCGTCTTCGACCGGTCGAAGCGGAAGATGCCGGCGGTCTCCCACCATTCCCCCACTTCGCTTCCAGACCGTCGAGCGACGGCTTCTCCGGGACCTCCATGCGCGCGAGTGTAGCGAGCGATGGCTCGCTCACCGGTGCGCGGGCGGCCGATCCGCGATGGCGGGTCAGATGTAGCGCGCGGCGGCGCAGGATCGCATCGCGACCACGCCCCAGATCGGCGGCAGGTAGAAGGTCACGAGGCGGAATGCGATAGCCGTGGCGACCGCCGCGCCCTCGGGGATCCCGACCGCGACGAGTCCACCGCTGATCGCGGCTTCCATGACCCCGATCCCGCCCGGGATCGGCAAGACACCTGCGAGCAGACTCGCGAGCGTGTTGACGAGGATCAGCTCCGCCAGCGATGCATGTTGCCCGAACGCGCGCAAACAGATCCCCAAGACGACGGCCAGGATGACTTGCGCCACCAGGTTGCCCCGCGAACAGCTCGAACACCTTGGTCGGCGTTCGCAGGACGCGGATCGCTTCCCCAGCCTCCGCCAGACGCGGAGCGATCAGCTCGACGCACGCGGGGCACGAACACCAGCGACGGCGATACCGACCACGACGAGGATCACGACCGCGACGATGAGCTGGCTGCTGATGTCGATCGAGAGTCCGCTCGTGGAGATCTGCAAGGACGCGAGACCGGCGAGCCAGATGACGAGGAGGAGGAGGACCTGAACGACGAACCCGGCGACGCTGTCGACGACTCCGACGGCGATGGCGGGTGACGTCGCGAGTCCGGCTCGTTGGAAGAAGCGGACGTTGAGCGCGATGCGTGCGGCCGAGCTCGGCACGGCCAGGGCGATGAAGCGGATCGCGAACTGCAGACCGATCACCCGGACCGAGGCGAAGGGGACGAGGACAGGCGCCGATCGTGGAGAACGCCTCGGCGACCTGCACGAGCGGCGAGACGAGCAGAGCCAGCCAGATCCACGCGCTGTCTGCGTTCGACAGCTCCGAGGTGAGGGTGTCGATCCCGACGCTCGAGAAGGCGGACACGATCGCGAAGGCGCCGAAGAGCAAGAGCCCGACGACGAGGAGCGACCCCCAGGTGACGCGACGGAGCGGCTCGAGCTTGGGCTGCTCGGCTCCCGTCGCGTCGGCGACCCGCTCCCGGAGGGCGTCGAGCTCGGTATCGGCGTGCTTCAAGGCCCGACGGGTGGTTCGGGTGAGTGCTGCGCTCTGGATGAACGGGAGCGCCTCCGCGAGCGGAGCCGGGCCGATCGCGCCGATCGCCGCCGACACGGCCCGATCGTCCCCGACGAGGAGCGCCGTGGTCACGAGCAATTGCGCTCGATCCGCCCCGATCTGCGCCTGGCGTGGCCGCCGCGTTGGCGCCACCGAACCCGCCGATCGCTCCCGTGGCGTCGGCAAGGACCGAGAAGGTGGAGGGCATCGAGGCTCCCGTGCGCGATGCCGGCCTCGTGCATCCGAGCGACCGACCGCCAGAGGTCCCCGACCAGAACGTCGCTCACCTCGGCCGCGCCGACCTCAGTCACGTTCCGCCCGCGCGTCTCGACGACGAGGATCGCGTCCTCCTCCGCCGTTCCCGCGGCGACCACCGGGAGCACCGGCAGCCCGCTCGCTCGGCGAGGAGTGTCAGGAAGGCTTCGTGCTCGACCTGTTGGAGCCGGCTGAGCGTGAGGCTCGGCGCCTCGTCGCGGTACCAGAGGTACGACCAGGTCGAATTCAGCAACTGCCCGTCCCAGGCGTCGCGTCCATACACCTTGATCTGCAGGGAGCGACCGTCGAGGGCCGACGCCTCCATCACCGCGACACCGCGTGCTCCGAGCGCTCCGTCCTGCACCGCGTTCGTCTCGATCCCAAGGTCGAGGAGTGCCGCCACCACCTCTTGGGGCGTCGGACGTCCCCCGGGCGAACCGAAGACGAGATGCACGAGGGCTGCCGAGCCGTATCCGATCGCCAGACCGGTGATGACACCGATCGGCGAGGCGACGCCGAGGGCGATGGCAGAGAGCGACGCCAGGGGGACGAGCCATCGTCCCGATCCGCCGGACCGGTCGCCCCAGATGTGGGCTCGTCGTCGCGATCACCGCGGCCGCCAACGCAAGGCGGATCCCGGGGAAGATCGGCGGCGGTCCCGAAGCGGTCATCCCGTCCAGCAAGACTGGCTCCGTTGCGGATCAGGAGGGCGCCGGCCGCGGCACGCCAAGGCGACCGCGAGGAGGCTGATCCCTGAAGAGCGAGCGACGGCCGTGTGCGAACAGGGCCGCGCCCACGAGGACGACCGCCCAGACGCCCACCAGCGCGTCGCAGCTCTCCCAGAACCAACCGAGCAGACCGGGCAGCGCGGTCACGAACGACGTGAGCGCAGCCTCGAACGCACTCGTGCCCTCGTCGAACAGCAGTGCCAAGCCGATCGTGATGAGCGACACGAACACGAGCACCAGGTCGGTCGGGCGCCGGGCCCTCGCCGAATCCGAAGGGGAAGAAGAAGCGGATGCTGCAACCTGGTCAGCTGGCGAACCAGCCTGCGGGCGTCTCATCGTCGCGGGCGTACCCTGCCATACACTCCGCCCGTGGCGGCTTGCCTCGCGTGCGGCTCCGAGAACGCTGCGGGTGCTCGCTTCTGCGCGAGCGTGCGGCAGCCCGCTCATGACCGCGTGCGCCACGTGCGGCTCCCCGCTCCCCGAGGACGCTCGCTTCTGTCCTTCGTGCGGATCGCCCACCACGCTGCCGAACGCCGGCCAAGAACGGAAGGTCGTGACGGTGCTGTTCGCCGACGTCACCGGGTCCACCGCGCTCGGCGAACGACTGGACCCGGAGCGGTTCCGGGAGGTGATGCAGTCCTACGGGAACGCGATGCGCGAGGAGATCGAGGCCGAGGGCGGAACGGTCGAGAAGTTCATCGGTGATGCGGTGATGGCGGCGTTCGGCGTGCCGGCGGCGCACGAGGATGATCCCGAGCGCGCGCTCCGTGCATCCCTTCGGATGATGCGGCGACTCGACGAGCTGAACGGCGACCTCGAGCGCGCGTACGACGTCTCGCTGCAGATCCGCGTCGGGATCAACACCGGCGAGGTGCTCGCCGCGACGAATCCGGGCCGGGCGAGGCGATGGTGACGGGCGACGCGGTGAACGCGGCGTCGCGGCTCCAAGGCGTCGCCGACCCGGAGCGATCTTCGTCTCCCAACGCACCGCCGACGCCGTCCGCGGCTTCTCCTTCGAGGATCGAGGGCTCCACGAGCTGAAGGGCAAGCGCGATCGGGTGCGGGCCGTCCGTCTGGTGGAGGAGACGGGCATCGGATCGCGAGGCGTCCCCGGACTGTCCGCGCCGATGGTCGGACGCGACCTCGAGCTCGACCTCCTCCGGGCATCCTCGAGCGGGTCGTCCGGCGAGCGGCGCCCGCACCTCGTCACGGTGTACGGCGATGCCGGGGTCGGGAAGTCTCGCCTGACCGCCGAGTTCCTCGCGTGGGCGGAGTCGACCGAGCCGCCGCCGCTCGGTCCTGCGGGGCCGGTGCCTCCCGTACGGCGACGGCATCACCGTACTGGCCCCTGGCCGAGATCCTGAAGGGGCATGCGGGGATCCTGGATTCCGATCCGCCGGAGCTGGCGGTCGAGAAGGTCCGCAAGACCGGTCGCGACCTCCTGACCCAGGAGGTCGCGACCGACCCAGCCCAGTCGACGGCCGCCCTCGCGCTACACGGTGGGACTCGAGGACCCGGAGGTGTCCTTCGCGCACGCCGACCCGCGTGAGGTCCGCGACGAGCTCCATGCCGCGTGGCGGTCGTTCTTCACCGCACTCGGGCAGAGCGTTCCCATCATCGTCGTCATCGAGGACATCCACTGGGCCGACCCCGTGCTGCTGGATCTCCTCGACGAGCTCGCGGAGCACGTCGAGGGCTCGGTCGTCTTCCTCTGCCCGGCGCGGCCGGACCTGACGGCGAAGCGCCCCGAGTTGGGGCGGCGGGCGACGGAACATGTCGTCGATCGCGCTTGGATCCGCTGTCGAGCGACGAGGCCGATCGGCTGGTACGGCTGCTGCTGACCGTCGACGACCTTCCCACCTCCATCCACGGAAGATCCTCGAGCGCGCCGAGGGGAACCCGTTCTACCTCGAGGAGATCGTCCGACGGCTGATCGACGGTGGTTCCTCTTCCGGCGAAGACGATGACGCTGGCGCGCGGCATCCGGTATCGAAGACGTGGACATCCCCGACACCGTGCAGGCCGTCCTAGCGTCACGGATCGATCTGCTGGATGCCGGACGACAAGCGCTTGCTCCAGGCCGCTTCCGTCGTCGGCAGGGTGTTCTGGTCGGGGCCGGTGATCGAGCTCACAGGCGTGTCGGCCGTCGACGCCGACGGATCGCTCCGTCGGCTGCACGATTCGGGAACTCGTGTCTCATCGCGGCCAGGGTCGACGCTCGCCGGTCAGCGCGAATACATCTTCAAGCACGTCTGACGCGCGGACGTCGCGTACGAATCGCTGCCGCCGGCGATCGGATGCGAGCGCCCATGCGGACGTCGCCGCGTGGCTCGAACGAACGGCGGGTGAGCGCGCGGCGGAGTTCGCGGAGCTGCTCGCCTACCACTACGTGACGGCCGCCGGCCTGGCTGCAGGAGACGCGTGGGGCGGCGCCCGACGAGGCCTCCGCGCTGCCGCGTCTGGGCTGGCTCCTCCGCGCGTCGCGCGATTCGCTGCGACGGCTCGGGATCCGGAAAGCTCAGCGGTTCGCCGAGCAGGCGATGGAACTGCCGCGAGCGATGCCGAACGGGTGCGACGCGCTCGAGGCGATGGCCGAGGCGTGCTTCGACGCCTACGGGGCGACCTGGCGTGGCGGTACTTCCGGAAGCGGCGGAGGTGCTCGGCCGCGCGGCGCCAGACGAAGGACGGGTCGCCTACCTGGCCGCCCGCGCCTGCGAAGTGCCCCAGCGGTGGCCGGGCTCGATCCGTGGGGCGCCTCCGACCCGAAGCGGAGGCCACCGGAGGTCTACGAGCTCGGGAGCGCCGCGCTTCGCCGCCGGGCGACAGCGAGGCGCGGATCGACTCCTCGGGGTGCCGGGCCCGGCTGGCTGTTCGGCTACCCGCTTCCCGAACAGGCGACGATGGAGGACCTTCGGCCGTACGAGGCCGCGGGGATCAGGCTGCCGAGGTGGCGGTTCGCATGGGCTTGCCCGACCTGCGCGTCAGGGGCTCTCGACGCTGCGAACGCGGCATGGGTCTCGTTGGGGGTACTACAACCGGATGTTCCCCCTGTGGGAGCGACGAGCGGAGCTCCTTCCGGTCAGTGACCGATCCGCTCGAGATCGGAGACTCGCTACTCGGCTGGGCGCGTGGTGCCTCTTCGAGCTGGGGCGGTATCCGGAGGCCCTGGGGATCGCGCCGACGACGGCCTCGTCCAGATCGCGGGGAGGGGTCCCAACGTGGAGCTGCACCGTCCGTGCGTGGCGGGTCGCGATCCCTTGCATCGGATGGCGAGGTGGGACGAGGCGTTGGCGGAACACGATCTCATCCGGAAGCTGCTGGACGAGCGGCGCGACGATCACCGTACTTCGTGTCGCAAGCGATCGCACGTCGTGGGGATGATCCACGAATCCCGGGGGACCGGGTCGAGAGCGACCGGATGACCGGAACGCTCACGCAGGATCGCCTCCGGCAACGGCCGCGTGCAGGCGTTCCTCAGGCGCCTGTCGTGGCGTGCGGGGTGACCTCAGCACCGCGCGGTCCTTCGAACGAACCGTCCAACTGGCGCGGTCCATGCAAACGGTGGATGCGAGGCCGACGCGGAGCTCCTCGCGGCGGCGCAGGCGCGTTGGGACGAGGCGCCACGGATCGTCGATGAGATGCGGGAGCACGAGTCGCGGACCGGTACGACGGCGCTCGTGCGCGTTCGCGGACCGCCTGGAGGGGCGCGCGGCATCCGCCGCGGGCGACGCCGCCCGCGCCGAGACTCGCTCCGATCGGCGTCGAACGGTTCGACCGGCTCGGGACGCCGTGGGAACGTGCCCTCACCGAGGTCGACCTCGCCGGCGTGTTCGCGAGCGACAGCCGTGATGACGAGGCGCAGGCGATCATCGCGCCTGCGCTCGTCACGTTCGAGGACTGCGTGCCGTCAAGGACCTGGCGGTCGCCCGCCAGGTCCTGAACGACGTGGCGAACGGTTAGCCGCCCAGCGCCTTGACCTCTTTGCGAACCCCGAAGGCGAGCACGATCTGACCGATCCCCGGAACAGCGCCATGAAGCCCACGTAGATCGGGATCAGCGCGGCGCGCGCCGGGTAGTAGCGCTGCGAGGCCCAGATGCCGAGCAGCAACAGGAGGATCCCGGTCACGAGTCCGAGGCCCCAGAGCGGGTTGAAGTCCCGTGACATCGTCGCCCGGATGATCTCGAGCGTCCCCATGAACACCAGCAAGAACCCGAGCACCGAGGCGAGCGCGAAGAACGTGTCGTACGGGCGGAAGAAGCCGTACAGCGCCCCGAGGATGAACAGGAACCCCATGAGCCAGTGCAGCCACTTCCAGGTGTCCACGACGCTCGCCGCGATGAACTCGTTGATCGGCGGCGTACACGAACAGCGCGCCGATCAGGAATCCGACGGTGGCGACCGATGTCAGAGGAGTCGGTTTCGTACCGGAGCACGATGACCGCGATTGATCATCCACGCGATGCCGGTGATGAGGAACACCCACCACGGAAATCGACCATCGAGACCTGCCCCGCTCCGCGTTTCCATCTGCTCCATGGAAGCCCCTCTTCGTACCGTGACGACCGCCTCGGCCGCCCTGCGGGATAGTGCCCCAGAAGCGAGCCTCGGTCCAACACCCAACGGGGAAACGAGGAGAGGCCGACCCGCCTAGGCGGTGCGCTCGTGCCGCTCGCCGCGCTTCTTGGCGGCGTGCTGCTCGCGAGGATCGAGCGTCGGGTTCACCCCGGTCAGGACCACATCGCGATCGACGAGGCACCGCGTCACGTCCTCGCGGGAGGGCAGCTCGTACATCACGTTGAGCAGGACCTCCTCCATGATCGCGCGGAGTCCGCGGGCGCCGGTCCCGCGCTGGATCGCCTGCTCGGCGATCGCCCGCAGCGCGTCGTCGGTGAACTCGAGCTCGACGCCGTCGAACTCGAAGAACTTCATGGTACTGGCGCACGAGCGCGTTCTTCGGCTTCGTCAGGATGTCGACGCAGCGCGCTCCTCGTCGAGGTTGTTGACGTGGGTCGATGCACCGGCAGGCGCCCGACGAACTCGGGGATCAAGCCCGTACTTCAAGCAGGTCTTCGGGAAGCACCTGACCGAACAGCTCACCGAGGTCCTTCTCGCTCCCGGCGACACGATGTCCGCGCCGAAGCCGACGCCCTTGCGGCCGATCCGGCTCTCGATGATCTTGTCCAGCCCCGCGAACGCCGCCACCGCAGATGAACAGGATGTTCGTGGTGTCGATCTGGATGAACTCCTGGTGCGGGTGCTTGCGGCCGCCCTGCGGCGGCACGCGACGCCGTGGTTCCCTCGAGGATCTTCAGCAGCGCCTGCTGCACGCCCTCGCCGGTCACGTCGCGCGTGATCGACGGGTTCTCGGACTTGCGGGCGATCTTGTCGATCTCGTCGATGTAGATGATGCCCGGTCTCGGCCTTCTTCACGTCGTAGTCGGCGGCCTGGATCAGCTTCAGCAGGATGTTCTCGACGTCCTCACCGACGTAGCCGGCCTCGGTGAGCGCGGTGGCGTCGGCGATCGCGAACGGGACGTTGAGCAGGCGGGCCAGCGTCTGCGGCGAGGTAGGTCTTGCCGCAGCCGGTGGGGCCGAGGATCAGGATGTTCGACTTCTGGAGCTCGACCGTCCTGGATCCTTCTGCTCCGACCTGGATCCGCTTGTAGTGGTTGTAGACGGCGACGGACAGGACCTTCTTGGCGTGTCCTGTCCGACCACGTACTCGTCGAGGAACGCGTAGATCTCCGCGGGCTTGGGCAGCTCGTCGAGCTTGAGCTCGGCGGTCTCGGAGAGCTCCTCCTCGATGATCTCGTTGCAGAGGTCGATGCACTCGTCGCAGATGTACACGCCGGGGCCGGCGATGAGCTTCTTCACCTGCTTCTGGCTCTTCCCGCAGAACGAGCACTTCAGCAGGTCCGAGTCTCCGAACTTCGCCATCGGCTTCCTCCTCCGGATCGAACGACCGAGCCCATGAGCCCGGTCGTGTCGCGGATATTACGCCCCGCTGGGCGCTGCGTTGCTGCTAACTCCGGCCGTGATCCCTCGGCGCGTGATGATCTCGTCGATGATGCCGTACTCCGTGCGCCTCATCGGCGGTGAGGATGAAGTCGCGGTCCGTGTCCTTCGTCGACCTTCTCGAGCGGCTGGCCCGTGTGCTCGGCGATCAGGCTGCTCGAGCAGCTTGCGGTAGACGCGATGATCTCCTTGGCCTGGATCTCGATGTCGACCGCCTGGCCCTGCGGCGCCACCGTGCGGCTGGTGGAGCAGCACGCGCAGTTCGGCAGCGCGAAGCGCTTGCCCGGCGCGCCGGCGAGCGGCGAGCACCGCGGCGGCGGACGCCGCGTGGCCCATCACGATCGTGGACACGTCGGGCTTGATGTACTGCATCGTGTCGTAGATCGCGAACAGCGCGCGTCACGTCGCCACCCGGGCGAGTTGATGTACAGGTTGATGTCCTTGTCGGGATCCTCCGACTCCAGGTGCAGGAGCTGCGCCATGATGAGGTTCGCCGACGCTGTCGTCGATCGGCGTCCCCAGGAACACGATGCGGTCCTTCAGCAGGCGCGAGTAGATGTCGAACGAGCGCTCGCCGCGGCTGGTCTGCTCGACCACCACGGGCACCAGGTAGTCCTGCACGGGCTCCATCAGTCGGCTCTCCTCCGGCTCTCTCGGCTGGTTCCGGCGCGGCGTCGCGTTCTGCAGCCTCGGGGCTCTCCGTCCGGTCGATATCGGCACGTCTCGCACCAGGATGTCGAGCGCCTTCGCACGGATGATATCTCCGGCCAGCGTGACGATCTGGCCGGTCGGTCGAGCTGCTTCGCCAACTCCTTGGGGTCGCGGTCGTATGCCTGCGCCAGGACCGATCTCGGCGCCCAGTTCTCTCGGCCGTCACCTCGAGCTGCTCGGCCCGAGCGACGCGCTTCGAGGACGAGGTCGGCCTTGATGGCGCGCGGACGGCGTGGTCCCGGCTGTCGTCGCGGAGCCGGTCGCAGTCCCAGCCCTGGATCTCCAGCATCTGATCCAGCGTGAGCCCGTGCGCGCTCGGCGTTGCTCCTCGGCGTGACGGATCGCGGTGGCTCGGTCTCGTCCTCGATCGAGGAGTCGGGCAGGTCGACGTCGACGGTGTCCGACCATCGCCTGCGAGGACCCGGTCGCGGATCGACGCCTTCGACCTCGCGCTCCTTCACTTCGCGAACCTGTCTCGCGGAGGTCGTCGCGGAGCTGCGTCCATCGTGTCGAACTCCGAGGCCGTCTTCGCGAAGGCGTCGTCGGCGTCCGGCAGGCTTGCAGCGCCTTCACGTCCTTCACGAGCACCTGGAACGACGCGGGCCCGCGAGCTCCTCGCCGACCCGTGTCGGCCTCGAGCGTGTCGTCGAACCGGAGGATGTCGCCCGGCTTCGTGCCGCTCAGCTCCGCGTCCAGGCGTGCACCGAACTCTCCGAACCGATCGCGTACAGATAGTCCGTCACGGCTGAGGCGTTCGACGCGCGGTCGCCGTCACTTCGTGACCGTGATGTTCACGGTCACGAAGGTCGCCGTCGAGCGCCGCGCGCTCGACCGGGCTCGAGCTCGGCGAACTGACGACGCAGACGTTCGACCCAGAGTCGACCTCGTCGTCGGCCACCTCGGTGGACGGTCTCGTGACGCTGGACGCCCTTGTAGTCGGCCTCAGTCGTGAGCTCGAGGCGCGGACTGACCTCGACGGTCGCGGTGAAGATGAACGCCTTGCCGGGCTCCAGCTGTTCGACGTCGACCTCCGGGTCGCCGATCGGAGCCAGGTCCTCGTCCGTGACCGCCGTCGCGGAAATACGCTGGCACGCGAAGCGTTGCACGAACTCCTCGAGAGACGACGTCATGTCCGACCTGCGCATCGATGATGGGCTTGGGAGCCTTGCCGGGACGGAACCCGGGGATCTTCACCTCGCGCGCGATCGCGCGGATAGGTCTGGTCCAGGTCCTTGTCCACCTGCGTCGGGCGGCACCTCGATCGTGAGCTTCACGGTGTGCTCGGCGGTGCGTTCGACGGTGGTCTGCATGGCTGCGACCAAGGCTACCCGAGATCCCCAGGTCACGACCGTTGCGACCACTGCGGGTAGGCTGCGCCGCGTGTACGAGCAGAGCGCGCCTCGGCGATCGGATGGGCCGATCGCGCCGCCGAGCGATCGCGATGGAGTTGTTCCGCGGCGACGGCCTCGAGGTCCGTCACAAGGCGGACCTGCACCCTCGTGACGGCAGGCCGATACGTCGGTCGAACGGATGCTGCGCCAAGCAGATGCAGCCGCCGCGTTCCCCGACGACCGCGATCGCTGGGCGAGGAGGAGGGGGTTCGGCACGATCCATCCGGGCGGGTCTGGATCGTCGACCCGATCGATGGCACGGCGAACTTCGCCCGCGGCGATGCAGGTGTGGGCGACGCTCGATCGCGCTCCAGGTCGACGGCGAGGGCGTCGTCGGCGTGGTCAACGCACCGGCGCTGGGCGAGCGGTACGTCGCCGTCGCGCGGCGAGGGCGCGACGCTGAACGGCAGACGCCGATCCGCGTGAGCGACGATGGCCGGGATCCGAGATGCCCACGTGCTCGTCCAGAGAGCTCGACAGAGCCTGCTCGCCGGGCCCTATTCCGCTGCGACGCAGGCCTGATGGCCGATTGCTGGCGTCCCCGCGGGTTCGGCGACTTCTGGGCGCACTACTGCTGGTCGCGCGGGCTCCGCCGAGGTGATGCTGGAGCCACAGCTGGCGACCTGGGATCTACGCCGCACCCCAGGTCGTCGTCGAAGAAGCGGGCGGGCGGTGCACCGACCTTCGAGGGCGGTCCGCTGCGGACACGAGCGGAGCGTGCTCGCGACGAACGGGCTCGTGCACGACGAGGTCCTTGCGCGACTGGCCGCTCGGTGAGGCGCGTCACGGCCGGTCCACTCGCGCCCGCGTCGGGCGCAACGTTCGGCGAGCACCCGCGTTCGCGGCGGCGACATCCTGCACGCCTGACGCCGGTGAGATCGATCACGCGTCAGCTGATCGTCGTCCGTTCGCCCGGTCCTCCGTTCCGGCACAGATCAGTGCCGATCTCGACGGCGCGATCCGCCTGCTCGGGAGCGTGTTGGAGCTCTGCCAGCCGGAGACACTGCTCGGCGCGCGTCGACTACGAGCGAGGTCAGCGCGCCGGAGCAGCTCGGGATCGAGCTCCTGCTTCCCGACACCGTCGGATCCGATGGCCGTCACGTGGGCGCCCGGGCGCACGTCGTCGGCCGTGAGGATCGGCTCTCGCGACGCCGTGCAGGTGATGACGACGTCGGCGGCGCGCGCGGCCTCCGCGACGGTGGCCGCGCAACGACGCCGCCGACGTCGGAGGCCGCGCGCGCCGCCCGCGCGAGGTCGCGTCCCCAGAACACGGATCTCGCGCAGCCGGGGCCGAGGACCGCAGCGCGCTCGACCTGCTTGCGTGCCTGGAGCGCCGGTGCCGATCGCAGCCACGACCTCCACGCGCTCGGGCGCCAAGCCATCGCGCGGCGACCCCGCCCGGCCGCACCCGTTCGCTGGTCCGTCACGAACCCGCCGTCCAGCAGGAACGCGACGGGCGAGCCGTGTCCGGGGCATCGAAGACGACCACCAGCCCGTCGAGCGCCGGCGGATCCACGCCGGAGAATCCGCTCGACACCTTCACGGCGTAGGCCGGCGCGCCGTCCAGGTGACCCGCGCTTCGCGCGATCTCGCCACCCTGCCTCGGGAACGTCGAGGGTGGATCACGCTCGGGATCTGGGCGCCGGCCGGTCGATGTACGCGACGAAGCGCGGCCTCGACCGCGTCGATGCAGGCCGCCATCGGAAGCGCCGTGCGCACGTCGTCGTGCCGCAGGATCCGAACGCCCGTGGTCATCGTTGCGGGAGCGTCGCGTGCGGGAGTCCTCGGGTCAACCCGGCCGGGCTTGGCGGCTCCACACCGCTCGCGCTAGCGTCACCCCATGACGCACATCGATCCGTTCGAGATGGAGCGGTACCAGTCCGCGCTACTGGCACCTCGTCGACTACGACCTTTCGGAATCGGCGTCACCCCGCTGACGATCCGCGAACTGCTCGGCCCGGACGCCGATGCCGGAGTTCTTCCTCCAGCAGACCCTCGGGTACCCGCTGTCCGAGGGTTCGTTACGAGACCCGCGCGAACATCGCCCGAGTGGTATCCGGAGTGCTCGCCGGAGAACGTCACCCTGATGAACGGCGGGTCCGAATCCGAACCTGCTCTCGCTCTGCGGTCGCTCCTGGGACGCTCGCGACCGGCTCGCGTTCATGCTCCCCAACTACTGCCAGGGGCTCGGCTTGGGTCCGTTCTTCGGCGACGGCGTCGACTTACCTTCAAGCTGAAGCTCCGCGACGGACGCTGGTCCCTGGACGTCGAGGGGCTCGACCGGGCCGTCGGCAAGCGAACCTCGGTGATCATGCTCTGCAACCCGAACAACCCGACCGGCGCCGTGCTGACGGAGGGCGAGATGCAGGCCGTGATCGACGTCGCGGCGCGTGCGCGGCGCGTGGATGCGTCGCGGACGAGGATCTACCGCGGCGCGGAGCTGGACACCGATGTCGCCTCACCGGACCTTCTGGGGCCGCTACGACAAGGTGATCGTCACGTCGGGGACTGTCCGACGGCCTGCGACTGATGCCGGGGCTCCGGGTCGGGTGGGCGGTGGCACCGGAGGAGGCGATCAGAGCGAAGATCTGGTCGCGTCACGACTCACGACCGCTCACGCCGGGGTCGTGAGCGACCGCCTCGCGGCACGCACGATGCGACCCGACGTCCGGGAGAACGTGCTGGGGCCGCGACCCGTTCGATCGATGCGGGCGAACCTCCCCGGCTCGAGGCCTGGATCGAGACCCACCCGTGCACTTCCACTACGTGCGACCGCTCGCGGGCGCGATCGCGCTACGCTCGCGGTGCGACCTCCCCGTCCGGTCGCCGGAGCTCCGCCGAACGGATCCGTGTCGGAGCAGAGCGTGCTCCTCGTGCCGGGCGCGATGTTCGGTCTCAAGAAAGGATCCGCTTCGGGCTTCGGCTACGACATCGAATACACGATGAAGAGGTCTGCGAGGTCAGACGGTACGCTCGCCGACGTGGTGTCGTCGGTGGCCTCGCATGCGACCTGATACGACCACCCGGAAGGCGCAGCGCTCGCGCCGAGGCCAAGCGCGAGCTCATCGTGGGCTGCGCGATGCGTCATTTGCGCTGAGGGATGATGCAGAGGGCGCGCATCGAGGACATGGCCCTCGAGCTCGGGATGCGCGAAGGGCTCGATCTTCCAGCACTACGGCTCGAAGGCCGGCCTCGTTCCTCGCGATGCTACAAGCGCGCCGTCGCCGCCTCTCCCGGCGTGGCTCGACGCTCCTGCCGAGGTCAAGAGGCGGGGTTCTTCCTCGTGGTGCGTTACTGGTTGGACCGGACCGAGCACTACGTCGAGGACGATCGCATCCCCTACCGGGTCGTCCTGATCGGCAACTACAGCACCGACCTGGAGCTCCGGCGCGACATCAACCGATGGCTCGTGAGCGAGGACCCTACGGAACCCTCGAGTTCGTCGAGTGGGGGCAGCGACGCGGCGAGGTCCGCATGGACGTCGACCTCGAGACGATCGTGTCCCTGGTGGATTGGCTCTCGGGTGCGATCCAGGACGCGCTCGTCACCGAGGAGCTCGACCCCGGTCTGTTCCACCGATGGCGGAACCAGCCCGAGCGACAGCGGATGCGCGTGGATCACTTCGGTGTGCTGCTGCGGGGCGCGATCGGAACCGCGGACGGCGTTACGCCGGGGACCGGCGGATGAGCGCCGCCTCCCGCATCGTCCGCGGTCACCACCCGACGCCGGTAGTTCCGGGCGCGAACCGATCACACGCGGTCTCCGCCGCGGACTTCTTGCCGAGCTGTTCACGCAGGTACCAATGCATCCATTCGTGCAGGTAGAGGAAGCGGAGCACCTCGCGCTCGTCCGGAAGGTGACGCCTTCGGTCAGCCAGATGAACTTCAGACCCTGCCCGGGCGCCGTTGCGCCCAGTAGCGGCACTGACCTCGCCGAACGGGAGGAAGGGCTCGGGCACCTGCAAAGGGAGTGATCGTCCGCTCCGAGAAATCCGTCCAAGCCGAAAGGTGCGGCCGCTGACGGTAGCGGAGCGGTTTGACCTCGATCGCGTACCGCTGGGCTTCGGGCAGGCCGGAGAGGGCGCGACGGATACGCCTCGACGGGAAGCTCCCGGGCGAGCTGGGACCGAACCCTCATTGCGCCAACAGGGTACTGAGCGGCCGTCGATAGCATCGGCGGATGGCGGAGACCTCGGGCGATCGCGGCTTCCGAGAGCGCGCGGTGGCGGTCGTCCCGATGGCGGTCGCCGTCTTCGGTTCAGTCTGTCGTGCGGGGTCCTCGCGCGGGCAGCCGGGATGGGCGGCGTGGCCCCAGTCGTCATGTCGATCACGACGTTCGCCGGATCGGCGCAGTTCGCGGCGGCGTCGGTCCTCCAGGCCGGCAGGGCGGCGGCCACCGCCGCCCTCTCCGCCCTCATGCTCAACGCGCGCTACCTGCCGATCGGGGTGACGGTCGCGCCGTGGCTCCGGGGCAGCATCTGGTCACGTCTGCTCCACGCCCACCTCACGGTCGACGAGTCGTTGGGCGATCGCGGCCAGGGGACCGGCCAGTGGAACCCGCGCGTCCTCCTTGCGGCGGGGATGGGGATCTGGATCGCGCCTGGGTCCTCGGAACGATCGGCGGCGTGGTCTTCGGCGACGCGATCGGCGATCCACGCGACTCGGTCTGGACGCTGCCTTCCCGGCGCTGTTCCTCGCTTGTGCTCGTACCGCGCGGCTCCGGAGCACCGACGCACGAGGCAGCTGGCGGGGCTCCGGATCGGAGCCCAGCCACCGGCGATACGCCGCCGCGCTCCTCGGCGCGGCGATCGCCCTCATCGCTCACCCCTTCACGCCGGCGGGGTCCCGACCGTGGCCGCCGGGGCCGCGTGCTGCATCGGTCTTCGGAGACGGCCGTGAGCACCGTGTGGATCGTCGTCATCGTGTCCGGGGTCGGCACGCTCGCGCTCAAGGCTTGCCGGCCCGGTGCTCTTCGGAGGGAAACAGCTCCCGACCGGTTCACAGGGGTGGTTGGCTTTGCTGGGCCCCGCGCTGCTGGCCGCCTGGTCGCGATCGGCACGTTCGCCGACGGTCAGCATCTGGTGCTCGACGGTCGCGTGCTGGGTGTCGGCGCCGCCGCCGTCGCGATCCGGTTCCGCGCACCGGTGCTCGCTCGTAGCAGCATCATCGCAGCAGCCGTGACGGCGACGGCGATGCCATCGCCGGTGATCGCGCCGTAGTCGGGGCGGCGGGGATTGCGAACCCGCGACCTCGTGCTCCCGAAAGCACGCGCGCTACCAGGCTGCGCTACGCCCCGGCGAGGCAAGCAGCCTACCCGTCGACGGGAGGGAAGGGTACGCTCCTCCCATGGCCGGTGATGTGCGACCTCTCCTCCGGGTATTACGTCGCGATCGCGTTGCTGGCGGTGGGTCTGCCACGGCGGCGGAAGCCTCTTCTTCCTCCTCGCCACGTCGATCAGCCGACGGCGAAGGTCCGAGGTCGACATCAGCGGCCCGGCAGCCGACCGCGTGCGCGGTCTGGTGGGCATCTCCGGTCTGCTACAGCTTCGTCGTGACCAACGTCGCGCACGGACCGGTGTTCGCGACGGCCAGCTCGCCGCCGCCCCCGGCACGAACGCGACGTTCGACGACGGGCGGGTGATGAAGCCGGTCAGTCTCCTGGAGGGGCAGACGCGCGATCTCTCCGTCCGCGGTGCAGGCCGACGGGAGTGACACTGTGGCTGCCCCGCAGATGTCGTGCGACGCGACGCCGTCTAGAGCTCGAACCAGCCCCTCGCCGACGCATCTGCACGCCGCCACCCACCGACGCGACCCAGCCCGGTGGGGTCTCGGACGACGTCGACCTCGAGGAACGACGGTCGGCCGACCATCTCACCCTGCGCGATCGTCGCGCGCCCGGGCATCCCTGCCCGCGCCGTGTTCGGAGAGGTACGCCCCGAGCGGCCCTGCCGCCGATCCGGTCGCCGGGTCCTCCCGGATCTCCGCGGAGCGGTCGGAACATCCGAGCCATCGCGTCGTATGCCGGGGCGCTGGATCGCGAACAGGTAGAGCGATTCCAGGCTTGCTGTCGCTCGCAGACGCCCGCACACGCTCGATCGTCCACGAGACGCGCGTCGAAGTGCGTCCTCCCCCGCGACGGGAACCATCAGAGTGCCGATCCCGCGTGCTCGCGCGCATGATCGGACCGGCACCGGAGGTCGTTCGGATGGAGACCGGCGGCCGACGCCGACGGCGTCGCGATCGTCGAACCGTTCACCGAACTCGGGCGGAAGCTGCCGCATCGTACGCCGCCCGCGTCCACGTCGACCTCGACCGGAACGTCGCCCGCGCGCGCTCGTCTGGACGACGCTCCAGGAGAACGGCGCCGAAGCGCGCGCGAGGACGAACGCCGATGCCGAGAGTCGGATGCCCGGCGAACGGGAGCTCCGCGATCCGGCGTGAAGATCCGGACGTCGTAGCCGCCGTCCGCGGACACGGCGGTGACGTACGTGGTCTCGGAGAACCCGATCTCCCGCGCGAGACGTCGCGCATCGTCGCCTCGTCGAGGCCGTTCGGAGGCTCGGGGACGACGCAGAGCTGGTTCCCGGCGAACGGAACGTCGGTGAACACGTCGACCAGGCGTGAAGACCGACCGCGCATCGGCTCGCAGTCTCAGCCGGGCGACTATGCTGTGGGCTCCTGCGGGCGTAGCTCAATGGCAGAGTTCCAGCCTTCCAAGCTGGCTATGCGGGTTCGATTCCCGTCGCCCGCCCGCTGGTCAGAGCCCGTTTCCGCAGGTCATCGCAGGGATGGCGTCCGGCCGACGTTCCGCACCAGTAGCCGTCATTCGCGTCGTTTCGCGGCCTCTTGCGGCCTGATCGCGGCCTGTGCCGTTCGTCTTCCGGCACGTATGCGGCGCGTCGCTGGTAGCTGGCATCCCCGATACGGCCATGGGCCACCCGCGGGCGGGTCGCGACCACGATCCCGCGGGTGGCCTGGCTTGTAGCTCGAGCAGGTACCGCTGGCTGCGGCTCTCCCACTGCCCGCGAGTATGGAAGCCACGTCACACGGGGGACGGTCGGCGGATAAGTCGTGCCGCCCTGCGCTCTATTCGAGGTCTCTGCAAGGCGCTGCCCCATCCTCGCTGCGTATCTAATGATCGTTGCCTCAGCTGCGTCGAGTCGCTTCGTAGCCTCGTCGCGGTCTATGGGCGGCATCATGCGAGCTGGGCGCCAAACCCGGAGGACTTCTCGATCCTCTTCGAGGCCTCCGCGGCGATCTTCCGCGCCCGTGCATCAGGGTAGCTCAAACAGGCGAGCCCGGAACCGCGCCTCTTGCGCCATGACATCGAGTGCTCCGGCATCCTGAGGGCTGACACCCTTGGACCTCGTCGCGATCTTGAGGACCTGCGTTCGCATGTCGATTAGGTCCTCATGCACGGCGAAGAGGAGCCGCGCTCGCGCTGGACCCGTTCACGCTGGGTTCGCAGCCAATCCCTCCACAGCTCGGCCCCGAACGCGCCGGCGAGCATCACAGCGCCAATCAGGGTGCCGAGAAGGGCCGCCATGCACGGAGCCTAGAAGCCCGCGGAGCACGCGCTATCGACCGCTTCCACCCCCGTTCGCGGCATTCTTGAGGTCGACCGACGTCAGACCGGACACCCACTCGCGATCCCCGGCAGCTTATCGCCGGCGATGCGGCCCTGTCCGTAGCTCGCTGTAGAGGTCGGCGACCCGCTGCCGGCTCTCCTCGAGCGTGTCCGTGACGTTGAAGCTCCCGGCGATGTCGTGCGGGCGATCTGGCAGGTCCGTTCGTCCAATGAGCTGGTCGACCCGGATGCCCTTGTCCTGAAGGCGCCGCCGCTCGCCGGATGCGATCACGCCAATCACGATGACCCCGCCGACATCGCCCAGGCGATCTCGGTTGGTGACGTTCCGTGTCCGGGCTCGGCTGCGGCATTGAGCTCCACGGTGAGACCGGGCTAGTTGCTCGCCGCGCCGATTCGAGTCCGGTGGCGGAGGCGGCGGTGCAGCGGAGGGTCCGGCCACGGCCGGACGGTACGCCTACCCATTCATCGGCGCAACGCGTGGCATTCTGGCGCTGAGCGCAACGCTACGGACTTTTGCGGACCAGGGCGGAACAGGGCCCCGGGGCCAAGAGGGGCGGACCCCGGGGGCGACGCGACTCCAAGACTTTGAACCGATCCGACCCACCCCCGCGAGCCAACGAGCATCGCGACGACCAGGACGAGGGACGACGAGTCCGAGGACCACCAAGCGCAGGTTCGAGGTCTTGAATTCGAGAGCCGGTCCGAGCGACAGGCGGAGGCGGGTGCGGGAATCGACTGGTGTCCCGCGGTTGTCGCGCACACCGCCCGATCCGGATATCGGTGCGGCCGGGATGTTCGATCGTCGGATCCGATGAACGCTCACATGAGCTCCTTCCGGTTCTTCCTACTGTTTGCGTCCCCGCAGGTCAAGGCCACCGAGAGGATGGGCGACCGTGACCGATTACGAGGCTTCGTATCTCTCCGAGCAGGCGGAACCACCTTCCGCCGCGCCTCCGGATGCATCGTCAGCATGTCGATGATGTCGGCCCAGTCGGTAGTGGGTCAGGTTTGGTTTTGGGGTCTGGGGCCAACCGTGCCATCTCGGGAGCGCCTAGGCATTCTTGTGCATCGCCTGCCTCTGAGCGCCTTTGACGGCATCGACGGTCGCCCAAAACGAACAGGATGGGATCAGAAGCCAGCCGAACGGAACGTAGAAGACGACCAGGATGCATCACGGCCGCTGCGAACAGGAAGACCGCGACGTATTTGACTCCCTAGCATCCCAGAGCGGTTAAGCACGTCAAGACCTAGGGCGCTTCAAACTGACCCACTACCGGCCCAGGTTACTTCATGAAACGCAGACGATCCTGACGAACACGTGATCGCCCGCACGCACCCTGACCGGGTTGTGCTCCTCGGGGGTACATGCGGCCCTGGTGTCGTTAGACGCAGGGCTCAGGCCGGAACACGTCGTGAGACGCCTGGCTTGACGACGAGGGACCACGTCCCGTCCGGGCCGACGGACACCGAACAGGCGGCCGGGCCCAAGTAGCGAGGTGACGGGCGTGACCTGCACACATCCGGTCAGGACCTCCGGTGAGGTCTGCGTCGGTCCGGTCGCGGAAGTCAACGTCCCCCGATATCGTCGCCTCGTTAGCGGCGATCGAGGGGGCCGACGATGTCGTCGAGGCGGGCAGTCTCTGACCCCGACGTACAGGAAGCTGAGAGGGCGACGACCAGCAGTCCGAACACGAAGGCCGACGCCTTCACCGTCGCATCAAGCCCTTTCGAAACGGTCAGGGGCGCGCCATCTGATGACTGGATCTCCCCGAGTAGGCGAGCCACTCTCCGCCGCTCCTCCGGATGCATCGTCAGCATGTCGATGATGTCGGCCCAGTCGTCGCCTGCTCTCGTCGCGGTAGCGCATCAGCTGCGAGGCGATCGCGTCGCGGTCGGCTCAAGGACACTCGAACACTTCGCACAGACCGCGAAGGTGACCGAACACGCACCGCGGGGCCGAGACACCTCGCGAAACTCGCTCGTGCCTCTCGGCGCAAGTGAGTCTCCTCGCTTGGCGCTCGGCCCCGCGGTCTCCGTGCCGCGGTATCTCGCCCCCACGACCGGGCGTGGCAAGCGGGATCTTTGGCACGAAAAGTGGTCCCAGGCAACTTCACGACCGGCTTGGTTTCCTCGCGGTACCTCGGCTTTGGGGTCTCCCAGATTCCCCGCAGGCACAGGCAGTTGGCTTTCCCACCCATACCCACAGGTACTCCGAGTCGCCTTACGGCTCTAGCCCGGCTCGGTTCCCTGCTTCGATCTGTTCGGCCGCCTGGGACCGACTTCCGAACCTAACGTCGAACCCTCGAACGGGTCAAACGCGCTCGACCAGCACATATGCCCTTTGACCTGTGCTTCCGTGGCGACAGAAAGAGTGACAAGACAGACCGCCGCGCTTCGGTGTCCGGGACGGTCTAGGGGTCGGTCTTAGCCGTCAACTCACCGAGCGCCCGCACGATTCGGCGCCTCGCGTCCGGCCACATCGTCAAGAAGTCGATGATGTCGACCCAGTCCTGGCTGCCGTCCGGCTAGGGCGCCCAGCGTGACGTGATGTCTTCCTCATTCGAGCGCTCTCGTCGTCCCACTCGAAGGGTCACAAGGCTTAGGGACAGGAAGCTCCCGGAACATCTAGGTCGGCCGGATGAGCGGCGCGAATCGTGGGCTCCAATGCCGATGGAATATCGACGCTGACGAAAGCAGCCCACCTTCGGGCGTACCCGATTGCCTCACGTTCCGTATCCCCGCGGCGACTTGCGTCCCGAAGGTCGAAAGTCTGAGGCTGAACTGCTGGCATGCATCACGGGCACACTACCGCCACGGGTGCGCATTAGTGGTGAGACTTGGGATGGGCGGCGGGCGTTCCGGTCGGCCCGGTCCGGCATCAGGACGGGCGGAGGTGTCGCGCGAGCGCTTCGGGTCGAGGATTCCAAGCAGTGCGCGGAGTTCGGCTTCGCCATCAGTCATGCCCTCTAAGAAGGGGAGGCGGCACAGCGGGCAGCCGGTGGGCGACGATTCGGGACGCGGCGAGCAGGGAGCAGCGCCCCACGAGGAACTCGATGCACATCAGGATGAGCGGACGGGCACTGAACCCTGCATAGAACGGACGCGCCACACCGTCGAGGATGACGAACAGTCCCGCGCGCCGAGGAAGACGCCAGCGGCCAGAGCCACCCGTCCGCGACTCACGCATCAGTAGCCCGACGGCGATGATCAACGGCACCGTGAAGTTGTGAATGAGGAAGCCGTGGTGACGCGAGCGTACAACAACAGAAGGAAAGGCGTTCTCCCAATCGACGGCTGCGGCAGGGTAGCGACCCAGACTCACCCAGAGTGGGAGGAACAAGGCCGCGACGTAGATGATGAAGCAATACGTAACTGAACGAAGTAC
>ERZ1370068.802-contig-10735_pt1 | contig 37242 bp, 71 predicted proteins | sample MGYA00561227_ERZ1370068 | MGnify/ENA primary metagenome ERZ1370068 (study PRJEB38410, sample SAMEA6850437) | metagenome | study: Metagenomic assessment of the ecological functions of the soil: analysis of the soil microbiota associated with the...
GATGTACTTCGTTCAGTTGTGTGCTAGCCATGGCCTAATGTCGTGATCTCGTTAAGGAAAAGTGGCAGAGCAGGCGGATAAAACCATAACCCCCATTTTGATAGCGCCCCGGTTAACTACCGGATACCGGTGGCGCCGCTTCGTAAGCGTCAGGCAGCCAGGTGTGAAAGGAAAGAGTGGCACCTTCACCGCGAGTCCAAAAAAGATTCCCGCAGGCGACCAAGGAAATTGCCCGGCTGAAATCGAGCCTTTCCGAGCCAGCGAGACTGGCAAAATCGAGGTGCCGTTGATAAATAAATTCGAAAGAGGCAAGCAACATGGCCACTGCCGAGAAAAGTGTAAAGGAAGAATTTGGTGGCGGCCCGATCACGTTTTCGCCCCCCAGATTTTGATCGAGCAGGAACGCCGGGATCAGGCTCATCTCGTAGAACGAGAAACCAGAGAACGAAATTCTGCGCCGTGAATGTGCCGTAGAAGCGCCGCCTGCGTGACTAACATCAGCGCGCAGAAGCCCGCGGCTCCATGCGTTGCGCCGAGAAACGCGAACGGAATGACTGAGCGATGTCAGCGACAACGAGCAGCAGACTCAGGCCGTCGATGCCGACGAGGTACTCGGCGCCAATCGCCGGCATCCAGCTAGTGACGCTCTACCATCTGAAGGCCAGGCGAAACTGGGATCGAAGCTTCGCCACGCATTACAAGAAGACGTCGCTGTAATCACGTTGAAGACCGAGAGCGATGCGCGCGGGCGTAATCTTACGGCGTCGCGCTCACGCAGAAGAGCGCCGACGAGCGGAATGAACATTAACGCTAGTGATCAAACCAGCCATGCGTAACGAGGAGCAGCGCGAGCATGCCGATGGCGACGACGCCGAGATAAGTTTGGATTTGTCCAGAGTGCCAACGCGGACATCACCCGGCCGAAGTCGCGCGTGCCGGCTGTCAGTTTCATCAACGCCGGCGTTGATGCCGCGCTCGTCGAACGTTCGTGCTGAAAATTCCAAAGACCTGGCCGACCCCGCCGAGAGCACGCACTAGACCGTCCCAGACATAGCGGTCCATCCAATCGGACAGACGCGCGGACATCTCGGCCGAAGGCGATGGACAGCTCGTAGTTCGTAGAAGTTCGTCCGACCCACATGTTGTGGCGTTTCGAGGGAACCGAGTCTGGGCGCGGCGAACGGATCGGTTTCGCCGGCACGTCGATACACCAGCAACGCCAAGCCCGATGCCGGCCGCGACAAGCACAAGCGACAACGAAAAGCATCGGCTGGATCAAGCGCGCGATATCAAATCGTGCCGGCTCGCCGGTGAGATAGCCGTGCAGCCACGGCCAGGCGGGCGTGAGCACCACGCTGAAGAAAATTGCGCAAAGCGACGCACGATCAGACGGCATTGTCATCACGCGCGGGCTTTCGTGCGCGCGCTCGGAAGCGACGCGTGGATTCCCGAAAAAGACGTAGATGATCTGCCGCGTCATGTAGAGCGCGGTCAGGATGACGCCGGCGCAGTATCAGGTAATGCGGCACGTGCGACTGCGGCCAATGCGCTGTGGCGTGCAGAATTTCTTCCTTGGTCCAGCCACCCGGAAAAAAGAGCGGCACACCGCTGAGCGCCATCATGCCGACGGCGTAAGTGAGAAACGTGACCGGCATCGAGCCGACGCAGGCCGCCCATTTTGCGAATGTCCTGCTCGTGATGACAGCCGTGAATGACCGAGCCGGCGCCGAGAAACAGCAGCGCCTTGAAAAAGCCGTGCGCGAGCAGATGCATGATGCCCGCCGCGACGCCGCCGACGCCAAGCGACACCATCATCAAACCGAGCTGCGAAACGGTGGAGTAAGCGAGAATGCGTTTGATATCGACCTGCGCGATCGCGATGAGCGCAGCCATCAAGCGCCGTGGTCACGCCGATCCAGACGACCACGGTGAGCGACGGCGTCACGCCGTTCGATTGCGCCTAACGAGAAGAGCGGATACACGCGCGCGACCAGAAATACGCCGGCGGCGACCATGGTGGCGGCGTGGATCAACGCGCTGACCGGCGTCGGGCCTTCCATCGCGTCGGGCAACCAGACGTGGAGCGGGAATTGGCCCGACTTGCCGACCGCGCCGCAGAAAATCAGGAGCGCGATGAAAGTGGCGCTGCGCACCGAGCATCGAGCGAGTCCGGCCGCTTTCGAGACAGCCATTCCCGTCGTCATAAAAGAGCAGCGTGCCGCTGCTGTGGTAGAGCCAGAGCATCCCGAGGAAGAATCCGATGTCGCCGATGCGCGTGGTGATAAACGCCTTTTTCGCCGCGGCGGCGGCGCTCGGGTCGCTCGAATCCAGAACCCGATCGAGCAAATACGAGGCGAGCCCGACCAGTTCCCAGCAAACGAAGAGCAGGAGCAGACTGTTCGCGATGACCACGCCGAGCATTGCGCCGGAGAAAACGAGAGATAAGCGAAGAAGCGGGTGAAATTTTTGTCGTCGGCCATGTAGCCGATGCTGAAGACAAAAATGCAGAGACCGACCAGCGTGATCATCACCAGCATCGCGGCGGCGAGCGGATCGAGCACCCAACCGATGCGAAGCGCGTTGCTCGCCGAAAGTGAACCAGGTGAAATTCTGAACCGCGCGGAAGCCGGCGTTTGCAGCGTCGGCAAAAACGCGAAGATCGACAATGCGAGCGCAACGATCTGGCCAGATGATCGCAAGCCTGCCGCCGCACTGTCGCGGCGCGAGTTCGCCGAACGCCAAAATCACCAGCGAAATGCGCGAGCGGCACCGCTGGAATCAGCCAGAGATTGGTGACGATCCAGCTCATGGGACGATTACGATCACTGAGCGCCCACCTGTCAGCAAGCGAACTTCGGCGCGGCCAGGCGAGCAGGAGCTCGAGGTCAGCATTCATCCTTTGAGCTGATCGAGTTGATCGACGTTGGTCGTTCGATAGTGGCGGTAAACGGCGATGACCAGCGCGAGCCCGACCGCGGCTTCCGGCCGCGGCGATGGCGATGGAGAAAGATCGCGACCATTACCCCGGTGGGTTGCTGCGGTTGCGGGCTGAAACGCCAGAACGCGATGAAATTCAGATTCGCTGCCGCGAGCATCATCTCGATGCCGATCAGGATGAAAATCGCGTGACCGCCGGCTCAGCGCGGCGAGCAAGCCGATGCAGAACAGCGCGGCGGAGACGATGAGGAAGAGTTGGAGCGTCAGGTCATGGCTGAGTCGTTACAAGCGTTACAACGTTACAAGAGTTACAATGCGGATTGGAGCTAGCTCCTCTTTGTAACCGTGTAACCTTTGTAACTCTTTTAACTTTCCTCATTGCTTCTCCTCCATCACAAGAATGAGCGCGCCGATCAGCGCGGCGGTGAGCAGCAAGCCCGACGCATTGCAGCGGCCAGACGTAACTGGTCATCAGCACTTCGCCGATCCGCTTGACAGTGAGCGCTCGGAATTTCCGGCGCGGCGATAGCGGAAGCGATTGCGTCTTGAAAATCGCCCAGATCAAACCGCCGAACACAGCGATGGCGACGACAACGCCGCTCCAGTTGAAGCCGCGATCTTTTCCGACATCGCGCCGCGTCAGTAGAATCGTGAACACGATCAGGACTGCGACCGCGCCGATGTAGACGAAGACCTGCACCAACCCGACGAACTCCGCGCCCAGCAGAAAGAAGAATGCGGCGATACCGACAAACGTCGACGGCGAAACTGAGCGCGGCGTGCATCAGCTTTCGCAAAGTTGCGGCGGCCAGAGCGCGGCGGCCAGCGTCAGAATAGCGATGACAACAAATGCGGCGCTGTTCATTCGGCGAAACGATAGGTGCGCGGCGCGAATTTCCTTCGCGTGTCGAGCAAGATCGACAATGTGAAGTAAACAACTGCGATCACGGCGAGCGACCAAAGCCATCCGCGCAAGCCGCGACCGGCGTAATGCCAGACGGCGGCGGCGACGATGCAGGTGAACGCCATCGGCAGCATGAATTTCCAGGCGAAATTCATGATCTGATCGACGCGCGTGCGCGGCAAGCGTGCCGCGAAGCCAGATGTAAACGAAAAGCAGCGTCGACAAGCTTCGCGAAGAACCAAATGTAGGATGGAATGAATTCGAGCACGCGCGATCGGCGCGTGCCAGCCGCCGAGAAACAGCGTCACAGCCAAGCCCGCTGATGGCGAACATTCCCAATGTATTCCGCCATGAAAAATGTGGCGTATTTGAAACCCGGAATATTCCGTCATGTGTCCGGCGACAATTTCCGATTCGCCTTCCGGGCACATCGAATGGAGTGCGGTTCGATTCCACCAGACCGGAAACGAAAAACAGAATGAACGCAGCCGCGCCCCACGGCGTGAAAACGAACCAGCGCGGCACAAAGCCAAATGCGTAGCCATCTTGCGCCGCGACAATCGCGTCGGGCGTGAGCGAGCCGACGATCATCACCACCGGCAGCACGGTGATGATGAGCGGCAGCTCGTAGCTGATCATTTGCGCGATCGCGCGCATCGCGCCGAGCATCGAAAACTTGTTGTTGCTGCCCCAGCCGGCCATGAAGACGGCGAGTTCCGTTGTCGATCCAACGGCAAAGAAAAAGAGGATGCCGCCGTCAATCGTAAACGGCGTCATGTTCCGCCCGTAAGGAATGATGCCGAGGGCGAGAATCGCCGTGGCAGCGATCAGGATCGGCGCGAGAAAATGCACGATCTTGTCGGCGCGCGCCGGCACGATGTCTTCCTTGATCAGCATCTTGATCCCGTCGGCGATTGGTTGAAAAGGCCGAACGGCCCGACCCGTTCGGCCGTAACGGTTTTGAATGCGCCCAAATTTTCCGTTCCAGCACAGACATGAGCGCAAGAGCGTGAGAAACACTGCGAGCAACACAAAAATGTTAGCAGAATAGACGCGACGTGACCCAATCGGGCGACCCGAAAGCAGGAAAGCAGCAACGCTTCCCACTAACGAAAATTTGATCGATCGAAAGGCTCAACCTCGCTGAAGAAAAGCGGTGCCGGATTATTTAAGCAAGGGGAATGTCACGCGGATGAGACTTGAAACTGACGAAGCACGAATGAGGGATGACGAGTCGATGGCGAAGCCCGAACAAAAAGGATGTGCATTACCATGCTTCAATTTTAGCGTCTATTTGGCGTTTTTAGCGGATTATCTGGCGGTCGCTTTAATTTTTCAGGACGAACATTGCGACGATGATGCAAACAATGCCGGGATAGCGCATCGAAGTGAAGCATCCACGATGTTCCATATTTGTCGTGCACCCAGCCGTCGAGCGCTGTCATGTAAGCGACAGGAAGGTTTCCAAGCGAAGAGAGAGCGGCGTATTTAGTAGAAGCGGCGCCACGTCCAATGGCGACGAGAACGATGGCGGAGAAGGTGGCATAAGCTAGTCCCTGGGAAAATGCGTAAACGAGCACGCCGCTCGAGAAAATGCCCGGCGTTCGTGAAGCGATGGCCATGACAATGGCGACGATTGCAATAGCCACTCCGGAACCGTAAGCCCACCATATCCGATTCGATCCGCCACCCAACCGCCAACGACGCATCCCGCTGCGCTGATTATGCCGTTCAGAACGCCGCCAACCAGGGCGACCGTGTCGGCATCGGCATGCCAGTCCGGCGTAACCGCCGCCCAAAGATTACTCATGCCGCCCGCGCCAATAGGTGAGACAAACCAACACGGTGATGAAGAGCGGCAACGCGGACCGAACGATCGCGAGCAGATCCTGGCCGAGGAATCGCATCCGTTGGACGAACGTTTCGGTCGCAACAAGGCGAACATCGGATACAAAAAGAGAGCGAGTGCGCAGGCGAGCATCGAGAGCGAGATCGACCATGCTGCGACTTCCTTGGAATAGTGCGCGGCCAGCCAGACGCCGGCACCGCCACCGATTCCGTTTCCTCCGAGGTTGCCAGCCCTGATACCAACCGGCAGCACGTCCTTTTCATGTCGTCGCTAACGGTGTGCGCCATTAGTCCGCCCAAGGCAGCATCACCAAAGTGCCGCGACTTGGGAAATGAACACCACGGCATTGAGCAATCCGGTCGAATCAGGCCGAAGGGGAATCAGACCAGAAGCAGCAGCGTCACCGCTGTCGTGACCAGCCCGATTAAATACCAAACGCCGCGCGCTCAACGTGAAATCGGCAACCGGACCCCACAAAAAGCGCCAAAGATTGGCGGAAACGCCGACGCAACAATGTAACCAGCGGCTGCCACGGAAAAGCCGGCTTGCGTTAAAATGAATGGCAAGGTGATCGAAGCAAAAACCGCTGCTGATGCCCGAGGGCAGAGTCGAGAATGAAAGAGAACGGAGCGGTCGATTCGCGCTTGACCAGAAGATTAGCTCAATTGCTGGCCACGGATTAACGCTAGATGAAACATAGATTAAAGAGTGCTAGTATTATTCTATCCGTGTAAATCTGTGTTCATCGGTGGCTAATTGAGTGTTACAGGAATGACTCCGAACCCCTACTTCTTCATCGTAATCTTCATCGGTGTGGCCTTGATATTTCCCGTCATTCCGCTTGGGCTGGCGTGGTTGTGGCGGCGATTCTTTCAGCCGTCCAAGCCGGGCATGGAAAGGAACGCCACTTATGAATGCGGCGTGGAATCGGTCGGCGACGCGCAGATTCAGTTCCGATCGCAATATTATTTATATGCGATCCTTTTTGATCTTCGATGTGGAAGCGATTTTCCCGGTGCCATTTTGCCGTGGCATTCACCGGCCTGCCGGTCGGCGCCTTCGTCGCCATCCTGATTTTTCTGTTACTGCTTCGAAGGCTCGTTTGGGCATGGGGCAAGGGTTGCTTAAATTGGGCGAGGTGACGCAGTAGTTAAAAGGTTAAAAGGGTTACGTTAAAACGAAGAACGAGTGAGAAGAATCCAATTTAACGTTGTAACAATTTTAACGTTTTAACCGTCTGCAACAATGAGCGAAGGCATCGACTGAAGGATTGCGCGGCGAATTGCAGCGGCAGGGCATCTGGGTCACCTCGATGCAGGATCTCTATAATTGGGGGCGCAAGAATTCGATCTGGCCGCTGCAATTCGGGCTGGCCTGTTGCGCGATCGAAATGATCGCGACAGCGGCGTCGCGCTACGACATCGCGCGATTCGGGGGTGAAGTTTTCCGACCATCACCGCGGCAGGCTGATTTGATGATCGTGGCCGGTACGGTGACGAAGAAAATGGCGCCGCAAATTGTCGCGGCTCTACAACCAGATGCCAGACCCGAAGTATGTTATCGCCATGGGCGCGCTGCGCGATTTCAGGTGGACCATTCAAACAGGGCTACAACGTTCTCAAAGGAATCGACCGTTACATTCCAGTCGATGTTTACATTCCCGGTTGCCCTCCGCGGCCCGGAAGCTCTGCTGCATGCGTTTATGGAATTGCAGCGCAAGATCGACGAACAGAAACTAAGTGGCATCAGACAAAGCGGAACATCTGCGTCCGGATCAACCGAGCGAGTTCCCGGTGCCAGCGTTCGGCGCGCATGATTTGGAGCCGCACGGCAAACGCCGGATGTGTTTCGGCCGATGAAGATCGAGAGAGTCGTGACTTCGTCATTCCGAGCGAAGCGCAGCGGAGCCGAGGAATCCCGTAGGCGAAACCTTTAAGGTAGCAGTGCGGGATCCCTCGACTCCGCTCGGGATGACGGGTGCTTAGCGAATGGAATCTCTCGACGAAATCAAAGCCCGCGTCGAATCTGCCGTCCGCGGCGCGAAGATAGAGATCGTGCCCAATCCGGCAGCCCATCGCAGCAGGCATCGCTCAGTTGATCGATAGCGAACATGCCGTCGAAATCGCGCTTGCTTTTGCGGGACGGATCCGGAGCTGCGACTGGATCTTTGTTCCAATGTAACTGGGGTCGATTGGCTCGATCGGACAATCAAAAAGACGGTGAAGGTGAAGCAGGTTGTCGATGGTGTTGAAAAAGACGATCAGAACAAGCGAGGAGGTAATTCTCGCGGTTATCTCGAAGCGGTTTACCATCTGTATTCCATCGCCCGAAGACATGGACCTGTAATCGTCCGGATGCGCACGGCCGATCGCGCCGCGGAAACACGCGATTGCCATCGCTGACGCCGATGTGGCGGAGCGCGGAATTTCAGGAGCGGGAAATTTTCGATCTCTACGGAATTGTACTTCGACGGCCATCCCGATCTCCGACGCATTCTGATGTGGGACGAATTCGAGGATTACCCGATGCGGAAGGATTATCGCGAACCGGACGATTACGAATACGAGCCGACCCCACACGACGATGTGCTGGAAAAGGCGAAACGGCATTACGCGCCGCGGCCGCAGCTCGATGGCGCGGAAAATCGTTGAACCGTTGAAGCGTTAAAGCAGAAATGAGTGCGATAATTGAAACACTGAAGCCAATGGAACGGCCTCCGGTGAGCATGGGCTCGCGGCTCGAGGGCGAATTGCTCGAAGTCTCGATGGGGCCGCAGCATCCATCGACTCACGGCGTGTTCCGGATGAACGTCGCGCTCGACGGCGAGATCGTGCGCAAACTCAAGCCGGTCTTCGGTTATCTGCATCGCAACCACGAGAAGATCGGCGAGAACACCAGCTACCTCGGCTCGATGCCCTACACCGACCGGCTGGATTACTTTTGTTCGATGACCAACAACTGGGCACGCAGCTCAGTGTCGAGAAGCTCGGCCGGGATCGAGGTTCCTGAGCGCGCTGAATACTTCGCGTCATTCTAGCCGAACTGACCCGACTGCAAAACCACGCTTCGCTGCTTGGTTTTCTACTCAGCGACATGGGCGCGTGGGGCACGCCGCTCATGTACGCTTTCGCGAGCGCGAGAAGATTCTCGACCTGTTCGAGTCGCTCTCCGGTTCGCGAATGATGTGCGACTACATGCGCTTCGGCGGCTGCCGCGTCGATGCCAGCGCTAGACTGGCTGGCGCAGGCGCAAAAGATCGTTGATCGCTTTCCCAAGTTCCTTGACGAATTCGAGAACCTAATCTGTCGAGAACGAAATCCTGATCGCGCGGACGCAGAACGTCGGGCAAGCTATCGCCAGAGCTTGCGATTAGCGCCGGAATTACCGGCCCGATGCTTCGCGCCTGCGGCGTGAACTACGACATCCGCAAAGTAGATGGCTACGGATATCTATCCGCGGTTTAAGTTTCGCATTCCATTAGGCGAGCACGGCGATACCTATGACCGTCTGATGATGCGCGTGCTGGAGATGCGCGAGAGCATCGCCATTCTGAACCAGGCGCTGAGCGAAATACCCGCCGGACCGGTCATGAATCCCAAGGTGAAGATTCGCGCGCTTTCAAGCCGCCTGTCGGGCGAAGCATACGGGCGCATCGAAGCGCCCGAAAGGCGAGCTCGGCTTCTACTTAATTAGCGACGGCGAGTTCGAATCCTTATCGTTACCGCGTCCGCCCGCCGAGCTTCATCAACCTGACTATCCTCGAAGATCTTATGTCTCGGGGCATACCGTGGCGCGACGTCATGGTTATCCTCGGCAGCGTAGATATCGTTATGGGCGAGGTTGACCGTTAGCACGATGTTAAAACCGTTGAAAGGGCTACTAATGTTAAAACGACACTTCGCTTTTAACGATTAACAATTCTTAACCAATTTAACGAATTTGAGATGCATCGGCACAGGCATACTCAAAGGGATGGCGGTGACGCTCAGGAATCTTCGCCGGGAGCTATTTCGACAAGGAACGGCTGACCACCGTGCAGTATCCGGAAGAGCGGAGTCCGTTGCCGGAGAACTACCGCAACTTTCCGTTCCTGATTTACGACACCGACGATGCGCGAGGCCGGATTGCGTTGCGTGGCGTGCAAGATTTGCGAGAAGGAATGTCCGCCGCAGTGCATCTACATCGTTAAGAGCGAAGACAAGAAGCCCGATTACATGGGCAAGCCGCAGTTTTATCCGACAGTCTTCGATATCGATATCTCGGTCTGCATGAGCTGCCAGATTTGCGTCGAGGTTTGCCCGTTTGAAGCGATCAAGATGGACAAGGTATTTGAGCTAAGTAGACGCGAACGCTTTCGACGCTTTACTTCATACGCAAGAATGACTTGGAGAAATCGAATGAGTTACTATCACGAGATTCACCCAGTCGAAGCGGCAGAAGTAGATGCGAAGCTGGCCGAAGCGGCAGCGAAGAAGAAACCGGCCCCGGCGACGCCGCCAAAAGCGCCGCCTGCGAAGGCAGAACCTCCCGCTGCAAGCTGAGTTGAGAGTGTCCAGGGCAAGGCCGATAACCAGGCGGGCGTCATCTCGAACCGCGCAGACGGCGAGGGATCTCGCCAAGCGAGGTCAGGTCACACAACTGAGTGGGATCCCTCGTCTGCATTCATTGCGATCCTTCGCTTACGCTCAGGATGACAAAACATCGGGGTTTAAAATCGCGAAAGTTCAATTCCTCGTTGAACAGAACAGCCGCACCTCTGTGAGCGAATCGATGCAACATGGCGGAATCCATCTCCCCGCCCGTAGCGCAATCCAACGTAACAATCGGAAATGGTTGCGGTGCGTTCCTGATTCCTGCGGTAAGAATTGTCCGGCACGCCGTGCGAAATCGACGGGGCCTTCGGTGGGATCGCGCGGTGCGCCCAATCGCGCCGCTTTCGCACAGAAGCGAGCGTAAAAGGCTCTGAACGGGATCGGGGTGAGCGCGTGCCTCGCATTTGCATCCAGGTCGCAAGAATGACGACAAATCCAGCAGCAATGATGGCGCTCAAGAAGAAGTAACGACACCGGTCTTAGGTCCGGCAAGCCAATCTCGTTCGTCAGCGCTTGCTGCGCCTCCGCGTCGAAGCCGAGAACGCGACTGTCCCAGGCGTAGTTCAGCGTTTGCCAGGTCACGCGGATCCGTGGCAAAGAAGCGGCTGGCGCGCAAAAGTTCGCGTGAACCCAGAGCTTATCTCACCGGCGCCAGCGCTCCGTTCCAGGAAAGATTCAAAACCAAGATTGACGCGCTCGGGTGCGACCACATTGGTCGGATCGACACCGCGTCCAGCCGGCATCGGGCAGCCAAACCTCACACCACGCATGGGTATCGGATTGCCGCACCAAATAGAAATCGGCCCATTTCGTTGAACTCGCCGCCGAGATAGCCGACGACCACGCGGGCGCGGCAACTCCAGCCAGCCGCATTAAGGTTGCGAAGCTGGGCCGGCGTAATGTTCGCAGAAGCCGATACCGTCGACGAAACAAGAATTCCTCGAGGTCATTCCTTTTGTATTCGCCCGGAGAAAGCGAATAGCGAAACCGTTGGGTTTGGAAAAAATCGAGAGCGCGCCTGACGATTGCGCGCGGATGCCGGATCGGCCCGCCCTCCACGATTGCGCAAGCTCGCCGGACCCTCGGGCTAATCGACGCCGAGCACCTCGAGCGAGACGTTCTCGTTCGCGCGCGGTTGCAACTCTTGACGCGCCATCTCCAGCGACGATCTCACTTCATAGCGTCGCGGTTTCGCTGATTGGCTGCCAGCTCCACAGGTAATTGCGCCGGGCGTGAGGATCGCGCCCGGAGAGGCCGTAACCGGACGATCCAGAGCAAACATCCAATGCGCGCGTGTGGCTCGATCGTGACCCATTGGCGAATGGTGTTACCACCGCGAACCTCCTGCAACGAATGCGACGTGACGGGCGATGTCTCCCGGGAACGCCATTCCATTCCATCGCCCTGTCGTCATGACGAGGCGCGCGCCAGTAAAGAGCTGCGCGCGGCGGAAGATTCGCCATCGGGAAATTCGAGCGCGAAAGGCAACCGGCAGCTTGAGCGGGCAAGGGATTCGATGCCGCCAGGTGAAAGCCGATCCGAAAAACCGGATGCGGATGTCAGGTTCGGCGTTAGCAAGCAGGCGAAAACCTGTTGTCACACGCGGGAAGAGCAAAAACAACAGCACGATTAGCGGCACTGCTTGCGCGAGCGAGAGTCAGCGCGCCTCGCAACGGCGGCCAAATCCTGCCCGCCGCCTAATCCGCGATAGAATTGAACGAGCGCCGTGGTCAGCAGGGTAAAGGCATCATCGCGATGCAGACCGCAACTGGCGAGATCCTGCGCGAGGAAAAATCCGCAAAGACAAAGCACTCCAACCCAGCATAACCATGAAGTGGAATTCACGGACAGTATGTGCCTGCAAATCTTCAGCGACATCAACTACGATGATGAGCGATACGCCAGGCTCGATGCGCCGGATTGCACCGTAGCGTATGAAGATTGGTGACCACCGCGGCGACGACGAGCGCCAGCTTCAGCGGAAGAAAACGCAGCCGGTAACCGCGTGGCTCCATCCAAAACTTGGTCGCGACTGCCGATAACAGCAGCGTCGGCACCCACACAGCGAGCCTGTCGAACATCGGCGGCAGGACAAACAACAGCGCCGCCGCGAGCCAGAGCAACGGCCGCCGCGGAATGCGAGTGTCGCGTTTCGTGATCATTTGAACAACGCCAGGGCGCGGAGGCAGCGGTGGAAATATGCCTGCCCTAACGAGGGCGCGATCTCGGTTCCACGCAGACGCAAGCCGTAAGAACGCCGCGCCCGTTCCGCTTCGATAATCCACAACGCGAGTTGTAGCCAGCCGCGCTTCCCGTGTCGTCCCCAGGCACGGCGGCAAAGTCAAGATAGAGCGCACCGGTCGCTTCCGTGGTGTCATTGCTTCGTCATCAATGGGTGACCGCGCGCGACCGCTTTCCAGTCGATCTGACGCTGCGATTGGCCGGGCTCATACGCGCGCACGCCCGCGAAGTCGTCGCCTTCGCCCAGCTCGGTTCGCGGCCTGCTGTGCGCCGAACGCGCGCGATCAGGCGGCAACCTTTGGATCGCCCCCTGGTTTCGGATAAACGAGAAAGCGTTGGTGACAATTTATTCGTTTCGTTGCCCGCAAAACGCCGAGCGGGAAAGCGCACTGCAAAATACAACGTTTCACTTCGTATTCGCCGCGAGCGCGCGCTCGGGAACCGAATCAGGACGCGCGCAGCTCTGCCCGCTGCGATCTGCATCCACCTGCCTGTTCGTCACCGCCCGAGTCCGGCACTTGCACGCGAACGCCATAACGCGGTTTCCCTGATTGGTTCGTGACCTCCACCGGCAACGAAACTTCATCGCCCGCGAACGTCGGCTTTACCGATTCGGTGGTTGCTTTCAGGCTCGCGATATTGAGCAACGCGTGCGGGATCGAAACGATTAAACAGGCTGCTCAGCGTGAAGAAAAGAAGATACGCTGCGGCGTTGTTCTGGCTCGACGCGGCATACCACATCGCGAATAACACGAATCACAAGTCCCCCCAGTGCCGTGGTCGGTCGCAGCCGCGATAACCTGGCGAGATTCACGGCACCGGCACCGTTCGCACCAACGCCTCGGCCAGGGTCCGACCGCTTTGGCCGAGGCTTCTCAATGTCGTGGCCAAGTCGATGTCCCATCACCGGCACGCCGACGGCTGAATGTCTTCTGGCAAAACCATTTCGCGCCCGTTCGATTAACGCGCCCACGCTTGCGCGGCGTGCCGCAGGGCAAGACCGCCGCGCGGAGAAATGCCTGTGCTAGTGACGTTGCCGGGATGCATCCAGCAAATCTTGAAGGTAATCCAGCAACGCAGCCGACGTGTGCACCTTGCGCACAGCTGTTTGGATCTCGAGCAAGGTCTCGCGCTTGAACACTGGCTTCAGTTCTTTGAGCATCTCGCGACGGTCGACACCCAAAGCATCAGCGCGCTCGCTCCGCGCGATCGGGCACACCAATTCGATGCGCATGAGAAAACGATCAAGCTGCGATTCCGGCAGCGGGAAGGTGCCGACTTGATGCTGCGGGTTCTGAGTGGCGACGACGAAGAATCGGCTCGGGTAGCTCATAAGTTACGCCGTCAGCCGAGACATGATGTTCTTCCATCGCTTCCGAGCAAGGCGCTCTGCGTCTTCGCCGTCGCGCGATTCACTTCGTCGATTAATACCACCTGCGAAAAGAGCGGCCCTTGATGAAAGACGAAGCGCTGCTGCTCGCGATCGAAAATCGAGTTGCCCAGGATGTCGGCCGGCAGCAGGTCGCTGGTGAATTGAATCCGCTGAAAAGCGGCGCCGATCGACCGGGCCAGTGCCTGCGAAAGCGTTGTCTTACCAACTCCGGGAATATCCTCAATCAGCAGATGACCGCGCGCGAGCAGGCGCGCCACTGCGAGTTTCACCGCCTCGATTTTGCCGACAATCACGTTCACAAATCTGCGAGGTGAACGCATCGATGTGAGCTTTCACACGCAACAATCCGCGCAATCGGACTTCCGTCGCAAACATGGGATGTTCTGGAATTCGCAACTAAAGCTGCGAGGTCTGAGATCCAAGCGAACGACTGCTTCTCCGGCAGCTGCCGGACCGTTTTAATAATCCAGCGGCTGGAGCTAAGCTGAAACTGGACCCTCGCTCCCGCCGGGACCTGATAACTATAAGTCGAGACCTGAACTCCACGTTGTGTTGTTCTGCGCCATCGGATTCTCCAGGCTAACCGCACCCGTGGTTTTGATCGCAACGGTCTGTCCGTGGACGTGCGCGTCTGAGATGTTCACGGTCAACGCTTTGCGAACGGGTGGGAGTGTGAGTGCGTTTCGAAGTTTCAACGTGCCCGGAAATCTTTGTTCCCTAGGCAGAGCGACCTTTCCGTTAACGACGACATCCTGAGCGAGCTGCATCGCAACGGCCTTGCTGGGGGCATCAACGGAGGAAATGTTAGGTGCAATGTGCGCACAACCAGCGTTGTGCCAGCGGGAATTGTAACCGCGAAGGAGGCCCTGCGTTGCCAGGCAAGCAATGCTTGCGGCGGCGAGTCGAATGAAAGCTGACTCATCTGCCTATGGTGCGGAGCAGGATCGTAACGGCCTATTGGACTTTGGACCTATGCGACGCCTATGCCCCAACGCCTTTCACCGCACGGTACTAGGCCCTGCCGTCAATTTAGTGGCTGCTTCTTGCGCGGATTTCCACACATCGAAAACCGAGATGGTTTGTCCCCGTGTTTACTTCGCCTTTGCCGCGCGTGCCGACGATATAGCGCGAACAATATTGAGAGTTGCAAAGAAACGAGCCGCCGCGGTGCACGCGTTTCTTCTCTCGCTGGGCTCGGCTGGATCGAATGGTGAATCAGGGCCTTGTGGGTTAATCGCGACGGCGCCTTTGTCAGCCAGAGTCTTGTAATAGCCAGGCCGGCACCCAATCGCTACACCATTCCCAGACGTTGCCAGCCATGTCGTAGAGACCATAACCGTTGGGCGGAAACGTTTGACCGGCGCGATCCCGGCAAAACCATCTTCGCCTGCGTCTTTCACCGGGAATTTCCCCGCCAGGTGTTGGCCATCCATTTCCCGTTGGGCCGGAATTCGTCTCTCCAGGCGTATGTTTTTCCAGACAAACCTCCGCGCGCGGCAAATTCGAATTCCGCTTCGGTCGGCAAACGCTTCCCCGCCCATTTGGCATATGCCTCAGCGTCCGGGGCAGCGATTTGGACGACGGGATATTTTCTCTTTCCCTTGAGGTCGCTATCGGGCCCGAGGGGTGACGCCAGTTCGCGCCCGGGATGTAGGTCCACCATTGAAAATGATTGTCGAGTGGGACCTCGTGATCGGTCGGCGCAAAAACAACTGGATCCCGCGACCAGATTTTCGGCGGGAGCAGTGGGAAATTCTTCTTTGTCGGGGTCCGCTCCGCGATGGTGACATATCCGGTCGCTTTAACGAACCTGCTCGAACTGTTCGTTCGTCACGGCCGCTTGCATCCATCCAGAACCGCGTCGACGCATGCGGTGGATCGGATCGGCGTCATTGGAGGCCATTGGCATCTCGCAACTGCCCCCGCCGTTTCCCGCTGCGCCCATTGAGAATTCGCCTCCGGGAATCCAGATCATCCCCTCGAGCCTTGCCTGGGGTGAAACGTTGTTCGCCACCGTGCGGAGCAGAACTCATCCCCGGCCGAAAATGCTGCTCTGCATGACTGAAGAGGGCGGCAACAACGACGACAGCTGGAACACGCATTCGAAACGATTTTTAACAGAAGGAAACAAAAGTAACGGGTTTTTCAAAACGTCGCTGCCTTGATGACTTCTTTAAACGGATAACGCTCGTCCGTCTGTCCATCCATTCGACAACGTTGGCAATCGTCAGGCGAAGCAATCCTCGGAGGAACAACCGCCCTTTAATTCACTTGTTTGAGAGAATGGGGATGCCGGCAGGGTGCTAATCCCTCCACCCCCAGGAAGATTAGCACCTCTGCCCGGGCGGATCCTTTTCGTTCTCCGCCACGTCACGGTCGATGGGTGCCACGTCACCCGCACGACCGATCCCAGAACCAAATCTCTCCAGACGCCACAACGTTTTGCTATAGGACCTTAGTCCTATATAGGGCGGGAGGGACTTTTCGAGGAACGCTTGACGTCTATTTAAGAAATGAATTGGCCCGCGCTCGGGCGTCCGTTTTTCCCACCACTTTTTCGGATGGCGAAAAATTTAGCTCCGCCGCTGCAGGTCTGATTTGCCGCTCAAAGCGTCCCCGCGCGGAGAGACGTGGCCGTCGGCATCGCCGCCTTAATTTCGACACCGCGGCGCGGGGGCGGACTGGCAAGTTGCTCGGTCGACCCTATCTATTGCTCGTCAATCTCACACTCAATGAGCGCTGTAGCGTGCGCTGTCACTTCCCGCTGTTTGCCAGCGGACGCTGCTGCCGCGCAACACGCTTGGGCGAGAGCAGCTTCGCGATTGCGCGTCGTGGCCCTAGACTGCTTTGTTGCTCGGCGCGGCAAATCGCGATCGAGAGCCAAAGGGCGTGTGGAGGTCCAATCACGCGCACGCCCGCTTCCGCGTTGCTGCTTGATAATCTGGTTCCGAAACGCGCGCATCCGGGTCCAGTGAACCTTTGGCCGAAAGTGGTGCGTTCGGCGTGGTAGCCGTTGTAGAACCAGGATCAATTATAAAGCTTCTCATAGCTGCTAACGCCCCACGCGATCGGTTCATCAGGATTTCCACCGTAATGCCGGTAGTAGCCGTTCAGGTAGGAAAGACAGTGCCCGAAATACCAAAAGGGAGAAGGAAACAGAGGTAGTGCCAGTTCAAAATACCTAACGAGACAAAGGTACCCAACAAAAAGAACAAGCTCGGTCACGCCCCAGAAAGCTTCAGCGCCGGTCCTTGCGGTTTGAGGGTGCGGAAGACCGTTTTGGGATCTTCGCGAAAGAAACTGAGGAACGTGTAGCTCAGTGGATGTTCGGCTTCACCATGCTCGCCATGTTTGTAGATGGAAATCCAATCAATGGTATGCCCGTGGTCGTCCGGCCGGTCGGCGTTGCCCTTGTGGTGCTGCATGTGAATGCATTCGTAGAACATCCCTGACTGAACCCGACCGTAATTGATTCCATGATGCTGAAGAGCCGATTCAACAGCGACGACCGGAAGTAAGGATTGTGAATGAAATTATGCGAAATGCCGTTGATGTTCCATGAAATGCTGACCGAATAGATGAAACCGAGCGGCAGCATCACCCAAAGCGGGACGCGCAGAAAGCCATGAACAGGGCTGAAAAAAGTAAAGGCAGTGGTAAATACCGCGGCCACCACCGGAACCGCGTCCCACTGGGTGTAAGCGAAAAAGTCGAGAGGAAGTGCGCAACCTCTCGCTGGCCACATCGCTCACATTCCCGGCTGGCGCCGGGTCAACAAAGATCTTTCGGCAGCGACAAGTGTCGCCGCCGTCTGCGGGGAAGTCATCTTTAGGGACTTTACCAGCTCGGATCGGGAGAGCAATTGGACCTTGTCCGATATTCGAGAAAAAGCAGCCTGCCACCGGCGACTTTTGGTTGAAACGGATACAATGCCAGTCCGCCTCGGACCGCTCCCCATTCACACTTCCTCCAGAATCTGCCGAGAAGCGCGAAAACGCCCGCCGAAGCGGTCGCCGATGCTCCTTCCGTGGCGCGGAGGCAAAGCGGTCGCGGTAGCGTTGATACTCCTCCATCGCAGAGCACGCTGATACTGGATCACGTAGGTTGGGTCATCGCTCTTCGGCTCGACCAGTTTGTAAATGGTCGCTCACCGCAGAAACAACCGGTCCTGAGCACAAATCGGGGAACATGGACCCGTCGCATCCAATCCAACCATTCGGACTCAATCGCATCCTCAATTGTTACCGTCACACTGTAAATGATCATTCGCCGGGGAAACCTGGAGGAGCCTACGCGCGGTCGCAGCGCAACCAAACACTTTAACCGCGAATGAACGCCAATGGGCACTAATTGAATAAAAGAAATTGGTGGTTATTCGTGTCTGTTAGTGGTTGGAAATCTGACGCGCTGGATTGTGGCAGCGCAAAGACGCATCATCATGCCGAAACCCTTCCGCGCTGTCGATCTTCGATCTGGACGGCGTGCTCGCCAGATTCCAGAACCGTCGTGGAACGAGATCGACGCAACCCTGCTCGCCGAACACGGCGTCACTTACCGCGGCGAACACCACCGCAACGTGCTCGGACGTTAGCTACCGGCTCGCGTCGAGTTTACAAAAGACTATTTGGCCTCTCGGTGCCGACGCGATGAAATGATGCGGCGGCGCGGAGAAATCGCGACCGAGTTCTTTGCCAACCGCATCGGATCTGTTTCCGCCACAAAGCAGGTTCTGCAGGAGTTGCGCCAGATGAATCCGCCCCTCCGGCTCGGACTCGCTACCAGCTCCGTGAGCGCGTCTGCTCGCCCATTCCTCGATCGTCACAAACTCACGCCATTCTTCGAAGTCATCGTCACCGGCGAAGAAGTCAGAGCGCGGCAAACCGCATCCCGATATCTACCTGCGCGCCGCGGAAGAAACTTGATGTCGCCACCGACGCCTGCCTTGCCATCGAGGATTCCTTTCCGGCATCGCTGCGGCGAAGGCCGCGAACATGCGCGCCGCCGCCATCCCCGATACCCGTTTCGTTGACCCGGGCGAGCTACGAAAGAGACGCCAATTACGGTCCTCGGCAGCAGTTTGAAAGAAATACCCGCGCTGATCCGGAACGGGGGCCAGGTTGCTTCTCACTAGTCACTCTTCACTTATCACGCATTTTTCTTGTCGTCCCGTTCTCCCGTGATCTCGTCGTCTCGTCTTTCGCCTTTGCCCTTAGCCCCTTCTGCCTTCCCCTTTCTGCTTTCTCCTTTCCGATAACTGAGTGGACTCCCCATGAGTGAGGCGGAACAAACAATAGCCCCGCCCCGGCTGCGCGCGGGTCTTGGAAGAAGGCGAGATAATTAATGATGGCGATCTGCACTGGAACGCAGAGGTTAAGCACTGGGTTGCGGTCACGCCGCAAGGCGAGGAAAGGGTTGCCCCGCGGTCAACGCGGCTTTTACTGCCGCAAGAACGGTGACCTGTAGCAGCCTTTTGAACTGCGGCGGCTACCGCAGCGCGACAAGCTTGCGATGCCGCGTCTCGCTCGTCGCGCCGAGCTTGTCGCGACGTAGGCCCAGAGCGCTTTAACGGTTCAACTCTTCAGCAGATCGCCTGCCTTCTGCGTTCTGATAACCGATAACTGTGCGTTTTCGTGCAGCCCGCCGCGCCATAGTCGGCGTTGACCGACCCGGCATTACGGGCTTTTTTACCCAATCCATAACCACCCAATCCCTATGGCCCACGTCGTCACCGAAATGCAACGGATGCAAGTTTACCGACTGCGTGGAGGTGTGCCCGGTCACCTGCTTTTACGAACTGGATAACCAGCTCATCCATTCACCCGGATGAATGCATCGCAGTTGCACGGCATGCGTCGAGGTTTGCCCGTGCACGCCATCTACGCGGAAGGAGATCTCCCGCCAGAGTTCACCAAAGACACCGAGTTCAACGCCACCCAGGCCCAGCAAGTAAAGGACGCCGGGGGCGACGCGATCACGGTCAAGAAGGAAGCCTTGCCCGGCGCCCAGGAACGAAAAAGGCGTTGGGCTATTAAAAGGCAGAGGCGCGGGGAGCCAGAGGTTAGAGTCCTTTTGTCCGTAGTCGGTGGTCGGTCGTCTGTGGTTGCTGGTCGCGGTTCAAGCTTTAACCACGGCGAGCGCGACAGGCTCGACGCACGCCGGGCTGGCAAGGCTGTTTCCGGTTTGCTCCTTGCTTGAACACCCGGCCGTGAATGGCGAATGATACCGCGAGATGAGGCTTGCGCAGTCAGGAACACCAAAAGTCCCTGCTCAACGTTATCTTGAAGTCGTCCTCATCAGCATCCTGGCGTTTTCTCGCGCTGTGGGCCGATACAGCTGGCACGAGGAACGCAAGCACCGTGCGCTTGCCCATTCCACCCTGCGCAATTTCGCCGACGAACTGCAGGGCGAACCGGCAAGACCGTCCGAAGCGAACGCCAATACCACGAAACCCTCGCTCGCCAGCTGCATGAATTCCTTATCAGCAACGAACCGCAGACCGAAGGCGGCTCCAGAAGGCGTTCAGTTCAAGGGAGTTCGCCCGATCATATTCGAGCATACTGCCTGGGACCTGGCGCTGGCGACTCAGGCCTTCTCCTACCTGAAGCCCCGAGCTGGCTTTCAGATATCTCTGAAAGTTATACCGCCCAAAGTGCCTTCAGACTCTGGAGAACAGCTTTCTCGCATCCGCCTTTACTCGGCCACTTTTTCTAGCGATAACGTCAAGGGCTCGTCGCTGCAATGGAATACTATCCCCTGGATATCAACCCAGAAGGAACCGGCCATTCTGCAACTCTACGACGAAGTCATCCCCGGGTCGATCAGACTTTTTCGACATCTAATACTCGTTAGGCGGTCGTGTTATCGATTTAGCAATTTAACGAGGTAACGATTTAAACCGCCCTTCACCGTGTAGCGCGTTTGACCACGACGATGGATTACGCAACGCTCTGCCTGCAGCCATACTCGTCTGCCCCGCACTGGCGACGGCTCTATCGCCTCATATCGATCTGGCCGCGCACCTGGGTTGATCGGCCGCGTTGCACTTTTGTCATCGCCAGCACATCGACCAGAAATAAATTTTTCCGCTGGCTTACCTACCTGCCAGACTTCCTGGGATTTTGCAACCTCTATAACCCGCGCTCCGTTTCTGGAAGCACACCTGGATATTCCAGCTACTGTAGAGGTATACTCTTCGATAAGCTTGCCTCTCATCAGAAAACAGTCGTGGCCGATCAATTTCCATGTCTGTCGTGGCGACTTTGTCTACCTGGCGAAGCCGCCACTACTGGCGAAACACAACAACCGTGCAGCCATCGTTGTCATCGCCGGCCTGCGGAACCCCTACGGGTTTCTCACCATCTGCTCAGCGTGGCGAAACGATCTTGGCAAGTTTCCTCGAGCCGCTACAGCAGAAATTTAAACTTTTAGCGCATGGTTTTAAGCTCGTCCGATACCGCAAGCCGAGATTATCCTCACGATTTCACCTTCCATTGATCCTGGAGTCTCTGTTGGCGATGAAGCTTCCCGCCTGTTAGGGCGATTGCCCAGCAGCGTCTGGGCGAATTGTCGCCACCACCTTTATCAGCTTCAGTGAGACCGGTGATCAGCATGGGTCGCCCTCGGGGCCACGATCATCTTCCACCAGCGGACTGGGAAGCTCGGATAATCGAGCATCATTGCAATAGCGTCCCGTCTGATCAAACGGACATGTTCTTGGCTGCGTTGCCTGCATTGGGTTGTGCGCGATCAACGTCATCGGGAATTTGTTCTAATCGTTTCCACATATCGCCCCGGTACGATCCGATCATCTCCACCAATCCACTACACAAGCCAAACGAGCCTCGCCACCGATAAAATCTGCCGATTGATCTCTGGGGTATTCGCGCACCTTCACGCGAAACCAGTTTCACTCACTGAACTGGCGACATATTTCATCAACGTCGAGCTGCAAGCGGATCAGGATCTTAGATCTGACAAGCGCCATTCCGGCGCAGCCACGTTTCGGCGACGCTTTCCAGCTCTAAACGCCCACTGTCTGGCTCAAAACTACTTGCCACCTGGTTCCCACGGCGGAACAATATGCTGCAAGCCCCGCATCAGGTCGGGGATAAGTACAAGATCAAGCTCAGATCGGCTCAATGTGAAGAATGAAAAGCCATCAGCCCGCTTCGATCAGGGTTCGGCGAGCCCGATCTCAGTTCGCCAGGTGGTAGCGCTGGCGAGAAACGATCTCTGTAGTCGCGACGAAGGGATCGACGCCCCACTACCAGGCCCTCCACAACTTTGCGCGACGATTTCAGCGATGTCTTTGCCCCACTCACCCACAGCCAGAGCATCCGGGTGCTCAGAACCATTTAAGATTCTGAAACCTATGAAGCCAAGGACTTTCTCTTTCCAGGCCGCATGCTTTACCACGCGCGATGAAATGAGAATCCGGCAGCGCTCTGACTCTACCCATCTTATCTCTGCATAACAAGATATGTAAATTCACTCCACCAATTGATGCGATTGTACGACTTGTCTCTGCTCCAGCTTCAGCCCTCACAGTCCTCTTGCGGATTACTATATAATGCATCCACAGCCATAAATCCATCGTCAGCACCATCACTGTTTTATAAGTCGGTTAATCAGTTGTCTCAGGCAATTATATAGTCGATTCACCTTCTTTCACTTATATTGGCGTGCGCCTTATCTGGCAGAACTCACGCGCGTCTTGACTTCCGCTCCTATCGCTACACTGGCGGATCAGCCAAGCCAAACGAGAAGCTCTCCCCTCATGACACGGCTGAACGTAGCGGGCACAAACGTCATAAAGATCTCGTGCGATCAATGAGTTGTGATACCTCAATCGGATAAAAGGTCTCCAGCCACAGGAAACTCTTTTCCTTTCTCCACGCCACCACTTTATCTCGCTGGCATTTGCCGTCGCTCTTCGCCGCTTGCCATGGCGTCTCGCGTTGTCCTGCCAGTCTTGCGGTACTGGCACGCAGAGAAAAGAGACCCTGCACTCTGATCTGGATCCCGCCTCCACGGGCATCCTCACAGCGCGCGACTGATTCATCCACGTCATCGGCCCGCGCGCGCCTCTCCAACCGGCGGCTTAAAAGTGTTACCGATGTCCTGACTGACCACTTCGTGCCCGTTAACGAAACAACCCCGAATAACCGCTAACTTGACAACCAGCGGCTGCCGCCACTGTCAGGTGGCGAAGCTCCTGCCTTCTGCAAGTCACGGGGACGAAACTTTGCCATTACTAACCGAGGCGGGATGAGTCAGAAATGGCTTTGATCTGATCTCGGTAATAAGAAAAGCCCCGGTCTCTCTCAGTTTCCGGGCAATGGTCAGAATCATGCCTGAAAGGGAGCGTCTTAGCCAGTGAAAAATACGACACCGATTCCGGATGCGCCTTAGCCGTTTCATCATAACCGGCGATATGCCTACCGAACACAGCCCCAGTACTTGTGCGAACTGGTCGCGTTCACTGCTCTCGTGCTTACCGCGATCTTGCCATTCTTCGCCCTACAGCACCGCACGCAATGGCAGCGACGAGGTAACGATGTAGTGGCGAACCCGCCCGCGCGGCGGGTGCCGAGCCGCATAAGTCCGCGTTGCCACGACTTTGCACGCGCCGCCCGCTCGCGAAAGCTTTCAGATAGTCTCGCAGTGGGCGGAACAATTTAAGGAATCTACCCTCTATTCTTTGCTCTTCGGTCTTTGCCCCCTCGCGTTCCGTGTCCCGTTATCCCGTCTGGTCCGACCTCCGACCCGCTTGCGGCTTCGCCATTACGGCATCTTGCCCCAAAATGCTCTCCATCTCTTTGGCTGTGAAAGCACGCATTGTCTGTGTGCGGATGTTGCCCAGCATGTCCGCCGCGAGAGTAACACTGTGGCCGCCGTCTCGTCGGGCGCCTCGAAGATGCACACCTGAGTCATAGTGCCTCAATGTCCAATACATCTCCATGATGCATCACGCCCCCTCGACTGGACCTTGGCGCTCCAGTCCGCCACTCGCTCGGCTCGTCTGCTTGGCGGCCTGGATACGCTTATCGGTGAATTGCACCAAACTGATGTGCGTTGCCATGATATTGCTGCCTTCAGATTAAATAATTGGGTCCTTTTGGGCGGATGAAATAAAGCGCATGTTACGGCCAGCCATTTCGAAGGTCAAATGCCGACAGAAATACGCGCCGCCTATGCGCACATCAACAGGAGCTTAATCGCGGCATCCGCTCACCAAACTTTGCGCCTCAGGATAGGCAGGGCGGTTCACCGAACCGCCACAAAGCGTCTCGTTGCCCGAAGATTTGTGCCGGCACGAAGCGAAAGTGTCACGATCATAAAAGATCGGGCCGGGAAGCTGCAGAACCACGGCGTCCGGTGCGCAGAGCTGGGAAAGGCGAAGCGGTTTAGCCTCCAACCTTCACTTCGAGCTTCGCGTGATTCATACCTGCTGGGCCATATCGAGTGCGTAGTAAACGGTACATCACCCCGATGAAAGATCCGAGTGTGACCGCGATCGGCTTTCTTGATTTGCCTGGTCGTTATCCCCGGTTGCTGGTAGCCATAGCTGCCATTCGTGCGACTCGAGATCGCATGTTTTTCGTAGTCGATCGCCGTGACACTAATGTCGAACTGATCGACTCCGTTGATAATGAGCTCGACATTGGGCCCTCCCAGCTTTGCTAACTTACGCGCTCGCCGATTTTCGCTTCAGAGGGTTTGGGTCTGCTGAGCAAGAGTAAGGCTGGTAATTAGCGTGCAGATACTGATGGCGATGAGGTTCTGTTTCATTTCTCTTTGCTCTAAGGAGCAGGAACCGGGCGGGCACCGAGGGGCTGAAGCAGCGAGCTTCGCCAAGGTTCGGCCTCGCCCTCGATGCTCCCACCCTGCTTTCTGCCTTCTGTCATTGGTATTCGGCTTTAGCGCTGGCGTTCGGCGTTCGCTTCGTTCCACCTTAATCACAAATCACTAATCACGTCTCGCTGTCTTCTGCCCACCTGGCACGCCGCCCGCTCGCGAAGACTTTCGGAGTAGCCTCGCGCGAAGGACGATCAGTTTTCCGACCTCTCAACGCTCAACTATCCAACTCTCAACTTTCCTGTCATTGCCGATGAAGCGCCCAGAAAAGGTCGCCGGTCATGACGTAAGTGAGTGATGCCCAGCAGCATCAGGAAAACCGCCACCCAGAAAATCCAACTGTGGTGCACTCGCCGCCAGCGCGGAGTGTGCGAATGACCGTGGTGATGCTCGTGACTATGGTTTTGATCGTTCACACAAAGGAAAGGAAGCACATTACCGGCACCGGCGTTCTTGGAAAAGAAAAAGGTCGGCGGATAGCGGTTCCTGCCGGACTGGCGTTTCCGACCCGGACCGGCGGTTATCACCACAGCACAGAAATTGGCGTTTCACTTATCCTGTTAACGCTGTAGAACCAGCCACGGGAGGAACACTTCGATGCTTGATTCTTTGTTCGATCTACCGCTGGTCATCGTTGGTGCAGCCATTTAATCCTGCTCTGCGCCTTTGCTCTCCGGCGGGCTCGCCATCTTTGATCGCCATATCCTGCCGCGCCTGAAGCTCGGGCCGGAAGAGTCCGTTTCACCATTGCCATGATGCAGGCGGTCATGGTTTTCTACGGATTGGCTGTGGCCTTGATTGCGGTGAGCGTGTGGCAGACATACACGGACGCCGGCGCGACCACTTCAGAAGCCACCGCCATCGGTGTCCTCTACCGGTATGGGCGCCTATCCCGAGCCGCTGCGCTCGGAACTCGGAAGAACTGCGTGAATACTCAGGTAGTAATCAAGGAAGCGTGGCCGTTGCAGCATCAGCTGGCCAGGTGCCGCGTGGAGGAGTGGAGCGGGCGAACGATGTTGGGGCGAAGTTGTTTACCTTTGAACCCGCAACCGAAGGCCGAAACTTTTGCACGGCGAAACCGCTTCGGGCCTACAGCCAGTTGATCGAAGCTCGGCGACTGCGCCTGGACGCCGTCCTTACCGGGTTACCCGGCGCGTTATGGTTTGTCATCGTGGTCAGGCGCGCTGTGAGCCTCAGTTCAGCGTTTTTCTTCCAGGGTTGGGGATGCGCTCCTGCAAAGAGTCCGGAGTGGTCCTCCTGGCGGTCTTTATCGGGATGATCATTTTCATCATCTTCGCCTTGGACCGTCCATTTCGCGGCGATCTTGGTCTCCAGCCTGGTCCATATCAACTCATCTACGATCAGTTGATGAAACCGTAACTTCTCAATCGCATCGGGCTCGGGCTCGAAATGGAGCCGTACTCGATTGTCTCTGTTGAAGGAACGGTATTGATCGCGACGCGTGCGTTGAGACGGCGCTCTGCTACCATGCGGCACTATGCGACATCTTGGTTTTGGGATTGGTTCTGATGTGTCCGCGTTCGGACGGGCGGCGTCGGTGGCGGATCGCGTAGCAGAGCAGAACGCACTCTTCGAAGAGTTTTATCAGACAGGCCTAAAGAATTTCCCTGAGCGGGCCACTTCCTACGGCGATTACCGTTACAACTCGCAGCTTAATCCGGCTTCGCTCGCGGAGATCGCTCGGCAACATGCCGAAGCGGACGGCTTTCTTGCTCGGTTAAAGGCCATCCCGACCGATGGGATGAGCGACAAAGACCTGTTAAGTCATCGACATACTCGAGCATCAGCTCGAGCGCGAAGACGTGAACTACAGCCTGAAAAATTACGAGATGCCGGTGAACCAGCAGAACGGCTGCGCATGCCCGGCTCGCCGATTTGCCGAACGCGGTGCCGTTCGATTCCGTGCCGCATTACCAGGATTACATCTCCCGGTTACACCAAATCCCGCGCGCGCTGGAACAGACGACCGAGGTGATGAAGCAGGGCGAAAAGGACGGGCTCATGCCGCCCAAAGTTCCTGCTCGAGAAGTTGCCCGGCCAATGCGACGGCATCATCGATGCGAATCCGTTTCTTGAGCCGACCAAGAAATTTCCGAAGGAATTTTCCGAGCAGGACAAGAAGCGGCTAACCGACGAGATCACGAAGGCGGTTAACAATGATGTTTTTCCGGCGTATAAGAGATTCGCCGAGTTCCTTCGCACCGAATACGACCCGAAAGGACGGACTGAGCTTTCGGTCGAAAGCCTCACCGACGGGAAGCGGCGCTACGCCGAAGCGGTGAAAACGATGACCACGGTGAACGTCACGCCCGCCGAAGTCCACGAGATAGGGCTGAAGGAAGTGGAGCGCATCACGGCAGAGATGACCAAGCTCGCGCAAAGCCAGGGACACAAGGATTTGGCCAGCTTCCGGGAAGCGGTTAACAACGATCCCAAGTGGAAGCCGACAAGCGAGCAGCAGATTCTCGATGACTACAAAAAATACATCCATCAGATGGAACCGAAGCTGCCGGAATTGTTCGGCTTGTTGCCGAAGTCGCCGGTGACGGTGGAACCGATTCCCGATTTCGCCAAAGCCGCCGCGACCCATTACGTGCAGGGCACGCCGGATGGGAAGCGTCCAGGTCGCGTGGTTGTTGCGGTCTCTAATCCGACCAAACGCACGCTGATCGACGACGAAGCCGTTGCCTATCACGAGGGCGTTCCGGGTCATCACTTGCAGATCAGCATTGCCCAAACGCTGGAAGGTTTGCCGAAGTTTCGGCTGCACGGTTTTTATCCCGCTTATGCCGAGGGTTGGGCGCTCTATTCCGAGCAGTTAGGCAAAGAGATCGGTTTCTACCAGGACCCTGTATCTGACTACGGCCGGTTGAACTCGGAGATGCTTCGCGCCGTGCAGGCTGGTGGTCGATACCGGGATTCACGACAAGAACTGGAGCCGCCAGCAGGTGATCGATTACATGCACGCCAACGACGTCAACGACGCGCTGGCACAGACTGAGGCGGACCGCTACATCGCATGGCCTGGGCAAGCGCTCGCTTACAAGATGGGTCAACTAACGATTCTCAAGCTGCGCGATGAAGCAAAGGCGCAACTCGGCCACAAATTCGATCTCAAAGCATTCCACGATGAAATCCTGAACGGCGGCGCGATGCCGTTAGAGCTACTGCAAGAACGGGTAGAAGCGTGGATCAAAGCTCAAACCGACTGATCTTCGACTTCAGGGAACTTTTCGAACTTCGGCGGGAGCGGTGTGACAAACGATTGCGCCGCCGCTCTCTTAAATGGACTTTGCGGCTTCGTCATTTTTTGCCGCTTCAATTCTTCAACGCTTTAACGCTTCACCGCACCACTGCGCCGCAAGGAAGCTTGCTCGGGTCTACCCGTTGGGTTTGTTCAGCGGTGTGATGAAGCTTTTCCGTGCGATCTACGTCGCGCTCCATTTCCATATTGTCGCCGCAATCGCACCGGCCGCAGAGACCGGCCCGCTTCTCACCGGCAAGGCCGCCATGGGGCGATTGGACAGCGGATGCGCCCGGCGTGCGACGCAGGCTTACCGTTCAGGATTTGCCTCGCCGAGTTCAAATATCCTGTCAATTAAACCGGCACACGTCGTCCCACGTCCGGGAGACCGCGCGGCTTCAGGCGCCGCCTGGTTTTAAAATCGATCTGTATGCCGATGGTTTGCAAAATCCGCGTTTCTACCCCGCGCCCAACGGCGATATACTTCGTCGTGGAGAGTCATGAGAATCGGATCAAGGAGGTGCTGCGCGATACCAAAAGCAACGGGAAACCGGACGTTGTCGAAATCTTTGCTGAACATGGTTTGAACAAACCATTCGGGATCGCGTTTTATCCGCCGGGGAATGAGCTCCCAATTTTTATACGTCGCCAATACTGATGGGATAATTCGTTTTCCCCTATCGCAATGGCGACCCTCGGGCTGCGTGACCGGCCCAAGAATTAGGGCGCGCATTTGTCCGGTGGTGCGGCGCGTCTGCTGCAGTGGCGGCCACTGGACGCGCCGACATTGTCTGTTTCACCCGATGGTGACAAAATAGCCGTTTCGATCGGCTCAAGCTCGAGCTGGTAATGCTCTCCGGATAACTTGCCGCGGAAGCCGATCGGGCGCGTATCTTCGAGTCTCAATCCGGACGGCACCGATCAAAAAGTCCATGCCTTGGGAATTCGCAACGCCGTCGGAATTGCCTTTCGCCCTGGTCACTAACGAGAGCTGGATGAGCGCAAACGAGCGGGACGAGCTCGGCGAAGATTTGCCTGCGCCGATTACATCAGCAGTGTGCGTCCCGGTGGATTTTACGGTTGGCCGTGGTTTTACATCGGCAATCATCCCGATCCGCGCCACAAGGGAAAACATCCTGAGCTTGCTGACAGGTGATCGTTCACGATGTGCTTGTGCAGGCGCACTCCGCCACGCTCAACATGTGCTTGCGCACTGGTGAGCAATTCCCGGCTGACTACAAGGCGACATTTTTTCCGCGTTTCACGGCTCGTGGAACCGGAAGAAACGCACCGGTTACAAATTGTGCGGATACCGTTCGATCATTCCACCGGCAAAGCGCGCGGTGAATACGAAGATTCGTGACCGGTTTCGTCACGCCCGAGGGCAAAGTCTGGGGTCGCCCGGTGGGAATTACCATTTCCAACGACGGCAGTCTCTCAGCAAGACGGCAACGGAACGATCTGGCGTGTGAGCTACGGCAAGATAGTTCTACCGTGTTAAATCGGCGGGCGATTGAAAGTCGCTCGCTAGCCGCGTTCGGCCGGTGCACGTCCCTTAATAGCGGTGAATGCGATGGTTTGCGTCCACCAGCTCGAGTCCGCACAAAATGTCAGAACGCGTCGATGAGCGCGTCTGTGAGGTTTACCAGACTCAACCAGATCACCACGAAGTTCAGTGATCGTTTGCGACCAACAATCGGCCCCATGGCGACCCACCGTTATATACAGCCGTTTCCGCAACGCCTTCAATCCGGTCGACGCCACACCCGGCCAGCCCGCGGTGCCAGGCTTCGACCATATATAATAATCGATGCCGCGCTCGCGCGACCAGGCTAACCACCCATTCCAGAAAGCCCGGACTTCAACCGGCTCAGCGACACTAACCGGCAGGAAGTCGGGCTCAATTAAGAGGATCGCCGCCCGGCCTGAGACTTGCCACCAGATTCGCAATGGCTGCCTTCGCGTCTGTCACGTGGTGAAGAACAGCTCGCGCCGTCACTAAATCGAAACGGCCCGGATTGACTGGGGCGCCGCGACGATGTCGCCCTTGCGAAACTCAACGCGCGGAGCATCGACATCATTGACGAGCGAAAGATCGAGATCCACGGCAACGACATGTCCATTGGGAACAACATGCTCGGCCATCCAGGTCGAGGATCGAGCCATTGCCACAACCGACCTCGAGCACCCATGCATCCAGGCTGATTCCGAGTGACTCAATCTGTCGCCGGTGGATCGGATCAAGCAATTGCGACATCAAGGCGAGCCGCTTTTTCTGCCTTCAAGATGATGATCCAAGACGTAGCGCTGACATCGCCATGCCAGCGTAGCTGATCATGACTGCGTCACAAGCAATCCGCTCGGAACGAAACTGAACATTCCCGCTGAACCTCAGACCGGCTCGAAGACTCCGCCCTCACCACGGCGAGTCTGTCCCATAGCGGACGTGGAGAGCCTCGGATTCACTGGGAATTTCTTCTGCAGCGATTTCTCAATGAACAGATCTGCCAGGTCGGTTTGTCGAACAAGTTGTGCTTGCCGCGCGAGATGGTTGCGTCCAAGTCAGTCGGTCACCCGATCCACACCGTGGCCGAGCTTCAGCAACAGATTCACGACGACCTGCGAAGGCAACATCCCGAATGGATCGAGGCCAGGCGGCGAGTCTCCCATGTGCGAGTTTTACGAGGCGCGCCTGAGGCGACTCCTCGAAACTTGTGCGCCGATCGGGCCCGGCCGAAGCTGCCCTCAACACTCAACACTCAACTATCAACTCTCGACTTCCTTGCTAAGCGTTGGCAGTCGCAGGCGAGCCTGTAATGCCAGTCCGGCTCGGACCGTCACCCGGTCGCCGACTCGCCGTGGCGAGCTCGGGCCGAGGTTTCGTCCCGGCGACGCATACCGTGGGAGAGTGACTCGCAGCAAGGGGAAGCGCTCGACAAGTGCCTTCCGCCTCCGAGCCTTCTCGCGTTGTTTGAGGACTCGTATTTGGTTGCGAACGTGAATTGCTCCGGCGACGAAGGGCGCCTGGCCAATGGTGAAAACCGGTTCGCGTTGGTATATCATCATGCGACTAGTTTATAGTATTTATAGAAATATTGCAAGGTTTGAATCTTCCGGACGTACCCGGTCGCAACAATAGCAACGCCGGATTTGCTCAACAACGCCAACGAGTTATGCGTAAACTCCCATTTGAGCTCCGGCGCAGACAGAGTTAGCTCCTATATTAGTACATCTGGAAGGGATGTCGGTGTGATCAATTTCGATACACTTGCCCCGGTCTTTAACCTCGACCCCTCGCCGGATTGCCCCGACGTGTGGGCTCAGTGCGCGCCGTCTGCTAATGCCCGCCGCCTGCCTCTTTGGTTCTCGGACTCTCTTCTTCTTGCTTGTTGCGGCTTCGCGGCTTGCCCTTGCCGTGAGTGCTTGAGGCAGGTCCCCGCTTGCCGGACCGTCGCTGGCTGTGGCCGATACGACGCTACTTGCGCGTGCTTTGAAGCGTGGTGAGCAGTCGCCGCGCCGCTGGCATGGCTCTTGGATTTCGAATGCTCTGCGTCACGGTCATGCAGCGCCGCTTTGTTCGCGTGCGAAGCATGTGCGTCAGCTGACTGTGCCTTGCCGTAGGCGTTGTTTTGCGAGCCTGTTGTGCGGGTCGCCGCGTCGCCCTGCTTGTGGCCGAATGCGGAGTTCCCAGCTTCCTGGCCGGCGCTGCCTTTCGCCTTTCCGACATCGGCCTGCGCTTCGCTGTTGCGGTCGAGTGCCTTGATCGCTTCGGCTTTAGGCTTGCCGTTATTATTAGCAGCATGCAAATCTGGATTGTTTTTCGCGGCTTCAACACGTGACTGCTGGGTGGAAGTAGCTGGAGATGTGCTCCGCCTTCGCTGCCGCTTGTTCCTTGGCGGTGGGCCTGGCTGTTGTGCCGCCCGGGCCGTTAAAGCTGGCGCGGCTGACGGTTTTGTTGACGACCTGTCTGTTGACGTAGGTGTTGTGAATCACACTTGTGTTCACCCGGGTCACGGCCCTGTTATAACGGAACGATATTGCCGACCCATCGTCCGCCGTAGTAGCCGTGTCCCCGTAGCCGTAGCCGTAATTGACTCCGCCGTAGAACCCGACGGTCGGGCCCCAGTAGCCGTTGTTAAAGAAGTAATTGCCGCCGTTGTAGGCCCAGTATCCTGGGGTCCACAGGAATCCGATGCGCGGCGGAAGGATCCAGACGCCAGGGTACCCAGTAATAACCGGAATCGTAGGCCCAGTAGCCCGGAGTCCAAATATAGCCTGCGCCTGGCGCGTAGGGTTGCTGATATATCGGTATCGGGGGTGGCGCGATCCCAATCGATATGCCGACTTGTGCAAAAGAAGAAGTAAGCGAAAGCCCTACAAAGAGAACTGCCGCGAGCGCAACGGTAGAAAATTTCACTTTCATATTCAGGTGTGGTACGAACTCAAAGAATAGACGCTGTTGCGCCGCCAAGTATTCAGACGGAAAGCGAGGATTGACCCCAATTCACCCTCTCTCAAGCAGGGACAGACGATCTCCTCGGTCACCAAAGAAACTTGGGCTTCCGTCGCGCGCCCCATCGCGGCATCTTTAGACACTATGACCGTCCAGAATCTCTCGGCCCAGCCGCCTTTTATCACGAAGGACGGCTCGACTATCCGTTCGATCCTCGATCGCACGAATGCGCCCGTACAAAACCAAAGCCTTGCGGAAGCGCGCGTCCGCGCAGGCGACAGGACAGAGCGGCACTATCACAAGATCGCGGAGGAGCTTTATTTCATCCTCGAAGGCGCGGGCGAGATAGAGCTCGACGGCGAACATCGTATGGTCCGCTCGGGCGATGCGATCCTCATCCCTTCGGGCGCGTGGCACACGATCGTGGCTACAGAGCCATTGCGCTTTCTCTGCTGCTGCGCGCCGCCTTATTCGCACGAGGATACGTATTTCGAGTAACCGAAAGTTTTTCAGATTTTAATGTGGCGAGAGCACTGAACCTCTGGTTACCCAGGAGTTCTCTTTTCGCGAGATTTCCTACCGCTAACGATCAATGCCTCCGCCGGAAAACTCATTGTTCCGCTCGACAAAGTATTGCTGCGCACCGTCCGCGACAGCCTGTTTGATCGGCTTCTATTTTTTCAGGCGTTAGGCGAGCCATTTTTTCGCGCAAACTTTCGGACATTTCAGTCCGCAACTGCCAGAACTGCTCAAATGACAATGCCGCTTCAATCTGAAAATTCAGGTGGCGCTCAATCACATTTTCAGCGCCAGCATTTTTCAGGATTCCAGCCAGCTTACCGGGAGCGGCAAAACGGAATGCATCTGGCGCATCCGGATCTTGCGTCGGAGACTCCACAAACCGATCGAACACGTCGTTGAGGGTCGAAAAGAAAGGATTAGCCTCCTCCGGACCCCAGACGGCGAACGAGACATAGCCATCGTTGCGAACCACTCTCAGCGCCTCCCGTATTCCCTGACGGGATCGACGAAAAACATCGCTGAGAACCTGCCGACGGCCAGATCAAAGGTCTGATCGGCGAATGGCAGATCGTTGGCCGAACATTGCCTGAACTGAATGTTGGTCAGGCCGCGCCGGCCTGCTTCCGCCTGAGCCGACTCGACCATGCCAGCTGCCGGATCCGTGCACATTACTGATCCGGTGGGTCCGACGATGCCTGAGATGGTGAGCGATGGTTCGCCGCTTCCGCCACCGATATCGAGCGCATTGTGGCCAACCCCGATCCGCGCTTCTTCGATTAGACCCGTTGTTACGGGCGCGCACATCTGGGTGATAAGCGCGCGATACTTGTCCCAATAGGGCGCAGAAGTTTGCCACGCCTGGAGCACTTTGTTCTGTTCTTCGGGATTCATTCTGATTCGCTAAGAGGCGAGTCGTCGACCGGACTGGCATAGAATGTGAGACTCGACGCAGTGAGCAAGTGTGGGCAACGAGCAATTTCAATTGGGCCTTGCGTGAGCGAAGCCAAACACGGTCATTAGGCGAAACGCATCAACAGCACGAGCGAAGCCACGGCCAGGATGATCCCCGCCAGCTCATAGTAGTTCAACGATTCCCCGAACAGCACCACGCCGACGGCGGTGAGGAGTAGCACCATGGAAATGGAGTAGACAACGCTGATGGTGGCCAGCTTCAGGTGTCGCATTACGAATACCCACCCAAATGCTGTCGAAGCATAGACAGCGAAGCCGATATAAAACCACCGTGTCCGCAGGGGCTGGTCGCGCGCGCTCGACAGCTTGAGGAAATAGTCGCCCAGCACGCCGACTGCACTGAAGGCGACCGTGACGAGGACCGCGAGCATCGTTTTTCTCATTGTCGCGTTGCTACCCCCGATTCCCGTTTTACGCCTTTAATGGGCGAGAGATCGAGATCGATCGCAACGACCTGACCATGGGGAGCCACGTGCCCGGCCATCCAAGCCGACATTGAACCGTTGCCGCAACCGACTTCCAGCACCCGGGCGTCGCGGCTAATTCCGAGCGACCTCAATGTATCGCCGGTGCATCGGATCAAGTAACTGCGACATTAAGGCGAGCCGCTTTTTCTCGCCTTCCAAATGATGATCTAAAACGTATTGAGACATCGCTGCGAAGCGTAGCTAATCGGGATGGCGTCACAAGCGAACGCTCGGGTGATATCAGCTTTCAGAATGCCAGCCTTTTAGCAGCGTGAGTCTTCCCTCACGGCTGACGAATCGAAAGCGCGCGGAGCGTTTTTGATTTCACGATCTGCCACCTTAGGCAGCCCATTCCCGCACAGAGGAGCTCGGCTTGTTCGAGACTAGTGCGGTTCCGCCCGCCTCAGCTTATTCGGAAATCTCGAAGTTCTCGAATCCTTTCCAGCGTCGGTCGTCCGATTGCAAGAATGATGAAAACCACCTTATCCATTCTCTTCCTGCTCCTTCTTCCGCTGGCACTTTTCGCCAAAGACAAAGCGGTTCCCACTCAGGGAAAAACTCATCGTCTCGACCGAGGCTTCGACTGGTCAGAAGCTTCCGGCCTATCCCTCTGGCCAACCGGAGATCAGCGTCTTAAAGATCACGATCCCACCGGGCCAGCGTCTGCCCATGCACAAACATCCCGTCAATCAACGCCGCCGTCGTCCTCAGGGGCGAGCTCACGGTCAGCAACGGGCAAAGGCAAAGTTCTCCACGTCAAAGCCGGTCACCCCATGATCGAAGTCGTCGACGAATGGCACTACGGCGCTAACCACGGGACCGAACCGGTCGAACTGATCGCCTTCTACGCCGCGCCGTCAAAGGCACGCCCATCACCGTTCCGCAGAAGTAGCGACTCGAAGCCGGTCGCGACGATTCCTCCGCTTACCGTTTTAGATCAGACGCAATTGGGGATAACTTTTAATCTGATAACTCACGGGCTTTGCTCGTGTGCTTGTGCAAAAAGTCAGACCGACTCTTTTGCTTCCACTCGCCAGCGGTGTTGAATTTTTGCAAAATAACTGGGTCGAACCATCTTATTCTCGTTAGATGCATCGACTGGCGAGACTTGGACTGGTGTTATTGGCGCTGACGGTCTCGGCGCCGCCTTTAGGGGCACTTCCGCCGGAAGAGCTTGATGGAATCAGTTTTGCTGACGATCCGCACATGCTCTTTGTTCCCATTGAGGAAATTGCGCGAACGCTCGGCTGGGAAACGCATTTTGATCAAGAGGAAATCTCGCTCAACGGCCACTTACTCGATGCCGCACATCTCCGAAAGCTCACCAACGGAACCTTATTGGGTACTGCTCGATGAATTGCAACGAGCGGGCGCGACCATTACCTGGAGCGATGACGGAATGCAGGCGCTGGTGGCGAGTGACAACAAAAACATCGCGATTCAGTTCGCTAATAAACGCGTCGAGGTGGATCTGGCGAACCAGCGTCTACGCGCCTATCAGGGAGCGCGACTCGTGCTCGACAGTCCCATCAGCAGCGGGCGCGAAGGAAAGAAGACGCCCCGGGAGAATTCAAGGCTGGGCCAATCAAATCGCGGATGCATCGCTCCCGGCTCTATCACAACGCCCCGATGCCGTGGAGTGTGCAGGTGCACGAGAATATTTTTATTCACGGATTCCGGAAGGTCCCACGACGTCCCTCCTCGCACGGTTGCATTCGCCTGCCGCTTAACGGGGGCCAATCCCGCGAAATGGTTCTACAACTGGATCGACCTCGGCACACCGGTCAGCATCAAAGGCCATTGGCCTCTCGCCACCACCACCCCAGCGCCAGTGCGTATTGAAAAAAGCGCTCCTCCCCCGCGCTCTTTTCTCCGGAGAGTAATCATCGCCACTGTGATAACGATCGCGGGCACCTTGGTTATCTGGTTCACCTCGCGAGGCCGCGGAAAAATCTAACCAATGGGCGCGAACATCTGGGTGATAAGTGCGCGATACTTGTCCCAATAGGGCGCAGAAGTTTGCCACGCCCTGGAGCACTTTGTTCTGTTCTTCGGGATTCATTCTGATTCGTCAAAGAATTTAGACTTGACCCCAAATTCCTCGCTGGCGTGCTACTTCACGTTGACGGCAAGAGCGATCGTCGGCGTAGCGAAGTCGTGCTGATGGTGAGGATCGATGACCCCACGCGGAAGGAGCTACCATTTGCCGGGTTCCATCTTGCCCAGAGCTGGAAGCCTTGGCACTCGCTGGGGGTCAAGGCCGGCTGCGAGTAGCTGTGTGGCATCGAACTCGTAGACCACGTCTTCCGCTGTGGCCTCGGGCTGCGACGCGTAGTGAACCATACTACTCTCACTGCTCCCGGAAGCAATACTCACCCGCTGCTTTTGTGCGATCGATCGCCATCTCGGGCTTCGCTCGGACGACGCGGGCGATTGCGAGCAACTCGGCCTTGGCCGTTCCCTGAAGGGCGAGAACATCTGAGTACTCGGACTGGATCCGATCCAGTTCAGGATTGCCGGCGTCCGTGTTGCGTGCTGGGCTAACATGCCGGTGGTGATCACGAGGAGGGCGGAAGCAAAGCGCGATTTTGAACATAATGGGGTCCTTTCTCAGGCGGCCAAACAAAGTTTATGCGGAATCTTTCGGCCTAATTCCATTATAAACCCGTGCCCTCGTTGCCGTCAACTTTGCTACACGCGCCTTGCCTCGCGATCGCCTTCCGCCACTTCCCTGACCACTGCAAAAGTCAGGACCGACTAGCAATGTTGCTGCAACTGAACGAAGTAGCA
>ERZ1370068.2921-contig-2049_pt1 | contig 37240 bp, 40 predicted proteins | sample MGYA00561227_ERZ1370068 | MGnify/ENA primary metagenome ERZ1370068 (study PRJEB38410, sample SAMEA6850437) | metagenome | study: Metagenomic assessment of the ecological functions of the soil: analysis of the soil microbiota associated with the...
GTTGTACTTCGTTCAGTTACGTATTGCTGCAAGCTGATCTTCTACACGCCGACGCTGCTGTCGCCGTGGCAGGCGCAGCCGTGGCAGCAATTTCCGGCGCGCTGCGGCGCTGGCAGGGCGAGGCCGACGCGCTCGGCTTTCAGCGCATCCTGCCCAGCTACGCGCGTCTTACCGCACCGACGACGAATTCGAGCCGGGCGAGGCGCTGGCCCTGCACACGGTCACCGCCTGCGAACTCGGCGGCGACGAGCTGCGCTGCGGAGTCCACCGCGGTGCTCGGCGCCCGCCGGCCGCGTGTTCTACGTCTCGCAAGGCTCGGTCTACGTGTGGACCAGCGACCTGGCGGCGCCAGCCGGCGGTGCCTGGTCAGCGCGGCCGAAGCGCCACGCACGCTGTCCGCGGTGTTTCGTCTGCCGCTCGATGGCGCTGCGCCGAGCGCGATCAAGACCGTCGGGCGTGCCGATCGACCAGATGTCGTTTCTCGAGGACGGCGGCCACTTGAACGTGCTGCTCAGGGATCGGGCCGCGGCGAGAGGCATGTTGGGCAGCGAGGCGACACAGGGCTCGATAGCGCTGCTGCGCGTGCCGCTGTCGGAGTTCGGCGACGGCCGCGGCTCGACGCTCAGCGCGAGCACTACCGCCGCGTGCCCGGCGCCGCAGGCGGCGCCGCTGCAGAACCGCTTCGTCGGCGACTGGTTGCTGTGGGGCGGCGCCGCCGAGCAGCTGGCAGCGTCGGCCTGGGCGCTGCGCTATGCCGCGGCCGGCTGACGCGAACGCGCTGTCGCCCGGCCACGCGATCGAGCGCATCGAGGCGCTGGGGCGCGACGCGGTGCTGGTTGGCTCGCGGGGCGCGGACCTGCACCAGCGCGCGTGCGCTTGTCGCGTGGCGACGCGCACGGCCTGGCCGGGCGCCACGTGCAGTCCGGCGCTGCGCAGGGTGAGACGCGCACGCACGGCTCTTCTACCGCCCGCAGGCGCGACGACCAGGGCCTACTCGGCCTGCCGGTGCTGGGCGGCGGGCCAGGCGCCGGCGCAGGTCTATGCGGATGCGCAGGGTCGGCGCTCGGCGGTGCTGTTCCTGCGCAATCGTGATCTGCGTCTTCACCGCACTCGGGCAGCTAGGTGCCAGCGAAGGCGCCGTGCGCGACGACGGCTGCAAGGCGAGTTGCGTCGACTGGTACGGCAACGCGCGGCCGATCTTCCTCGGTGACCGCGTGCTCGCGCTGATGGGTTACGACCTCGTCGAGGGCCGCATCGAGACCGCCGGTTGGCGTTTCGCCCAGGGCCTGACACGCCCTTCCACGAGCAGATCGTCGAGCGGCGACGCATCAGCTTCGCGCCGAGTAGCAGCGTGGCGCGAAGGTCGGTATTCACCGTTCAACTGACAACATAAGCGGCGGCTCGCGGTGGCGATCAGCGTGGCGTCGTCGTTGATCAGGCACTCTGCGTGGTACCGACCAGCCACCAGCCGCAGCACTTCTGCGCTGGCGATGAAGTGCTTGCCCAGGCCGGGGCGCGGTGGTCCACACGCAAGTCGATCGTGCCGAGTTTGGAGACGCGCTGCATCACCTGCGCGGCCGGCTCGTCGGCGTGCTTCTCGCCGATCGCCCACATCAGTGCGAGGCCGCCCATCGCGTCGAGCGTGGCCGAGATCACGCCGCCGTGCAGGCGTCCAGTACAGATGATGGCCCACCAGTTCGGGCCGCATCTCAAAGCGCAGCGTCGGCCCGTGCGGCCCCTGGCCCGTGAACTTCAGACCGAGCAGCTGGTTGAAATGGATCTGCTGTTCGAACAGCGTCGTCAGCGCCGCGTCGAGCCGGGTCTGTCCGGTCGCGCTGCGGCGAGGTGCGTGGCCATGCGTCATCGGCCGCCAGCAGAGCCGCGCGCCAGGCTTAAGGCCCTGGCGCGTGGGTTCGTTGCAGTCAGCGAGTCAACGCGACCGGCGTCGAAGGCGCCGGGATCCGGCTCACCAGGTTGGTGGCGATAGCCTGTCCGCCATTGCGGTCGAACGCGTCGACATGCCGAAACGGCACCGGCAGACGGTGCGCCGTCGCAGCGCCAGCTGGCGCTGATCGGCGCCAGCGTGGCACGACGGCTTCGGGCCTGGAGCCGTTCAGGCAGCAGCGGCCTGGCCGGTCGGTCGGCCAACCAGCGCCTCGCGCAGCGTGCGCATCATCACCCTTCAGTGGTCTTCGCCGCAACGGGGCGGTGCGTTGCCGCCGCCACAACCGGTCCAGTAGGCAAGGCCGTCGTTGTCGACCCATTGGCTAACGACGTCGGTGGAAGTGCGGCCACGGCCGCCGCGCCCGCAAGTGCGCGAGCAGGAGAGTCGCTTGAGCTGAGCAGCCTGCTGTTGTGGTGAGACGTCGCCGCGATGTGGGTCTCCGCGTGTTTGTCGCGCGTCGCCACGGTAGGCTGAGCAGTCGCGCCTTGCCTGCCCCCTCGCCAGGGGGTCGCAGCGCGCGCGCGGCGCGGGTGTTAGAATCCACACACGATTGCGTTCGCGCGGGTGCTGCATGCTCAGCCACGGCGCAACCCGAAGCCAGTGTGACGAAGCGTCGCGTCTCGCGTCCCGCTCAGGCCCGCAGCTCCGCGCCGGCGCTTCGCATGCGCCAGCCCCTGACCAGGCGCGAGGCGTTCGCACGCAGGTGCTGGCTCCCGTCCAGCCCAGGCTTGCAGCCCCGCGCCGGCGCTTGCATGCGCCGGCCCCGCTACTGGGCGAGCCGGCACCTGGTGCAAATCTCTCGTCCGGCTCAGGCTTGCAGCCCGCGCCGGCGCCGCGCCGGCCCCTTCGCGAGCGAGCCGTACACAGGTGCCGTCTCTCGTCCGGCTCAGGCATCGACATGGTTCTCGCGTTGCGCGGCGCGCAGTTCGCGCAGCACCTGCAAGGCCTGCGCGAATTCGGAAAGCGCGCGGCGACCACGCAAACGGCGGCTTTGCCTGGGCCGAGCGGTGCCTGCAGCGCATCCTGCAAATTGCGTGGTGACTCCAGCGAGGCGTAGTCGGCCTTTTCGAGCAGGGCCTCGAGGCGGAGTCAGTTCGGCCTCCAGCAGCATGCGGTCGACCGCCGGGTTGCAGGGGGTCGAAGGTGTTGCTAACAGCGGGTGTCGATCGCGCTCACCACCTTCGCCAGTTCGCGCAACAGGACTGCGCGTCACGGCCGAAGGTCGCTCTCGCCGATGCCGTCGAGCACGTCGCGCTCGAGCGACGCGGCATGCGCCGACAGCGCGTTGGCGCCGATCGCTGCGCTGGCGCCTTTCAACGAATGCGCCTGACGACGCGCCGCGTCGAGGCGCGTTGCCGACAAGCGGACCGTTTAGCGCGGCGATGCCATCGCGGTAGGCCAGCGCAGATTGCTTGAGCACGCGTTCGTAGACGTCGATGCGGCCCGCAAAGTAGCGTGGCAGCACCGATTCATCTAGTCCGTGCACCGGCTCGCTCGCTCCGGTGCCGGCTCGGGTAGGCGCGCCACCGTCGCTGCGGCGGCGCGTCCGTGGCGGTTTGGGTGCCGCGCGGCAACCAGCGCAACAACGCCCCGTAGAACAGCGCCGGTCCACCAGCGACGTGTGGTCCTGCATGCCCGCCTGCTCGCAGGCGAGCCGGTCTTCGCCAAAGGCGTTGGCCGTCATCGACAGCACCGGAGTGTCGCGTGTGCCGGGATCGCGCGGATCTCCCGGGTGGCCTGCAACCCGTCGAGTGCCGGCAGCTGCACGTCCATCAGGATGAGGTCGAAGCGATTGCGGCGCGCGGCCAACACCGCTTCTCGCCGCTGAGGCCACGTCGACATGCAGCTCGACCGCCAGCGGCCGCTCGACGCGACCTCGAGGTTAGCCGCGTTGTCTTCGGCCAGCAGGATGCGCGCTCCGCGCGTGCTGCTGGTGCAGCCGCGCCTCTACTCGCGCAGCGACTCACCGGGTCTGCGCTTCGATGTCATCGCCGAACACCGTGGCGCCGGAGCGCTCCTGCGCGCCAACGCGAGGCGGGCGTCGAACCAGAAGCGGCTGCCGCGCCCGGGCTCGCTCAGGCGCGGCGTCGCCGCTGCCATCAATTGCGCCAGGTGGCGCGTGATCGCCAGGCCGAGCCCGGTGCCGCCGAAGCGCCGCGTGGTCGTGCTGTCGGCCTGCTCCGAGGCCGGTGAACAGCTTGGCGATCTGGCTCGGCTCGATGCCGATGCCGGTGTCAGCCGACCGTGAAGCGGCGCGCGCGCAGATATCGCCGTCTTCGCCAACAGCGCCTCGCACCACGCAATCGATGCCGCCGGTGCTCGGTAGAACTTGACGGCGTTGCTCACGCAGGTTGAGCAGCGCCTGCGACAACCGTGTCGGAGTCGCCGCGCAGGCGGTCGGCCACGTTGCAGGCGTCCACGCGCGAGGTCAGCGCCCTTGGCGCGTGCGCGTTCGGCGAGCATCGCCTCGCGCGGCTCGACAGTATCGCGCAGCAGCAGAGAGCTGCGTGCTCGAGCTCGAGCTTGCCCGACTCGATTTTCGACAGGTCGAGGATGTCGTCGATCACGCATGCGACAGGCGCTGCGCGGCGTCGTGGATCTTGTCGAGCCGGGTCGGCTTGCGACAGGCGGCGGGTCGTCGCGCCGCAGCAGGTGAGCCATGCCGATCACGCGCGTTCATCGGCGTGCGGATCTCGTGGCTCATATTGGCCGGGAAGGCGCTCTTGGCGCGCGTGGCCGCCTCGGCCTTGTCGCGCGCCGCAGTCAGCTCGATGTTGAGTTGTCTGGCCGTCCTCGCATGCTTGACCTGGCTGACGTCGGTGACAAGCACGAAGAAGCCGTGCACGGCGCCGTCGCACAGCGTCGGGCACGTAGTGCGCCAACGCCGGCAGCAGCTGCCGGTGGGCGACGCGCCTCGAGCTCGATACGATGCGCGCGACCGCTCGGCCACGTCGGTCGCGCTGTGGCCGAGCAGGGCCGTAACGCGCGTCACCCAGCACCTGCGAGGGCGTGCTTGCCGACCATCGGCCTCCGGCGCGAAGCCGAACCAGCGCCGCGTAGTCGATCGTTGGCGAAGCGGCAGCGCAGGTCGCGGTCCCAGTAGCCGAACATGCCCGGGATGTTGGCCGCGAGCCGCCGCAGGAACGACCTCCGACTCGGCGCCAGCTGCGCCGCCGCGCGCTCTCGCAGCTCGGCGCGTGCGCTCCTGCACCGGCGATCCTGCAGGTGAGTGGCGGTGGCTGCGCGCAGCTCCTCGCTGACGCGGCGTCGCTGCTCGGTGACGTCGCGCGAGATGCCGAAGACGCCGATCAACGCACGCCGTGCTCCGTCGCTGCAGCGGCCTTGGTGGCCTGGAACGTGCGGCAGCCCCGCGAGGTCGTGACCAGCCGCTCCTCGAAGGAACGTGCGTGCGGTCTCCGCCGATCACGCAGCGCATCGTTGGCGCGCAGCTGGCGCGCTTTCGCTCGAGGGCTCGGCGAGTGCGAGGTCGTGCAGCGCATTGGCCTGGCGGCGTCGCTGAACGGTGCCAGCGCGGCGTGCGACCGCGCGGTTGCCGGCAGGAAGTGGCGGCCGTCGCCGGTCGCGCGCGAAGATGCGCGTCGCTGGAGCCCTCGGCGACCGAGTCGAGCAGCGCCAGCGCGCGCTGCCGGCGTCGCAGCTCGCTGCCTTGCGCGAGCGTCGACCTGCGCGGCGCCTGCGCGCTCGACGCAGCCGCAGCAGGGCATGCGCCCGACGCACACCAGCGCCAGCGCGCCGAGGCGGCGCATGATCCGATCTGCGAGCTGCGCGCCGCGCTGCATCGATCACCTCGCTGCGGTCGATCTTGGCCTGGCGAATACCATGTCGCTGTGGCACGCACGCGAGCGCACGACGCCCAGTCACCGGCTCGCCGCGAAAGTCGGTGCCGTCGTAGGCCGAGCCGCAGCGGCTCGCTCGCCGCGGATGGCCATGCGCGGACGAGCAGCGTGGGCGTCGTTCAGCCTGGCACCGGCACTGGCGCGCGGCCGAAGGTGCCGCCCACCATGCCGCCGCGCGCGCGCGCGCCAGCAGCGATCTCGGCGGTGCTGGCTGGGCACCGGCCAGGCGCGCAGCAGCGGGCGGCGGGTGAAGACGCGTCGGTGTCGTCGCGCAGCACCGATCCGCGCGCTTGCGCGGGCTTGCCGGTGCGGATCGAGCGGCGCCACGATGTCAGCCGTCGCTGCGGCTGCGCCTGGCAGTCGCCGCTGCGGTAGAGCTCGCTGTGCTGCACGTCGCCGGTGGCCTGCTGCACCGCGGCGCGCTGCGCGGCGGCCGCCAATTCGGGCGGCACTTGCCGCGCCGGTGTTCGCCTCGCCGGCCGACGGAAGCGGCGCGGCGCCGTCGAGCAGCCACCAGCTCGTGGTGAGCGGTGCGGACTGCGGCTGTACTCTGCTCACGCGCTCGAGCAGCCGCGCTCGCCACTGGCGGGATCCGCGCCGGTGCTGCCAGCGCAGCGTCCGTATCGGCGAGGGGAATTCGCTGTCGCGCAGGAACAGGCGCTCGGACATGCGGTCGGACATCCAGCACGTCGGATCTGCTTGGCGCGCAGGTCCGGCACCGGCCTCGAGCCGCGCCGCCTCGCGGTGCGCGCTCGTGCCGGTAGTTCAGCCACGACCGCGCTGCGCCGTCAGGGCCATGATCGCCAGCAAGGCCAGCAGCGAGCAACGGCCAGGCAAGACCCGGCCCTGGCGACTCGTGCCACGCCGCGGTGCATGCGCCGCACCAGCCAATACAGCAGCGACGAGTCACCACCACGAAGGCCCAGCCCTTGTACAGGCTGAGCGCGCTGCGCTGTTGCGGAGTCGGCGATCAGCCGTTCGAGCGCGAGATCGGAGCCGTAGATCCACATCGCCGCGAACAGCGCGTAGACGAGCACCACGCCCATGATGCGCCGCCGCGGTGGCAGCGAGCGCCTGGGTGTCGGCGCGCTGATGTGTTGCAATCATGGCTGGCGTGCGCGCCGCCGGAGCGTCGGCGCGCCACGCGGGCTGTGCGCGCAGGCTGAGCGTGTTTGGCTCGTCTGCGACGTCCTCGGCCGAGTCGGCGTGGCCGCTCGGCGATGGCGCGGAGAGGTGGGGGAAGTCGGCGATGAAAGGCGTCGACCAGCATGCCGGGATCAGGTGCGCGTGCCGCGGCTGGCCGTTGATCATGTCGCGTGCACGGGTGTGGGCAGGGGCATCGGCTCCTTGTAGACGCGCCGCGGGGTGAGCGCGTCCCGAACACGTCGGCCAGCGCCATCAGGCGGGCCGCGAGCGGGATGGCGTCGCCGACCAGGCCGTCGGGGTAGCCGATTGACCGTCCCAGCGCTCGTGGTGGTGGCGCGCGATCTGCTTGGCCACCGCCAGGAACGCGATCGGCTGCTTGCGCGTCGGCGCTCCGGCGCGCGCTCGAGTCCGCCTTCGGCGCCGATCGCTGGCGTGGGTCTTCATGATCTCCCACTCCGGCGACTGTCGAGGCGGCCCGGGCTTGAGCAGGATGTAGATCGGGGATGCCGACCTTGCCGATGTCGTGCAGCGGTCGCCGACGGCAACCAGCAGACTCGATCGACATGCTCGATCCAGGTCGGCGCCGCGAAGCCTGCGCGTGGCTTGCAGCTTGAACCGTGCCCGAGGCGGCGCACGTACTCCTGCGTGCGCCAGGATGTGGTTGCCGGTCTCCGGGGTCGCGCGTTTCGGCGGGCCGCGCCAATGCGTGAGATGCTGGCGTCCTGCTGCCAACTGGTTCTCGCGCATGCGGCGCGCCACCTCGGCCTCGAGGAGAACGCGTTGTGGCTCGACGGCTCGATCGCGCGCGCGCTGCAAGTCGATCTGCGCGAGCACGCCGCCTGCCAGCACTCACCGGCGGTGCCGGCAGATGGCTTGAAGTGATTGTCAGTCGGTCCGGCGCGGGCCATTCGACGTTAGGTCCTGCGGCTCTTCGTCTTCGGTGGCAGTTGAGCGCGGCGACGCTCGGAATCACCCGGGATAGCCGCGCGGCGGGCGGCAGTCAGTCGCGCCGGTGCTGCATCACCTGGTAGCCGTCCATGCCGGGCATCATCAGATCGAGCAGGATCAAATCGGGCCGTGGGTGACGCCGTGGCCGCCAGGCGCAGCGCCGCGGCGCACCCGTTGTTGGCGGCGCGCACGGCGTAGTCGCGGCACCGCAGCTCGCCGAGCACCGTGAGGTTCTCCGGGCACATCGTCGACGACGAGCACGGTGGGCACGATCATGGGCCAGCCGGCTCTGGCACTCGCCGGCGCGGGCGCCGATCGGGCTTGGCGCCGCGCCGGCATGGGGCACACGCCTGCACGCCGGCAGCGCACCTGCGCCAGACGTTGTCGTGATTGGCGATGCGCCTCGTGCAGGAGTGCGGGCGATAGGCGGCGGCCACTTGGTCGTGCGGGTTTCCCGCGAAACGTGCCGCTGTGGCTGCGCCTGCAACGGCAACGCCGCGGTTTTGCTGAATCCAACGCGCTTCAGCCAGTGGACAGTGCGGCGGTCGCGCGTGGAGGCGCACCTGCGCGAAGTGACGGCTGGCGATGCAAACCCAACGGCCGAGTTACCTGCGAGCCGCCCGGGCCGCCGGCATTCGTTCACGGCCTGCGCGGGGTTGCCGCCTGAGGGCCAGATCGTGCAACCGTGTCACGCTTGACCGCTGTACCGCTCACCTACAACAGACCCGGCCCTCGATGGCCGACCCACGCCACCGTAATCGCTCCCAGACGCCACCGGTGCGCCTCGCCCCGGCCACTTGCCTGCAGTGCGGCACAGACCGTCGGCGGCGCGTGTCGGCCGCGTGCCGGTCGGGGTGCCGCTGCTGGCGCTTGCCGGCATGCACCGGCGCCGGCCGCCGTTGATCCGGTGCGATCGGCATCGCCACCGACTTCACCAGCGCGAGCTGGGCTATCGCCAAGCACATCCCGACAGAGTGGGTGGAGGGGCGGCCCGGTGCCGTGCTACCGCCTCCGACGCGCGTCGAGCGCGCGCTGGCCGCCGCACTGCCTGCCGTACGCAGGCGGGCGCTGATCGGAAATCGGCCGACACTGGCCGCAGCTTTCTGGCTGCCGCTGTGCCCGCTGGCGATGGCGGCGCACGCGACTCGAACGGCTGTGGCCGGCGCTGCCGAAGGCTGATCGCGAGGGGCGCCATGCCCGAGGCCTGCGCCGGGCGCGCCGCTGGTCGGAGGCTGGCGCGCGATCGACCCTTGCCCCGATTTCTCGGCGCGACCACGCCGGAGGTGCGCGAGTCGCTGCTGTGGCTGGCCGCAGGCCGACGCTCGCGCGATCCGCCACGACGCGTTATTGCGCATGCTCAGCTGCCCGAAGGGGGCGGCGCGGTCGGCTTCGACCAGGTGGTCGTTCGGTGGAGTCGCGCAGGGGCAGTTGCCGGCCGGGCCGCATGGGGGTTCCAGCCCGTTGTCGGCGCTGCATCCCGATCTGCTCGGCCACGCCGCTGGCGGCGCAGCTCCGAAGCCGCTGGCCGCGCCGCAAGCGCGCCGGCCTCGACCCCTGTGACGGCGTGCGGGGCCCGGCTTCGAGGGAAGCCGTTCCGCAGCGCGGCAGCTTGGGCGGCGCTCGATTGGTGGCTGGCGCGCGCGCCCCGGAGCTGGCCAACCGCGTGCCGCCGGCGCAGGAGCAACCAGGTGGCGTGGGTGCCGCTGGCCCAGGCGCTGGGCACCGACTGGCTCTGACGAGCCGAGCCAGCAGAAACCGATGGTGGAGTTCTTGCTCGCGCGCGGGTGCCAGCCCGGGCTACCGCCTGCCGCAGCAGCCCGACATGACGGTGCTGCAGCCTGGCGCGCGAGATGAACAGCCCGCTGGCTGGCGCTGCTCGAGCGCGGCGCGCCCGTGGCGCCGCGATCGCGCGTGGCCAGGCCGCGGCGAGGCGCGGCGCACCGTAGGCGGCGCGAGGTTCGATTGGCGCGAGCGCTCCAGTTCGCCCGCGCGCATTGGCGATACTGGCCGCGCTGCCATCGCGCGACCAGGAGATCCCGATGCTGTTTGCCGTCACCGAGCAATTGGTCGAGACCACGCGCCACACCACCTTCTACCTCGCATGCGGCCCGGCCAGCGCCGCCGATCATCTTCGTGCACGGCTGGCCGGAGCTGCAATGTCGCTGAGCTGGCGCCATCAGCTGCCGTGCTTCGCTGACGCTGGGCTTCCGCGCCATCGCGCCCGACATGCGCGGCTACGGCGGCTCGAGCATGTACCTCGCCGGCACGAGGACTATGCGCTCGAGCACGATCGGTAGCCGACATGCTCGAGCTGCTGGCCATCCACCGGGCGCGCAGAAGGCGGTGTGGGTCGGCCACGACTGGGGCGACGCCGGTGGTGTGGGGGCCTCGCCAGGCCACCACCCCCGAGCGCTGCGCACGGCGGTGGCCAACCTGTGCGTGCCGTACCTCGCCCGCGGCCTACTCGCCTGACCATGCGTGGCCGCTTACCTGGCGCGCGACGATCTACCCCGGCTGGCGGAGTTCCCGGCCGGGACGGTGGGGTACCATGCTGTTCTACGTACGAAGAACTTCGACGCCAGGCGCACCGCGGGTTCGAAGCCGACGTGCAGCGCAACACGGTGCGGGTGCATGTTCCGCAAGGGCAACCCGCGCGCATTGGTCAACCGTCGCCGCTGGCGCAATTCGCCGGCGCGGCAGCTGGTTCGGTGCAGCTCGGGCGTGCGCCGGATCTGCCGCGTGACACCGACGTGCCGAGCAGAAGGCCGAGCTCGAGCCTACGCGGCTGCGCTGCAGCGCAATGGTTTCTTCGGCCCCAACGCCTGGTACATGAACCACCAGCGCAACAACGACTACGCGGCGCGCGCGCTCGACGGCGGCAAGCTCTACGATGCCGGAAAATAGCTGTTCCTGGACGCCAAGTACGACGCCACCTCGGCGAAACGCTGATGTCACGCCTGGCCGACCCCATGCGGCGCGACTGCGCGCAGCTGCGCAGAAGGGGCCGTGCCGGCGGGCACTGGATGGCGCAGGAGCAGCCCGCTGCAGTCAACGCCGCGCTCGCGCGCGCTGGCTGGCGTGCGGCGTCGCCGGTCGGTCGTGGCCCGGTGTGAGCGCGTCGGCCGCTACTGACGCTGCGCCGCCGCCAGCGCCAGCGACTGCTTGCGCGTCTTGCCGGCGCGCCACAGCGTCAGGGTGACGCTTGTCGCCCGGCTGATGCGCCTCAAGCTGCGTCAGCAGATCGTCGAGGTTGGCCACCGGCTTTGTCGTCGACTGGCGGTGATCACGTCGCCTTGCACGACGCCGCCTTCGTCGCCGCGCCAGAAGCGGCCTGCAGCCCGGCCTTCGCCGCCGGACCGCCGGCGGTGACCTGCACGACGCCCACGCCCTTGGGCAGCTTGAGCGCCTCGTTCACGCTGTCGGGCAGCGCCGCGATGCCCAGTGCCGGGCGCACCCACGCGGCCCGTCGCGGAATCAAGGCGCGGCACCACCCGATTCACCTCGTCGACCGGAATCGCGAAGCCGATGCCCGCGCTGGCGCGCGCTCGGGCTGGCGATCTGCGCGTTGACGCCGATCAGGCGGCCGGCCGAGTCGGAGCAGCGGGCCGCCCGAATTTGCCGGGGTTGATGGCGGCATCGGTCTGAATGACGCCGCGAATCGCATGCCTGTTGGTCGATTCTGATCTCGCGGTTGAGCGCGCTGACGATGCCGGTGGTCAGCGTCTGGTCGAGGCCGAACGGGTTGCCGATCGCGGTAGACGCGCTGGCCGACGATCAGGTCGCGGCTGGTGCCTGACGGAATCGGCGGCAGCTTGTCTCTCGGGCGCCTCGATTCGCAGCACCGCCGAGGTCGCGGTCGGGGAATGCGCCCACCAGCTTGGCCGAATAGCTGCTCTGGTCGGCCAGCGTCACGCGCGCCGCATTGCCGGCCTGGATCACGTGGAAGTTGGTGACGATGTGGCCGGCGTCATCCCATATGAAGCCCGCTGCCGGTGCCGCGCGGCACCTGCTGCACGTTGGCCGAGAACATCTCGCGCTGCGTGGCCAGCGTGGTGATGTGCACCACCGAGGGCCCGATGCGCTTGAAGACGTCGATGTGGGCCACTCGTCGGCGGCCAGCGGGCCGCGCGGCCGCCACGCGCGCGCGGCGACGCGTCGGTGCGGCTGTAACGAGGTGCGCAGCGGCAACAGCAGAGGCCGCAGCAGTGAGGGCACCGAGCATGACCGCCGTGGCCATGCGCCAGGTTGCGTGGGGGAGGCGATTCATCGTCGAGCCCTCCGTTGGGTTCACGGCTTCGCTGCCGCGGCAGGGGCAGAAAGCGTGCCCGTGGGCTGGCGTGTCACGGCTTTTGCGTTGTTGCTTTCAGGCGCGCAGCGTAGTTGGGTCAGCGCGCGCAGTGTCGCCGCGCGCGCGATAGATCTTCTCCAGCTCCTCGAACACGTACGGGTCGGGCTCGCCATCGGCATCCCACTCGCGCTCCAGGCGCCGCTGGATCTCCAGCGCCGCGTAAAGACGGCCCATGTGGCGCAACGTCATCGCGATCATCCAGTGCGCGATGCGGATGCCGCACACTTGCCCTGGCGTTCGCGCGCTGCCAGCACAGACGCTTGAATTCAGCAAGCGCCTCTTCGTTGCGGCCGAGCTGGTGCAGCGCATAACCGCGGTTGTTGCGCAGCGACGCTTCCCACTGCTTGGCGTCGGCTGCGTCGACGCCTGCACAACCGCCAATGCCCGGTCGACCCACTTGATCTCATTTTCGGGCGTGCGGTCGACGAAGGCGTACATGTGCATCGATGTCGATCGCCAGAAAGTCGAGCTTGTTCGCAGTGGCCAGCGCCAAAGCGTTGTCGTACGCGGTGCGGGCACGGTTTCGCGTCCTCGGATTGCGACGCCGGGTCGTGCGTGGCCGACGAGTAGGTGCGACCGAGCTCCAGCCAGTAGCGCCACCTGGGCCTCGGGGCCGGCGGCGTTGAGCTGCGGCTGCACCTCGGCCTAGCTCGGCGCGCGCTTTCGTCGAAATCGCGCCGCAGGCCCCAGCTGCGCGCGATCTGCGTGCGCAGGACCAGCGCATCGTCGCCCGTGGCGGTGGCCAGCGCCGCGCGAAAGCTGCTCTTCGCTGAGTGCCGGCTTGTTGTGATCCCACAGCGCGTTGACGTCGATGGCCATGGCAGATGTTGTTGCTGACAGCAGGAGTGTCAACAACCCGCGCGCTGCGCGCAAGTGGCGCCCCCGAGGCCCGCTCGCACTGGCATCCGCAACGAACAGGCCTAGTGCATGCCCTTGGGCATCGTGCCTTCGAGCTTGCAGATGATGCCGAGCATCACCTCGTCAGCGCCGCCGCCGATCGAACCGAGCCGCCCGTCGCGGAACGCCTGCGACACCGGGTTGTCCCAGGTGAAGCCCATGCCGCCCCAGTACTGCAGGCACAGCGTCGTTGACCCTCGCGCGACAGCCGTCCGCGACTTGAGCTTGGCCATCGAGGCCAGCTTGGTGACGTCCTTGCCGCCGGTGTACAGCTCGACGGCGCGATAGGTGAGCGCGCGCAGCGCCTCGACCTCGGTGCGCAGCTCGGCCAGGCGGAAGTGCACCACCTGGTTGTCGAGGATGCGTCTTGCCGAACGCCTGGCGCTGGCGGTGTACTCGATGGTCTGGTCGATCGAGCGATCCAGCCCGCGTGATGCCCGAGCGCCGCGGCCCACAGCCGCTCCTCCTGGAACTGCATGCATCTGGCAGATGAAGCCCATGCCCTCCTGGCCGATGCAGGTTGCGCTGCGGCACGCGCACGTTGTCGAAGAACAGCTGCGCGGTGTCGCTCGAGCCGCATGCCGATCTTGTGGATCTTGCTGCGCGACGTTGACGCCCTTGCTGTCCATCGGCACGACGATCAGCGCTCTTGTTCTTGTGCGGGCCGCCTTCGGCTGGTGTTGGCGAGCAGGCAGCATCCAGTCGGCCTGCAGTGCCGTTGGTGATCCACATCTTGCTGCCGTTGATGACGTAGTCGTCGCCGTCCTTGCGCGCAGTGCGTCTTGAGCGCCGCCACGTCGGAGCCGCCGCCGGCCTCGCTGACGCCGATGCAGGCTGACGCATGTCGCCGGCGATCGCCGGGCACGAGGAACTCGCTTGCGCAGCTCGTCGCTGCCGAAGCGCGCCAGCGCCGGCGTGGCCATGTCGGTCTGCACGCCGATCGACATCGGCACGCCGCCGCAATCGCAATAGCCCAGCGCCTCGGCCATCACCATCGAATAGCTGAAGTCGAGGTTGGCGCCGCCGTACGTCCTCGGGTACTTGAGTCCCAGCATGCCGGAGCTCGCCCAGGCCGCTTCATCACCTGGTGCGCCGGGTATTGCTGCGCCTGCTCCCACTCTGGGCACGTGCGGGTTCACTTCGTTGACGACGAAGCGCTTGCACGGTGTCGCGGATCTGCTCGTGCTCGGGGGTGAACTTCATGGTGTCTTGTCCGGCCGGATGGGTCGGTGGCAGAATGAACCAGCAAGAGGGGTGACGTTAACGTCAACCAGCTTCCAATAGGGGATTACGAGAGTGCGACCGGGGCGAGGCGCTCGCCAGCATGGTCGCACCGTAGCCCAAGAGCCGCCCGATGGACTTGCCAACCGCCACCACCTCCTGCGCAACAAGGTGGGGCACCAGCAGCGAGCTGGGAGCGACGCTCAAGCTCGACCTGCGGCGACGACGGCGTGATCGTCATCGACGGTGCCGCCGTCCACGAGCACCGTGGACAACGCAGCACCGCGACACTCGACCGCACGATCACCTTGTCAGTCGATACGCTGGGCGAAATGATGTCGGGCGAACTCCAACCCGACCACCGCGTTCATGACCGGCCGCATCACAGGTCAGCGGCGACATGGGCGTCGCGCCTCAAGCTGCAAAGCGTGTTCTGAAGCAGGAAGTCCGCGTGGCCGGAAACCCTGGTTGCGCAAACGCGCGGCGGCGCACCGGCAGCGCACGATGCGCGCGCCGCGCGTCGCCGCTCGCACCACCAGAGCGAGTCCGACGAGCTCTATGGCATCGGCGACCCAGTGCAGCGAGTTCGGCGCATCACGGCCGCGCGCCGTGCGCTTCTACGAAGACAAAGGACTGCTCAAGCCGCGCCGCGTGAACAACACGCGCATCTACACGCGGCGCGACCGCACGCGCCTGGCGCTGATCCTGCGCAGCAAGGCCATCGGCGCGCCGCTGTCGGAGATCAAGCACCTTTCTCGAGCTGTACGGCGCGCACGGCGAGGGCCGCGTGCAGCAGATGAAGTGGGTGCTGGCGCGCGCACCGACAAGGCGATCGCGCGAGCTGGAGGCCAAAGCGCGCGCACATCGATGCCACGCTGGCCGAGCTGCGCGCGATCAACGATCACTGTGCGCCGCGGCTTGCTGGCCCGCGGTTAAGCGCGCAAGATCGCAGTCTCGCGCCCGTAGAGATCAACCATGATCCAGAACTTCCCTCGGTCTGGATGACCGACGAGCACCGCATGCTGCAAGACTCGGCGGCGCGGTTCTCTTCGCGCGAAGCGCTGGTGCCGCAGGCGGCCAAGTGGCGCGAAGAGGGTCAGATGCCGCTGGAGACCTGCGCGAAGCCGGCGCTCGGTTTGCTCTGCGCAGCGACGCCGGCCGAATACGGCGGCGGCGGCGGCGACTTCGGCCACGACGCCGTGATCTTCATGGAGTCGTCGCGCGCGTGTTCGAGCGGCTTCGGCGGCGGGTTGCACTCGCCGATCGTGGCGCCGTACTTCTACGAGTGCGGCACCGAGGAGCATAAGAGCGCCGCTGGCTGCCCAAGATGGCCACCGGCGAGCTGGTGGGCGCGATCGCGATGACCGAGCCCGGCACCGGCTCCGACCTGCAGGCGCGTGCGCACGAGCGCCGTGCGCGAGGGCGACCAGCTACGTGATCAACGGGTCCGAAGACCTTCATCACCAACGGCCAGAACGCCAACATCATCATCGTGCGTGTGCCAAGACCGATCCAGCGCGCCGGCGCCAAGGGCATCGTCGCTGATCGTGGTGGAGACCGACACGCTCGGCGAGCGCAACTCCACGCCGGGCTTCCGGCCGCGGACGCACGCTCGACAAGATCGGGCCTGAAGTCGCAGGACACCGCGCGAGCTGCTTCTTCGACGACGTGCGCGTGCCGGCCGACAACCTGATCGGCGGCCACGAAGGCCAGGGCTTCATCCAGCTGATGCAGCAGCTGCCGCAGGAGCGCTGCAGATCGTCGCCTGCAGCGGCGTCGCGTGCGATGGAGCGCGCGCTCGACGAGACGCATCGCCTACGTGAAGGAGCGCAAGGCCTTCGGCAAGGCGATCTGGGAGTTCCAGAACACGCGCTTCAAGCTGGCCGAGGTCAAAGACCATCGTGCATGGCGGCGCGCGCCTTCGTCGACGCGCTGCATGGTGGCGTCACCTGCAGCGGCGAGCTCGACGCCGCCGACGGCGTCGCACTGGCCAAAGGCCTGGGCTCACCGAGCAGCAGTGGCAGTGATCGGACGAGTGCCTGCAGCTGCATCGGCGGCTACGGCTACATGATGGAGTATCCGATCGCCGAGCTGTACGTCGACGCGCGCGTGCAGCGCATCTACGGCGGCACCAACGAGATCATGAAAGAACTCGCCTCACGCTCGATGTGAAGCCCTCCTCAGTCACCCGCTGCGGAAGGAGACCGCACCGCATGCTCAAGCAAGCACCGATCAACACATCCGCTGCCCGATCTGCTCGCGCAGATGGACGAAGACGGCTACGTGATCCTGCCGTCGCTGCTGCCGCCGATCGCAGGTGCAAAGCGATCCGCGACGCGCTCGCGCCTACCTGCAGCGGCAAGCAGATGGGCCGCAACGACTTCGAAGGCTACGAGAGCGAGCGCGTCACACGCGCTGCTGGCCGAAGAGCCCGGTGTTCGCCGACCCTGGCCGCGCACCGCGCTTGGTGCTCGACGTGCGAGCACGCTGCTCGGCCCCAACTTCATGCTGAGCGCGTGCCTGGCGATCAACACCTACCCCGGGCGAAAACGCGCAGCCGCTGCACTTCTGACGACAGCTTCTACAGCGTGCCGCGGCCGCGCGCCGCGCGCACGGCGTGAGCGCGTTCTGGGCGATCGACGAGTTCACCGCCGACCAACGGCGCCACCGAGATCATCCCCGGCAGCCAGCAAGCGGGGCAGCGATGCGGCCGATCGGTGCGATCGTTCTACGACGCGTTCGTCAACGGCAAGCAGGTGCCGTCGAAGACCACCCCGATCTCGAACCAGGTGATCATGCCCGCCGGCTCGCTCTGATGCTGACTCCAGGCACGCTGTGGCACCCGCGGCGGCGAGAACAAGAGCAACTGCGTCGCGCCTGGTGATCACGCCGCAGTACTGCGTGGCCTGGGTCGCCAGATGGAGAGCATGCTGCTCCCTCGTGCCGCCACACATCGCGGCCACACATCCCGAACGGGTGCAGCAGCTGCTCGGCTACAGCATCCATCCGCCGTTCATGGGTCACGCCAACGGCATGCATCCAATGAGAACCCTGAAGGAGTTGCATCAATGAGCCACGCCTACATCTACGACCACCTGCGCACGCCGCGGGGCAAGGGCAAGAAGGACGGTGCCCTGCACCAGGCATCGCCGGTGTGGCTGCTGCGCACGCTGCTCAAGGAGCTGGAGCGCCGCAACGAGCTCGACACCTCGCTGGTCGACGACGTGGTGCTCGGCTGCGTCACGCCCATCGGTGAGCAGGGCGCCGACATCGCGCGCACCGCGGTGCTCGATGCCGAATGGGCGCAGACCTGCGCCGGCGTCACGCAAAGCCGCTTCTGCGCATCGGGCCTCGAGAGCGTGAACCTCGCCGCCGCCAAGGTGGCCAGCGGCTTCGAAGACCTGGTGGTGGGCGGCGGCGTCGAGAGCATGAGCCGCTGGAAGATGGGCAGCGACGGCGGCGCCTGGGCGATGGACCCGCGCATCAACGACAAGCTCGGCTTCGTGCCGCAGGGCATCGGCGCCGACCTCATCGCCACGATGGAGGGCTTCAGCCGCACCGACGTCGACACCTTTGCGCTCAACTCGCACAAAAGGCAAGCGCCGCGCGCGCAGCAGGGCACTTCAAGCGCGCCGTGATCCCGGTAACCGACATCGCCGGCCTGCCGCTGCTCGACCGCGACGAGACCATCCGCGACAACGCCAGCCTCGAGGCGATGGCCAAGCTGGAGGCCAGCTTCATCACCATCGGCGCAGATGGAGCTTCGACGCCACCGCGCTGCTGCAAGTACACCACGGTGGAGAGGATCAACCACGTGCACCACGCAGGCAACTCGAGCGGCATCGTCGACGGCGCCGCGCTGATGCTCATCGGCAGCCAAGAGGGCGGCAAGAAGGCCGGCCTCAAAGCCCGCGCGCGCATCCGCGCCGCGGCGCGTGATCGGCAGCGAGCCCACGATCATGCTCACCGGCCCCACGCGCAGCGTGCCGCAAGGCGCTGGCCAAGGCGGGCATGGACCCTAAGGACATCGACCTCTTCGAGATCAACGAGGCGTTTGCCGTGGTGCCGATGCAGACCGCGCGCAACCTCGGCGTGGACCTCGACCGCGTCAACGTCAACGGCGGCTCCATCGCGATGGGCCACCCGCTCGGCGCCACCGGCTGCATCATCCTCGGCACGCTGCTCGATGAGTTGGAACGCAGCAATCTGAGCACAGGCCTGGCCACCCTCTGCGTCGGCGGCGGCATGGGCATCGCCACGATCATCGAGAGGGTCTGAACATGCAGCAACGCAGTGAATCTACGAAGTGGGCAGCGACGGCATCCTCGTCGCGACGATGGACGTGCCCGGCCGCCCGATGAACGTGGTGGGCGATGCGCTGATGGCCGGCATCCAGGCCGCGGTGGACAAGCTCGCCGACCCCGCGGTGAAAGGCTTGATCCTCACCAGCGGCAAGGCCGACTTCTGCGCCGGCGGCGACCTCGACAACATGAGCAAGTGGACGACGCCCGAGCAGCCGTTCAACGCCTCGATGGCGATGAAGACCGTGCTGCGCAAGATGGAGCTGCAAGGCAAGCCGGTGGTGGCTGCCATCAACGGCCACGCGCTCGGCGGCGGGCTGGAGATCGCGCTCGCGTGCCACGCGCGTTTCGCCATCGACGACCCCAGGCTCAAGATCGGCCAGCCCGAGGTCAAGCTCGGGCCTGCTGCCCGGTGGCGGTGGCACGCAGCGCCTGCCGCGGCTGCTGGGCATCCAGCAGGGCCTGCAGCTGTGCGCCGAGGGCAACGACCTGGCGCCCGCCAAGGCCAAGCAGATGGGCCTGCTGGCCGACACCGCCACCGACAAGGCCGACCTGATGGCCAAGGCCAAGGCCTGGATCGCGGCCAACCCCGAGGCGCAGCAGCCGTGGGACAACCCCAAGTTCAAGTGGCCCGGTGGCGACAGCCGCAGCGAAGGCGCCAAGCAGCTGTTTGCGATTGCGCCCAGCATCGCCAGCGCCAAGAGCTACGGCAACTACCCCGCCGTGAAGCACATCATGAGCAGCGTGTTCGAGGGCGGCCTGCTCGACTTCGACACGCGCGTGCGTGGTGGAGAGCCGCTACTTTGCCGCCTGCGTGATGAGCCAGGAGAGCAAGAACCTCATCAACACGCTGTGGTATCAGCTCAACGCCATCAAGAAGGGCGCCTCGCGCCCGAAGGACGTGGCACCGAGCAAAGTGAAGAAGGTGGGCATCCTCGGCGCCGGCATGATGGGCGGCGGCATCGCCTACGTGTCGGCCAAGGCTGGCATCGACGTGGTGCTGCTCGATAGCACGCAAGAGCTGGCCGACAAAGGCAAGGCGTATTCGCAGGGCCTGCTCGACGGCGCCATCAAGAAGGGCCGATCCACACCCGAGAAGCGCGACGCGCACTTGGCCAAGATCAAAGCGACCACCAGCTACGACGAGCTCAAGGGCTGCGACCTGATCATCGAAGCGGTGTTCGAAGACCGCGCGGTCGAAGGCCGGCGTGACGGCCAAGGCCGAGAAGCAGATCGCCGCATCGGCGGTGTTTGCCTCCAACACCAGCACGCTGCCGATCACCGGCCTGGCCAAGGCCAGCGAGACGGCCCAAGAACTTCATCGGGCTGCACTTCTTCAGCCCGGTGGACAAGATGCCGCTGGTGGAAATCATCGTCGGCAAGGAGACGAGCGACGACACGCTGGCCAAAGGCTTCGACTACGTGCTGCAGATCGGCAAGACGCCGATCGTGGTGAACGACTCGCGCGGCTTCTACACCAGCCGCGTGTTCGGCACCTACGTGACCGAAGGCATCGCGATGCTCAAGGAGGGCGTGTACCCTCGCAGCATCGAGGTGGCTGGCCTGCAGGCCGGCATGCCGATGCCGCCGCTGGCGCTGCAAGACGAAGTGAGCCTGTCACTCAGCCTGCACGTGCAGGAGCAGACGCGCAAAGACCTGGCGGCCGAAGGCAAGACGTACCCCGAGCACCCGGGCGCGAGCGTGATCCGCCAGATGTACGAGATCGGCCGCATCGGCAAGAAGGCGGGCAAGGGCTTCTACGACTGGGGCCAAGGCGCCGACGGCAAGGGCAAGAGACTTGTGGCCTGAGCTGAGCAAAGATGTACCCCACCAAGCCCGACCAGCCCGAGCAGCAGGAGCTGATCGACCGCCTGATGTTCGCCCAGGCCAACGAGGCCGCGCGCTGCTACGAAGAGAAGGTGCTGCGCTCGGTGGCCGACGCCAACATCGGCTCGATCTTCGGCTGGGGCTTCGCGCCGTTCCAGGGCGGGGCGCTGCAGTTCATCAATGCGTACGGGCCCAAGAAGTTTGTGGAGCGGGCGCGCGAGCTGGCGAAGAAGTACGGGGCGCGGTTCGAGCCGGCGGGGATGGTGGTGAAGATGGCGGGGGAAGGGAAGAGGTTCGCGGATTGACCGAGGTTGACTGGGGCTCTACTGGTCCGTGGTTGGGCTCATTGCCAGCGGTCACTTTCCTGCATCAACGGACGAACGATCCGCCATCGCCACTAGAGGAGTCGGCCACCGGCACTACGGTTTGCGTGCCTCTCGTTGGTAACGATCGATCTTCGCCTTCAAGTCGTCGAGCTCCTCGCAGGGCAACAGGCAAATCGCCTGCAACGCCATCAGATGCTCTTGGGCCTGCGCTGGCCTGCCCACTATCAGATAGGCCTCGCCCACATACTCGTGCGCGCCGCGGTGCCGTGGGTTGAGCTTTAGCGCTCGTTCGTAGTGTGCGAAAGCCTTGTCCATCTGACCGGCGTTGCGGTAGGCGTAGCCGAGGTAGTTCTGGATGTCGGCATTGCGCGTGTCGCGCAGGGCAGCGGACGACAGCGCCTTGATCGCATCGGCCCACCGCTTGTCGTCGATCGCCTTCTTGCCAGCCACCACATCAGGATCGGCTGAAGTTCCGCTCGGATCCTCGTCGGTCGGCTCGGCGGCGGCCGGCGGCACGACACCGAGCGCTGCAGCGAGGGCGCCATCACCGCGAGCGGCGGCTTGCGCGCCCCCTACCGCGTGCCTCACGTCAACGTTGGGCGAGCTGCGCGAACGGTCGCATCTCCGAGCACCTCGGGGCGATCCCCGTCACCCTTTTGCGTGAGCTGCTCGAGCGCACGGCTGTACCGGACGACCTTGGTGGCGTCGCCCACCGCTGTCGCCGCCTTGGCGCAGCGCCATACCAGCCGCGCAGCCGGTTCGGTGCGTTCTTCAGCGACACCTCGTACTCCTTCAGCGCCATGGCGGCGTCGCCGTCGGCCAGCAGCATGTCGGCCAGCAACTCGCGCATCGGATAGAGTCGGTTCTCCATCGCGACGTGCTTCTCGCTGCCGTCTTCCAGGTCGGCGGCGGCACGCATCAGCTTCTGCGCCTCGGCCTTGTCGCCGTGCGCCCGCGTGGCCCACGCCTGAGCGCCGAGCACCTGCACCTCCACCTGCTCGGCCCAGTACCCCTGGTTGGCCTTCAGCAGCGATGCGCGCAGTTCCTTCAGCTTGGCGATGTCGGCCTGTGCGGCGGCCACGTCGCCCAGCCGGGCGGCGCCAATCGCGCGCGCGAAGTGCGTGATGGCCTCGGCCGCCGCGGAACGGCAGGTTCTGCGGCTGCAGCTGCGCGGCACCAGCCCAGTCCTGGCGCTCGAGGTAGTAGCGCGCCGACACGGCGGCACGCGCGGTGTTGCCCGCCGAGATCGGGCCGATCACTTTCTTGATCGTGGCAGTCTGTTCGATCAGCGCTTTGGCCTTGGCGTCCTGCCCGAGCTGCAGGTACGCGTACTGCCATGAAGTCGTAGGCATGCGGCACGCCGGCGAGCACGCCATCGAGCTTGCTCTGAGCGCGCGTACTCGTTGGCCACCTTGACCGACGCCAGATTGGAATCGATCGAGGGCTGCCACATGCCGACCATCGAATAGATGTGTGAGGGCATGTGCTGCGCATGCGGCGCGGCCGGCGCGACCTTGGCGTACTTGTTCGCTGCCGGGATACCGCGTTGCGCGATCGGAGCGAAGTCGTAGCAGTGGATCAGGTAATGGGTGATGCCGGGGTGGTCAGGGTATTTCTTGTCCAGCGGTTCGAGGATCGACACGGCCTGCATCAGCGGCGCCATCGACTTGTGATCGAAGGTCTCGTTGAGCGCCAGCGCGTGGAACACCTTGGCCTCCACGTCGCTGGGGTACTTCGCGACTGAGCGCACCCATCGCCTTCTCGTAGTTCCTGGTGCGCGTGTCCTGGTCGACCTTGTCGTAGTCCTTGTAGAACTCCTTCAGCGCAGCGAGCCAGTCGCGCTCGCGCTGCGTCTTCGCTCCGATGGCCTCACCCTTCTCGATGGCGTCGAGCCCGCGCTTCAAAGTGGCCGCGTCAAATGGGCCGACAAGCGGGTTGGGTCTCTGGCTGATGGCGATGCCCCAGTACGCGATGGCGCACGCCGGATCAATCTCGGGGATCGCATTGAACGCCTTCACGGTCTCCGGAAAGTAGAACGAATGCAGCATCGCCAATGCACGGTCGAACTGCTGCTGGGCCTCGGCTGTGCACGACGTCTTGAACAACACGCGACCGAGGTCACGTTGGGTCTTTTGCGCAGCGTCGTCGTCGTGCGCGAGGGCACCTGAAGCGAAGGCAGCGATCAAGCTCGCCGCGAGAAGCTTTCTGGTTTGCCGCATTTCCATCTCCTCGACAACAAGGTGAGGAACGGCGCCTGGCGCAGGAAGGAAAACCAGCGCCGTCCGCGAAGCAGCTTGGTGGGCTACGACGTTGAGCGAGGCACGCCACCCCAAGGCGCCTCGGTGCGCCATGGTGCACTCGTTCCCGTCAAGCGCCAGGGAGACTCGCCCGCGGCATCCCTATGTTGACCGTCGCGGAGCCGGGAACTCCGCTTGGCTCAAAAGGGGCGATTCGACTGAGCGCGATCGACCTACCGCTCACCTAGACGTCAACGCGCCAGCCAGCCAGCCCGGGCGTACGGGCTGGCGGTCAGTGTGCCGGACCCAAGGTGTTGAACAGTCCGCGCAACGGTAGAGCCCGGCGTTGCTCCGCGCTCCGCGCAAATGGCTCTCTAGATCGATTCGACGAAGCCTAGCGTGTGGCTCGATGCTACTCACCGCACCCACAAACGCCCTGCACGTGTCGCATTGGGACATGAATGACATCTATGCCCGGCAATGCCTGCCTGTCTGTGCGCCACCACACACCCATAGGCTATCGGGGTGTCCTTCAGGGCGAGGCGCGTGGGCCTCGACATCCCGTCGCGCGCAGAGGCCCTATCGTCGAATCACTGCGACCCTCTCAGCGACTGTTGTTGCCTCTGCACTCGAGCAAAGGCATACACTCGGTGCGTCATTCACGACACGCCAAGCCGCAGGGTTTCACTCAGCCTCAACAGGCCCACTAGCGCGACCGACGCTGCCGTCGTATGACCAACAACCCGCCCCAAAGGTGCAAGCCTTGGGCGGGTTGTTCGCTTGATGGGTGCCGTTGGCCAGCGCTTGATAGCGGCTCGCGGTTTGCGTGCTGATGCCGGTTTGTTGCAAGGCCGCGCTGCCCTCGCGCACCCAGTGGCTCAGCAGTGCAGACCGAAGCCGGCGCTGTTGAGCGAGGTCGGGTGCGCGCCGGCGCCCGGTAGCGAGAGCAGAGCAACCGCGCAACGCCGACCTCATCTCTGTTGAGCACCTTCTCGGTCGCGACCGCCGGACATGCGAGGATGCGCGGCACACAGACCAGGAGCTTTCGGATGACCACCATCGCCTTCCTCGGCACCGGCCTGATGGGCACGGGCTTTATTCAACGAGCGCGCGCCAACGGCCTCACCGTGCGCGCATGGAACCGCAGCGCGGCCAAGGCGCAGGCGCTGGCCGCCAACGACGCCGCGGGCAGTCACCGCCTGCGCCACCGTGGGCGCAAGCGCGTGCAAGGGGCCGAGCGCATTCACCTCTCGCTGGCCGACGACGCCTCGGTCGACGCCGTGCTCGAGCCGCTGGCCGGCGTGCTGCCGGCCGGCGCCTGGCTGGTGGACCACACCACCACCGCGGTGCGCCCCACCGCCGAGCGCGTGGCGCGCTGGGACGCGCGCGGCGTGCGCTACGTGCATGCGCCGGTGTTCATGGCGCCGGCCAATTGCGCCGAGGGCACCGGCTGGATGTTGATCTCGGGCGACCCCGCGCGGCACGAGGCGCTGCAGCCCGCGCTCAAGGCGATGACCGGCTCGCTGGTCTACCTGGGCCCGCAGCCCGAGCGCGCGGCTGCCTTCAAGCTCTTCGGCAACCTCACGCTGCTGGGCATTCTGGGCATCCTGGGCGACGTGGGCCGGCTGGCCGCCGCGGTGGGCATCGACATCAAAGACGCGTTCAGCCTCTTCGAGCACTTCAATCCCGGCCAGGCGCTGCCGCAGCGCGCCAAGCGCATCTCAGCCGGCCAGTGGGATCAGCCGTCGTTCGAGATGTCGATGGCGCGCAAGGATCTGCGGTTGATGGTGGAAGAGGCCGCGCGCGGTGGGCAGACGCTGGCGATGATTCCGGCGCTGGCTGCCTTGCTGGATCAAGGCATCGCGCGTGGGAGGGTGGGCTCGACGTGGCGGCCGCGGTGCGCGTGCCGAAGATCTCCGCGCTTTGATACTTCAAACGCCCGCCAGCCCCACCAGCCTCACCACACCGGCGGCGATCAGCACCAGCCCGAGCAGCGCGGTCAGCCGTTCGCCGTGCGGCAGCAACTTCTCTATCGCCACGGCGATCGACAGCGCGGCGATCCAGGCCAGGTTCATCACGCCACCGACGAACAGCAGGGCCATCAGCGCCCAACAGCAGCCGAGGCAGAACAGGCCGTGCCGCAGTCCCATCACGAAGCCGCCGTACACGCCGGGCCGCCATTCGCCGAGCAGGAATCCCATCGGCGTGCGGCAGTTGGCGAGGCACAGCCGCTTCAACGGCGAAAACTGGTACACACCGGCGATCACCAGCAGCGCCGCGGTGAGCAGCGCCGAGGTGCTGACGATCATGGGATCCAGCCACCCCACGGCTTGCAGCACCCATTGCAGCGCGGTGGCGGCCACGCTGAACGCACACCACGTGAGCAGATAGGCGCCCACGAAGCTGCGCGCGCGCATGCTCACCCATGCGCGCAGAGAGCTCGACGAAGGCCAGGGCCATCGGCAGCGCCGATGGCAGCATCATCGCGGCCATCATCACCGCCCACATGCACCAGATGGCCAGCACGTTGGCTGCGCTCCAGTGGGCCGAAGCGGGCATCGTGAGCCGCGCCACCGGGTGGCTCATGTCGAACGCGATCCACGCCAGCAAGGCCCAGCCCACCGCGCTGATGGCCAGCAGCCACAACGCTGGCTTGGGTTGCCGCGTGATGAGCACCCAGGGCGCTGCGCGCAGGGCCATCGGCTGGAGAAGGGTGTCTGCGGTGGCACCGTGGAGACTCCTGGCTTGCAAGCGCCCTGCGATCGGCATAGGCTTTCGAGCGCAGGATCATAGGAGCGGCAACGCCACGAAGGAGTATGACCATGGCCGGTTGGCAAATCCGAGGCGAATACATGGAGACGTGCAACTGCACGCTGCTGTGCCCTGCATCTGGTCCAACATGTCCGCGCAGCCGACCGAAGGCGACTGCAAGGCCGCGGTGACGCTGCGCATCGACAAGGGCGCCAAGGACGGCGTGACGCTCGACGGTTCTGTCGTTCATCGTCATGCTGCACGCGCCCGGCGCGATGGGCAACGGCAACATGACGGTGGGCCTCATCGTCGACGAGCGTGCCTCCGAGGCGCAGGTGGAGGCGATCAAGGCCATCGCCACGGGCGCGGCCGGTGGCCCGATGGCGGCCCTCGCTCCGCTGGTGGGTCGCATCGCCGGCATCGAGCGGCGGCCGATCCAGTTCGACATGAATGGCCTGGATCGCGCGGTGCGCGCGGGTGAGTTGATCGATCAGGCCTGCGAGGGCCTGCCCAGCGCCACGGCACCCGGCCAGGCCATTGGCATCGACAACACGGCGCACCCGGTGAACACCCGACTCTCGCTGGCCAAGGCCACGCGCAGCCGCTTCAATGTGTTCGGCATCCGCTGGGACGATGCGAGCGGAACGCGCAACGGGCACTTCGCGCCGTTTGCGTGGTCGGGCTAGCGAAGCCGGCCAGGTGGCGATCTCGGGAGAGACGCACAGCAGCACGATCGCCAGGTTGAACGCAGGTGCGCAACCGACCCGACTATTGAAGCTCGATGGCGCGCAAGGATCTGCGGGTGAGGAAAGCGACCCCGCAGCGCTGAAACGACTGCGCGCCCGCTACGGGTGCGCCGCGCGGTAGTCGATCCGCTTGGCCCGGATGGGCCGTCACCCGCTGCTTGTCTGTTGTGTGCCCCACGAACAGCGTGCGAAGACCCCAGCGTCGCGATCAGGGTTCGGTGACTCAGCCTGTGTGCGGCGGTGCACCGACGAACCAAGAAGCATGGTGCAGGCTGGACCCCTCTGATAGACCCGCAAGGCACCCATGCAAATCCTGCTTCACTCAGACCCCAACACCGATGGCAGCCACCTCATGGCCGAGCACCTCGAGACCGTCGTGAAAGCCGCGATGGCGCGCTTCGGTGAACGTGTCACCCAGGTCGAGGCCCACCTGTCTGATGCCAACGGCAAGAACAAGTCGAGCGGCGACGACATCCACTGCACCCTCGACGCCAAACTGCTGGGTCTCGATGCCATCGTGGTGAAGGATCGGGCCGGCAACGCTCATCAGGCCATCGAAGGGGCGCTGCGCAAACTCAAGCGCGCAGTCGGAGCCGAAATCGCGAAACACGACCCGCGAAGCCAGCGATCGCGCTCGACGGTGCCGGCGGACGACGGCAGCAAAGACGATGCCACCTGAGGTAACGGGTTGGCGCGCTTGCCTGTGGTGCCGTTCGCCTAACCGAAGACAGCACCCATGTGGGACACCATCGTCATTGGTTCTGGCATCGGCGGACTGACGGCTGCCGCCGCACTAGCGCGCTGCAGCCAGCGTGTGCTAGTGCTCGAACAGCACACAGTGGCCGGCGGACTGACGCAGACCTTCAAGCGACACGACTGGACTTTCGCCACAGGCGTGCACTACGTCAGCGGCGTCGGCCCCGCCCCGGCCCTGACGGTCAGCTCGGGCGCATGCTGCACTGGATGACGGGCGGCGCTTTGCAGTTCACCAGCTGTGGCAATCCGTACGACATCGTCCGGTTCCCTGGGTTCGAGTTCGGCATCGAGCATCCGCAGGCTGCTTTCCGCAAGGCGCTGGAGGTGCGCTTTCCCGCGCAACAAGCGGCCATCAAGGCCTGGTTCGAACAACTGGATGCGGCCAACCAGTCGGCTCGGTCGCTGCTCGTGATGCGCGGCCTGCCGGCCTGGCTGGCCTGGGGGTGGCGCCTGCTGCGCGGCGCGGAGGTTCGCCGTTTCTCGGAACGTTCGCTCGCCGCCGCCTTGACGGCGATCGATCGATCCGCAACTGCGTGCCGTGCTCGGTGCGCGTTGGGGCGACTACGGCTCGCCACCGCAGACCGCGCCGCTGCTCGAGCATGCTCTGGTCACCGGGGCCTACGACAGCGGTGCCTACTATCCGGTGGGTGGCCCGGCGCGCTTTGCGCAGACGATGCAACCGGTGATCGAGCAGGCGGGCGGCGAGGTGCGGCTGGGCGCCGAAGTCCAGCAGATTGTCTTGACCGATGGACGGGCCAGCGCTGTCACGTTCGCACAGCACGGCAAACAGCACACCGAACAAGGCACTCACGTGCTGTCGGCCATGGGGGTGGCTAACACCGTCGCATGCCTCGATGCACAAGTTGCACCGGCCTGGCACGACACGGTGCACGCCTTGCGCCCGGGGCTGTCGTACCTTGCCCTGTACCTGGGTTTCGAGGGCGACATCGCGGCGGCCGGCGCAACAGCCGCCAACGTGTGGATTTACGAGAGCGAAGACATCGGCCGTGTCTGGCGGGCGCCGGCCGACGAGGACGCGCCGGGACTGTTTGTCTCGTTCCCTTCGTTGAAGGATCCGGCCAACCAAGGCAAGCACACGGCCGAAGTGGTGGCCTTGTGCGACGCACAGGCCTTCGCACCGTGGCTGCATCTTCCCGCGGGCGAACGACCGGAGGAATATCTCGCGCTCAAGGCCTGGGTCGAGGAACGGATGCTGGCGCAGTTTCGGCGCCACTTTCCGGCGCTCGCACCGATGCTGAGATTTCACGAGCTATCGACGCCGGTCACGCAGCAGCACTTCGTGCGCTCGCCCGATGGCGCGATGTACGGCATCGAGATGAGTGCGCAACGGCTGGGCTCCGATGCGCTCGATGTGCGCACGCCCGTGCCGGGCCTGCTGTTGGCCGGGCAAGACGTGTCTGGCCCGGGAATCCAGGCTGCGTGCATGAGCGGCCTGCTGGCTGGCGGCGGCCATCGAGCCGGCGCTGCTGCGGCGGCTGGGCGGATAGCCTGTTCCACACTCGGCGCCCCTGCTCGGTCATCACTCAGTCGTCGCGCTGCGGATCCGGATACAGCAGCCGCCGCGCACCGCTGCGATCGAACGGTCGCCATGCGCCTTCGGGTTGCGCCAGGCGGTCGGCCAGCGCGTACAACGCCAGCGGATTCACGCCCAGCCCCACGTGGCTGGCTTGCACCTCGATGTTCTCGGCCATCGGGCCCGGCGTTTCCACGCTGCATTGCCAGGCCACGATGCCGTCGGTGCGGGTGTAGATCGACGTCGTCGGCACGGGGGGCGGCGTGCGCAAGTCTTCGTGCCGGTGCGCTGATTGCGGGCGGCCGCGCTGCAGCCACTCGTACGGTGCGCCGCGCGTTGCTGGCGTCGCTCGGGCCGGTGAACGGGCTGCCGAGCGTGACCACCGCGCGCACGATCTCGGGTGCCATCTTGGCCAGCTCGCGTGCATACAGGCCGCCGAGGCTCCAGCCCACCAGGCTGACTTTGCGTCCGGTGGACACTTGCACCTCGCGCACGTTCTGCAACGCCTGATCCAGGACGCCGCTGCGCGCGCCGTGGTTGCGCCCCTGGCCCCAGCCGCGCGCATCGTGGCCCAGCGCCTGCAGCAGGCGCCGCAACGGCCGCGTGCTGAAATCCGACGCCAGCAGGCCCGGGTACACGATGACCGCATGACCATCGCCGCGCGGTGCGCCTCAACAGCCACGGCGCGGCCAGCAGGCTGGCCGCGTACTCGAACGGCGCGCGCGCCTCGAGCAGCAGCTTGCCCAGGCCCGGGGGCCGTATCGATTCGCCGGCGGCGGTGTCGGTGCTCATCGGGTGCGGCCCATCATTGGGCTCGTTAGGCAGCGCGGCGCCGCGCACGCGTGCGGGCGGCGCGCGGCGTCTTGACGGGCGTCTTGACCGGCGGCGCCTTCACCACCGCCAGGCGCGGCTTGCGCCGCTTGGTGGCCGTGGGCACGGTGGGCGCGGGCGTCGCGGCGTCGGCTACCGCGTCGGGCACCGGCAGCGCACGCGCGGCCTGCATTGCGCGCTCCAGATGAGCGGCGAGATCTTCACGTCGGGCATCGCTCGGCGGCAGGCGATGAGGCCAAAGCACAGTTGGCCCATGTAGCTCTGGACCGTGATGTTCAGCGCCAGTCCGTGCCCGACGATCGACAGCGGATACAGCCCCGCCATCTGCGCGCCGGCCAGGTACAGCGGCACCTGCGGGCCGGGCACGTTGGAAATGGCGACGTTGGCCACGCGCAGCCGACTGGCGAGGCCCGAGCGGCCGTACAGCGAGGCCAGCCCGCTCAGCAGCCACGGCGAACCGAGCGACGGAAAGTCCTTCGGGATCAGGTCGCCGAAGGTGCCCATCTGTGCTTTCATCGCGCGCGTGCCGTCCATGATGACGGCCAGGCGCTTCAACGGATCCTTCACCTGCGTGCCGAGGTCGATCAGCGTGCCCGACACCTGGTTGTTGCTGCTGGTGTCGCCTTCGGCGCGCAGCGAGATCGGCACGCCGGCGACGAGCGACTGTCCGGCAGCTCGCGTCCTTCGGCGAGGTATTCGCGCAGCGCGGTGCTGCACAGCCACAGCACCATGTCGTTGATCGACGCGCCGTGCGCCTTGCCGATCAGCTTCACCTCCTTCAGCGGCAGCGAAACGCCGGTGAACGCGCGCTGGTTGGTGATCGGGGTGTTGAACGGCGTGGCCGGCGCCAGCTTGAAGCGCGAGGGCAGCGAAGACTTCACGCCCGCGCGCCGCGCCGCCAGAGCCAGCCTTGGCCACGCCGACAGCGGCGCCGGCCAGCGGCGGGATCAGCGCGGCGAACTGGAGCACCTGCCGCGCCTGGTTGGTCGAGTGCCGCGCCGAGCAGCTCGGCCACGCCGAGCTGGTATCGGTTGCTGCGCACCGCGCGCGGCGGCTTCACGCGGCGCGGCTCGGGTGTCAGCATCGAAAATGCTGTTGGCCAGCGCCACCGCGGCCTGGCCGTCGACGGCCGCGTGGTGCACTTTCGAATAGTAGCCGAGGCGGCCATCGGCGAGGCCCTCGATCACGTAGAACTCCCACAGCGGGCGGCTGCGGTCGAGCAGGCTGGAGTGCAGGCGCGCGCACAGCGCTTCCATCTGCGCCATCGTGCCGGGCTTGGGCAGCACGAGGTAGCGCATGTGGTAGTCGAGGTCGATGTCGTCGTCGTGGATCCACACCGGGTTGGCGAGGTCGAACGGCATCAGCGCCAGCTTGCGCGTGAACACGGGCGCCAGGTGCATGCGGCTCGCCACGTGCGCCTTCACGGCCTCGTACCAGGCGCTGGCGCTCGCTCGGCGGCGCGTCGAACAGCGCCAGGCTGCCCACGTGCATCGGCATCTCGGGGCTCTCGAGGTGCAGGAAGGCACCGTCGACGACGCTCGAGGTGTTTCATGTCGCTCATGGCGTTGTCTCCTTCATGTCGCCGCGGGCGTCGAGCGAATCGTTCGCTTCGTGGCTCGATTCTGATCCACCTGCGAGCCGACTATTGAAGCTTCCGGCCGCCGTCGGTAATGGCATCCAGGAAGGCGCCGGTCTCGCGGTTGATGAACTCCACGTCGGCCGGGAAAGCGCCGCCTGCCGATGCGTGCCCCGTCACCGAGCCCGGGCGGATCGTCAGCACCTTCACGTCGCGCATGCTCTTGGCGGCCTCCTGCGGCTCCCATTCGGGATTCAAGCAGGTCCTTGGTGCCGACCATGATCAGCGTCTTCGCCTTGATCGCCGCCAGCGCCTTGGCCGTGTCGCCGTTGAAGCCCGGCGTGGTGCCGACGTCGTGGCGGTCGTAGGCCCAGGTCTGGTAGATCCAGTCGTTGGCGTCGAACACCTTGATCAGGTTGCTCTCCTGCTGCCTGCAGCCACGGCAGCACGTCGTGGCGCTTTGGGGAACTGCTCGCGGTACATCTCCGGGCTGCGCGCGGCCATGAAGGTCAGGATGTCGCGCCACAGGCGGATGCCCTGCTCGGGCGGGCTGGTGTAGTTGCCCTGGTTCCAGGCCGCGTCGATCATGATCGCCTTGCGCGAGGCCTCCGTCACCAGCATGGACCATGCCGGCGTCTTGGCCAGCGGGACGAGCGCGACCAGGCCGTCCATGTAGTCGGGCTGGCTCACGCCCCACTGCAGCGCCTGCATGCCGCCCATCGACGGCCCGACCACCGCCACCACGTGGGCGATGCCGAGGTGCTCGGTCATCAGCCGGTGCTGCGAGGTCACCATGTCGCGGATCGCGAACTTGGGAAACTGCATGCGCGGCTGCGCCGTGCTGTTGCTCGGCGACGTGGTGAGGCCGTTGCCGATCGCGTCGGTGCAGACGACGAAATACTTGCTGGTGTCGAGCGCCTTGCCGGGGCCGATCATGAAATCGAGCCGGTGGTGGTTGCCGCTGATCGCGGTGACCATCAGGATCGCGTTCGACTTCTTGGCGTTCAGCGTGCCGTGCGTGACGTACGAAATCGCGAAGTCCTTGATCGCCTCGCCGCTCTCGAGCTTGAAGTCCCCCATCTTGTAGAGCTGGTGCGGGGGCTGATCAGGCCCATGGGCATGGCACAGGCTGCTGGCGAACAACAGGGTTGCAAACAGACAGAACAGCCGGAGTGGTCATGAAGTGGCTCCTTGCAACGACGGCCAGGAACGGTAGCATCGCACTTCGGCTTCGCCGTCAGTGCGAACCCTTCGGGTTCTTGTCGCTCAGTTCGTCCTGCAACTGAAGATCAATCGATCGATCGGACAACTCGCCTCGATCTCTGCAACGCCGATCAATCAGGTATCGCGCGTGGCGGTGAGGGTGCCCAAGTAAGAGCACGACGGAGCAAAGTTAGCTCACATGCACACGCTGCCCCCTCCAGAGCTGACCCGGGACTTCTATGCCTGCAGCACGCTCATCGTCGCGCGGCAGCTCATCGGCATGCACCTGGTGCACCGGCTCGGGGTCTGCGGCGCGTCGGTCGAATCGTGGAGACCGAGGCGTACCTCGGCCCTGAGGATCTCGCCGCACACTCTGCTCGCGGCAAGACATCGCGCAACGCCGTCATGTTCGGTCCGCCGGGGCACGCCTACGTGTATCTCATCTATGGATTCTGGAACTGCGTCAATGTGGTCACGCGCGAAGAAGGGGTGCCGCAGGCGGTGCTTCTGCGCGCGCTCGAGCCAGTTGAAGGAATCGACGACACGACCTGGGGCCCTGGGTTGCTCTGCCGCGCCATGCACATCGATCGGACGCTGAACGGTGTCGACCTGCGAGGGCAACGCGCTGTGGATCGAGCGCCCACCCGAACCCCAACGCCGCCGCACGCATCGCGCGCGCTACGCGCATCGGCGTGGACTACCTCGGCGAATGGGCGCAGCGACTCTGGCGTTTCTTCGCGGCGGATTCGCCGTACGTGTCCACAGCGTCGGCGGCAGCGCGCAGACGCGCGCTGTTGGATCGCGTCGATTTCGGCGTGAAGTAGACGACTGTGGCGCCAGAAACCACAGACCCACCGCCGATCCCAGTGCGAGCCAAGGCAGCACCTGCACCAACGGCAGTGTTGCGGCTCAGCCTCGACGAACAGCGCGATCGTGGCGGTCGAAACGTGAGTCTGCGACCTCGCTTGCGCAGACCGAGCTTGAACTTCATCCGCCCGGGGTCGATCGAAATCGATCGTGTCCATGGGATCGTTGTTTTTCGCAGCCCTGCGCATCCTGCCTTTGGCACTGGCTTGCGCCGCTTCGGCCCGCCAGCGCGGGCCCGGCCGAATCGTCGGTGTGGATCGACGTATCGCGCGAAGACGGGTGCGCTTCAACGGATACCGCCTGCCGCGAGAAGCCGAAGGCATGGGGGTGGTGATGGCCCCTGCGAACGAGATCGCCACGGCAGCTCACGTGGTCTGGCAAGCCGAGAACGATCACGATCACGGATCGCAAGGGCGCGAAAGCCCGCGCCTGCGCGTCGTCTGCATCGACAAGGCAGTCGATGTCGCCGTGCTGCGGGTTGAACGTCCGCTCTAGGCGGGTTCGCGACGATCCGCGCAAGGCCCGCCGTCACGGGAGAGTGGGTCCGCGCTGTGGAACGCCCGGAGCCCGGTGAAGCACCGCGCGTCACCTCCGGGGCCATCGAGGCCACGCACTGGACTGTCAATGGCGTACCCGTCGCGCTTCATCTTTTTCGGGCATCAAGGGTGAAAAGGGCATGAGCGGTGGCGGGCTCTTCGATGCCGCAGGGGATCTGCTGGGCATCGTGATCCGCATCGATGGCAGGTTTGGATACTTTGAGCGCGCTTCCCGTGACCGAGCTGTGCGTGCGCTTTCGCGATGCGCCGGCGACGGCCCTCCAGCACTCCTGACGCAGGCCTGCGAAGCAGGCGCCTCGCAATGGCCTGTGGCTCCACGGGATGCTGCCGGAGCTACCTGCGCCGGTCTATCGGGCGGCAAGACGCGGGCACTGAAGGTCGCGGCGCGGGCGTCGTCGGCACTGGCAAGGCTTTCGGTGCCATCGAGAGCGGGCGCCTGCGCAGTGCCGATTCGGTGCGCGTCACGCGCTCGCTGCACAAGGACGGCCGTAAGCTCTATTTGGTGATGAGCTTCAACCTCGCGCGCGACGCTGCCGGCGCCGTGATTGGCTCATTCGCCATCGCGCGCGACGTCAGCGACCGCCATGCGGCCAACGCGGCGCGCGCTGGAGGCTCGACGCCGCGTCGAGGCCCGCGTTGACGATCATGGAGTCTGCTTCGGCAGCAGGGCGTCGGTCACCTGCGGCACCTGCTGTTCCGCCTGCGCGCCGTAGACGAAGAGCTTGAACGGATTGAACTCCTGGTACTTCTCCATCAGCTTCAGGTAGGCGAGCGCGCGCGGAGCGCGCCAGGGTCGCGCTGTCGGGGTGCCGTGCCTGCGCCGCCACTGCAGCAGTGGCCGCAGCCAGCTCGTGCCGGCCGTCCTTGACCATCCGCTGGGCCGCCGCGGCGATCTGTGCATCGGAAAGGCCCAGGTAGTCGACCAGCGCGGCACCGTGATCGGCGTCGGTCAGCGCGTCCAGGCCTTGCAGGCCGTTCTGCCAATAGCCGCTGCGCTGCTGGAACAGGCGGTTGATCAGGTTCTCGCGCATGCACCAGATAGGCCAGGTGCACCTCCGACGTGCTGGCTTCGAGCGTGGGCGGCATCAGGTTGGCCTGCTGGATCGCGCCGCGCGGCGTGCCGCGCTTGATCGCCGCTAGCACCTCGTCGCGCAGCCATTGCAGGTGAGGGCGCAGGTCGTCCAGCATGGCCGTCGGACGGGAACAGCGCGCGTCAGCGGCTCGTGGCCGTGCAGCAGCAGCACGCGGCTTGAGCGCATGCACCTGGTCGATCGCCGCCAGCATGCCCGTCGACGCTGCCTTCTGGCTCGGAAACGGTGCGCCGAAGTACGGCATCAGGATGTCGCCGACGAACAGCACGCCCTGGTCGGGCATGTGCACCAGCATCGCGTCGTCGGTCTCGCCGCCGCGCGTGGGCAGCAGGCTGAAGCGCGTGCCGCCGATCGACCAGCGCGGTGGCGCGATCGACCGTCACGTCGGGCTTGTAGCTGAGCACGTCTTCGAGGCTGAAACCGCTCGCCGAAGAACTGCCGCAACCCGGCCGGGTTGGCCATCGGCGTCGATCGCGAGCTCGTCGGCGGTAGTTGCTGCGGCCGATGAAGCGCACGCGTCGGGATTCAGGCTGCGAAAGGTAGCGATGCCCGCCCACGTGGTCCCAGTGGGCGTGGGTGACCAACACGGTGGTCAGCGGCGGCAGCGACGGCACGGCTGCCTTCAGCGCCTCGAGCGGCCGCGCGCGCCGAGTCGGGCCGCGTGCCGGCGTCGATGGCGATCAGCTCGCGTCGGTCGGCCGAGATCACGAAGGTAGTACTCGGTGAACTCGAAGCCCGAGCAGCACGTAGACCGTGTCCTTCACCACCTCGCGAATCGCTTGCGGCGCGAAGGTGCCGCCCGCCGACGCGCTCGTCCGAACGGCGTGGTGAAGATCGCGGGCGGCTTTCGGTGGTGTAGCCGCTCAGCGCGAGGTAGCGTGCGGCCTCGAGCGCTGTCGCCGCGCGCACGCGTAGACGTCGGCCAGACGGCATACACCTCGCGCAGCCAGTCGCGATGCGGGGCCAGGGCGGCGTTGTCGACGCACCATTGCAGGTCGGCGATCGCCGTGTCGCGCTTGCGAAAGAAAGGCGGGCAGCTGCGCACGGACCACGCCCGACATCCAGCGCGAGACGAACATCCTGCCGGCCCGTGCTCAGGCGCTTGGCGTCGTCGAGCAGCGCGATCGGTGTCGCGCACCCAGCCGATGCGCTTGAGCAGCTGAACACGTCGTTGGCGTGGCCACGCGCGCAGCGACGCGATGGCCAGCAGGTATTGCGCCTTCTGCGTTGTCGCTCAATCGAGGAGCCGAACTGCTTCAGAGGCATCCTCGAAGAACGCGATGCCCTCGAGGTGGCGGCCCGCTGTTGGCGAACTGGCCCATCAGCAGAAAGTGAAGCTGCGGGTCCGGTGGGCGGCCGCCACTGGTTCACCTGCTTCAGATAGGCGAGCTCGGGTGAAGGGGCGGGCGACTGCGCGTCGGCTTGGCATCTGCCGACCTCGTGCTGCCGAGGAGCACGAGGAACAGCAATGCGACCGAGGCTGACCCACAGCGTGCGACGGTGAGTTTGCGGAACGCTGGGATTCATTGAGGGTGTCCTTCGTTCAGACTTGCTGGATGCAAGTGACTAGCGAAAGAGTAGTGACTTGCAAACAGAAAGTCAAACGACTATGCTCTCGTCATGGCCAAGAGCTACGACATCCCCGATTGCCCCGTGGCGCAGACGCTCGATCTGATCGGCGAGCGCTGGACCATCCCAGCTGCTGCGCGACCTGCTGCTCAAGCGGCCGCGGCGCTTTCAGGACTTTCAGGCCTCGCTGCCGGGCGTGGCGCCCAACATCCTGTCGGCGCGGCTCAAGGCGATGGAAGAGGGGCGGCCTGATTCGTCGCCAGCTCTACAGCGAGCGCCCACCGCGCGTCGAGTACCTGCTGACCGACAAGGGCAAGAGCCTGGGGCCGGTCGTGAAGGCGATGCGAGATTGGGGGACGAGGAACCTCTGATGTGGGCCGGCTCTGCGGCAGATGCCCATGCTGGCAGCAGTCCCGCGGATTGATGCGTCAGCGCGAATGGTTCAGAACTGCGCGCCGCGTTCGGTAGCAACGAGATTTCGCACCCCTGTTCCGATCATTTACGCCAGCGAGATCGTCATGATTTCGTCGCGTCTGTCCCAGTACTTCGATCAGCTTGGGTTGCGGTACGAGATCAGCGAGCATCGCTTGAGCCGCAGCAGCGCCCAGACCGCTCGCGTGGCCCATGTGCCGCCGAGCCTGGTGGCCAAGTCGGTGATCCTCGAAGACGACGCCGGATTCAGCAATACGTACTGAACGAAGTACAA
>ERZ1370068.9898-contig-8641_pt1 | contig 37238 bp, 40 predicted proteins | sample MGYA00561227_ERZ1370068 | MGnify/ENA primary metagenome ERZ1370068 (study PRJEB38410, sample SAMEA6850437) | metagenome | study: Metagenomic assessment of the ecological functions of the soil: analysis of the soil microbiota associated with the...
GGTTACGTATTGCCTGGATCGCGGTGCGGGCCGCGAACCGCGCCAAGGTCGCCGAGGAGCAGGGGCATGGCCGCCGTCGCGACGATCCCGACGAACATACCGCCGCCGCCGCACATGCCGCCAGAGCGCCGCGAGGAGAGCCGAGCGCTCGCCCGCATGTCCGTTGACGGCTTCATCGGTGGCTGGCAGGCGCTGTGCGGGTGGCAGGGCACGGCCGACAGGCTCGCGGAAGATCGCCGCGCCGACGCTGATCATCTACGGCCAGCTGGACATCGGCGTCGTCAAAGCCGCGCCGCACATGGCGCAGACGATCCTGTCCGGGCGACAGCGCAAATGTGGCGCCTGGAAGCAGGCCACTCCGCGCAGTACGAACGCGCCGAGATCTTTCAACGAAGCGCTCAAGCGCCATCTGCCGAAGAACGGGCCCGCCGCCGTGAAGTAGAGCATACGATCTCGATCTCGCGAGCTATTTAACGGATGGCCGACGCTGAGTGCCGCCCCGCTTGGGACGTCCACGGCGAGACTGCGTAAGCTCGCCGTAATTGTGCACTGAGTCGTGAGCGAGGCCCAGACTGATTCTCGACCTGCGGATTGCCCGGGGCGGGTAAGACCGCACTCGCAAAGCAGCTCGCCGCGGACCGGAGCGCCGTGCGCCTCACGAAGGATGAATGGCTCTGGGCCCTTCGGCTCCACTCCGTGGGACGAGCCGACCCGGGAGAAGGTCGAACACGAACTCTGGCGCCTCGCCCAAGAGATCCTGCGCCTCGGCCTGAGCGTCGTCCTCGATTTTGGGCTCTGAGGCCCGGATCGAACGTGACGAGATGCGGATGCGTGGCGTCGGCCTCGGTGTCGGCGTCGAGCTGCACTACCTCGACGCGCCTACCGACGAACTCTGGCGGCGGCATCGAGGCCCGGAACTCGGAAGCCACCCTGGGACAGCTACCCGATTACGCCGCGGACTTCGACGCGTGGCTCCGCGTGTTCCAGGCGCCCGATGCCGTCGAGCTGGCCTTGTTTCGATCCAATCGCCAACCTCAAAATGAGCCTCTGCCAGAAATAGGGAAATTGCAAACGAAATCAGAAACAGATCTTCAATCTTCTAATTCACGGCGGAGATGTCAGTGGAGAAGTCAGTAATCACGTCGCAGTGACATCAATTTGCGCCCTCATCGCCTTTCCGGCACCACTCGCGAGATGCCTGAACTCCCCAGTCGAAACGGTGCGCCGTGATCCAGGCGCGCATCATCGGGCGCACGATCGTCTCGTGTGCCGTCAACGAAGACACGCCGCAGCTCGTCCAGCTCTTCACGCGCGATGAGTTCTGCCGGTACCACCGGCGCCGCATCGTTGGCCTCGCCGCCGCGGTATCTGATCATCGACTCGACGATGAGCGGGCGTGGGTGATCCACCGGCGCATGTCGGGCAACATCCTGTATCGCACGCCGGCCGACCCGCCTGACGACTACACGCGGGCGGTCTTTGTCCTCGATGACGAGCACGAGCTGCATGGACTAATCTGCGCAAGTTGGGACGATGTGGCTGGTCGAAGACGACGATGGTGATGGAACTGCTCGGCCTGCCGCTCGATGCAGAGCGCTCACGCCCGAGACCCGGGAACGCGCGGCCGCCGCAGCGCGCCGATCAAGTCGGTCATCCTCGACCAGACGGTGCTCGCCGGCATGGGCAACCTCTACACCGATGAGGCGCTGCACTACGCGCACATTCACCCGCTGCGCCCCGCGAACAGGTTGAAGCCGGACGACTGGCGCCGCCTGCATGCAGGATCATCGCGGCGCTACGCATGGGCATCGATGCGCGCGGCAGCAGCCCGGCACGAGCTGCGCGACCACATCAACGCCGACGGAGCGCCCGGCGAGAACCAGAAGACGGTAAGGGCCTACGGACGGAAGGCGAACCGTGCTCGAATGCGGCACCGTCATGCGCCGGATCAAGATCGGTACGCAGCAGCACCTTCTGCCCGAAGTGCCAGCCGGCTCCACGCTCGGCCCGAAACGCGAAGAGGGTATCGGCAGCGAAGAAGGGCATCGCCCGAAAGCCGCGCTTGCACGCCCGAACTCCGCCGTATGAACATCAGGTAAAGGCGCGCTGAAGTCACCGGCCGTCGGATCGTCATGATAGTTTGGCGCCTCGACTAAAAATCAGCCGTGCACCTGCTCGAAGAGCCCTGCAGGCGAACATCACGCACGTCCTCGGAGATGAGGACGCGCGTGGGCTCGACTCCCCTTCCGTCGCTTGCGTCGTGCGAACGCACGTATGGTCTCACGATCGGGCCGGCGTTCGAGCTGTCGTTTAACTACGTAGCGCCAGTCACCCGCGCCGACGGCTCCGGAGGCCGTGCTCTGGGCGGTCAGCCCCCACGGGTGGGCAGGACTTTCGCCACGAACTGGCAGCTATCCGGTACTTCGACGGCAAGGGCATGGCGCGGCTGCTGGACTCGACGAAACGCTGGGCAGCTGGCGCTGCTCGAACGATTGCGCCCGGGCAAAGATGCTGCTCGAGCTGGAGGACGATGACCGCCACCGCGATCGCCGCGACGTCATGCTCGCGCCCGCCGCGATGCCCTGCCGATTCCGCGCTTCCGACCACGCGCGACTGGTTCTCCGCGTTTGATAAGCACCGGCGGAGCACGACGGCGGCGCTGGGCCCCCTGCCTGGAAGATCTCTTGAGCTTTTCAGGGTGAGTCCATCTACGAACAGTTACTACAGTCGCCGACGCAACCGATCCTGCTCCACGGCGACCTCGCACCATTACAACATCCTGTCTTCGGAACGGGCACTTGGCTGGCGATCGACCACGGGCTCACACACCGGCGAAGCCGCATTTGAAACTGGCGCGTTCTTCGCAACCCGGCCGGGGTGTTTCGCCTGGCCGCATCCCGAGCGCATCATGGAACGCCGGGCGCATTTTCGCGGGAACGTCTGGGCATCGACCGCGAACGGGTCGTAGCCTGGGGCTTCGCGTAATGGGTGCTGTCGGCAGCGCTCCGGACCCGCGGAGAATCACGGTACCAGGGCTGGCAGAACGCTATCGGCGTTGGCAGACAATCCTCCACCATGCTTTAGCTCCATCAACCACGGCTCGAAAAAGTCGCAGCGCCGCAACAGATCCGGCAATAGTGTTCTAATGTACTGTATGATCGGTTCCCAGCCCCGCGTGTTTCCCAGGAAAGGGAGTGTCTCCGATGACGAGGATTGTCGCCAGTAGACCCGCGCGCCAACTTTTGGCTCTTTCTGTCAAGGTTTCAGTGATAGCGGCGCTCGCCGCGGCCGTGCTTAGGTCGCCGGCCGCAGCCCGCGGCCGGCAGATGCCGCATTCCACCTTATGGTCATCGATGAGGTGATGGCGGGCGTTCCCGGGACTCGACTGTGCAGTTCATCGAGCTGGAAGATGACTCTTCGGCCGGCCAGACGTTCACGAACGGCCAGAACGTCAAGGTATACGACTCGCCGGCACGAACGTCGCGACGTATCCCATGACCGATGTGGCCAACGGATCTCTGCTCGCGCGCATCCAGCCTCGCGACCGTCGGCGGCGGCGTATTTCGGCGTCACGGCAGACTTCCCGATTACGGCCAACATGACCTCGACGGGTATGGTCTGCTTCTTCGGGCGCTCGATTGCGTTCCCTTACGGAACTACAACCAGGGCAACATCATGAAGGGCCCGGCGCACGTCTTGGTCCCGGAGATGGTCAATACAGCCTCACGCGCGTCGGGGCGTAACACCGGGAAGACTGCTCTAGACTTCGCGTTCCTGTGCCCGACACCGCAGAACAACGGAATATGCTGGGCGCGCCGCCTAACACTGATCCGACAGCGATGGCGTGAACGGCTGCAGCGACAACTGCCCGAGCGCGGGGAACGCCGGCCAGGCGAACAACGACCGCAACTTCATCGATCTGCCCGCGATCAAGCTGTTCGACGACCTGACGGCCATAAACGCCGATCTGCCGGGCGCGACGCGTGCGACACGGACGACCATAACGACGGCCTCTCCGACGTGCTTGAAGCTGGCGGATCGCCCTGCGCTTCGGCCACTGGCGCGACCAGCATGATCCTCGCGGACTCTGACGGTGATCGGCTCTCGATGGCGCTGAGTGCGCGATCGGGACGGATCCGGCGAGCGCGGCCTCCGGGGCTTGACAATAGCGCAGTGCGCGGCCCAGGTCGGCGTGTCCACTGCGGCGGACACGGACGCGGATCTCATCAAGGACTTCGTCGAGTACTGGTAACTACGGAGAACCTTATACCCTGGCCATCAATTCTGACGGCGACTTCTGCGGCGACTCGCGCGAGGTCGCTTCGATCAACGCCGACACGACGGCGTCAACTCGACCGACCTGCAGCAGGTCGCGGGAGCCTTTATCCTTCCACCGGTAACTACATCGCTGACTTCGACACGAACAAGTGATGGGGACGATCAATTGACCGACCTGCAGTTTGTGGCGGACGGTTCGGCGCCTGTCCGTGGCGGCCGCTATCACTGAAACACCAAGAGGGACAGGCTGGGCCTGTTCCCTTCTCTCACTGCTCGGCATCTAATTCAGAACGGAATCAGCTCACAGCCGCAACACCCGTTCCCGAAGAGCGCAATATCCACCGCCGCCACAAAGATCGCTCGCGGAACGGCTTTGCGATTACGGCGGCGCCGCAGGCTTCGATGTCATCGCTATCGGCGTTGCCGGTGATGAGGATGACGGGACCGGCGGGTGCGGGTTCGTCTGTGAGGGCGCGGCAGACGTCGACGCCGCTGGAGCTTGCGGCAGGCCGGACATCGAGCAGCTGCGACATCCGGCTGCTCGCGCCACGCGACTTCCGGTGCGCTGACGCGGGCCGTCGTACGGCTCCGATGAGGCGGGCGTCCGCCGGGCTGGAGCGCGACGCGCAGGAGCAGCGCGCACGACGGGCCTCGTCGTCCGACCAGGCAGGATGGTCGTCGTGGTGCGTCATCGGTCTCGGCCCGCGCCGACCGGCGGGCAGCGAAGCTGTACCGAGTTTGCCGCTGACCGGGCGGGGTAGAACCCTCGCCCCTACCGCGTTCGTGGCCTTGTAACTGACGGGCGCCGATCGCCGCCCCTGACGTCCCGGCGACCCGGCGGCGTACTGACTTGCCGGCAGCGCCAGGGTCAGCCGCACGTCCTTGAGGACGCCCCTCGCCGCTCGTCCCTGGCCGAGCAGCCGCAGGGAGTCGCAGTAGGCCGCGAAGATCGACCGAAGTCGAGCAGGCGCAGTCCCTGCTCGTTCAGCTGCCATCGAAGTGGTCGCGGCGCAGCTCGCAGCAGGCGCCGTAGCCGGCTGCAGGTAGCCGTCGCTGCAGCCTGATCGGGGCTTGGCGTGCGCGCGATCTCTCTCGATGGCCGCGCGCAAGGTCCTTCATCGCGAGGCTGCTTCTCGCGCGATTGCGATTGTGCGTTCGCCATCGATCACACGGCTCCTGCGATCCATGCCCGGATCGCCCTGCTCGGCGGCCGCGGTCCAGCTCTCGAGGCCGGCGGATTCGCGTGGAGCTGGATCATATCCGGGTGCGGTCCACTGGGCGTGCAGCTCGACATGATGTGCGCTTCGCGCGCCTCGACGGTCTTCACGCTGATGAACAACCTCGTGGCGATGCGCTCGGTTGGTGTAGCCCTCGGCGATGAGCCTTGCATAAGCTCCGCGCCCGCGGCCTGGTCAGCAGGTCGTAGCCGGTCTTCGACCCGGGCTCTCTTCGCCTCGCCAGGAGGTAGTCCTTGCACGGCGTCGCCGTCGCCGCTGATGGCGCTGCTGAAGTATGCGCCGCCGCGGTGCAACCGGGTCGGACGCCCAGCAGCAGCTCCCTGCGACGTCCGACTTCTTCACGACGTAGCCGCTGGCGCCGGCACGGAGGGCGGCCAGTATCTGCTCGTCCTCCATGTAGCCGGTGAGGATGAGGATCTTCGCCTTCGGCACGCGGCGGCGAATCTGGCGTGCGTCGCCTCGAGGCCGTTCGTGGCCGGGCATCACCATGTCCATGAGGACGACGTCCGGGCGGAATCCGCTCGCATCGCCTCGAGGGGCCTGGCGGCCGCTGCTGGCGTCGCCGACGACGTCATCGTCCTCGGGCTGGCCCTCGAGGAGCATGTGGAGCGCCTGGCGCAGCACGGCGTGGTCATCGACGATCGGCACCTTTGATCCGGCTGACGCTGGCGTGGGGCCATTCCTGCTGTCATGAGTTGTTCCTCCGTGAATCACTCGGCCCCCCGCAATCGACGAGGCAACTGCTTCCTTGCTGTAGGTGGCCAGTATAGGATTTCAAGGGTTTTGCTTAGACCACCGCTTGTCGCCTCTCTGCGCTAAAAGCTGGTCGCGACCCGGCCGGCTGCTGCCGCCCGCATCGGGCAGGAGAGAGATCGTCCGGCCCAGGGGACGCGGCTTGTCACACCTGCCGGCTCGCGCCCTCGACGCTCGCCGGATACTCCCGGGTGGCACCGCAACGCTTACAGCGGCCCCGATCACATCGTCCTCCGGGTGGGCGAGCACCCAGTGGTGCGTACTGCTCGGTTACGGCCATGTCCATCTCCTTCTGAACACGGGCGATTATCAGCGCCGGCGTTCCCCGCGCCCATAAGGGTTTCCCCCGAGAAACCGTGGGAGAACCCCTAAATCCTTAGGGCCCGGTAGGGGCTCGTGGGGATGTTGAGGCTGGATGTTAGAAGGGGTTGGGAGCGCCGATAACGCGAGCTTTCGCTGAAGAGAGTGCGATGCGGCGCCTACGACCCTGGATGCGGCGCTCTCACCGTTGGAGTGAGCGCAGGATGCCGCGTCTGCCCCGTACTCCGCGACGGGGGCCGCCCGTCGCGATCGCGATCTGCGCGGGCAGGGTGCCGGGATCCGTGTCGGCAAGGGTGATGTCCGGCCCCCACGTCGCCTGGGCAAACGCGGGCAGGATGTAGAAAGGATAGTCGTACTGCGTGAACGGCCCGCCGATGACGACGACGCGCGTGCCCGCGGGGACACGTGGCCAGATGCGCGTCACATCATCGTGGAACACGCGCCACTGCCCGTGGCGCTGAACGGGCTTCCATCCTGCTGATCGTCTGGTAGGCGTACCACCTGCATAACGCGGCGATCGCCGGCGCGCCGAACGCGAGCAACACGCCGCGGCCCGCGCGCGAGAACGGCTCCGCGACCATCACGGCGATGGCCGCGAAGAGGAGCCCGAAGCCGATCGCCGGCAGGTACAAATACCGGCTCGCCGTCGCGTACTGGATGAATACGTGCGGCGCCAGCGCGAGCGCGGATCCAGAGCGCGCCGACACGCGCGATCTTCGGCCCGAACGCGCACGTGACGGCCGCGCTACGGCGAGGGCCGTGGCGCCGGCCATGCTCCATGCGGGTCAGCGGCTCCAGGTAATCGGATAGACGAGCCGCCGGCGTAGATAAGCGTCTCGTTCCACGCATAGCGCGTGCCCCACACGCCAGCCCGTTGCACTTTGCACGCCTCGAACGCGCCCGCGGTTGCGAGCCCGGATGACGGCGAACGGCAGCGTGCGCAACGCGGAACGCACAAGGCGGTCGTTCGATCCGAATCGAACGAGAGAAAGGCGACGCCGAAGACGGGGAAGATGATCGCCATGCCCTGCGAACTGACGGCGAGGCGATAATGACGCCGGCGGCGACAAGTAATCTGCGCTGCGCGCCCGTCGCGAGGGCGCACTCCCCGACGACGGCGGCCAGCGTCGCGATGAGGAAGAAGCCCGCCATTCGTTGCGTCGCCGTCGTGACCTGCGAAAGCGCGCCGACGTACGCTGGATTCAGCCCGAAGGCGAGCGCGCGCCGGCGCAGGCTGCCCACGCCTGCCGGTGGTCGTGCGCCAGATCACGAAAGCGCGCAGATCAGCGCCGCCGTCCCCACGTGCAGCGAGCGTGATGATGTGCACGGCAGCGGCCCCATGTCCCAGAGCTTGAACGACGCCAGGTACAGGAGGCCCGGCAACGGCCGCCAGTTCGGCGTCAGTACCTGCGCCGTGAGCAGGTTCCAGATGTGCCGTGCGGCCGCCGCGCCCGTCGCGGCCTCGCCGAACGGGACGTAGTCGTCGAAGTAGAAGAAGAAGTTGACGGTGGTGAGCTGCAAAGCGCGAGCGTCGCGATGATCGCGGCGGGAAACAGCAGCAAGTGCCAGTTCGTCAGGCGGGGAACGTGGAGTCCGGCTTCGTGCTCGTTCCTGTGATTCTGCGACAGCCATGCGCGCCGATTACGTGTCGTGGCCGGCGTTAGCTCGCGACTCGTCGTTCTCAGCTTCCTCGCCGAGTCCGAGGATCTCGCGGGCACGTTGGACGTCCGCGTATCGCACGCGCAAGCGGATCCATCGGTCGAACGCGAGGGTGCCGTACACCGCGAGTCGCCCATAACTGACCAGCAGGCAGCGGATGCCCTCAGTCGCCAGCATGTCCTGCCAGATATTAGCTTCGACTTCGCTCGCGGTCTCAGGATCTCCACGATCCGTCCGGCTTGGCGGGCGATCATCGTCCTCGAGGAACACGTGGTACAGCCATCGTAACGGATTCACGCCGGAGCTCGCGCGCCGGATCCAGTCGACGAGCTGGCGGGCGTATGCTGGCGGCCCGTACTTCACGTAGACCTTCGATCTGATCGCCCATACGCAGATGGGCGAGCGAGCTGACGTTCTGATCAGGCAGTGGACGCCCCACTGCTCCAGGATGTTCCGCCAGAGCTGCGCCTTCCGGCTCGCCGGCCGGCGCTCGCCGAGGAGTGACGATGTCCCCTGCCGTGGCGGTCACGTTCGCCGACGAGCGTATCGATCGCCCCAGCGAGCGGGTCTTCACATGAAAATTGTACGAGAGGTGCGGCAATTTGGGTGACTGGCCGGCTGTGGGGCGCGGACGCCTGCTTCATGTCGCTCGTTGCGGTTTTGCCCGCCTCCTGGCCTCGTGCTCCTTCACGCGAAACATGACGATTTTCTTTCACGAGATCGTGCGGAATCGGCTCGCCTATCGGGAATCGAATCGAAGCCTTTGCGCCCCTTGTAAGCGATACCTTTGAAGGCCTCGTTCCGGAGGGCGTGGGATAGAACCCAATGTGATATGAACGAGCGCGCGAGCACGCCGAGCTCGTCCCGGCCGGTCACCGGAACGCGATAGTCGAGGCGTCCGGCGCCGAGCTCGTCGGCGGCCTTGCGCAACACCCCGACCTCGTCGAGCACCGCCTGGATGATGCTCTTGCCCGACCGCACCGCGAAGCCCTCGACCAGGCACGAGCGCCGAGGTGGTGAACATCACGACCAGCAGCAGGAACAGGTTGGACGACAGTCCGCCGAGCGAGAGCCCAGGAGGTGCCGGATCAGGCTCTGCGGCGTGATGTCGAGGCGCAGCTTCGATCGCGCCGCGGCGCTCGCCGCGCGGTCCGGACCAGTCGCCGGCGGGAAGATCGGTGCGGTTCAAGAACCAGGTCCGGCCGCGCCCGGCGACCGTGGCGGGCTCGACATGGCGCGCTTACGGTGACCGGGATGTCCCGGTCCACGAGGAATCCGGATCGACCGCGAGGTGACCCTCGCCGACGTAGAGGCTCGGGCGGACCCCTGAGCCGCGCGTCGCCGCCGATCGTTCGCATCGCCCGCGCGAGGTACGCCGTATCGACCGGCACCCACACCTCGAGCGTCTCGCGCGCCGACGGGCGGGGAGGCGGCGAGCCAGAGCCCGTCGCCGCGCACATAGAGCCTCGCGGGAGGCGGTGCTGATCGGCCGTGGCGGCGGCGTCGACGACCGCCGTGCGGCGTCTCCGGCGACGCGCGCATCCAGGACGCGCCGCGCGCGACCACGAAGACGCGATCGTCCTCGGGCCCCATCCACCGGCGTGCGAGCTCGAGCCGCGCGTCGTCGGCGTCGCGGAGCGAGCCGGGCAGATCGGCGAGCGCGTTCGCGGTGGTGGCCGCGCGCGCCAGCGTCTGCTCCATCACGGCGCGCACGCGCTGAGCCCGTGGTAGCCGAATCCCAGATAGAGGCCGCCGAGCAGGATCAGCCCCGAGAGCAGCGAAGGGATCGATCGCAATGAGGACGTGGTTGATCCAGAGCGCCGCTTGAGGCTCATGCCGGAGAGCCGGATCGGCAGGAACAGAAACTGGACGACGAGCGCGAGGAAGCTGGCCAGCGCGCGACATCGATCAGCGCCTGACCGCGCGGTCGAGCGTGCCGGGCCAGCGCGAGCTCGACGCCCGCGACGCCCTGGCCGGCGACGAGCGGTGGCGGCAGACCTCGGGCCGCGGCTCGAGCCGCGTCGCGACCCGGTGGGATTCACCGTGATCGCGGGCACCCAGGTGGCGACCAGGACGACCGCGGCGAGGACGAGGCCCACCGCCCGTCGCCAGCCGCGGATCTCCCGGATCCACGGCAGGCGCCGGAGCACGAGTGAGCAGCGCCATCGTGCCGCGGCGAGGTTGAGCGCCGACGATCCGGCGCGAGCGCGAGGAAACCCGCGACCACGAGGAACCGAGTCCACCGCGCGAGCGATCCGCGCACCAGACCCCACCAGAGCCGCCCGGCGACGATCAGGAGTCCGAGGCGCGCGAGCTGGGTCGCGATCACGAGACCGGTGGGGACCGGCTGGCACGCACGGCTGTCCACGCCACGAAGGATCGCGGACGAGGACGTAGACGACCGCGACCTGGAGCAGGAGGAGGCACGCCGATCGCGAGCAGGCGTCTCGCCGCGCGGCCGATCCGACGCGCGCGCCGCGAATCGTGAAGATCACGGCAGCGGCGACGATCAGGCTCTCGAGCAGCGGCGGACGAGGGGCATGGGCGCGGCATGGTATCCGGATCGTCTCGTGAACATGCTACGTTGCGCGCCGGCCGTTCACGCGGTGTCGATCCCGGAGGCCACCCGATGACGAAGAGAGGGCTAGCGAGCCGTGCGTCGGGGGCTCGCGGTGCGCATGCTGATCGGGCTGCTCGTGGGCGTCATCGCGGGCGTGATCGCGCACGTCACGCTCGGCGCGTCGCCCGGGCTCGAGGCCTTCGTTCGCTAACTGTCACCGAGCCCGCCGGGAAGATCTTCCTCCGCCTCCTCTTCATGCTGGTGATCCCGCTCATCGTCTCGGCCCTGGCGCTCGGCGTGTCGGGGCTCGGCGACCTGAAGCAGCCTGGGACGGATCGGGCTCAAGACGCCTCGTCTACACCGTGGTGGTGTCGGTGATCGCCGTGCTGATCGGCGTCGGTGCTGGTCAGCGTCGTGCAGACCGGGCACGGGCTGTCGCCCGGCTCAAGCAGCGACTCCAGTCGCGAGTCCGAGCGCGCGCCCGCGCCGGCGCCGACAGCGGGGCCACCGGCGTCGACTTCTCTCGTCAACCTCGTGCCCGAACAACGTCGTCAAGGCGATGAGCCGAGGGCGACATGCTGGCGGTGATGGTGTTCGCGCTGTTCCTCGGCGTCGGGCTCGCGGCTCACGCGCACCGAACCGGCGCGCCGCTTCGACGAGGCGCTGCGGCGGCGCTCTACGACGTGGTGATGCGCCTGCTCGGGATGGTGCATCGAGGTCGCGCCGATCGGCGTCGCGTGCCTGCTGTTCACGCTCACGGCGCGGCTCGGACTACGACGTCCTGCGCCAGCTCGGCGCCTACGTCGCTCGTCGTGCGTCGCGGCGCTCGCGATCCACCAGTTCGTCGTCTACTCGGCGTCGGTCGAAGTGGCTCGGGCGGCATGAGCCCGGTCCGCTTCTTCCGCTCGGTGCGCGCGGCGATGCTCACCGCCGTTCTCGACCGCGTCGAGCAACGCCACGCTGCCGCACCGCGCTGATGGTCGCGGAGAAGGAGCTCGAGCTGCCGCCGCACGTCAGCCGCTTCGTGCTGACCATCGGCTCGACCGCGAACCAGAACGGCACCGCGCTGTTCGAGGGCGTGACCGTGCTGTTCCTCGCCCAGTTCTACGGCGTCGCACGCTCACGCTGTCGCAGCAGCTCACCGTGGTGTTCATCTGCGTGCTCGGCGGCATCGGCACCGCCGGCGTGCCGGCCGGCTCGATCCCGGTGGTCGTGATGATCCTCGGCATGGTCGGCGTCCCGGCCGAGGGCATCGGCATGATCCTCGGCGTCGACCGCTTCCTCGACATGTGCCGCACCACGCTGAACGTGACCGGCGATCTCGCCGCCGCGGTGGTGGTGTCGAAGGGCGAGCCGCACCTCGTCAGTCGCCGACGTCGCGACCTGACCGTCGCGACGCGCCCTCGTCACCGGCGAGCCGTTGGCCTCGGCGAGCGAAGTGCCGGGGCCACTTCCTCCGGATCGATCGGGACGCGTGACGCGAGCCCGGACTCCTTGAACAGGAGATGGGCGCGAACGTCGGCGCCCGAGGTGAGCGTCACCCAGTAGATTCCCCGCCGGCGCCGGCACGCCCGCGCTATTCCGGCCATCCCAGGTCACGCTCCGGAGCCCCGCGTCGAACCGTGCCCGAGCGGAGCGCGCGCACGAGGCGTCCGCCGAGATCGTACACGGAGATCTCGACCAGCTTCGTGACGTCGAGCTCTGTAGTAGACGTACACCACCGAGTCCAGCGGATTGGGCTCGGGAACCAGATCGCCGAGCGACGTCAGCCTCAACGTGTCGCGCGCGCCGACGTCCAGCGTGGCCACCGTGAGCGGCTCGGTGGTGTCGCCCACGCCGCCGACGATCTGGGTCCGCGCGGTGTAGGCGCCGGGACCGATGTCGGTGAACGTGTACACGCCGTCGACCGTCTGGGTGCGGGCGACAGAAGGTCGGGCCGTAGCTACAGCTCGACCGTGATGCCGTCGGCGTCGCCGACCACCTTGGTTCCCGCGAAGTGCCTCGCCGACCTCGACCAGGTATCCGGTCAGCTTCACCGGACCCGAGACGGTGTGACGACGCGGCGCGGTCGTCCTCGCGGCCGCAGGCCAGGACGGTGAGCGCGAAAGGGGGCCGAGCGCGAGGGTGTGCCGCAGCTTCATGAGATCTCGACCTCCAGGCCTGCGTGGCGCCGCGCTCCCGACCGCTCACGGCTCGTGGACATTCTCGCACATCGCATCGTCCGGGCAGAGGACGACTGCCGACGCCGGTGTCACTGCGGGCGTTACGCACACGCGGCGCATGACGCGAGTGGTTCCGCGCTGGAGCCACGCCGGATCTCGGTCGATCGCAAGCGTAATACCCTGCCGGGCCCCGCCGCGACGATCGGTATGCGGGCCGACATGGGGCGAAGCGCGACGATGAAAGCGACTTGTCACTTCTTCTGTTCGCTGTCGTTCGTTCTTTACACCAGAGGCATCGGATGAGCATCCGTGCATCCCCTCATGAGTCTCGAAGTCTCGTCGAGACTGCGGCCCCGGACCGCCGACGTTCGCGCCCGCGACATCCTTTCGATCACGACGCCTCGACGCCGCGTCATCAGAGCGATCTGACCGTGGGCGCTCCACGCGCCACCCACTGAGGACAGGAACATGCGCCGATCCCGGATCCGGCACTTTGGCTCGCGTGCGCGGGCTTCATGCTCGTCGCGACCTCGGCCCTCGCCGCCAACTCGACCCTTCCCGGAGGGATCACCACCTACGCCACCATCGAATGCGCCGGCGTCGAGTGGCGCATCACCGGCGACGACAACGCGAACTGCACGGTCGCGGTCGAGTACAGGAAGCAGGGCACCACGGCGTGGAAGGCTGCGCAACCGCTGTGGCGAGTCGAGACCGGCCTCTGGCATCACGGCGAGGACCCCGGCAACCTGCTCGCCGGGAGCATCTTCTTCCTCGAGCCCGGCACCGCCTACGACGTGCGCCTGACCCTGAGCGACCCCGACGGCGGGGCATCGCAGCAGATCGTCGCGGTCACGACGCGTCCCGAGCCGCGTCCCGCGACGAACGCGCGCGTGCGGTACGTTCGCACCGGGACCGGCGGCGGCAGCGGCACCGCGTCGGATCCGTTCCGCGGCCTCGCGGCGGCCGACGCCGCGGCCCAGCCCGGCGACCTCTTCATGGTCGCGGCGGGGACGTACGGCAAGTTCGTGCCGAGCAAGAACGGCACCGTGACCAAGCCGATCGTCTACCTCGGCGCCGGCGCCGCCACCACGATCATCGACGGCGGCGGCGGCACCAGCAGCACGTCGAACTGCGTCGACCTGAGCGGGCGCCAGTACGTGTTCATCGAGAAGATGTCGCTCAAGAACTGCCTGAGGCCGGTGATCGTCAACAACACCATCGGCGTGGTGATCCTCGGCTGCACGATCGAGCCGGTCCACCAGCCGCTGTCGATCATCGGGATCCACGGCGACGCCGTGCGCGACCTGCACGTCTCGGACAACACCATCCTGATGCCGGGGACTGGGCGGGCGTCGGACGCTCCGGCTCCTACGGCATCGGGGGCTACGGCGTCGAGGTGACGGGCAACGGCATCGTGATCTGCTACAACCGCATCGTCGAGTCGTGGGACGGCATCGACGTGGGCGGCGGCGACGGCGTGACGCTGCGCACCTTCAACTGCGACATCTACAACAACCTGGTCGACCGGGCGAGCGACGACGCCTCGCCAGACCGACGCGGTCCACCAGAACATCCGCGTGTTCCGCAACCGCTTCATCAACTCGGGATCACCGCTGAGCTGCCAGCCCTGCTTCGGCGGGCCGTGCTACTTCCTGTTCAACGAGATGGACAACTCGCGCATCGATCCCTTCAAGTATCACCAGGAGACCTACTACTACGGCGCCACCGATCCGCAGGAAACGAGCGGAATGATCGCGTACCACAACACCAGCATCAACTCGAAGTCCGGGTGGTGGGAGGGCGGCTACTGGCACCACGTGCGCCACCACAACAACCTCCTGCTGGGCGCGCGCACGGCGATGTACAGCCTCTACATTCCGAGCGGACAGCGCGGGATCTCGACTACAACGGCTACAACCGCCAGCAGTCGAACCTGGTCAAGTACAACAACGTCGCCTTCGCCAACCTGCCCGCCTTCCACTCCACCGCGGGGCAGGAGCAGCACGGCATCGAGGTCACAATCAACGAGTTCGTGCGCGCTCCTTCCCGGTGCATCCCGAGTGGAGTGGCGCGACGGCTACGGCGCCGCGGCGCTGGTCGGCGACCACGATCTCCAGCTCAAATCGACCAGCGTCGCGGTCGACAAAGGCAGGCTCTCGCCAACATCAACGACGGGTTCACCGGCACGGCGCCGGACCTCGGCTGCTACGAACGCGGCAAGCCGGTGCCGCTCTACGGACCGCGGCCCACCGGAACCGTCGACGTGACCGAGGCGCCGCCGCTCGCGGCGCCGGCGCTCGAGATGCTGCCGCCGCGACCCAACCCGAGCACGGGTGCGGTGGTGCTGGCGCTCGGCCCGAACCATCCTTACAGTCGTCGCGCTACGCATCGCCGATCTCATGGGGCGAACGATCCGGAACCTCGGCACGCCGGCCGCGCCGACGGTGGTCTGGGACGGCCGCGACGATTCGGGGGCGCCGGTGCGCGGCGGGGCTTACTACGCCGAGGCGCGGGCGGCCGGGACCACCGTCACCCGCAAGATCACGATCATTCGATAACGCCGCGCGCGAGCACCTCCCGCGCGCCTCTCCTGCACGGTCGTACCCGATCGCACCCGCGGCGCACGTGATTGATGGTGTCGAACGCGCGCACGATGGCACCGGTATGTCAATTCATTGGCGATCGTGCGGGATCGACACAGTTCGCCATAGACGGCGAACTCGCGACCGTGCCATTCTCCACGATCACATATCAACGGCTCACCCCTACGAGCCGGCGCATCCCGTTCGAGAACATCTTGCTCATGCGTCCTGCCCTTCGACGTGGATCGTGGTGGTGCTTGGGGTTGCTGGCGGCCGCACCCGCCGTTGCCGAGGCGGCGCCCGTTCCCATCCGTGGCGCTTACTTCTACAGCTGCATGGACGCCTCGCACATGGATTCGCTCGCCGCGGTGGGATTCAACCGTGCGGTGGTCAGGTCATCTACGACTCGCTCGGCGCTCGGGGCGCGACCGAGATCGGCCGCCTGCTCGATCGCGGCACGCGGGTGGGGGTCGACGTGGTCCCCGAGTGGTCGCTCCAGGCGCGCTCGCGCCTCGACTCGCTGCCGACCCGCCGCCGATATGAATGGGGCTCGGGCGTGGTCGAGCTGAACGTCGGCTGCCCGATCGATTCGCTGTTCTGAGCAGCACGTTCCGCGATCGCGCGGTCGAGATCCTGAGCGCGTTCCCGTCCGCGACCCGCCTCGCCGTCGATCTCGAGATCTACACCGGCACGCTCCATCACTACGACGCCGGACCCTGTCGCTGCGCGTCGTGCCTGAGCGAGTTCGCGGCGGCCGGGGGCACGGACCTCGAGAGCTTCGAGGAGGACCGGCTCGTAGCACTGCTCACGTCGTGGCTGCGCGAGCTCGCGGCCTGCGCCCCGGGCTCGAGATCGGCTTCGATCTCGACTTCGCATCGTTCGTGCACCGCGCCACGATCCGCGCGCTGGTCGCCTCGGGTGTGCCGACCACGAACTACTGCGAGCGCAGCTACTCGAGCGGCGGCTCGGCGCTGCCCGAAGCACGCGCGACGCTCGCCGCGCGCGGGCTCGTCGCACCGCTCGTCGGTGGCCTCTGGCTCAAGAACTTCACACCGGTGGCGATCGGTCCGGCGATCGACGGGGTCCTCAACGCCGCCGAGGGCTACTTCGTCTTCACCAGCTACAGCCTGCGGCAGGACCCGGCGCGGCTCGCGGGCGCCTACGTGATCCCCGGCAGCGCGCCCGATTACTGGACCGCCTTCGGCGCGAAGAACCGCGCGCCGGTGGACGGTGTGGCGCCGAAGTTCCTCGCGGGGCCGGCCGCCACCACGGGAACCGGCTCGATACGCGTGTCGTGGATGATCAATGAGACCGCTGCGGGAACGTTGCGATACGGCACGACGACCGCGATGGGCGAGTCGGTCGCGACCGCGCCCGCGACCACGCACGTCGTCAACCTCGCGGGTCTCGCCCGCAATCAGCGCTACTACCTCCAGGCGGTCGTCCGCGACTCGGTCGGCAACGCGTCGTCGTCGGCGCCTCGTCGGCGTCACCACGCCGGCCAACGGGGTTCCGGTGGTGGCGACGGTCACCGCCACACCCGCGAGCGGCAATGCTCCGCTCACCGCGGCGTTCGCGGCGAGCGCATCGGACCCGGACGGGGATCCGCTCGCGTACGCATGGTCGTTCGGCGACGGCGGCGTCGCGAGCGGGGCGAGCGTCTCGCACGTCTACGCATGGGCCGGCGCCTACACCGCCACGCTCACCGTCACCGACGGCTTCGGCGGCAGCGCCGTGCGCACGGTCACGGTGAACGCGATCGTCGCGTTCCCCGCCACCCCCGTGCTCGACAACTTCAACCGTGTCGACGCCGCGCTCATGAGCCCGTGGACCGGCTCGCTATCGGTGGTCGCGGTGCGCAGCAGCGCGCTGGCCCAGATCTCGAGCGGCACCGCGAGCCCGATCTGGAACCGCGCGCTGCTCGGCCCGAACCAGGAGGTCCACGTGACGCTCGCCGCGATCACGTCAGTCGGCCTCCGACCACGATCTCCTGCTCAAGTGCCAGGGCATCGCGGTCGGCTCGGGAGCGATCCAGGTGCGCTACGACGCGCACGCGAAGAAGATCATGGTGTCCACCCTCACGCCCGGATCGGGGTGGAAGACCTGGGGCACGATCTCCCAGACGCTGGTCGCCGGCGACCGGTTCGGCGCGCGCGCCTATGCCGACGGCAACGTCGAGGTCTATCGCAACGGCTCGAAGCTCACGACGGTGTCGGTGTCGCGCTGGTCGGGGGCGGCGCTCGGCGGACGGATCGGAATCATGCTCGTCAACGCGACCACGGCGCGGCTCGACAACTTCGGCGGCGGCGGCATCGTCCCGGCGGCGGCCGGGGCGCTGGTCGCGACGGCGCCTGAGGATCGACCGGCGTCGATCGAGCCCGCGCGGCCGGCGTCGCTCGGGCTGTCCATGCCCTATCCCAATCCCAGCGATCGCGGGATCCGACTCGACCTCACGCTGCCGCGGGCCGCGCGCGTGAGCTGGTCGATCCACGATCCGGCCGGGCGGCGCGTATGGCGCGAGTCGCGGAGTTTCCGGGCGGTCGCGCGACGATCGACTGGTCGGGACGCTCGGAGGCGGCGCGAGACCTCGAGCCGGGGCTCTACTTCGTTCGGGTCGTGGCCGAGGAGAAGTGGTGGGTGAGGCGCTTCAGCGTGATCCGATGAGCGTCGCGGCGTCGACCGGGGCGCTGATGGTCGGGCCGCGACGTCTCACCGGTTGAATCTAATGTCTAGCGGTCCGGCAGACCGCGCCGGCGCAGGCGAATCAACTCCTCGACCGACGGCCGCAGGTAACCCGCGCGCCGCGCCTGGTCGACGAACTCCGACGTCACGCCGTTCTGGCGCAGCCGGACGAGATCCTCGACCCCGAGGTGCGTCGTCACGCAGCCGGTCATCTCGGCGACGTAGTCGGCGTCGACGCCCTGCTGCCGCAGCCGGATCAGCTCCTCGGCGCCGATGTCGCCGTAACCGAGCGCCTTCATGCTCTCGACGAAGTCCGGCGTCACGCCCTGCTGGCGCAGCCGCACCAGGTCCTCGACGGTGAGGTCGCGGCGCACGAGCCCGCGCAGCTCGGCGACGAATTCGGGCGACACGCCCTGCTGCACGAGCCGGACCAGCTCCTCGGCGCCGAGCTTCTGGCGCACGAGCACTCGGATCTGGCCGACGTAGTCCGGCGTGATGCCGCTGTTGGCGAGCCGGATCGCCTGCTGGATCGAGAGGTCGCCGTAGCCGAGCCACACCATCGCCGAGTACCACTCCGCCGTGATGCCGTGGTTCGCGAGCTCGATCATCTCGCGGACCGACGGCGCGTGGGGCTCGATGCCGCGCATACCGCCGACGTACTCGGGCGTGACGCCGTGGTTGGCGAGGTCGATCAGGTCCTGCACCGAGACGGGATCGAGCCCGGCGCGGCGTATGCCGCGCGCGTACTCCGGGGTCACGCCGTGCTGGGCCAGCGAGATCAGCTGGCTGACCGAGAGGCTGGTGTAGCCCGCCGCCTTGATGCGGTTCAGATAGCGACGATCGACGCCGTGTTCGGCGAGCCGCTGGACCTCCTTCGGCGTGAGGTCGCTCAGCTCCTCGATCGCGCCCTGGTCCTCGTCGGCGACGTCCGTGTCGTCGAGATCGGGAGATCGTCGGCGTCGGCCGGATCGGTGTCGCAGCGCGGCGGCAGCGGCGCGATCGCGGCCGCGGCCTGGAGCGCCGACGCCATCGGCGCGAGCGGCGCGGCGCTGATCGCGTTCGCGGCCGCCTCGAGCGCCTCGGCGATGTCGACCGGCTCGATCACGGCGCACGGGGCCGGCGGTGCGGCGCAGGGCGCCAGCGTCTCGGCGCACGGCGTCGGGGCGACGCACGCGGGCGGCGCCGGCGTGGGTGTCAGCGGCACGCGCGGAACGGCCGGCACCGAGACCGCGAGCACGTCGGCCGGATGCGCGCGCGGCGCCGGGCGCGGCACGCACGTCGCGCGGCCGGGCGGCGGCGGTGACGTCGAGGCCCGAGAAGAGCAGGGCCGCGATCATCGCCAGCGCCGCGATGGCGCCGATCAGGCCGCGTGGCGAATCGCTCTTGCCCTCGTTGGCGCCGAGCAGGCGCGCGATGCGGCTCAGCAGCGACCCGCCGTTCGCCGCGACCGCGAGGCCCATCGGCTCGCTGCGCAGGCGCTCGAGCGCGCACAGCGCCTTGGCGTAGCCCACCGGGTCGCCGCACACCCGCACCGCGAGATCGTCGCAGCACAGCTCGCGCTCGTCGCGCACGCGGCGCGACACCCACCAGACCGCCGGGTGATAGAAGAGCAGCGTCTCGATCATGCTCTGGAGCAGGTTGACGAGGTAGTCGTGACGCCGGATGTGCGCCAGCTCGTGGGCGAGGATCGCCTCGATCTGGCTCGCGCTGAGCCCGGTGAGCGTGCTCGCCGGCAGCAGGATCACCGGCTTCACGAATCCGATCGCGGTCGGAACCTCGACCAGCGCCGAGCGGCAGAGCCGCACCGTGCGCCGCAGCCCCATCGCCTGGGCGAGACGCGCGAGCGAGCGCTGCCATTGCTCGAGCGGAACGTTGTCGGGGCAGCGGCTGAGCTGTCGCACGCGCCACCATCCGCCGAGCAGCCGGAGCGTGAGGAGCAGGACGCCGACGATCCACACGCCGACGATGCCCGGCAGCCAGGTCCGAAGGTCGCGGGACACGAACGGCAGCCAGCGGGTCGGATCGAGCGTCGGGAGCGAGGCCCGAAGCGCTCGCGGCGATCCCGAGCGCAGCGGAGTCCGCGCCGCGTGCGGCGTCGTCGCGAGCCCAGCTCTCGGCGCGGACGCGAGCCGCGGGGACGCCGGTCGCGGCGCGCGGGCCGCGCGCGTCGCTTCGAGCGGGAGCACGGTGGCGCGCGCGGGAACGTCGACGCGCGAGGCGCGCGCGATCAGGAAGGTGACGATGGGAAGCGCGAGCATCGCGAGCATGGCGACGCACGAGGCGAGATAGCGGGCGCGCGCGCTCGCGCGCGACAGGATGACGTTCGTGATCGCGAGCAGCGTGGCGATCAGCGTGCCCTGCCATACGAAGTGGATCAGCGTCCAGCCGAGCGATTCGACGCTGGCGCGGTCGACGGGCAGCGTACCCGGGATCATGACGTTCCTCCCTCGGCGCGCTCGATCAGGCGCCGGATCTTCGCCATTTCCTCGCGCGATGCGCGCTGCTGGCGAGCGCCTGCTGGATCAGCTGGCTCGCCGAACCTTCGAACACCCGCTCGAGCAGATCGGTGACGATCTGACGCTGGGTCTGCTCCTGGGGCAGGGCCGCGCGGTAGACGTGGGTGCGCCCGCGGTCGTCGCGGGCGGCGAGCCCCTTCACGGTCATGATCTGGAGCATCTTGAGCACGGTGGTGTAGCCGGTGGGGCGCGAGTCGTTCAGCGATTCCTGGACGTCGCGCACGGAGCTCGGACCGCGCTGCCACAGCACGCGCAGGATGTCGAGCTCGGTCTGCGTCGGTCGGGGAGGTTGAGCCGGTGAACGCTTCATGGTGCCTCCGAGAAGTGCCAACGCGGGAAAGCTTCTACGAAGACGTTCGTAGAGTCAACGAAAAATTTCGTAGATGGTGGGTGGGCGGCTTCGAAGGGTGGCCCGTACACTCTTCCCATCCGGCTTAGACCAAGCGCGGCAAGGGGATCGTCCGGAAGAGGGTGGACCCCGAGCGGGTCGGACCGGCGCCCGGAGCCGCCGCCGCCAACCGCGGTCATGGGTCGCGCCGCGCACCCGAGAGAGGCTCCATCGTGCGGGGATTCGATCGTCGTGAACGTCGCCTTCGATCACGTCGTCGTCGTCGTGCCCGATCTCGCGCGCGCGACACGCGACTTCGAGTCGGCCGGCTTCGTCGTCACGCCGGGCGGGCGCCACGACGCCATCCCGACCGAGAACGCGCTGATCGTGTTCGAGGACGCCGGCTACCTCGAGCTGCTCGCGCCGCGCGACGACGAAGCGCTCGAGTCGATGCGCCGGCGCATGGCGCCGTCGCGTCGCGACGACGAGCTCCGTCGCGCCTCCGCGATCGCACGGCGCTTCCTGCCCCGGCTCGCGGGACCGCCCGGAGTCGCCGACTTCGTGCTGCGCGCCGGGAACCTCGCGCGGGTCGCGCGCGAGATGCGCGCGGGCGGCGTCGTGGCGACCGGTCCGCTCGCGATGGCGCGCGAGCGGACCGACGGCTTGCGTCTCGAGTGGCAGCTTGTGCTGCCGGCCGAGGCCCGCTTTCCGTTCCTGATCGAGGACCACACCGACCGATCGCTCCGCGTGCCCGCGTCGCCCGCGCATCCCAACGGTGCGGTGGGCGTGGGCGGCGTGCGGGTGCGGGTCGCCGACGTCGCCGCCGCGGCGCTCGAGTACGCCGATCGGTTCGGCGTACGCCCGCGCGTCGACGCGGCGGGCGGAACCTCGATCGATCTCGCCGGCCTCGAGGTGACGCTCGAGGCGGGGAGCCTGAGGGCGCGAGTGGCGTCACGATCCGCGGGGTCGCGTCGCTCGGCGAGACGCTCGAGCGGCTCGGTGTTGTCGCATCCGGGGTCTGACGACGGCGCATCGGGCACCAATCAAATGGGCTCCGGTTCGACTTCTGAACCGGAGCCCAAGGTGTTTCGGTTTCGATGGCGTTGGGTTTCCCCGTGTTGCGGGGCTCCCGCGCGCCATGCGCCCGTTGGGATCCCCTACGAGGACGCCACCTCCACCGAACGCCTACTAGTACTGTCCAATGGATCACCTCCTTTCGGGGCTACCAGGGTGCGGAGGGACCCATCCCTCCCGATCCGGTCGGCCGCCCGAGCCTTCCGCGATCGCGCGCGGGTATTGCCGCGCGAGTAACTAGCATTGAGTATTACGTGGTCCAAGGGGCGCTGTCAAAAACATTTCGACGCTCGGGGTTTTCGGAAACCGAACACCGCTAGATGCGGAAAGTGACCAGCCCGGCGAGCATGAGATCGTTGCGCGTCGACGACTCCCGCCCACCCTCGAGACCCTTGAACTTCGAGAGGTAGTCGCGCAGCTCGACGCGGGCGCCGAGCTTGCTCGCGGTAAATCGTCCGCCGATCGAACCGTAGCCGTCGAGGCCGGTCTGGCTCGACGAGGACGACGTGACGCTGTACGTCCGCCCGCCGAGCCCGGCGCCGATGAACGGTCCCAGCCGCTTCGTGCCCTCGATCCGGATCAGGGCGTACTCGACGCCCGCGTCGTACTGGTAGAGGTTGGTGTGCGTGTCCTCGAGCTGCTTGGCCTCGCTCGGCGACCACGAGAACGAGCCGACGATCTGGACCGGTGACGAGATCGGCACGCCGACCTGAGCCCCCGCCAGGACCGAAGTTCTTCATGTCCTGCTTCTGATCACCGGTGGGGAAATAGCCTCCGACCATCGGTCTCACGCTGATCTCGTTCGCTGGCGTGGCGTCGTCGGCGCTCGCGGTGACGGCGATCAGCAGGGTGAGCGGCGCGAGAACTCCCACTACGGTACGCATGACTCCTCCTCCTCCTTGTGCGCGGCCGATGGATGAAACGGACGCCTCCTCCAGTCCGCGATCTTCAGTGTCGTGAGTCAGAGATTCGCCGCATTCTCGCGGGCCCTCGTGGCCCCTGGCTGCGTTGCTCCTCCTCGAGGTATCTCCTGGATACATCGTCGTCGTCGCGTCTTGCCAGGGTCCACGATGGCTCCGCGATCTCTGCGGCGAGTCTCTGACTCACGACACTAGGCACCTCCGGTCCTCAACGTGAAGCCGTCCTGCCCACCGAGTCGCGCCGCCCCGTGCTCCCTCCAGAACGGCGCGTCACGGTGTCGATCCAGCCAGGCCGCGAGCCGCGCCGGCGTGCCGAGGTCCGTCCACCCGCAGGGCGGAACGGGAACCCAGCGCAGCCGGCCCGGGCTGCGCTCGAGCACGTCGCGGCTGAAGTCCCATGAGGAGAGCGAGCGGTAGAGCCCGGCCAGCGAATCGGAGCGGCTTCGCGCCAGCGTCATGGCCCGGAGGCAGGCCCGGGTCATCGAGCGCTGCAACTCCTCGAAGCGCACGTAGAGGGCGAGTCCGGTGCAGGCGAAGATGAAGCTGTTCCACAGCGCGCCCTCGCGGACCAGGCGCGCCGCCTCGGTGAGCGTCGGCTTCTCGACGAAGGCGCGCACGCCGTGGCTCACGGTCTCCGTTCCCGGCTGGGGAAGGATCAGGCCGTAGTCGCAGTCCAGGTGCGACGGCACCACGCCGAGGAGCACGAGGTGGTTCGGGAACAGCGACGACGATCGGACGGCGCGGCGGATCGAGCGGACCAGCACCGCCTCGTCGTCGACCTCGTGGTCCGACGGCATCACCACGACGCGGGAATCGCGGTCGCGGAGCAGGACCTCGACCAGCCCGCGGAGGATCGCCACCGCGGTGCCGCGATCGAGCGGTTGCGACAGCACGTTCTCGGGCGGGATCGCCGAGAGCTCGCGCGACCAGAAGCGCCGGTGCTCCTCCATCACCACGACCAGGACCCGCTCCAACGATGTGTTCTGGAGCGCGCGGTCGATCGTGGCTCCGAGCAGCGTGCGATCGTCGCGGAAGCGGCAGAACTGCTTCGGGACGACCGTGCCGCCGTTTTCGGCTCCGGTGAAGGAGCGCAGCCTCATCCCCTGGCCGCCGGCGAGCACGATCGCCCACGTGTTCGCGCGCCGCGACGAGCGTCGTTCCGTGCGCGCGCTCGTGGCGGGTGCGGATTCGCCCTCCGCATTCGTGAGGGGCTCGGTCATGTCGTCCGGGCGCTCGATGACCATGTCGTTCGTCATGTCGTTCCTCCGTGCGGCTCCGGCCGGTGGTCGATGTGCGATCTCGAGCACTGCGATTCGCGTGCCACGCGCGGTCCGTCGTCGCAACCCGAGGCGGCGTCGACGTCGCAGGCGCGCGGCGCGACAGGGCGACCTCGAGGCGCGTCGCCCCGTTCGGCCCCACCACCATGAGCACGCGCGCCGCGCGGCGCGGCGAACCGCGACGAGGGCGAAACGCCACACCGGGGCGAAGCGCGACGCCCGCGTCGCGGCGGCGTCAAACCAGGCCGTATTGCTTGAGCTTTCGGTAGAGTGTCTTGCGGTCCACGGCCAGCAGGCGGGCGGCCGCGGCGCGGTGTGCCGCGCACGGCGTGCAGTGTGCGGATGATGTGCTCGCGCTCGATGCCGGCGAGCGAGGCGGCGACCACCGGAGGCGAAGGCGCGGTCCGTCCCCGGACCTCGGACGGCAGGTCGCCGAGCGAGAGGCGATCGGAGCGCCCGAGCACCAGCGCACGCTCGATCGCGTTCTCGAGCTCGCGCACGTTGCCCGGCCAGTCGTGACGGCGCAGCGCCTCGAGCGCCTCGGGCTCGATGCTCACCGCGGGGCGGCCGAGCCGCCGCCCGCTCTTCGCGAGGAAGTGCCGCACCAGCGGGATCAGATCCTCCATGCGCTCGCGCAGCGGCGGCACGCGCACCTGGATCACGTTGAGGCGGTAGTAGAGATCCTGGCGGAAGCGTCCCGTGCGGACGCCGCCGTCGAGATCCGCGTGGGTCGCGGCGACGATGCGCACGTCGACCCAGAACCGGCGCGGTCGCGCCGACCGGATGGATCTCCCGCTCCTGGATCACGCGCAGCAGCTTGGTCTGGAGCACCGGCGACATGTCGCCGATCTCGTCGAGCAGGAGCGTGCCGCCGTCGGCCTCGAGAAACAGGCCGCGATGGTCCTCGCGCGCGTCGGTGAAGGCGCCGCGACGGTGACCGAACAGCTGGCTCTCGAGCAGGTGCTCGGGAATCGCGGAACAGTTGACGGCGAGGAACGTCGCCTCGCGGCGCGGGCCGGCGGCGTGCAGCGCGCGGGCCAGCACCTCCTTGCCGGTCCCGCTCTCGCCCAGCAGCAGCACCGGCGAGTCGGCGTGGGCGGCGCGCAGCGTCAGCTCCAGCGCGCGCCGCATCGCGGCCGATTCGGCGACGATCTCGATCGCGCCGGCGCGCGCCACGGCGTCCGTGCTCGACAGCTCGCGCCACATCCGGCGCCGGACGAGCGCGTTCTCGATCGTGGCCCGGAGCTGGTCGAACCGGAACGGCTTGGCGACGTAGTGGAAGGCGCCGGCCCGCATCGCGTCGACCGCCGACTCGATCGACCCGAACGCGGTGATGATCACCACCGGCACGCCCGGATCGCGCGCCCGCACCTCGGCCAGCAGATCGCCGCCCTTCATGCCCGGCATCACCTGATCGGTCACGACGACGTCGATCGCCGCGTCGTGGAGATGGCGCAGCGCCTCGGCGCCGTCGGCGGCGGACCGCACCTCGTAGCCCGCCTCGCCCAGCTCCTCCTCGAGCCAGGTGCGCATCTCGACGTCGTCCTCGACCACCAGCACCGTGCGCGGCGCGTTCACGTCGACGCCTCCCGCGACTCGTGGCGGTCGCGCGCGGACGCGTCCATCGGGAGCAGCACGGTGAAGCGCGTGCCGTGTCCCGGCCGGCTCGTGACCTCGATCCGCCCGCCGTGCTCCTGCACGATGCGGTACGACACCGAGGCCCAAGGCCGGTTCCGGCGCCGACCTCCTTGGTGGTGAAGAACGGGTCGAAGATGCGCGGCAGGTGCTCGGGCGCGATCCCCGAGCCGCTGTCCGTGAGCGAGACCGCGACGGTGGCGCCGCCGGAATGGCCGTTGCCCGCGGCGAGACACGCGCTCCGCACGACCTCGAGGGCCAGGACCCCGCCGTCCGGCATCGCGTCGGCGGCGTTCACCGCCAGGTTCAGGAACACCTGCTGGAGCCCGTCCGGATCGGCCGCGATCGCGGGCAGGTCGTCGGGAATCGCGGACTCGACGCCGGATGCCTTGCTCGACGAAGCGTTCCTCCACCAGATCGAGCACGCGATGGAGCACGTCCCTCAGATCGGTGGGGGCGATGCGGATCTCGCGCACGCGCGCGAAGTCGAGCACGCCGCCCACGGTGCGCGAGATGCGGTCGATCTGCCGCGCGATGATCCAGGCCCCTTGTCGAACGCCGCGTCCGGGCCGCCGCGGCGCAGCAGGCGACTCCGCACGCCCGTGGATCACGTTGAGCGGCGTGCCGATCTCGTGCGCGAGCCCGGCCGCGAAGCGTCCGATCGCCGCCAGCCGCTCGTGCTCGCGCAGGCTGGCCTCGACCCGCCGTCGCTCCTCCAGGGCCTCGACCAGCGAGGGCGCGCGTCCGCTCGAGCCGCTCGAACATGCCGTTGAACTCGCGCGCGAGCCGGCCGCAGCTCGTCGCGCCGGCCGGCCCGGCACGCGCGCCGACCAGTCGCCGGGTCCGACGCCGCGCACGCTCATCACCAGCTCCTCGATCGGCCGGGTCACGGAGACCCGGGTGACCCCAGCACGGTGAGCGTGATCGCGACGATCAGCATCGCGGCCAGCACCGCGATGGCGCGGCTCGAGGCCGCGGCGTCCTCCTCGACGAACGACTCGAGCTGCAGGATCTCGGAGGCCCCGAGCGGCGGGCCGGGCGGCCGGGTGAGCGGCGCCAGCCACGCGATCACCGGCCGGCCCTCGACCCGGAACCGCTCCTGGACGACGCGTCCCGTCCGGATCCGCCGTCGCACCTCCTCCGCCGGGAGCACCGGCGCCCGGCTCAGGTTCGCGGGCGCGTACTCGAGCCGGCCGTCGGCGTCGAACAGGCGCACGCCGAGGATGCTCTCGTGGTTGCTGATGTCGTCGATCAGGCTCTTCACGTCGCTGAGCTGGCGATCACGCAGCGCGTTGCCGGCGGCGAGCTGGACCGTGCGCGCGATCGTGCGCCCCTCGCGCGAGACCTCCTCGCGCGAGCGCACGCGGTTGGCGTGGTCCTCGAACACCGCGAACGCGGCGATCAGCGACGCGATCGGGACTGCGAGCGCGATCGATAGGCGGGTGCCGACTCTCAGGTGGAGCTCCGGAGCATGGGCCCTGGGCCGGAGCGTCTCGCGCTCGGCCGTCACCGGCATCGTGGAGCGAGTGCCACCGCCGGTTGTGAAGCGAACGCCAAGCGGGGATGAACCCCGCGTCAGGTCTTCTAGTGTCCGGCGTAGCGACGCGCCTGGACCAGGGCATCGGCCGGCGCGCCGGGCAGCTCGGCGGCGCGCGCGAACCAGCGGGCGGCGGCGGCACTGTCGCCGGCCGCGGCGTAGGCCGAGCCGGCGCGATAGGCGTAGTCGGCGTTCGAGGGTCGGGCCGTGGCGAGCTTGGCGGCCACGTCCGCGGACGCGCGCCAGTCCTGGGCGCGCTCGAACAGGGCGCCGAGCCCCTGCTGGTTCGTCTCCCACGCCGGGTCCGCCTGCGCCGCGGCGAGGTCCTCTCGCCCTTCACGATCTCGACGAACCCGGCCGTGCTGTCGTAGAGGAAGAAGTAGTCGGTGCCGGGGCCCGGCGGCCGCGGCGTGTAGGCGCTGAAGAAGCCGCCGCTGAGCGTGGGGTCGCGGTACCAGACGCGCAGCGACGGACCGTCGCCGCTCATGAAGCCGACGTTGTTGGGGACCAGCGCGAAGAACAGGCGCGAGTGGGGAAGCGGCCGGGGCTTCTTCCGCATCAGATCGCCGCGCATGAAGCCCAGGAACTCGCTGGCCCGCCGCTGGTACCACTCCGTGCCCCAGTCGAGCGACGGCGTGTCCGAGAGCCCGGAGCGCAGCACGACCAGCGCCATGATCACGAGCGGCGCGAGCAAGCGGCGTCAGGAAGCCCGAGCGCGAGCGCCAGCCACGCGCCGAGCGCGCCGGCGATCGAGTAGTAGGCGTGCCAGCGCAGCGACGGCATCATCAGCGGCGCCCAGCCGAGGAGCGCCCAGCCGATCCCGAACACCGCGACGCGGCCGCGCGGGCGCGGCTCTGCCTCCTCGCGGCTCCGGACCGCCCAGGCCGCGAGCAATACGAGCGCGATCACGGCCGGGGACGCGCGCAGCAGCGCCACCTTCCAGCCGTAGCTCGGGTGCGGCGGGAAGTCGAGGTTGATCAGCGTCAGCGCGGTTCGCGCAGGGGCGCTCCACCACGGACCGTGCGCGGCCTCGATTGGCGTCCGTGTCACGTGGTGCCAGAATCGACCGCCGAGCGCGGGGTGAACCAGCGCCCACGCGATCGCGACCACCCACACGGCCCAGGTGCGAATCAGCGCGTCGCGCCAGGAACGCCGCTCGATCAGCGCGCCGTGGAGGACGAGCAGCGGCGGGAGGAAGACCGCGGTCTCCTTGCTGAGGAACGCCAGCGCCGTGAGCGCGACCGTCCACCCGACGCGATCGCGCGCGAAGGCGTTGAGCGCGAGCATCGCGAACAGCAGCATCCATAGATCCTGCACGCCCGCGATCCAGAGCAGCGGCACGCCCCAGGCCGCCATCGCGACCAGGCCCGCGACCGCCACGCCCGCGGTGGCCGTGCCCGCGAGGCGGCGGACGTAGGCGAAGTAGGCGAGGATCGACGCCATCCAGAGCGCCCAGCTCGCGAGGTGGAACGGCAGCTCGCGCGGGCCGAAGAGATGCGAGACCAGCCAGTAGTGGAACTCGCGCGACCACGGCCGGTACCAGTTGAACATCAGGTGCTGGAGGCCCCACAGCGAGCCGAACGAGGCCGTGCGCGAGCGGTCGAGGAAGATGTAGTCCTCGTTGATGAACGGGATGTAGACCGCGTAGAGGTACTGGCTGACGAGCACGATCCCGAGCGCCACCATCACCGCGAGCACCCCGAGGGGCGCGCGCGGGATGGCAGGTCTGCGTCGTCGGCCTGCGTTTCGGCTTCACGTTCGTGCTCCGGAGCGGTCAGAAGCGGGGAAAGCGAGCCATCTTCGTTCAACTCCGGAGCGCGAGTCCAGCTACGGCGCGCCGTCCGGATCTGCGATAGAGTCACCGCCGTCGCCCGACCTGAACGCGAGGAGGATTCATGGACACCCGACGCATCGGTTCGCTCGAGGTCTCGGTGGTGGGACTCGGCTGCAACAACTTCGGGCGGAGGATCGACGAGGCCGCCACCCGCGAGGTCGTTCACGCCGCGCTCGACGCCGGCATCACGTTCTTCGACACCGCCGACATCTACGGCACCGGCAAGAGCGAGGAGTTCCTCGGCCGCGCGCTGGGAACGCACCGCCGGCAGGTCGTGCTGGCGAGCAAGTTCGGATCGCCGATGGACGAGCAGCGGAAGGGTGCCAAGCCCGATTACCTCCGCCGCGCGGTCGACGACAGTCTGAAGCGCCTGGGCACCGACCGCATCGACCTCTACCAGCTCCACACGCCCGACGAGGAGACGCCGATCGCGGAGACGCTCGAGGCGCTCGATGGGCTGGTGAAGGCGGGCAAGGTGCGCGAGATCGGTTGCTCCAACTTCTCGGTCGAGCAGCTCCGCGAGGCCGATCGGTCGGTGAAGCTCGGCCGCGCGCGCTTCGTCAGCGTGCAGAACGAGTACAGCCTGCTCCACCGCGATCCGGAGAAAGGCGTGCTGGCCGAGTGCGAGCGTCTCGGCCTCGCCGTTCATCCTGTACTTCCCGCTCTCGAGCGGGCTCCTGACCGGCAAGTACCGTCGCGGCCAGCCGCGGCCTCAGGGCACGCGCCTGTCCGAAGGCCCGCGCGCCGACACGCTGCTCACGGACCGCAACCTCGAGATCGTCGAGCGGCTGATCGAATTCGCGGAGGCGCGGCGCCACCACGCTGCTCGAGCTGGCGGTGTCGTGGCTGCTGTCGCGCTCGCCGGCAGTGACGTCGGTGATCAGCGGGGCCACGAAGCCCGAGCAAGCGCGCGCGAACGGGACGGCCGGCGGGTGGAGGATGACGCCGGAGGAGATGAGCGAGATCGACGCGATCGTGCACCAGCCGGCGTGATATGAGGGCGTAGCTCGGACGGATAGAGTAGCGGTTTCCCAATTCCGATCAGCGATTTCTCACCGGCTACCACGCAGCGCCAGACCGAAACACACTATCTTCGACTCTTTCCGCGTCGTACACTCTTCAGTGCTCCGACCAGTTTGACCCTCACGATCCTCGTTCCAGAGGTTGCCCGTCATGGCCTTCGAAGGTCATCGTTTCGGCCTGCCCGCGCTCGTCGCCGCGTTGCGATGCTCGCCGCCTCTGTCGCGCTCGCCGCGGACGAACCCGGCGCGCGCTCCGACGCGATCGCCAAAATCGATCCGTGGGTGCTGTCGCACACGGTGGCTGGCCAGCCCGCGGAGTTCATCGTGGTCATGGCCGAGCAGGCCGACCTGTCGCCCGCCGAACGGCTCACGAGCAAGCTCGAGAAGGGCCGGTTCGTGCGCGACGCCCTGTACGCCAAGGCCCAGACGACCCAGGCCTCGCTCGTCGAATGGCTACGGTTGCGGGGCATCGACTACCAGTCGTTCTACATCGTGAATGCGATCCGGGTGACGGGCACGATCGAGAACGCCGAGGAGATCGCGTCCCGCGCCGAGGTCGCCCGCGTCGAGGGCAATCCGACGATTCTGAACTTCGAGGTCGAGGGGAGATGTCCACCAAGGATGCCGCGGGCAACCGGCAACTGGCTCCGCAGGCGATCGAGCCGGGCATTGTCAACATCCGCGCCCCCGAGGTCTGGGCAATGGGGTTTACCGGCCAGGGGATCGTGATCGGCGGCGCGGACACCGGCGTCCAGTGGGACCATCCCGCTCTCATCAACCACTACCGAGGCTGGAACGGCGTCGTGGCCGACCACAATTACAACTGGCACGACAGCGTACACAGCAGCGGTGGCTTTTGCTTGGGCAACTCACCAGAGCCGTGCGACGACAACAATCACGGCACCCACACGATTGGGACCGCAGTGGGCGCCGACGCCACGAACACAAACCAGATCGGCGTGGCCCCGGGTGCGAAGTTCATCGCGTGCCGGAACATGGACACAGGCGAGGGCACGCCGGCCCGCTACATCGAATGCATGGAATGGTTCCTGGCACCGTATCCCATCGGGGGCACGCCGGCGCAGGGAGATCCCGCCAAGGCACCCGACCTCACCACGAACTCGTGGCAATGCCCGGCCTCGGAAGGCTGCGCGCCGGCGACACTGCAGGCTGCGGTCGAGGCCCAGCGGGCTGCCGGCATCATGTTCGTGGCCGGGGCGGGGAATAGCGGCCCGGGTTGCTCGACGGTGTCCGACCCGCCGTCCCACTACGACGCTGCGTACACGGTCGGCGCGTACAACGCGGCGACGAATACGCTTGCCAATTTCAGCAGCCGCGGGCCGGTGACGGTCGATGGCAGCAACCGGCTCAAACCCGATATCACCGCGCCTGGAGTACTGATTCGGTCAGCAGTGCGCGGCGGCTTCTATTCGTCGTCCTTCAGTGGGACGTCGATGGCGACGCCGCACGTGGCCGGCGCGATCGCGCTGCTGTGGTCGGCTGTTCCGTCGTTGCGCAATCGGATCGATCAGACCGAGAACGTGCTGAACGAGGCGGCCATCGACGTCCCGTCGATCGAGTGCAGCAGCACCGGTTCCCCCAACAACCTGAATGGCTGGGGACGGCTCGACATCAAGGCGGCCGTCGATCTCGGGCCACTGGCCGTCGAGCCGCCGACTCCCGGGGCAGGTGCGGGCCTGTGGCTCGGTGCGGCGCTGCCCACACCGTCGCATCACACGAGCCTGCTGCGGTTCCGCTTGCCACAGAGCGGCGCCGTCGACTTCGCGATTTTCTCCATCACCGGTCAGCGACTGCGCACCCTGATGCTGGGACCGAACACTGCCGGCGAGCACACGATCCGATGGGACGGCCTCACCGATCGAGGCGCGGCGACGCCGCCAGGCGCTTATCTCGTCCGGCTCCAATCGCGTGACGAACGGGCAAGCCGCTTGCTCATCTGGCTGGGTCCTTAGGTGTTGAGAGGCTTTGGAGCCGAACGCGATGCTCTATTTTTGTTGTCGCATGGCCCCGTAGCTCAGACGGATAGTGCAGCGGTTTCCTGATACAAGCGCGCAGGATTTGGATCCCACAGGGCTCACCCAACCACCTCCCTACAACGTCGCGACCGCCTGCTTGCGCTGGAGCTGGAGCACCCTCACATCCGGATCGACCACGACCTTCTCGGGCGCGAACGCGCAGTGGAGCGTGAGCGTCTGCGACGCGCCGGCCGCGAGCGTCACGGTGCCGCGTGACTCGCGGTACTTCGGATCCGGCTTCGAGACGGCGGTGAAATCGCCGCCCTTCGGCTTGATCCAGCGCTCGCCGGCGGTGGCCGCGACTTCGACCGGCATCGTGCCGGTGCCGAGGTTCTTCACCTCGACCGCGACGTCGTAGCCCGGTCCCGCCTTGGTCTTGCGCGCGTGACGACCCGGTACTGCGGCATCGCCTTGTCCTCGAACCATTGCTTCACGAAGGCATCGTAGGCGACCGGATCGGCCGCGTAGAGGCGCATCGCGGCGACGAAATCCTGCAGCGCGGGATGGTCGCGGCTCTCGCTCCAGTCGCGGATGAAGGCGCGATAGCCCTCGAGGCGCGCGCTCGTGGCCCATGTAGTCGTAGAGCATCCAGAACACCCAGCCGCCGCGGTCGTAGATCACGGTGTTGTCGTGCGCCTGCTTGCCGTCGACGTCGTACATCGGACGCTCGTCGTCGGGGTGCCGGCGGTCGCCGTAGCGCGACTCGAGGCCGCGCGCGAACTCCATGCCGTCCGCGCGGACCCTTCGACCTGATCGAACAGGAGTAGCGTCGAGAAGTGCGACATGCCCTCGCTCAGGAAGTCGCCGCTCGGTCCGTTGGCCGGCGTCAGGATGTTGCCCCACCACTGGTGCGCGGCCTCGTGGGCGGTGACCAGGAAGGTGGCGTCGGTCTTGGCGTCGTTCTTGGTGAGGAAGCCGATGTTCTCGCTGAACGTGATGTTGGTGCCGAAGCCCTGCGCGTAGCCGGCGAGGCCGGGGAACTCGGATAGCTTGAGCTCGTGCCACGGGATAGGGCAGGAACCACTCCGAGTACCACTTCCGCGCGGCGTCGAGCGTCGCCGACATCTCGTCGACGTTGTAGGGATGGACGGGATCGTAGAAGCAGCGCCGTCCCGGCGCCGCGCTTCTCCTTCCAGCGCGCCGCACACCACGTTCAGGATCTTGACCGGATGGTCGGTCTCCCACACCTGCGTGCGCAAGCCCTTCTCGACGGTGTTCTTGGTGCAGACGCCGCACCGAGTTGAGCGTGTAGGCCTCGGGTCCGGTGATCGAGATCCTGGCCGGGGACCACGCGGTGGCGCCGTAGCTCGCGCGGGTGATTCCTTCCAGATAGTCGCGCGGGTAGCGGCGCGGCTCGGTCTTGTTGTCCCTTGGTCTCGCCGATCACGCTCCATGTAGCCGAGCACCGGGAGGAAGCTCGGCGAGAACCCAGGTCAGCACGACGCCGGAGGGCAGGATGAACTCCTCGGTGTTGCTGCCGCCTTCTTGGTGACGCCGCCGGAAGCGGCGGCCGTCCCAGCTCCAGCCGATGGTGACGCGGTCGCCGTGGCGGGAGCGCGTCGCGGGCGTGAAGACGTAGAGGCCCTGGTCGTTGGTCGGCTCGACCGGACGGCCGTCCATCGTCCACTTGAGATGCTTCCAGTGTGCGCCGCCGGTGAGCGGGATGCGCGCGAGGGTGGTGTCGAAGCGCGGTTCTCGAGCGTCATCGCTCCCCGGCTCGAGAGCCAGTGCTTCGCCGGATCGAGCTTGACCGCGACGTCGACGCGCGCAATGTCGAGGGAGCGGCGCGTCCATCCAGGTCTTCAAGTTCTTGGACCAGTAGTCCTTGGTCGCCTTCTTCTGGACGCCGCCCTCGAGCCCCTGATCGACCTGCGTGTACAGCGTGATCCCGGCGATCGCGGGGATCAGCGCCCAGGGGCGAGGGCCAGACGCGCTCGCCGGGCGAGCGCCGCGGCGCCAGCCAGGTGCGTGACCGCGCACCGCGTCGGTGTCGCGCCGTGGCGGGAACAGCCGCACCGCGAGCACGCGGTGAACAGCGCCGCGAGCCCCAGCGCCATGACGCGGTTCCGCCACCCGCGCCGCGCGACGGCCTCGAAGAAGCCGAGATCGCTCCAGCGCAGCGCGAAAGCCTGCAACTGCGCCAGTTCCCGGCCCAGTTGATCTGGCGGGTCACGCAGCGCGGAAGCCGGTGAAGATCAGCGCGCCGATGCGACGGCGCGGCGTGAGCCCCATCTGGCGTCCGCCGACCGCGTGGCGTAGACCACGGCGACGAACGCGGTCCAGACGAGGAAGGCTTCCGGAAACCAGGAGCAGCCCCCACAACAGAGCAGGTAGGGGCCGAGCGCCACCGCAGGTTGACGAGCAGCGCGATGTCGAGACGAGTGCAAGGAGAGTATCACGAGGTGTCGACCAGGCTGCTGGGCCAACCGCCTTGCTGAAACAGGAGCGCCCCTGGCGTGATCGGCGGCGTAGAGCAGCGGATGATCCCGGTGGCGCGCCCGTCGAGCGACTGATTTTGCGGAAGAGCAGCAAGGCGCGTGCAGCACCATCACCGAGACCTGGTTCGCCACCGACACCGCCGCTGTGGTCCGCAGCAGAGCGCGTGTCGAAGGCGCCGACCGCGAGCAGCGGGCCGCGCCGAGCACTCCTGGATCAGGATCAGCGGTGCACGAAACAGGTAGAGGCTGCCCATCTCCCAACAGCCGCACCCGGCGCCATGTCCACACGGTGGAGGAAGTCGTGGCAATGCTGCTCATCCTGAGGTCGGCGACTGCGGGCGCCTGAGCGCTTTCGCCGTGGGACTGGTGACGCCGCCGCGGCGCGCTTCGCTGCGCAGGCGCGGCCGGCGCTGACCACGCATCGACGCCGCACTCGCGCTGGGTGAGCTGCTATGACCGCGCTGAACAGGAGTGATGGCGATCCGGTTGATCCAGAACAGCGTCGTAGGTGACGGCGTGCTGGTTGTAGAACGCCACGCCCTGATCGACCTTCAAGGCGTCGTCTCAAAGCGGGAGCCAGCGCGGCAGCCCGAGGGCCTGATCGCTCGTGGAGTGCTGGTTGACGCGCGAGGGTCGAGCCACGACGCACTGCGTCCAGAGTAGAACCGCGTGACGAGAGTGCCGCGATCGAGCAGAACACGAGCACACGGCGCCCATGTCTTCTCGCCGATGCATATCGACGCCGCGGCGAAGAAGAAATACAGGAAACGGCAAATGATGTGGAGCACCGGCATTGATAGCTCAGAGGCGTGGAACGGCCCTGGACTTTTCGTTGGCCGACGCGTCGGCAATGACGTGGTTAAAGGAAGGCGTTGGCCGCGCCCTGAACACCGGCGAGCACTGACGAAGCCGAGAGACGAGTGAGGAAGCGGGGCCCCACATCGCCCTGGTGCCGCCGACCGCGCTGTCGCCAGAGTCGACCTGGAGCCTTCTCGCCGGTCGAGAGTCCCCAGGCGTTGAGCACGAGGGATCACGAGCAATGCGATGAACAGGGCGCCGCGTGCTTTGAACTCGACGCCGAACACCGGCGGCGACGGGCCGGCCTATGCGAGCCGCGCTCGCTCGGGCCGACGAGCGTCACGCTTGACCCGATCGGCGAGCGCCTCCGTGGGACGTCGGCCGCCGCCTCGCGCGCGGCGCCTTCGCGGCCGGGCAGCACGCTGAGCCGCATCAGTACCGTAGTCCTCGAGCGCCGCCGATTATGTAGCCTGGCGCGCCGAGCGGCTCGTAAGATGCGCGCGTGATCCGGCCTCGACCAGCAGCGCTCTGGGGTATCATGTTCGCCGGCGCCGAGCGCGGGAGTTCGGCGCCTACCGTGCCCTCGGGTGTCCTGGCGATCGCGCCGCGCGCCTGCGCGGCGTGGTGCGCGCGACGAGCCTGCCCGTCGCGGATCACCGCGAACTGCGGGCAGAGCACCGCGACGTCTTCGACGATGTGGGTCGAGAGCAGCGACGGTGCGGTCCTCGCGCCAGCTCGGCGAGCAGGTGGTAGAAGCGGAGGCGCTCCTCGGGATCGAGGCCCGCGGTCGGCTCGTCGACGATGATGAGCCGCGGATTGCCGGCGATCGCCTGGGCGATGCCGAGCCGCTGGCGCATGCCGCCCGAGTAGCTCTTGACCTCGCGCTTGCGCGGCGAACGTGAGGTTCACGCGCTCGAGCAGCTCGGCGCCAGCTCGCTTGCGCCCTGCGGCGCCTCGACGCCCTTCGAGCCGCAGCAGGTGCGAGCAGCATCTGCTCGCCCGTCAGGTGCGGGTAGAAGCCGAACTCCTGCGGCAGGTAGCCGAGCTGCGCGCGCACGCCGCTCCGGTCGGTGAGCAATGGCGTCCTCGCCGTCGAGCGTCGACTCCGGCCCGTGGTGAGGCCTCGGGGAGCAGGCCGGCGACGATGCGTCATGCAGCGTGGACTTGCCGGCGCCTGTTCGGTCCCCAGCAAGCCCGAACATGCCGGCGCTTGGATCGTCGAGGTGGATGCCCGCCAGGAGCGGTGCGACCGGGTCTGGGACAGACCTTGACGAGACCGCGGATACCGAGCATGGGACCCGTGTGGGGACAGGCCGACGATGGAGAAGAAAAACAGAGGCGTGTGGCGCGCCCGCAGTTGCGACCGGGAGCGTTCCGGATCGAACACATAACGACCATGGCACTGCGGGCGCGGCGAAATCATCCGCAGCCGCTTGCCGCAGACTAGCGGGCACGACGATCCGCTTCGTCATCCGGGTGTCCGCCATGTCGAGCCGCAGGAAGTAGACGCCCATCGGCACTCTCGTTGCCTGGTCCACGTCGCGGTGTGACGACCCCATGGATAGCAATACGTAGGAACGGAAGTACA